>ERZ808042.18-NODE-18-length-168929-cov-30.876792_pt1 | contig 168929 bp, 164 predicted proteins | sample MGYA00380193_ERZ808042 | MGnify/ENA primary metagenome ERZ808042 (study PRJEB31490, sample SAMN06133401) | mouse gut metagenome | isolation source: M1_2 | host: mice | place: China: Chengdu | collected 2015-05 ...
TACTTCCTGATTATGCGTTCATTGCAGTTGGTGATGGCGAAGAACGAAACAAATTAATTGAACTTGCCGGTAAACTAAAAGTATCAGAAAGATGTCTATTTCTAGGTTTTCGTCCAAATTCCACTGATTATCTCCAATTCTATGATATATTTATAATGTGTACAAGATCTGAAGGATTTCCATTAGCATTTGTTGAAGCGGCATCCTTAGGATTACCTACTGTCTTATCCGATATTCCTATACTTAAATCAATTGTTGACTCTGATTATGTTTCATTTTATCATATTGATGATATTCCATCCCTTGTTAATTCTGTATTGTCTGCAACAAAATCAAGTAAAGGAATTCTGTTAAAGAGTTTTTATGATAAAGAGCTCACATCATCTGCTATGGCAGAACGATATTTAAGATTTTATCAAAAAAACTGATTTTTATTCTGGTCCTAAGATATAATAGTGTTGCAACAAATATATTCTCTCGGATATGATAATAGAATCAGTATGTAATAAATATTCTGTTTGGGATATCATTAAGCTAATGTATTTTTTAGTAATTACTAAATTAATATATCCTCGCCAAAGAATTATTCGCCGTCCATTTACAATAAGAGGAGGCAAGATGATTGATTGGGGAAAGAAACTGACAACAGGTGTCGGTTGTCGTATTGAAGCCTTTATTGCTGACGGAAACAGTAATTCAAAAATCCACTTTGGCGACAGGATTCAGCTCAATGATTATGTTCACATCTCCTCTGTGAAATCTGTAACGATAGGGGATGATGTTTTAATAGCTTCACATGTATACATTTCCGATAACAGCCATGGTAGCTATAAAGGGGATAAAAACGACACTTCTCCATTAATAATACCAACAAAACGTCCTTATTATACAGCCCCTGTGAAAATAGGTAATCGGGTGTGGATTGGTGAAGGAGTAATTATTATGCCAGGGGTAACTATCGGTGATGGATCTATAATAGGTGCGCATTCAATCGTAAACAAGGATGTTCCGGAAAATACCATTGCCGCAGGAAGTCCGGCTAAGGTAATAAAACATTGGAACGAAATTACCCAAAAGTGGGAAAAATCTTGAGCATTTTTGCTTCCGTACTAACAATTAAATAATTCAAATATGATTCGAATCTAATATTTATAGATTTATCATGCAATAAAAAAATTGACAACCTTTAGTGAATTGTATTTATGATAACAGCATCAATAGTGGCTTTCCATACCAAACACGATGAGTTGAAGCGACTTTTGGATTGTGCTTTGACTGGGTATATTGATCGATTGTTCATTATCGACAATTCTTCAAATGATGAATTGAGGGATTTTGTTAAGGACAACGATAAAGTGAATTACATTCACAGCCTTAATTTGGGATATGGTTCGGGGCATAATGTGGCTATCAGGAAATCCATAGAGATGGGGGCTGACTACCATGTTGTACTCAATCCCGACATCTATTGGAACGACAATGTAATTGAAAGATTGTGTGAGTTTATGGATGCTAACTCTGATTGTGGACTTGTAATGCCAAAAATTGTATATCCATCAGGTGAAACTCAGCATTTGTGTAAATTGCTGCCATCGCCAATGGACTTAATCGGGCGTCGCTTCATACCAATTAAAAGCTATCAAAAGAAACATGATTATCAGTATGAGCTTCATTGGACCGGATATGACAGTATAATGGAAGTGCCTTCTTTATCGGGATGCTTCATGTTTATGCGCTGTTCTGTTTTGAAACATGTAGGAGGATTTGATGAGCGTTACTTCATGTATGCTGAGGATCTTGACCTTTGCAGGCGCATAGGAGAGGTGTCGCGTACAATGTTCTACCCAAATGTCGTAGTGGTACATGAATATGAAAAAGGTTCCTATAAGAGTGGCAAATTATTAAAGTATCATGTAGCCTCTATAGTCAAGTATTTTAATAAATGGGGATGGATTTTTGACCGTAAGCGCATTGAGAAGAATCGCAGCTGCATCGAGCAACTTAAGCGAATACATCGAGAATGACTTGTGGTTGTGTGAAATTGGGGTGGGGAGGTGTTTGTTATCTAAGGAAATAGCGTTATATTTGCAGAAAATTCATTTTGAATCAAGCGGGATTGGGTGTCGCTTAGGCTCATCTCGTTGCATTTAATCGTTCTTTAAGAAATGAAAGGAATAGTTTTGGCAGGAGGATCGGGCACTCGTTTGTATCCGATTACCAAAGGGGTTAGCAAACAGTTGCTCCCGATTTATGACAAGCCGATGGTGTATTATCCTATTTCGGCATTGATGCTTGCCGGAATTCGTGATATTCTGGTGATTTCAACTCCGCAGGATTTGCCTGGGTTTAAGCGTTTGCTGGGCGATGGCAGTGACTATGGTGTGAATCTTAGCTATGCCGAGCAGCCGAGTCCCGACGGATTGGCTCAGGCGTTTATCATCGGTCGTGAGTTCATCGGCGATGATGCTGCTTGTCTTGTGTTGGGTGACAATATATTCCATGGCGCAGGATTTTCCGGTATATTGAAGGAGGCTGTGCGCACGGCCGAGAGCGAAGGTAAGGCTACAGTGTTTGGATATTGGGTTGACGATCCCGAGCGTTACGGTGTCGCCGAGTTTGATCACAATGGTAACTGCCTGTCGATAGAGGAGAAGCCTGAACATCCTAAGTCTAATTATGCCGTTGTTGGATTGTATTTCTACCCCAATAAGGTGGTTGATGTTGCTGCGGCGATCAAACCGTCGGCACGTGGAGAATTGGAAATCACCACTGTTAATCAAGAATTTCTTAAGGATGGTGAGCTGAAGGTGCAGACTTTGCCCCGAGGCTTTGCATGGCTTGACACCGGTACTCACGATTCGCTTGCCGAGGCTTCAATCTATGTCGAGGTGCTTGAGAAGCGCCAGGGACTCAAGATTGCCTGTCTTGAAGGTATCGCTTATCGACAGGGCTGGATTTCACGTGACAAAATGGTTGAGCTTGCGCGCCCGATGCTGAAGAATCAGTATGGTCAATATCTTCTGAAGGTAGTAGAGGAGGTTGAGCGCACCGGATGTAAAAATTTGGATTGATAACTTTGGGTTATTGTTTTTCAATTTCTGCAAATTATAACGATGGAGGTAATAAAGACCGATATAGAGGGCGTGGTGATAATTGAGCCGCGCTTGTTTAATGATTCTCGAGGATACTTTTTTGAGAGCTACTCAAAGCGCGAATTTGACGAGAAGGTGCGTCCTGTGGATTTTGTCCAGGACAATGAGTCATGCTCGACACGTGGCGTTATGAGAGGATTGCATTTCCAGCGTCCGCCATACACTCAGTCCAAGCTTGTGCGTTGTGTCAAGGGACGGGTGCTTGATGTGGCCGTTGACATACGCAAGGGTTCGCCTACCTATGGTCGTCATGTAGCAGTTGAGCTAAGTGAGGAAAATCATAGGCAGTTTTTTGTTCCGCGAGGTTTCGCCCATGGTTTTGCCGTGTTGAGCGAAACTGCCGTGTTCCAATACAAGTGTGACAATTATTATGCCCCTCAGGCCGATGGTGGCATATCTATTGCCGATGATTCGCTCGGTATTGATTGGCGTATCGACCCTGCATGTGCCATTCTGAGCGAGAAGGACACGAAGCATCCTTTGCTTGCCGACTTTGATTCGCCGTTTGATTACAATGTCGACCAATATAAGCAATAGTAAATTTTTTCGGCTTATTTGACTAATTGGTAAAAACAATAAATACAATAAAGATAATGAAACGAAATATACTCATAACCGGCGGCGCCGGATTCATAGGTTCACATGTTGTGCGACTTTTTGTCAACAAATATCCCGATTATCACATCGTAAACCTTGACAAACTCACCTATGCCGGCAACCTCGCCAATCTCAAGGATATAGAGGATCGCCCCAACTATACATTTGTCAAGGCCGATATCGCTGATCTTGACGAGATGCGTCGTATAATCGTAGATCATAAAATCGACGGCATTATACATCTTGCCGCCGAGAGTCATGTCGACCGCTCAATCAAGGATCCGTTCACATTTGCCCGCACAAATGTGATGGGAACACTCGCTTTGCTTCAGGCGGCCAAGGAATATTGGGAGTCGTTGCCCGAGAAATATGACGGGAAATTGTTCTATCACATTTCGACCGATGAAGTTTACGGAGCACTTGAACTCACCGACCCCGAAGGAATTGAGTCGCCGTTCACCACTACGGCTTCATCGACCGAACATCATCACGCCTACGGTTCTGAATTTTTCCTTGAAACAACCAAATACAATCCTCACAGTCCCTACAGTGCTTCAAAAGCGTCGAGCGACCACTTTGTACGCGCCTACCACGACACCTACGGTATGCCTACAATTGTAACCAATTGCTCCAACAACTACGGTCCTTACCAGTTCCCCGAAAAGCTGATACCGTTGTTTATAAACAATATACGCCACGGCAAGCCGCTGCCTGTCTACGGCAAGGGTGAAAATGTGCGTGATTGGCTCTTTGTTGAGGACCATGCCCGCGCCATCGATTTGATATTCCATAAGGGAAAGGTTGCCGACACTTATAACATCGGAGGATTCAATGAGTGGAAAAACATTGACCTTATACGTGTGATCATACGCACTGTCGATCGTCTGCTCGGTAACCCCGAAGGTCACAGTGAGCATCTTATAACTTATGTCACTGATCGACTTGGCCACGACATGCGCTATGCCATCGATTCGCGAAAACTTCAGCGTGAGCTCGGTTGGGAGCCGTCGCTTCAGTTTGAGGAAGGCATCGAAAAGACCGTCCGCTGGTATCTTGACAATCAGCCCTGGATGGACCACATAACCTCGGGTGACTATCAGCGCTACTACGAGGACATGTATGCCAACCGCTAATCAACGTTCCTACATCACATATACGGCTACGGCGCATCGGAATTCCGGTGCGCCGTAATCGTATAATATAGCTTGTTAAGCCTTTATTATTTTTCGATTACGAATCTGATACTCGTCTTTTGATAATATTTTGATAGTTCCGTAGAACAACCCTTCAATCAACCCATATCCATTTTTACGGTACGGTACTCCATTCCAATAATTTGAAATGCATTCCGGTAATGTTTTGTTGTGAGTAAACACGATATCATCAGGCATTAACAATTCGGCTACGCCTTCAAACCATTCTGTGTCCAGCCAAATAAGTTTGCCTTTTTCTAACAGGATTTTGTATAGCACAAAATCGCAGTCATCCCTATATTTATAATGAATCCACGCTTCTATGTCTTCAAGATTCCGAGCAACAAATAGACAATCTTTTCGTGAAGGATATTCAGGAAATTCATTGAGCCGTGTTTGCTCAAGTAGATTCTCCGCTTCTTGTTTATAGGGTGGTGCCGATGAAAAATCTCTTTCCGAGATGGGGAATTCAAGTGTTTCATTTACTTCGTATTGTCGTTTCGGAATTCTTACGACATGGTACACTATTACTCCGCTTACATCGTTCAATACACCTATATTAGATTCTAATTCATTATTGCTTGCTGATTGTGACATTGTGATTGAATTTATTATTGAATTACAAATTTATGAACTTTTATTGGACAATAATGTCCTTTGCAAAAAATGAGCTATTATATTATATATGGTGCTTTTTAATTGAAGTATTACTCGTGAGATATTTATGATTTTATTTCATAAACTCGGGTCGGTTTAATTTGTTATCCAATATGAAAGGAATAAATAATTTGTCATACAATATGTTGATTCCGGTAAATTAAACGTTTAAAATTATATACTAAATATAGCATAAGTGAATAAAACAGACCCAACAATAATAACATTCGGACGAAATGTTCATAGATGTCGATTGGCAATGAACATTTCTCATGAAGAGCTTGCATTTCGCGCATGTCATCATCAAACTTATATAGGAATGGTTGAACGTGGCGAATGTTCAATCTCGCTTTTAAATGCAAAGAAAATTGCAAATGCGCTGAATGTAAAATTGGATTACTTAATTGAAAATGATGATTGAAAGAGAACACGAAATACATTCTCACCCAAATTTTGAGGAATATCAGGAGTTTATAGCGTCACATCCTAATTATGAGGGACTATATTACGACCGCAATAAATCCGGTCGTATAAATTGGGTTGTAGCAGGGAAATCACCCAAAGGTCATATTAGACAGAGATGGTGGGACGATAAATGCCGAGAATTGAATGTCCCTTTAAGGAAAGGATGTTATGCACATGTTGCACGATTAATACATCCTACAGGGTTGCATGTCTGCCAATGTTTTGGTGAAGCACGAAGTATTTTTTATGAGTATCCTACTAAAAGCACAGCTTTGTTACTTAATAGGATATTAGGCACCGAGATTGATAGTGACAGTGATTCCGATAGGGTAGAATGCACAATCAAAGATATTATTGAAGGATGGTGCGATACTCGCGAGAAAGAACTGAAATTGGCAAACGCTTTTGGCCTTCCAGCTCCTGATGACCGGAAGCATCTGGTTAATTTGGTGTATAAACATTTGGTCGCTATGGATAGCCGTAGATTTTCGCCCGGGGTTATGAGTAATCCTCCTGATCGATATGATGGCTTTCATTCCTACGGCCTATGTTGCAGAACAAAATTTGATAAAGGTCGTCAAGTTGAGAATATGCAGACATATGGACAGGACAGAAGAGCATACGAAGATTGGTCGGATGGAGATTATAATCTTGCAAATCGTCTTATGGGTGAATTTCGTAAGCAGCCTCCTATGCGTTGTCCCGGTTGTGGTAGAATAGCAAAAATGAGTGCCGATCACATAGGCCCGATTTCTTTGGGATTTTGTCATAGCAAGAATTTTGCACCGATGTGCGGCAGATGCAACAGTTCTAAAAATAATCGGTTTACAAAAAGCGATGTAGATAAATTATTGCGTATTGAAGCTGACGGTCAGCAGGTTATAAGTTGGCATTCAAAGTATATTTGGGATACTCTTAAATATACAATAAAAGATGATAGGGATGCCAAGTTTGCAAGTTCGGTTATGGCTAAATGCCATCAAAATGTATTGAATATCCTTGCCTTAATATATAGGAAGACAGGGCCTGAATTTCTAAGCATTTATTTGCATCCCGAATTTTCACTTATTGATTATCGTTTTGATAACGTGGATTTGATGAATCTTGATAAATTGGAAATAATTGCAACGCCGATTGACAGTAAAAATAAACGTAATAATCAAGAGCGTTACCAAAGAATTGCATTTGAAAATTTGGACGATTTTTTAAAAAAGAAGAATCGAAAAACACAATTCCTTATAGATGAAAACTCTGCGGAATTGGATGAGATCGTCGAATGTGTGAATGCCTGCAAATATGATTTGGCCGACAAAAGATTAAAATGTTTAATTGAAAAAGTTTGTGATAGCATACTTGTAAAATGCAATCTCGACAGGGCGAATGAAATAGAATTCGACACTGATATTTAGATGATACAATGACTTATTCTCCGTTTTGCATCATATCATAGAATGTATTAAAATCAATTTCTTTTTGCATCAACATGTCATAAGGTGACTTGTGAGTAAATTCAAAATCCATTTCTATTTCTCCGCCTCCATCTTCAATGCCGGGAAGGTTTCCGATAGCATCTCTGACTGAAACAAATCCGGGATGAATTAGCGAATCTTCTTCAAACATAGGTTCGGGTTGTTCTATTCGGATATTTTGATCCAATGATCCGATGATTATTACTCTTTTGCGCTTTTGTGGTACTCCAAAATGAGCGGCATTTAACTTGAGAGGAGGGTTGACATGATATCCCATATCTTCAAATGCGCCTATTATTTCTTTAATTGCTTCTCCTTTTCTCATGGTCAGGATTCCCAAAACATTTTCCATTACAAAAAATTGGGGTTTAAGTTCTTTGACCAAGGCAACAAACTCACGAAATAATTGATTGCGCTTGTCATCGGGGTTCCTCCATCCTGCATAGGAAAAGCCTTGACAGGGTGGGCCACCTATGACTACATCCACCGACAATCCCTCACAAGCATCTATAATTAGTCGTTTAGTTTCCTCTTGAGTGATATCTCCCAAAATGAAGCGACTCTCATCAGTATATCTTGAATGGTTATATTTATTTGTAAGCATGATGCTTTTGTCAATCTCATTGGCAGCAATGAGATTAAACCCGTTCATGATGAAACCTTCCGACATGCCCCCACAGCCGGCGAAAAGGTCTACAAAATTATATGAATCAAGATGTGGCTTTATAAGACCGGATATCATTCGTGCCAATAATGGCGGGACGGCGTTACCGATTTGTTTGTATTGCGAGGCATTTGAGCCTTGGAATATAAAATCGTCGGGAAAGCTTTGAAGTCTTGCCGCCTCTCGATTTGACATGACTCGATTTTGTTCAGGGTGTAAATTGCACCCATTTCCTACTCGGTTGAAATAGGTTGCTATGGTGTAGCTCGGCTTGTCCCATGACATGCGGCCGTAATAAGTTGTGCGACCTCCTGTTTCCCTGATTTTGTCAAGCCGTGTATCGGAATATGTCAATGGTATATCCTGCCAATTTCCACCTTCATGAATATACGAGGCAATTAATGCTTCCCGCTGGCCCATCTTAAAGGCTACATGATTGTATAATTTCATAAAGCGACCATTTTTATTTCGTCCAATGTAAGCCCGTATAAAGAACCGATATATTCATCCAACTCATTTTGTGAAGAGAATGTGAATTCTGAATTGACCAATGAAAGATCGACAATTGGCAATTCGCCTAACTCATAATTGTTTATATGATTATTGGAACTCGTAATCTTGAATCGCCAATTAAGAATTGAACTGTTCAGAATTAAATAAAGTTTTGCAAGGGTTTCTTCATCGGAAGATATATAATTGCATGAATTTCCGAGTATATCGGAATCGGAGCAATATATGAATTTCAACCGTCGTTTTAATCCTCCGTTAGATACTTGCTGACATATTAAGCGTTTTTTGTTAAAGTCATGTTCTTGATAAGCCTTTGATCGTGTCGTAACAAAGTGTTCCATGACATATTCACCGTTAATGTCTTTGATGCCGTTATCGCTTATCATGTTTCCACGCACTAAGCGTAATGGCGTTTTTTGACATGTAATGTACTTCTTACACAGCGTAAGATCTAACTCTCCCCGACGATTTCGTATGAATTTATGGTGCTTCAACTTCTTCATTGAGGAAAGTTTACGCAAAATATTCCATTCCTCTGATTTGATAGCCGGGATTTCCAATTTTTCAGGGAAAAGTTCTTTAATCAGATTGATATTGATTTCAAATATATCGTTATTCTCGGATATTGATATGTCAGATGTAATATCTTTCTTCTTTAAAATGAATATGTTAGTAGCCTGATTGACATTTTCAAACAATGGAATACGTTCGGCAAAGAACCTTATGCAATAAACTTTATTGTTGCATAGCAGATGCTTACGCAGATTTGAGGCTGATACATCGCCAAACAATGTTGAAGGGCATATTACGCCTAAGATCCCTCCCGGTTTAAGCATTTGCAATATTCTTTCAATCGACAGCTTATATAAATTGAGCATACCCTCGATTGAGTATTTGTAATGATCGCATGAACGGAAATATGATACCTGCTCTCGGATCTTATTTATATTGCTCGCTCCGATCTTCGATTTGTTGGGTTTAAGTACGAGATATGGAGGATTTGAAACTACAGCATCAAATCCCTCTTTGGTTAAACCGTCCAAGTCATTTGGTGAAATATATTGCTCATCGGTATAAAATGGAGTATTTATTCTTAAGGCATCCTTATTGATGATGTGTCGGCTTATGATTTCACAAGTTTCCGTCGATAGCTCGGAGAAATAGGAGAGTGCTTTAAGTCGAGTAATAAAAAGGGCATCGATGTCGATGTCGATGGCATATATGTTGGAGAGAATGGCCGAAGTTGCTGATGGAAATAGGGAGATGATATTTTCATAAAATCGACCGGTGCCGCATGCGAAGTCAAGAATTTTCACCTCTTCAATCGGTTTGTCAACTCGGCTCAATGTATCTTTAACAATATCTTTTGCTATAAATGGTTTAGTGTACACAGCACCCAATTCAACGAGTCGTTCTTTAGATTTTAAACGGTTTAATGATTTGTGTATATTAAAAGTGAATTTTGAGTTTAAGAAAGATATGTGGAGTTGTTCACATACATCAATAATGTTCTCAATGTCGATATTGGGAATTTCCTGGCATTTTGACGATGATGTACTGAAGCATATTGTCATTGCCGATGAGCAGGCGCGTGGAAATTTATTGATTACAAATGTATAAAATAAATTTAACAGTGTTTCATGGTGGACATTGGCAGCAATATGTGGCAAATGCATGTTTATTTCATCAATAGTGTGCTGTTCAATTTGGACAAACGAATCCTTTTGATTAAACGAATCCATTATGGATTTGTTAATCAAGTCGTTTTCAAGCGCTATCAATGATTCGATGCCAAATTTTGAGAACATGGGTGTCACTAATGTTATCCACAATTTCTAACAAAGTTACAACGAAAACATTTAACCACCAAAAACGAGCTAATTTAAAGGGCTTGCATTATATAAAGGCATCCAAAGCAGCAACGCTGTTATATTGTGACATATATACGCGCCAGATATCAATAACCATTAAAGATTGTGTTTATTCGAGATGAAAGTATCAATCCGGTTGCACTTTTATTTTCAGATACACTTCCTTTTGTTTTTTATGGTCATAAGTCTTCAAATACAGTATATTATTGTCATGCCAGAAGATAGTGCGAAGCCCGGACTCTTCTGCCTGACAGTATAGTGGTTCCCCATTATATTGAGTGCTCTTATATGACTCAAATTCATAAAAGTCATTTCCTTCTCGGCGAAAAAATCTCAAATCTAACGGCCAATCGCAATCATAGCCGGTCTGCGATACATACATCCCGTTGGCGTTTATAGCCGTGGGACAGGACGCACTACATATATACTTTCCACTCTCGGAGTCAAACCACCATACAGAGTCGTCATGCGGACTGTCCGGGATTACAAAACCATACAACTTCAATTCCGGAAGGTATAATAACCGTTGTTTGTTAAACCCAACCCCGTCTGCTTCTATCACGTAATATATTTCTTGTCGGATGACAGAATCAATCCGTTCAAACTTCGCCTGCGATTCTTTTAACACCATACTTACGATTTCGTTGTCGGCAATGGAGTCTGCCGGAATTACATTATAGCATGAAAACTCCTTTTCAGCATTGGCATATTCAACGTAGCTTATTTGCTCTACTGAGAAAACAGCTTGGGCGGATGCAACAGCAGCACTTGCTATCACAATCAGCATTATCCAAAATATACGATATACCGGTTTCATATCACTATTCTTTCACCGATATCTATTTTTATAATCTTGTTGATTGTATTAATCCATGTTTTCATCGTTGGCCTCCTTTCAGTACCTCTATGAAAGTTCTGACTTCTTGCGGTGAGAGATTGCCAATAGCATTTTTAGGGAATGACAACTGGGTAAAGTCGTTATTAAAAATCGTCACACTCAAACTATCTTTTCCAAGAAAATCAATATTATAAGTTATGGAATCTTCATACACTATATCTCCTCCTTTGTAATTAATTTCAACGAAGTTGTCGGGGAAAACAAATGTACCGTAAGATTTTTGCGACAACAACGGCTGAACTTGATACAGGCTGTCAATGAGAACCGATATGTCACCGGCATGACGATGGTAACGTGCAGAATCAATAGGAATAACCCATGCGGTAGGCGATGCCCCGTACTCCAGTCCATACATGCAACCTTTCAGTGTGTCGACTTTGAAACAGTCGACTTTTCTGTTCCCATAATCATACAGTCTGATGCTATGTGACAATTCGCGAATGAACAGACCCTCTTTTTTGCCTAATCTAGCCATCATAACACCTCTACTTTCATAAAGCACATAATCGCCATCTTCAGCCACAATAAAATGTCGGCCACAGTAAAATAACAGCGGCAATATAAGAATGGCGGGAATGATCGAAAACCAGAAATCTATTCTCAACCACCATTTCAGAAATTTCGGTTTTTCAAGACCTCGGCTGACAGGTAGGACGAGCAGACCGAGAATATAACCTACAACTAAAAGGTTGTTGATTAAATTCCATCGCCACATCACGCCGCTATTCGTCACGTTTATCATCAAGATGACAACAGGTAGGAGCGCGATCTGCACCCACACCATCCACAGCACTATCTTATATCGGAGAGAATCGGACATAGCGGCTATAAATTGAGATTTGCGATACTGTCATTCCATTCAATCACTTCGCCGTCGTGAAACATCTTGTTTCCGGAAACAGCATAGCCATTGCCAATATATTTGAATTGTGACGGTTTTGCACCTCTAAGCACTATCTCCTCTGCGACAGTTCCAGCGCAATCTAAGCCGTCAAAGCATACCTCATTTTGCGGATAATATACATGATACTTGTCTTTGGCGTACTCCGAGCCTTTGCACACACGGAATGTTTCACTATCCGCGCCGACATTCTCTTTTTCAGTGAAATCCGTTCCGACTATATATCCCCAATAAACCTGTCCGCCAATATTATTGTAACCTTCTGCAAAACTATCGACAGGCACGCTTACCCACTCGCCTTTATCGGAAATATTATCACTGCGATAAGAGCAAGAAGAAATTAAGGCTGACATTATTATCAATAAATATATCTTCATCACTATTTCTGCTTTCTATGTTTGAACTTGATGGTTTTCTTGGCGTTGCGCTTGGGGTATTTGGTCTTGATTGTCACCAGGTTGTCGTAGCCCTCGGCTTCTATGCGGAGTATCGCTTCTTTAAGGGGCTTACCGTCTTCTCCTCTTAATCCATGGTCATAGTCCCAATAAATGCGACAAGGATGTTTGTCATCAAAATATTTAGGATTTAAAGATTCAAAATCCTCCACACCATCCTCATCAATCCACACACGCCAAACGTAAAGGTCTTCCCAAGGAATGGTGTTACCCTTTTCATCAACCACATTTAAATCAAGATAATGCTTTTCTTCAATAATTGCATCTACTACAACAACATACTCCCCTAATATAGCTTGCGATGGCGCAAGTGTAACTTCTACATTTCTCATATTCTCGGTCACGACTATCGACAGCGATTCATAGCCTACATATTTCACTTCTAATGTGTCACCGATACAGGCTGGCAATTCGAAATGACCGTCTAAATCAGCATAGGTCCCGAACTTCATTCGTTTATTTAAAATAGTCGCTCCGACTAACGGCTCTTTTGAAATAGTACCGTCGGGCAATGTATCCCCACTCAGTACAATACCTCTGACAGTTATTGTATCTGCAATGACAGGGATGCTCTCTTTCAAAAAGGTCTGCGGTTCTTGCACGGTCTGCGCATCAGAGGTCATCGGCATCAGCATGGCAAGTGAAGCTGCCGAGATACCGGCGAGGGCTATGGCTTTTCCTGCGAGGGAGTGGGCGTGGAGCTGCTCCTCAAGGTAGCGCACTTCGGCTTCGCATTTGGGGCACGTGCCGAGACAGTCGCCCTTGTAGCGACATTCCGATGTGGCAAGCTCAATGCCGTTGGCCTCGGCAATCTGTCGACGTATCTCTTTCAATATCTTGCAGGTCTGCTTTCCTCGTGCCATAGTCAGTCAGGGGGTAATTTGAATATAATGGGAAGTGTAAAATATGTGTTGACTTTTTTGCCATTAATCGTGCCGGGCATGAAATTTGGGAATAATCTTACGACCCGTAAAGCCTCACGGTCAAGAGCAGGATCCTTACCTCGTACGATTTTCGGTTCACAAACACGACCTAATGTATCAACATAGAACTGCACAACCACACGACCTTGAATCCCCTCTTTTAATTGTTCTTCGGGATATTTCAAATGCTGACTTATGAAACGTAATATTTCAGCGGGACCTCCCGGAAATTGTGGATACTGTTCAACACTACTGTAAATTCCACTTTCATCTGGATTTTTAGGCTCATCTTCCGGCATTTCACCTTGTGTTACTACTTCATTAGGATCATGGCTTATCTCACCTTCTTTGATACCTGAAACTTCGATTGCAGAATTGAAAATTGTATCTCTGGTTTTGGATAATAAGCATTCCTCATCAATTTCGCCCTCGAAATCCAATGTATCAGCTATTTCGATCGGTTCGCCCTGCAATGTTTCGTTTGACTGATTCGATGATGATGTGCCGCTGCACCCCGACATGATAATCATCCCTGCTGAGATTCCGGCAATGGCAACGGCTTTCCCGGCAAGGGAGCGGGCGCGGAGCTGCTGCTCAAGGTAACGCACCTCGGCCTCACATTTGGGGCATGTGCCTAGGCAGTCGCCCTTGTAGCGACATTCCGATGTAGCGAACTCAATGCCGTTTGCTTCGGCAATCTGCCGGCGTATCTCTTTCAATATCTTGCAGGTCTGTTTTCCTCGTGCCATAGTCAGTGTTTGCGGATTTGATAGGTGAATAGATCGAATCGGTTGAAGCCGAGTGCTTCAAGAGCCTTGCGGCTTGCCTCGCGGTCGGTATCGGTGTTATAGTTGGGTATCAGCGGTATGCGGATTATGCAGTCGCTTTGGCGTCCGGACTCCGCAATCAGGCGTAGATTGTCAAGAACAAGGTCATTGCTCTGCCCCGTATAGTTACGGTAAATGTCGGGATTCATATCCTTGATGTCGATAATCAGAGTATTGACAACCGGGAGCAACGCCTCGATGTTGGCCGATGGAACATTAAGCGATGTTTCAAGATTGATTTGCCAGGCCGGACCGCAAAGCCCACGAAACTCACTGATGAAATCGGGGCGTAGACATGGCTCGCCGCCGCCGAAAGTAATGCCGCCATTTGTGGCGAGAAAATACAATTCATCAATCCTCACTTCATCATAAAACGACTGCGGCGAATACTCTCTTAATCGGCTTCCGTCGCCCAGCGACTGCGGATTAAGACAATATCTGCAACGGAGAGGACAGCCATGAAAAGCCACAAGCGTTGTCACGCCGTCGCCGTCGGTGGAAAGACGGTGACGCGCCACGCCTATGATCTTTGAGAGGCTAATTCCCATATTGCACTATATTTTAGGCAGTCATTCTTACTTTGTTATCCAATAAGATGATAACTGATTGTATACATTGCAAATTTAGTGAGAATATTTGATTTTAAGTGTGACAAATGTCACACTTATGCTGATTTCTTCAATATTGAGAATATCTTATGGCATAACATCATAAAGAAAATGATAAATTTGCACTATGGAGAAGTTTAACGACTTTGAGCGAGATATAGACTTCGCTTTTTGGAAAAATATATGCGAAAGTCATGGAGAGCTTCGGCATTTCCGTCGAGGTGAATGTTTCGTGCATTCCGGCGAAGAGTTGAAATTCTGCGGCTGGATAAAGACCGGCGGCTTCAAGCATACGTTGACTGACAGCGAAGGCAATCATAAAGTCGTTGGCTTAGTATTCAGAAATGCAGTGTTGGCAAACTACTCGGCAACAATGTTCAACCGGCCAATAACCACTGATATCATAGCACTGGAAGATTCCGATGTGATGGTAGTCCCGACAAAACAGATTCGCATATACATTGAGAATAATCCGGAACTTCATCTGCGGCTTGTCCAGTCCTTGTTCCTACAAGCGCACCAAACTATACTTAACAGCTACTATTATTCACCCATCAAACGTTACCGACAACTGATAGAGCGATTTCCTGATATCCATAAACTTGTATCAATGGGTGAAATCGCCTCATACCTCAATATCTCGCGCCGCCAGCTCCACCGCTTTCGTGAGATTTAGATTGATATCATGATGCCGGCGCACGGTAACATGGGAGCTACGGGATTGCGGGGTAGGGGATAAAAAAATTGCCCGTTCCTCCTTTCAAACAAGGAGGAACCGGACTAAAGCCAAAAGGCATGATTTTGTGATTCTAAAGATAGTTGTCTTATAGCGATTTAAAGTGTTGAGAAAGTAAAACTTTCTTCACTTCATCTCCTGCTATTCGCTTCGCAGCGTCATTGTCAGGAGGGGTTTGTTGCCTTTTCCTTAGTCCGATAAATCACATTGATTAATTAGCGTAAAATAATTATACAGTCTAAGGTAAGTTCAACAAGTGTCTCTATTCGTTGGCAAAGGTAGTGACTTTTTGTCAGTCTTCAAAGCAATGACATTAAAAAAATGATGTTTTTTGATAAAACATTAGCATTTTGCAAAACTTTTCACTCTCAATGTTTGTTATTTCGGCTAAAGAGATTAACTTTGCAATGCTTTTAAGCATATATCACTCGTGGGATGGTTCTACATCCCGACTCCTCACAAAGAGTGAACTTCACTGACTACTATATGATGTTTCAACTTGGTTTAGTCGCTAAAAAGAGGCTTTTAGCCTCGGAATGACTATAAAATAGCGACCTGCCATAAAATGATATATAAAATCTAACAGTTTATAATGTATAATATCGCCGATCTCAACGCAATGACTGAGAGCGAACTCAAGGGCATTGCTGAATCTATGGGTATGAAGAAGGTCGACGCATTGTCCCAGGAAGACCTTGTGTATAAGATCCTTGACCAACAGGCCGAGGACATTGTCGCCGCCTCAGCAGTAGAGAAAAAGAAGAAGGCATCTAAAGAGCCCAAAACTCCTAAAAATAATGAGCCTAAAAAGAAAAAGAAGCAACCGGCACAGCAGCCTGTAGCCGAACTGTCGGCACCTGTAGCGCAGGATTTAACCGCCGATGGCGCTGAAACAGTTCAGTCACAACCGTCGGCGGAACCGCCGCGTCGCCGTCGTGGGCGCCCGTCAAAGGAACAGTTGGCAGCAGAAGCGGCTGCTCTACAGAATCAGCCTAAGGATCAGGATGCTACTGATGAGAAGGTTGAACCGGTTGTAGAGCCTGAGCGCGAATTGCCTTCTCATGTTGAAGTTGTCGATGACAATGATCATCGCGACATTATGACGCTGGTTGCTCCGCTTCCCGCTACCGAAGTTACCGTGTCGGGTGAGGAGCCGTCGGCTACCGACGAGCCTAAGGCTGTTGAAGAACAGGCTCAGGAACAAGAACTGCCTGTTGACGAAAACCAACCTGTAGCTCCTCAGCAAGGCAAAAAACGCGATTTCCGTCCCGGAAAGGACAGTTCATTCGGCTCGTTCTTCCGTACCGAGCGTAAATTTGTGCCACGTTCGCAGCGTGAGAAGGAGGAAGCTGCCGCAGCCGCTGCAATAGCCGCAGCAACAGCTCCCATTGTCATTCGTGAGCCCGGACAGGAACCCGCTCCGCAATCCAATAATAATCAGGGCGGCAAGAAGAATAAGCGCAACCGCAATAATAACAACAATAATAACAATCAGCCTCAGCCGGTTCAGGAACCGCCAATGCCGCAATACAACTTTGACGGCATATTGATGGCTACCGGTGTGCTTGAGGTGATGCCCGACGGATACGGATTCCTTCGTTCAAGCGACTACAACTACCTGTCGTCGCCCGATGATGTCTATGTCACTCAGGCTCAGATAAAACTTTACGGATTAAAGACCGGCGATGTCGTTGACGGATGGATTCGTCCGCCTAAGGAGGGCGAGAAATATTTCCCGCTTAGCTCGGTTCAGAGTGTAAACGGTCGCTCACCCGAGTTTATACGTGACCGCGTTCCATTTGAACATCTCACGCCTCTTTTCCCCGACGAAAAATTTGACTTGACCGGTGGTCGCACTTGCAATCTGTCGACTCGTGTCGTAGATATGTTCTCGCCCATAGGCAAAGGTCAGCGTGGCCTGATTGTGGCTCCTCCCAAGACCGGTAAGACCATATTGCTGAAGGATATAGCCAATGCAATCGCTGAAAATCACCCCGATACATATATCATAATATTGCTTATCGACGAGCGTCCCGAGGAGGTGACCGACATGAGCCGTAGCGTAAATGCCGAGGTCATTGCTTCGACATTCGATGAGCCGGCCGACCGACATGTCAAAATTGCAAGTATCGTTCTTGAGAAGGCAAAGCGCATGGTAGAGTGCGGACACGATGTTGTGATATTGCTCGACTCGATAACCCGTCTGGCACGCGCCTATAACACGGTTTCCCCTGCATCGGGCAAGATTCTGTCGGGAGGTGTTGATGCCAATGCGCTTCAAAAGCCCAAACGCTTCTTCGGTGCTGCCCGTAACATTGAAAACGGAGGTTCGCTTACAATCATCGCTACGGCGTTGACCGAAACAAGCTCCAAGATGGATGAAGTGATATTTGAAGAGTTCAAGGGCACCGGCAACATGGAGCTTCAGCTCGACCGCAAGCTATCGAACAAGCGAATATTCCCGGCTGTCGACATTATGGCGTCGAGCACTCGTCGCGACGACCTGTTGTTGCGTCCCGAAACATTGCAACGAATGTGGATTCTGCGTCGTTACCTCAGCGACCGCACATCCATTGAGGCAATGGAATTCATGCGCGACCAAATGGAGAAGACTCGTGACAACGATGAACTCCTGAGGTCGATGAATGCCTGATGAACTACATCGATGATTTGATATAATGAAAGCCCGCGTATGTATTTCGTGGGCTTTCTCGTTCTATTTGCTAAAAATCGCGGTAAAATCTTTTCAATGCAAATTGCTTGCATTAACTTTGTAAGTGAAATGAGCAAGTTATCGGGAAAACTACTGTTTAGGATTATAGGAGTACTGGCTGTTGCATCACTTTGGGGGTGTAGCTCGACCAAGCATGTCCCCAAAGGGGAGTATCTTGTCGAGTCGGTCGACATAAAGATAGAGGACAATAAGGACATTTCACCCGTTGAACTGGTCAATTTCCTGCGACAGACTCCCAACCACAAAGTGCTCGGATTTCTCAAACTTCAACTTGCCACCTATAACATGTCGGGCAGCGACACAACCAAGTGGTTTAACCGTTGGGTGCGCAAGCTCGGACAGCCTCCCGTGATATATGATCAGGCTCTTACAGAGGCATCGGCCTATCAGTTGCGACAGGCTTTGGTAAATCGTGGTTATATGGGCACAGTTGTGGAAATCGACACTGTCCGTCGTGACAACAAGAAGAAAATCGATGTCACCTATCACATAACCACTGGAGAGCCGCATTATATATCCACAATCAACTACAATCTGCCCGATTCGGCGATAGCCGGGATTGTGATGAGCGACACTCTTTCGTTTACTGTTAAGCCCGGTGACCTCCTTGACCGCAATAAGCTTGACGAGGAGCGCATAAGAATCACCGAACTGTTGCGCGACAAGGGTTATTACACCTTCAACAAGGAGTACATAACGTTCACTGCCGACACTCTTGCTGGAGCGCGTGACGTTAATCTCACAATGAATCTCAGGCGGCCTCATCTGTCGGGCAGTGACGCTGACTCCACGGCTCTGCACAAGATATACACCATACGCAATATAATATTCGTGACCGACTACAATCCGGGGCAAAACTATGGCAACTATGACTTCCATGCTCTCGATTCGGTGCGTTACCGCGACATTACGGTGCTTTATGGCGAGGACCGTTATCTGCGTCCGCAGGTGCTTTACGATGCTTGCTACATGAAGGCCGGAAGCCGTTATAACGCATCGGAGGTCGACCGTACCTACGAGGCTCTCGGGCGGTTTGGCATATTGCGTTATGTAAATATCGACATGCGTCAGGTGGGGGCTGTGGGCGATGATGTGATGCTCGATGCCTACGTGTTGCTTACGCGAGGCAAGAAGCAGGGCATTTCGCTTGAACTTGAGGGAACCAATTCCGAGGGCGACCTTGGCTTCGGTGTGGGGCTCACTTATCAACACCGTAATCTTGCACGCGGCTCGGAGCTACTTACTGCCAAGTTCCGCACAAGCTACGAAAGCCTTTCGGGCGATTTCAACGGACTAATCAATAACCGTTACATGGAGTATGCAGGTGAGGTTGGCATAACGTTCCCCCAGTTTGAGGCTCCGTTCCTCTCCTATAACTTCAAGCAGAAGGTGAGAGCCACTACTGAGTTTGCCGTTTCGTTCAACTATCAGGAGCGCCCCGAGTACACACGCATAATTGCAGGCGCCGCCTGGAAATACCATTGGGCCAGCCGTCAGAACAATCTGCGTCACCGGTTTGACCTCGTGGATATCAACTACGTTTATCTGCCACGTAGCACTATCGACTTCATAAACCAGATAGCACCGTCCAATCCGCTTCTCCGCTACAGCTACGAGGATCACTTCATAATGCGCACCGGCTACAGCTACTACCGCACCAACAAGCGCATGATTGCGTCAGGTGCATTGCGTCGTTACGCTTTGCAGCCTTCGGTATTCACAATCAGGGCTACTTTTGAAGCGGCGGGAAATCTGCTTTATGGAATATCATCGTTGACCGGACAGAAGCGTCACGAAGGCGCCTATAAGGTTTTCGGCATACAGTATGCTCAATATGTCAAGGCCGATGCCGACTATACGTTCACTCGCAATTTCAATGAGCGCAGTTCGATTGCGTTTCACGCCGGCCTGGGCATTGGGGTGCCTTACGGAAACTCTTCTATGTTGCCTTTTGAGAAGCGATTCTTTGCCGGTGGTGCCAACGGTGTGCGCGGATGGGGAGTCAGAACACTTGGTCCCGGTAGTTATGATGCCAAGAACTCGGTTACTGACTTCATCAATCAGTGCGGCGACATCAGGCTCGACCTCAGCGTGGAGTACAGGGCCAAACTGTTTTGGGTAATGGAAGGAGCATTGTTTGCCGATGCCGGTAACATCTGGACTATACACAATTATGAAAATCAGCCGGGAGGTATGTTCAAGTTCAATAAATTTTACAAAGAGCTTGCTGCCGCCTACGGAATAGGATTGCGACTTGACTTCACTTATTTCCTGTTGCGACTTGACCTTGGAATGAAGGCTTACAATCCGGCGCAGAATCAGGAACGTTGGCCGTTGCTGCATCCTCGCTGGGGACGCGATGCTACATTCCACTTCTCGGTGGGTTATCCGTTTTAATTAATGAACTAAAAGAGAAAATCGATTACACTTATGAAGGAGTTGGTTATATTTGACCTTGACGGAACTTTGCTGAATACGATAGATGACCTTGGCATAGCTACCAACTATGCGCTTAAAAAGATGGGATTTCCCGAGCATCCGCTGTCGGCTTATCCTGCCATGGTGGGAAACGGAGTTAAAAAACTGCTTTGCCGGGCTCTTCCGTCGGGGTTTGACAATGAAGACACTGTAACGGAACTGCGCACCTATTTTAAAGAGTATTACGATGAGCATTCAGCCGATCATTCGGTGCCTTATCCCGGGATTCCGCAATTGTTGGAAAGCCTTCGTGAAAAAGGCGTGAAGATCGCTGTAGCCTCAAATAAGTATCAGGAAGCGGTAGAGAAGCTGATAGGACATTTCTTCCCTAATCTCGAGTGGGCTGCCGTTGAGGGGCAAAAAGAGGATGTCCCGGTAAAGCCCGACCCTTCAATTGTGTTTGACATCCTGTCAAAGTCGCCGACTCCTAAGGCTGCCGTGCTCTATGTGGGTGACTCGGGTGTCGACATGGAAACGGCGCGTCGCGCCTGTGTCGAATCAGTAGGCGTGACCTGGGGATTCCGTCCTATGACAGAGCTGAAAGAGTATCATGCCGACCATATAGTCAATACGGCCGACGACATTTTCGAGCTTGTCAACAGGGAGTATTAGTCTGTGTCGGCCCTGTAGGCCGCAGTTAAAATTCGCTTGTAAAGTGGAATCTTATCTTGGGGAAATCGGACTGAGCCATCTGCAACACATAGTTTGAGTCGGCGAGAAATACATCGCGTCCGTCGCGGTCTACAGCCATGAACTGGTGCTTGCGCTTCTTGAATGCTGCGAGAGCCTCCTCGTCGTCGCTTTCAATCCAGCATGCCTTGTAGAGCGATAGCGGTTCCCATCTCACCGTAGCTCCGTATTCGTGGAGGAGTCGGTATTGGATTACCTCAAATTGCAGCTGACCTACGGTACCTATTATCTTTCGTCCGTTGAACTGGTTGACAAACAGCTGGGCCACACCTTCGTCCATGAGCTGCTGTATGCCCTTTTCAAGCTGCTTTGCCTTCATAGGGTCGGTGTTTTCGATATATTTGAACATCTCGGGCGAGAAGCTTGGCAGTCCCTTGTAATGAAGGTTTTCGCCTTCGGTGAGGGTGTCGCCTATCTTGAAGTTTCCGGTATCGGGAATACCCACGATGTCGCCGGGAAAAGCTTCGTCGACAATGTTCTTTTTCTGAGCCATGAATGCGGTAGGAGCGGCAAATCGCATCATTTTGCCCGAGCGTATGTGCTTGTAGTTGGCATTGCGTTCAAATCGACCCGAGCACACTTTGACGAATGCTATACATGAGCGGTGGTTGGGATCCATGTTGGCGTGAATCTTGAATACGAATCCGCTGAACGGTTCTTCCTCTGGATTAACCTGACGCTCCTCAGCCTGAACGGGACGGGGTGAGGGAGCAATCTTTACGAAGCAGTCGAGAAGCTCCTTTACACCGAATGTGTTCAATGCCGAGCCGAAGAATACCGGTGCCACCTTTCCGGCAAGATATTCGTTGACATCAAGCTCGGGATACACACCTTCGATTAGCTCCAGATCCTCGCGCAGTTTTGATGCATCCTTCTCGCCTACGGCCTCGTCGATGCGCGGGTCGTCGACATTTTCGATTTCTACACGTTCGGTGACCTGAGTCTTGCTCGGGGTGAACAGGTCGAGCGAGTGCTCGTAGATGTTGTAGACCCCCTTGAATTTGGCACCTATGTTGATGGGCCATGATAGGGGTCGCACCGCAATCTTTAGTTCGGCTTCAAGCTCGTCAAGAATCTCAAACGGATCGCGGCCTTCGCGGTCGAGCTTGTTGACAAATATAATCACGGGGGTGTTGCGCATTCGGCACACCTCCATCAGCTTGCGTGTCTGCTGCTCGACACCCTTGGCCACATCGACCACTATGATTACGCTGTCGACGGCAGTGAGTGTACGGTAGGTGTCCTCGGCGAAATCCTGGTGACCGGGAGTGTCGAGGATGTTTATTTTGTAATCACCGTAGTTGAATCCCATCACCGATGTGGCAACCGATATTCCGCGCTGCTTTTCAATCTCCATCCAGTCAGATGTCGCGGTTTTCTTGATTTTGTTTGATTTTACGGCACCTGCAACGTGAATGGCACCACCGAAGAGCAGTAGCTTTTCGGTCAAAGTTGTCTTACCCGCATCGGGGTGCGAGATGATTGCAAACGTGCGTCTGCGGCTTATTTCATCGTTTAATGTAGCCAATGGAGTGGGTTGTTGATGGGATGTTACTGATGATTTAGTTGTTGCTCTCTTCTTCCTTCAGGCGTGCGATGCACTTTTCGAGGCTGTCGACCCAATAGGGTATCTCAACGTTGTAGGTGGTTCTCAGTCGATGAGTGTTGAGCACGCTGTAGAACGGACGCGATGCCGCGGTGGGGTAGTCCTCGGTGGGAATGGGGATGACTTTGCAGTCGGTTACACCTGCTATGCGGTGTATGGCTTTTGTGAAGTCATACCACGATGCGACACCTGAATTGGTGAAGTGATAGATTCCGGGAACCCACTGATGCGACTCGATTATCTTGTAAACGGCTGCTGCGAGATCGGCTGCGTAGGTGGGTGAACCTATCTGGTCGACAACCACGCGCAACTCCTTGCGTTCGCGACCGAGGCGTATCATGGTCTTTACGAAGTTGTTGCCATAGGGAGAGTAGAGCCATGCCGTGCGCACGATTACGCTGTCGGGGGCCAATGCGATGAGCGCTGTTTCGCCCTGGCGCTTGGTGGTTCCGTAATGTGACATGGGATTTACCTTGTCGCTTTCGCTGTAGGGACGATAGGCTTTGCCGTCAAACACATAATCGGTGGAAATGTGTACGACTTTGGCTCCGGTAGCGCTTGCAGCGTTGGCGAGGTTACGCACTGCATCCACATTGATTTGATGACAAAGGGCCTTGTCTTCCTCGGCTCTGTCGACAGCTGTGTAGGCTGCGCAATTGACAATGTGGGTAATCTCGTTTTTCTCGACAAAGCTTTTTACTGCGTCACCGTCAGTGAGGTCGAGTTCTTTGATGTCAGTGTAGATGGTTTTGCCGGGCATCTCTTTTTCAAGGATGTTCCGCATCTCATGACCAAGCTGTCCGTTGCATCCGGTTACTAAAACTTTCATAATGCGTCTAATGAAATTTTGCGGATGCAAAGTTAAGAATTTTTATTGAATTAAAGAACCGATTACCCTAATCGTTGTCATTCCAAAGCTTATCTTCGGAATCGAGCTTGTAGTAGTGGGCGAGCATGGCGATGAATCGCGATATCTGGGTGATGGCCTTGAGCGTGTCGGCCGACAGCTCTTTACCCTGTAGTCGCAGCATCAATGTGCCGTAAAGGGCGGCAAAGCAGGTTTCGATTTCATCGAGCTTTTCATCGCCTTGCTTGGCTCGAAGCTCTACAATGAAGGGCAGTGTCTTGTAAAATTCGGCTCCGTATTCGGCAAACTTCGGGTCTTTGAGCAGTGCGTGATGCAGGTCATCGAGCTGCAGGATAACGTTTTTGTTTAGCTGCAGATGCCCTTTTTGCTGCACATTCTCCCGCCTCATCATGTCGATTAGCGATTCATACCATTCAGTCATCTCCTTTATTTGCGGCTCCGACAGCTGGTATTTGTCTATCACATTGCTTTTTATCTTGTCAAGGTCAAGATCGTTTGCGCGGATCAGGTCCTCTATCTGCCACATGTACAGCAGATATTCCGCTATGTTTTCTTTTCGTTTCTGAGAAGCTATATACATAAATCGTGGATTTAAATCTTATATATCTATATAACGCTATGTTTCCCGTAAAGGATGTAAAGTTAATTTAAAAGCATTACATTGACAATACATTTCAGGCATAAGTTACTGGAATCCGAATGATCGAGTCGTGTCGTTGCTCCTGAGGCTGCGGCCAATAATTGCGGCAAGAGGTATGAAAAAAGGGTCGCCGTGATGGTGACCCTTGGTGATTCGGCTGGGACTCAAACCCAGGACCCACAGCTTAGAAGGCTGTTGCTCTATTCAGCTGAGCTACCGAACCAGCATTTACTTGCGAGTGCAAAGTTAATGCTTTATTTTGACTTGGACAAAATTTTGACCCATGTCGATTAATTATTTATATGTTTTATAGTCACATCGTTTTTTTTAGAGGATATTTTTATGAGCAAAATAATAACCTATTCGTATGTGCTTTTAATGGTTGTGAAGAGATGTGTCTACGGCGCAATCGGCTGATAATTAATGATTTAGTAGGGGGGGGGTAATTATTGTTATAAATTGCTTGTCAAATATGATTTAATTCTTTATTTTTGTGTTATTATTGGTATATTAAAGTATCTGAACGGATTGTGATAGAAAATATTAATAAACGTTTTGCAATTATCGGTGTTGCTGGATACATTGCTTTAAGACATTTGAAAGCCATTAAGTCATTGGGTCAAAATGTAGTGTCAGCCCATGATTTATTTGACAGCGTCGGTGTGATTGACAGTTATTTCCCTGACGCTTATTTCACTACAAACTTCAATTCGTTTATGCATAGTATTCATGAAGATAATGTTGATTACCTTACTGTTTGTACGCCAAACTATCTGCATTGTCCTCATACATTGGCAGGACTTGAAGCCGGAGTTGATGTTATATGCGAAAAACCGTTGGCTTTAACTTGTGAAGAATTAAATAGAATGGATGAATGCCGTAAGTCGTTAGGGCATGATATATGGACGATATTGCAATTAAGGCTTCATCCTGAGATTGTGAAGTTGAAACAGGCAATTTCTAATGCAGGCAAAAATAAATTCCATGATGTGGATTTGGCCTACATTACTCCACGTGGTCGTTGGTATGCCGAGTCATGGAAAAGTGACCTGTTGAAGAGTGGTGGGTTGGTGACAAACATAGGTGTTCATTTCATAGATATGCTTCATTGGATATTTGGTCCGGCCAATAATGTCAGTGTTCACTATTCATCTGAAGATTGTGTCGCCGGATATCTGGAATTAGAGAATGCAAGGGTGCGATTCTTTTTGAGCATAAATCCACATCATAAACCTGATGTGACAGATGATAGAATGTCGCCTTATAGACAGATTATTGTAGATGGAAAGTGCATTGATTTTACCAGTGGATTTACTGATTTACATAGACATAGTTATTTCAATATAATCAATGGCTCGGGATTTTCTATAGATGATGTAAAGACAACAATTTATACGCTTGAAACTATCCGTAATGCCGGAATATCTACATTGAACAAAGAGTATCATCCACTTTTATATCGTTTGCGGCTATGATAAAAATGGTTGATTTATATAGTCAGTATCTTAGTATGAGGAAGGAGATTGACAGTGCCATAATGGGTGTTGTTGCATCATCTGATTTTATAAAGGGAACTGAGGTTGCATTGCTTGAGGAGGAATTGGCCGAATATATAGGTGTCAGGCATTGCATAACATGTGGTAACGGCACTGATGCATTGATACTTTCTCTTATGGCTATGGATTTAATGCCCGGCGATGAAGTTATTGTTCCGTCATTTGCATTTGCTTCTATTGTAGAAGCTGTGCTATTGCTTGGAGGTGTGCCTGTTTTTACCGATGTTGATAATACAACTTTCAATATTGATGTTAAAAGCGTTGAGAGGGTAATATCGGATAGGACAAAGGCGATAGTTCCGGTTCATTTATTTGGACAGCCATGTAATATGTTGGAGTTGATGGAAATATCTCGTAGCCATAAAATAGTGGTTATTGAGGATAATGCACAATCATTTGGAGCATTATGCCGAATGGAATCCGGAAAAGAAATTTATGCTGGTGGAATTGGTGATATAAGTTATACCTCATTTTTCCCGACAAAAATGCTTGGATGCTATGGTGATGGTGGTGCCGTATTTACAAATAATGATATTCTGGCCAAACGTGTGAGAGAATTATCCAACCATGGGCAATGTTATAAATATATGCATGAAATGATAGGTTTTAATTCTCGTCTTGACACTATGCAGGCCGCTGTGTTAAGGGTTAAATTAAAGCATTTGTCACAATCTATAAGAGGACGCAGGATGTTAGCCGAACACTATTCGAAACTGCTGAGTGATATAGAGGATATTGAGCTGCCGGTTGAAGTTAATTACGGTAAACATGTTTATAATCAGTACACGATCAAGACTAAGCCATCCATGCGCGATGACCTTAAAGAAATGTTGATGTCCCGAGGAATACAATCAATGGTCTATTATCCTATGCCATTGTTTGAACAACCGGCATATTGTGGTAAGGGGTTGTGTGATCCTGAAATGAATATTTGTCCTTCTCTATGTAAATCGGTTTTATCATTGCCTATGTATGGCGAACTTACATATGGCCAACAAGATGAAATAGCATATGCAGTGAAAGCGTATTTTAATAATCATAATGTTTATAAATCATGATTGATACATATATTCATCCCACTGCTGTTATAGACAATGGCGCTATTATAGGTAATGGATGTCACATTTGGCATTTTGTGCATATCATGGAAGGTGCCGTATTGGGAAATTCATGCAATATAGGTCAGAATGTCATGATAGCCGGTAGTGCGATAATAGGTAATAATGTAAAGATTCAGAATAATGTATCGGTGTATGATGGTGTCATTTGTGAAGACGATGTATTCTTAGGCCCTTCATGCGTATTCACTAATGTGAGAAATCCGAGGAGCAAATTTCCCCGTAAAGGGAAATACGAGTCTACGATTGTGCATCGTGGTGCAACGATAGGAGCCAATGCCACTATTGTATGTGGTGTAGAGATTGGCAAGTATGCTTTTATAGGTGCAGGTGCAGTAGTGACCTGTTCTGTCCCTGATTATGCAATTGTTATGGGAGTGCCTGCTCGCTGTGAAGGATGGATGTGTCAATGTGGGCATCGACTCGAATTCAACAAGTACGATGTGGCTATATGTCCAGAGTCGGGACATCGATATTGTAAATTTAAAGATAGTGTCTATGCATTGTAAAGATTTTAATTTATATGAAAAGCTCATAGAGCATAAGGCTTCAGTTGCAGTCTTGGGACTCGGCTATGTTGGATTTCCGTTGGCAATTGAATTTGCGAAGCGTTTTCGTACAATAGGCTATGATATAAGTTCGGAGCGTATAGAAGAATTGCGAGGGACATTTGAAGAAGCTATTGACATAACTTTCACATCAAATGTTGCTGATATTTCGGACGCTTCGTTATATGTTATTTCTGTTCCAACTCCTGTTGATGAGAATAAAAATCCAGATTTGAATCAATTACTTGAATCAAGTGCCGTTGTTGGAAAATGTCTTAGCCCCGGGAATTTTGTCGTATATGAATCTACTGTTTATCCTGGATGTACTGAGGATAAATGCATACCTGTATTGGAAAAGGTGTCAGGCCTTGTTTGTGGTGATGACTTTAAAGTAGGGTATACACCTGAACGTATAAATCCAAATGACGCGAAACATACACTGACTGATACTGTTAAAATTGTGAGTGCTTGTGATGATGAAGCGTTGGATTGTATTGCCAATATATACAATAATATTGTGGATGCAGGAGTTGAATTAGTGTCCTGTATAAAGGTTGCAGAGGCATCAAAAGTGCTTGAGAATACTCAGCGTAATGTCAATATCGCATTGATGAACGAGATGGCGATGCTATTTTCTGCTATGGATATCGATATGACAGAAGTTTTGAAAGCTGCGTCGACTAAATGGAATTTTGTAAATTATTCTCCGGGACTGGTGGGTGGTCATTGCATACCTGTCGCTCCTTGGTTTTTAGTGTCTGCTGCATTGGAACGGAATATTGACATGAGGCTTGTAAAAATGAGTAGTTTAGTCAATGACGATATGGCGTCATTCATTGTTCAGGAATCGCTTAAACGTATTGATACCATTGTTAAAAGCGCTGAACAACCGATAAGAGCATTGGTAATGGGATATGCTTATAAAGAAAATATTGACGACATACGCAATACGCTTGTAGAGCCTATTGTTAAGCAATTGGAGGAAGCCTCTATGGAGGTTGACATTGTAGATCCATTTGTTAATCCGGCCAAGGCAAAAGCTATGTATGGTCGTGACTTGAAATTAAAACCGGAAGCTCCTTATGACTTGATAATGGTGACAGTTGCTCATGATTGTTATATAGATCTTGATAATGATTATTTTATGTCTATTGCACGTAGCAATAAATCATTGCTTGTAGACATTAGGGGAATATATAAAAGTAAGGTGAAAACATTGAATTACTATAGTTTATAACTTATGATTGTCGATGTCGTTACAACAAAGAGTCCTAAGAATCGCACTGTGTTGACTTTCTTGTTGGCATTGGCCAATCTTATGTCATTTAGTGTAGGCATAATAACCGCCGCTATTCTTAGCCGTTATATGGATGTTGTAGAATATGGCACATATCGACAAGTGATTTTCATATATACAACATTGCTCGTTGTTTTTTCAATGGGTTTGCCGAAATGTTATTCCTATTTTCTCGCACGTGCACCTATTGAATATGGTGCCGATATTGTTAAGCTATTAAACAAATTGTTTTTTGTCTTATCGGCTTTGTTTTCGATATTTTTGTATCTGGGAGCCGACTTTATTTCTGATATTATGGGCAATGAGTTGCTCGTTGATAATTTGCGCTATTTTGCAATAACACCTATGTTGCTTATGCCTGTAATGGGAGTGGAGAGTATATTGGTCGTTTACGGGTATGGGGCTATGGTGCTGTTATATGTATTTGCCGGACGGCTGATGATGATTGTGTGCACGGTTATGTCTGTAGTAGTATTTGATGGTGGTGTTACAGGGGCTATTTGTGGATTTGTGGTTTCATCGGCTTTTTCAAGTATAGCAGGGTTATGGTTATCCTATTGGCCGTTTAAGAGAGTGACATCATATAAGAGCAATATTAGGATCGGAGATATAATGTCATATTCATTTCCTGTGATGATGCAGGGAATTTATGGATTTTTTATTGGGGCATCGAGTCTGTTCTTTGTTAGTCGTTATTTTGGAGTAGAAGAATTTGCATTGTTTTCTAACGGTTATAAGGAATTGCCCTTTTTAAGCATGGTTATTGGTGCTACCTCAGGAGTTATTTTCCCTGAATTTTCGAGAATGTCGGGCAATGGTGATGATAAGCGGAATTTTGTTGCTTTATGGAGGACTGTGTGGTATAAATCATCGACTATAATATATCCGCTGTCAGTATTTTGTTTAATATTTGCAGGTGATATTATGGCATTCATTTATGGTGAAAACTATAGAAGTGCAGCTTTTCTATTCATAATTGTGTCCGTTATTGGCATAGTACGGGTTGTTGCATATTCGCCAATAATGCTTTCATTGGGGCTTGGTCGTGAATTTGCTAATACTCATCTTGTTGCGGCTATAATGATTTTGGCGCTTGATGTACTGTGTGTCAATTTTTTTCCAAACATAATCGCTATCGCAATTATAGCCACGTGTTGTACTGTGTTTTGCCTATTTGTTATGCTAATTACAATAGCGAAGTCATTGGAATCAAGTTTATTTAAATTGATACCTTTGGGAGCAATGTCTAAGATTCTGTTTGCATCGATTATTTCATGCCTTATGGCGCGTTTTTTAGTTCATATTACAGGAATTACAAATGTCCTTGCTGTTCTTGCTATAGGAGGAGTTGTATATGCACTCATATATTTCCCTTTTGTATCAAGATTAGGAGTTGGGTATATTGATATAATTAAACCCATGCTTGATATTTTTGCCAATAAATTTAAAACGGAATCTTCTCGACAACTTATGGAGGAGAGTAAATAAACTAAGAACATGAATTTTTTGATTATAAGCAAGTATTTTTATCCGCAAAATCGTATAGCCTCATTTCGTATAAATGCATTTGCAAAATATATAAGAAATGCAGGACATTCTGTCACTGTAATTGCCGAAGGTGATCATGACATGGATACTGAATGGAACGGTTGCAAAGTAAGTTATGTTAAGAACAAGATAATAACCGAATCGTATCTTCGAGATAAAATTAAAAGACGAAAGCGATGGACGGTGCGTAGAATAACTGCGTCATTACTGAACAGAATATTTTTGGATTATAACCTGTTTTTGGGGATTCCGAGTTTTTAAAAAGGCCAATAAATTATTTAAAGAGAATAGATATGATGTAGTGCTAAGTTCTTATATGCCTATATCACCGCATCTAGCGGCCTTGAATTTGCAGTTAGCTGGTCACAAATTTTTTTGGATTGCAGATATGAGGGATGAAATGTCAAAACATCCATATTTTAGTAAAAAATATAAATCGGCATATATTGCAATTTATGAACGTCTATTTTTGAAAAATGCCGACCTTGTGCTATCTGTTTCAAAACCCATATTGGATGACTTTAGGAAAATGCATAGTAGTAGCAATTATTTGGAAGTCAGAAATGGATATGATTATGAAGAAGTGTATGATGTGAATTTCCAATCAAAGTTCACTATGGGTTATATCGGACAATTCTATGATAAAATTAAGCCGGATAACTGGTTTCATGCTTTTTCAGAATTGATATCCGAAGGGCGGATTCCAAAAGACAGTATTATAAAAATCATAGGGAATAATATGAAAATTAAAATCCCTGACAATATCATTAATAATGTATTTGAGATTGAATCGGTTCCACATGATGAAGCTATACGTATATCTACAACTGAAGTTGATGTATTGGTAATGATTCATCCTTTAGGGCGAAAAGGGGTTTATTCAGGTAAGATATTTGATTATCTTGCAACAAATAAACCAATATTGGCATTATACGATCCTGATGATGTAGTCGGCGATTTGCTTAGAGAAACAAGAGCTGGATTTACTGTAAAAGAATCAGATATTGAAGGCATTAAAAGCATGATTCTTAAATGTTATTCAATTTGGAAAAATAGAGAGGTATTACCTCGGGATTGGAACAAGATAAAACAGTGTCGACGCTTTAACCAAACCAAGATTCTACTTGATTATCTTTCGGAACATTTGCCAAATCAATAGTTTATCAGCAGAAAGAGCGGAGCAGGGCTATCTCTTCGGGCCAGATTGATTCATCGGGTGTTTCGAGGATGAGGGGCATGTTGTCAAATCGCGGGTCGGCCATGAGCCGTTTGAAAAAATCTATGCCGATGCATCCTTTGCCTATGGACTCGTGACGGTCGACACGGCTTCCGAGTGGCTTCTTGGAGTCGTTGAGATGAAATGCCCTCAGATAGCTGAAACCCACGATGTTGTCAAATTCGTTGAAAGTTTCATCATAGTGGTCGGCGAGGTCGTATCCTGCCGCGAATGCGTGACAGGTGTCGATGCACACACCTACGCGGCTCTTGTCGTCGACGCAGTCGATTATGTAGCGCAGATGTTCAAACCGGTTTCCGATGTTGCTGCCTTGTCCGGCAGTGTTTTCAATCACGGCTGTCACACCCGATGTTTGGCCAAGCGCGATATTGATTGATTCGGCCACACGGTCGAGGCACTCTTCAACGGTTATTTTGTTGAGATGGCTTCCTGGATGGAAATTCAGCAACTGCAGGCCGAGTTGCTCGCAGCGTTTCATCTCGTCGATGAATGCGTCACGGCTCTTGGCAATTGCTTCCGGGTCGGGATGTCCGAGATTTATGAGGTAGCTGTCGTGGGGCAATATGTAGCGTGTATCAAGTCCGCTCTCTTTCACGCGGCCTTTAAACAGGTTGATACTGTCGACGGTCAAAGCCTTAGCCACCCATTGCCTTTGATTTTTGGTAAACAAAGCAAATGCGTCAGCGCCGATGCCGACTGCATTGATCGGTGCGTTCTCAACGCCTCCGCCGGCCGATACATGTGCTCCTATGCGTTTCATATTTATCGAAATCAGCCAAGGCTTTCAAGCACCTTGCGTATCTTTTCGTAAGTGGTGATGCGTGTAGGCACGAGTGGGAGTCGAAGTTCGTTTTCGATGAATCCCATGGCATGCAGTAGGCATTTTACTCCTGCCGGATTTCCGTCGACAAACAGCAGGCTGAACAATTCGGTGAATCGGTGATGAATAGTGAGGGCGCGTGCAAAGTCACCCTGCAGCGCAAGTCGCACCATGCGTGAAAACTCACGGGGGAATGCATTGCCGATAACCGAAATAACGCCTACGGCTCCCAGTGTTATGAGCGGGAATGTGATGCCGTCGTCGCCCGAGATTACCATGAAGTCGTCGCGCTTGTTCTTTATGATGTCGTCCATTTGCGATATGTTGCCCGACGCTTCCTTTACTCCTATTATATTGTCAAACTCAGCTGCAAGTCGCAGTGTGGTTTCGGCAGTCATGTTTACGCCTGTGCGCCCGGGTACATTATATAATATGACAGGAATAGGCGAAGCTTTTGCTATCTCACGGTAGTGCTGGTATATTCCTTCCTGTGACGGCTTGTTGTAGTAGGGCACTACCGAAAGCACGGCGCTGAATGGCGATAGGTCGGTTGTGCGCAGTTCTTCCACAAGCGCCATTGTGTTGTTGCCTCCGATTCCAATGACGAGCGGCACTCTACCGGCTACGCGTTCAACGACGAAGTCACGCACCCGATGTTTTTCGTCGGGCGTGAGAGTTGCGGTTTCGGCTGTCGTCCCCAGAACCACGAGGTAGTCGACGCCGCTTTTTATCTGATATTCGAGCAAGCGGGCAAGAGCGTCGAAGTCAATCGACTTGTCTTGCTTGAAAGGGGTGACAAGAGCCACACCCATGCCTTTTAGATTAATTCGGGCCATAGCGTATCGATAGATGCTGTTTTTGCGGTACAAAGTTAGGCATATTCGATATTTTTCACAACACCTGCCGATAAAAATCATTGAACAGGGCTAAAAATATTCGGATTGTGAGGTGAGGCATCGGTCAGAGATTATAAAATTAAGCATCGTCCAAGAACTTAACGAGCCTTTTATATGTTATATCAACGTAATTAAAACTTACTGTTATGAGCGAATTTATTGATATTATCAAAGATAGCAAGCCGACATTGGTCGACTTCTTTGCTACATGGTGTGGCCCTTGTAAAATGATGCATCCTATTCTTGAGCAGTTGAAGGATAAACTTGGCGACTCGGTGACCATAGTCAAGATTGATGTCGACAAGAATCAGGCTCTCGCCCAGGAATACCGGGTTATGTCGGTTCCTACGCTCATCATCTTCAAAGACGGAGAGGTGAAGTGGAGAGCCGCAGGAGTACACACGGCCGCCGACCTTGAGGAAAAGCTTAAGGAGATGGCGTGATTCAAGCTGATTTCTAACCTAATGAATGCACTATTCAATACGATTCACTATTTACCTTCTTGATTTAATATTTGGTTTTTTGGAATTTTTCATCGGCCCTGTTTCTACATTGAAGCAGGGCCGATTCTGTATTATTATGTTACGGTTTGATTTGTATATTATGGCTTATTTGGCTATCTTCGTAGTTATAAATTACATTTGAATAAAATATGATACTTGAAAGATTGCTATTATGCGGCGTGTTGATGGCGGGTGGCATTGCTGTCGATGCCGAGGAGCTTGTAATACTCCACACCAACGACACGCATAGCCAGATTGAGCCTAACGACCGTGACCTTGGAGGCATACTGCGCCGAAAGGTGCTTGTCGACAGCGTGAGAGCCGTTCATGACAACGTGTTGCTCATCGATGCCGGCGATGCCGTGCAGGGTACGCTCTATTTCACCCTATATGGCGGCGAAGTCGAGCGTAAAATGATGAATGCTCTCGGATATGACATACAGATATTGGGCAACCATGAGTTTGACAACGGCATGGAGGCTCTTGCCGAGCAGTGGCGCGGCGTGAATGCCGAGAAGCTGTCGACCAATTACGACATGCGCGGCACTCCGCTTGATACACTTTTTGCTCCATATACGATAAAGCGGTATGGCAACAGTTTGATAGGCGTGATTGCGCTGAATCTCGACCCCAAAGGAATGATAGCCGACAAGAACTCCGAGGGAATCGAGTATCTCGATGCCATTGAAGCCGCCAATGCCACGGCGTGGCACCTTAAGCACAACGAGCATGTCGACGGGGTTATTGCGGTGACACATATAGGATATGACACAAGCAATCCGCCCACGCCGAGCGATATCGACCTTGCGGCCGCTTCAAAGAATATCGACCTTATAATAGGAGGACATTCTCACACAACAATCGACCCGAAGTCGCCGAAATCTCCGGCCTTTCATGTGGTCAATGCCGTGGGCGACACCGTGCTTGTGACACAGACCGGAAGCCGCGGACAGTATCTCGGTGAGATTGTCGTAGACCTGCCCTCGATGAAGAGCGACTATCGGCTCCTGACTGTGGACCGTCGCCTTGACGATCGCATAGACCGTGATGCCGCATCGATACTTGAGCCATACAAGGCCGGTGTGGAGCGCCTGATGGGAGAGCGCATAGGACGACTTGACAAGGAGATGTCGTCGAGCAGCGACCTGTTGCTTAACTGGGTGGCCGATGTGATGCTGGAGATGGGCGGCCGATTGTCGCCTGACAGCAATGTGGATCTGTCGATAGTCAATAAAGGCGGAATACGACGCGGACTTCCGAAGGGTGACATCACTATGGGGCAGATAATGACGATGCTGCCATTTGATAATCATCTGGTGCTGCTTGAGTTGGAAGGAAGCGACCTGATTGGCGCGTTCAAGGTGATGGAACATCGCGGTGGCGACGGCGTGAGCGCAGGTTTTGATTGGCGTAACATCGATCCGGAACGCCTCTATCGAGTGGTGACAATAGACTATCTTGCCAACGGTGGCGACTACATGGAGCCGCTGACTCATGGAAAAATCACAGCCCGCAGCGATGAAAAGCTTGACGAGGTGATGATAAAATATATCGTTGAAAAGAAAAACAAGACAATAAAATACAATGACAACAAGCCGCGAATGTAACGGTTTTTTATGGATGAGATTATGAAGAGAGTGCTTATAATAATGTCGTTGCTTGTGGCAACGGCTTTTCATGTAGGTGCGGTGCAGCCCAAACTGTTGTCGCACAGCAAAGGCGGCGATCGCGATGCATGGGTTGACTCGGTATTTAGTTCGCTGACAATGAAACAGCGTGTCGGACAGCTTGTAGTGCCTGTGGTCGACCCGACGCACATCGCCACCGCCAAACAGGTGATATACCGTTATGTAAAGACCGAAGGGGTGGGCGGCTTGCTGTTCAGCAAAGGAAGCATAGACCAATATGCAACGTTGATCGACTACGCGCAGTCGATAGCCAAAGTGCCCTTGATGATAACACTTGACGGAGAGTGGGGGCTGTCGATGAGAATTCCGGGAACTACGCGCTTTCCTTATAATATGGGACTTGGTGCCATTGCCGATGAGAATCTGCTCTATGACTACGGTCGTGAAGTGGCTCGTCAGTGCAAATTGATGGGCATAACGGTCAATTTCGCCCCTGTGCTTGATGTGAATTCCAATCCCGATAATCCTGTTATAGGCTATCGGTCGTTTGGTGAGGATGCCGACCGTGTGGCACGACTCGGAATCGCTTATTCGCGTGGCCTCGAGGATGGAGGTGTAATGTCGGTGTCGAAGCATTTCCCCGGACATGGCGACACTTCGGTCGACTCGCATAAGTCGATGCCTACAATTGACCACAGTGCCGAGGTGATGCGCGATGTCGACCTCATGCCGTTCCGCCGTTACATTGATGACGGCCTGTCGGGGGTGATGGTTGGACACCTTAACGTGCCGTCGCTCGACTCCACGGGCGTGCCTGCATCGATGTCACATCGCATAATCACCGATTTGCTGAAAAACGACATGGGATTCCGCGGCATGGTGTTTACCGATGCACTTGCCATGAAAGGGGCCATAGTGGGCGAGAATAATTGCGTGGCGGCATTGATGGCGGGTGCCGATGTGCTGCTCTCACCGTCGTCGGTCAAGGGTGACATTGCAGCGGTTTTGGCGGCGGTAAAGTCGGGCAAGATATCGGAAAGCTCAATCAATGAGCGTTGTCGCAAGATGCTCGAATATAAATATGCACTTGGACTTTCGGTCGGTCACAAGGCTGTAAGCAGCGCTTCGTTGAAGGGCAAGCTAAACTCGCCTGAGGCCGATGCTGTAAATCGCAAGCTCGTGTCGGCCATGATAGCGTGTGTACGCAATGACGATGACTTGCTTCCCGTGCGTGACATTGAGCGTAAATCAATAGCCGTTGTAAATATAGGAGAGGGCAAAGGCAATACGTTTGCTCAGTATTGTGGAAAGTATGCCGATGTCGATGCTTACGGAACAACTACAGCATTTACTGCGGCTCAGATTGCATCAATAGAGAAGCATGACATAGTCATTGCGGCTGTATATAACGACAAGTCGGCCTCGATTAATGCGCTTAAGCAGCTCAAAGGTTGTTCAGGATTGGTGACGGTGTTCTTTATGAACCCCTACAAGATGTCGAAATTTGCGCCGCTTGGTAGCAAAGCGGTGTTGCTTGTAGGTGAAAACGGTGAACTTGCACAGGAATATGGAGCGCAGGCGGTGTTTGGAGGCATTCGCGTAAATGGTTCTCTACCTGTGAATGTAAAGGGCATTGCGCCGTTGGGAGCATGTGTGGGGCTTGTCAAGACGTGTCTTGGCTACACCTCGCCGGCCGCTATGGGGTTTGACTCATCGCTTGGCAAGCGTGTCGATTCGCTCGTGAATGTGGGATTGCGTACAGGTGCATTCCCCGGATGCCAGGTGCTTGTGGCAAAGGGTGGTAATGTAATAATCAACCGTAGTTACGGATATGTGGATGCCGTAAAGACTCGTAGAGTCAATGACTCGACCATGTATGACATAGCATCGGTGAGCAAGGTTGCCGGAACATTGCCCGGTCTGATGCTCGCCTACGACGAAGGGCTTTATAAACTTGACGATCCGGTATCGAAATATGTAGAAGGACTTAAATCGGGCGATAAAAGTGATATAACCATACGGCAGATGCTGCTACATGAAAGCGGATTGCCAGCATCATTGAGTATCCCCGGAATTGTAATGGATACGGCGACTTATAAAGGACGGCTGATTGCTTATCGCCAGCGGGGAGCCAATACAATAAAAATATCGCGAGGTGTCTATGGAAACAACACGGCTCGAATGCGCAAGGACATCACTTCTGCTTCGGAAAGCAAGGATTTTCCGATGAAGATAGGGCAGGGTGTGTATGTGGGTGCGGCTACTCGTGATACTCTTATGCAGCGAATTTTCGACTCAAAGCTCCGTCAATCCAAAAACTACCTTTATTCCGACCTTAATTTCGCCTTGCTCATGGCAATGGAAGAGAAGGTGACGGGTAAGAAACATGATGAGTTTGTGGAGAAGAGGGTTTATGGCCCGATAGGGGCAACACGCACCTGCTATGTCCCGCTTGCCAAGAATCACAAGGCATCGGAAATCGCGCCTACCGAAAAGGATAATTTTTTGCGTCGCCAAACGGTTCACGGCTATGTGCATGATGAACTTGCTGCTTTTTCGGGTGGAGTACAGGGAAATGCAGGATTGTTCTCAACGGCAAATGACCTTGGAAAACTGTGTCAGATGTGGCTTAATGGCGGTAGTTACGGCGGCCGACAGATAATGTCGCCTTCAACTGTTAAGCTTTTTACAACGACAAAAAGCAATAAGTCACGCCGTTGGCTGGGATTTGACGGTCCCGACACAAAAAACGAGGACAAGACTCCGACGGCACCACTGGCTTCGCCTTCTACTTACGGGCACATTGGATTTACCGGAACTTGCTTCTGGGTTGATCCCGATAATGAACTTATATACGTGTTTCTTTGCAACCGTGTCAATCCATCACGCGACAACAGTGCGTTTACTCGCCTGAACATACGTCCGGCTATAATGAACGCTGTATACGAAGCCATGAAATAGCTAATTGCGACAAAAACGCATAAAAAAGTTGAAAAATGTTAGGAAAATAGTGAATATTGTATTACCTTTGTCGCAATAATTAAGAATTATCTACAATTATAACAAGAAAGTTACATGAAAGCAACTGAAGTATTGGACGACCTGAAGCGTCGCTTTCCCAATGAACCTGAATATCTTCAGGCGGTAGAAGAAGTAATCACAACAATCGAGGATGCATACAACGAGCATCCCGAATTTGACCGCTACAATCTGATTGAGCGTCTATGCATTCCCGACCGTATTTTCTCATTCCGTGTATCTTGGGTTGATGATAAGGGAAAAGTGCAAAATAATATGGGATATCGTATTCAGCATAATAACGCTATCGGCCCGTACAAGGGAGGTATACGCTTCCACTCATCGGTAAATCAGTCGATTCTTAAGTTTCTTGCTTTTGAACAGACTTTCAAGAACTCGCTTACTACGCTCGCTATGGGTGGCGGTAAAGGAGGTTCCGACTTCTCGCCTCGCGGAAAGAGCGACATGGAGGTTATGCGCTTCTGCCAGGCCTTCATCGAAGAGCTTTGGCGTCATATCGGTCCTGACACCGATGTGCCTGCCGGCGACATAGGTGTAGGTGGCCGTGAAGTAGGTTACATGTATGGTATGTACAAGAAGATGTCGCGTGAGTTTACCGGAACTTTCACCGGCAAGGGCCTTGAATTTGGCGGATCTCTTATCCGTCCCGAGGCAACCGGCTACGGTAATGTTTACTTCTTGCTGAATATGCTTGCCACACGCGGCATTGACATAAAGGATAAGGTAGTGGCAATATCTGGTTCAGGCAACGTGGCAACTTATACAGCCAAGAAGCTTCTTGAACTTGGCGCTAAGGTTGTGACAATGAGTGACTCTGACGGTTGCATCTATGTTCCTGAGGGAATAACCAAGGAGCAGCTTGACTATATATTCAAACTTAAGAATGAATATCGCGGTCGTATACGTGAATTTGCTGAAGAATACGGTTGCGAATATGTTGAAGGCGGCCGCCCCTGGGTTTACAAGTGCGACATTGCAATGCCGTCGGCAACTCAGAACGAGCTTGATGGTGATGATGCACGCACACTTCTTGCCAACGGCTGTATAGCAGTGAGCGAGGGTGCAAACATGCCTTCTACTCCTGAGGCTATCAAGGAATTCTTGAAAGCACGCATCCTTTATGCTCCCGGAAAGGCAGCCAACGCAGGCGGTGTGTCGGTATCGGGTCTTGAAATGGCTCAGAATTCACAGAAACTTTCATGGAGTTCTGAAGAAGTTGACGAAAAGCTTAAGGGCATTATGGCTAACATCCATGGCCAGTGTGAGAAATACGGCAAGGAACCTGACGGATATGTTAACTATGTGAAGGGTGCCAACGTTGCCGGATTCATGAAGGTGGCACGTGCTATGATGGCACAGGGTATCCTCTAAAATAAGGTAACAACATTCTATACTCAATATCCTGAACAACGGGGTTGCATCAACCGATGCAACCCCGTTATTTTTATGATTCCTATTGAATGCCTCGACTGATGTTTATTGCCAATCGATGGGTATGCCGGCTCCCAATTCAAAGTGACAGCAAGCGATGCCGAGGTCCATTTTGGTGAAAAATCCGATGCCGCGCGATGCCTTGACGCGGTTGTCGCCAAGCCATTGGAAATGGAACTTCTGTTGGTTCAATGCCGTTGGAGCAAGTAATGCGTAATCGACTCCGCGTTTGAACCAGTCGGGGGCTGTGGCGTAGTCGTCGCTTATCTGTTGTGGCGTTTTTATGCGATGGGTGGCTCCCGATTCGGCTCCATGTCCTATGGCAATCAAGGCGTATAACTTGTTGCCGTCAGGAATGTCTATGGATGTATTTTTTTTGCTGAACGACAGGCCTACCCAACAGGTGTTGAGTTCGGCTTTCTGAGCTTCGAGTACTATTTTTTCACCGTAATATCCGAGTTTGGCCTCGGTGTCGTTGCTTTTGGACCCTGTTAATGCAATGTAATTGGTGACATTGCGAAATTTGCCGTAGTGGGCCATAAGTGATCGTCCGAATGCGTTTGGCTCATTGACAACAAGTTGCATGTTTAGTGAGCCTTCGGCATTGTATCGTCTGATTTGACTGTCAAGCATGGCAACTTCATCGGCCGACAACGGCTGTAGCGTATAGGAGCGTACTGAATGTCGTGATTTTATTATGTCGTAATCCATCGGTGCGTTATTTTCTTGTTATATTGGCTATAACGAAAATCCGCCGGCAATTATTGCCGACGGACTCTCTTGTTATGCAAATCATGCGAGCTTACTTTGTGGTATCATCTGTGGCTTCATGCTCGGGTGCCTGATCGATGAGGTCGAGGAACTGGTCGAGCTTGGGCGTGATGATTATTTCAGTACGGCGGTTTCTCTGACGGCCCGTATCGGTTGAATTGTCGGCAATGGGGTTGTACTCTCCGCGTCCGGCAGCTGACAGTCGTGAAGGATTTACACCGAATTTTGTCTGTAGAACCTGTACGACCGATGATGCACGAAGGGCGCTGAGATCCCAGTTGTTGCGGATGTTTGTACGCGATATGGGTACATTGTCGGTATTGCCTTCAACCAGTACATCGTAGTCACGGTAATCCCTGATAATCTTTGCGATTTTACTAAGAGTTTCCATCGCTCTTTCGTTTATCTGATAGCTTCCCGATTTGAAAAGCATATTGTCGGCGAGCGATATGTACACGACTCCCTTCAATACCTTTATGTCGACATCCTGCAATTCGTCACGACTCAGTGAACGGGTCAGATTGTTGGTGAGCACCATGTTGAGTGAGTCGGATTTTGACTTAGCTTCGACAAGCTGCTTGATGTATTTGTTGGAGGCATTGATTTCATCGACAAGTTTCGAGATGTTTACGCTTCCTTGTGCGCTTTGCTTAAGACTTTGGTCAAGAGAGCCTTGCAAGGCTGCATAATCATCTTTGAGCTCTTGATTGCGTTTTCGGGCCTCGGCAAGCATTGTTTCAAGGCTCTTGTTGTTGGCGCGGCTTTCGGCAAGGGCCATTTGGGTGGCGTTGTATTCCTTGTTTAGCGCGTCATACTCTCCCTGTAGTGAAGAATACTTCTTATTGCTTACACAACTTGTAAGTGTAATGGCAGAAGCCGCTATGGCTATGATTAATCCGCGTGATTTCATTGTTTCTGAAAATTTAATTAATAAACTCGTAATTATTAACAATCGGCATTGTGTTTCGGTTCTATTAAAGGGTGGGGCATAGGGCGGCCCGTTGGCCGATTTGCTGAATTGGGCAAGGTGTCGGCATGAAGGTTATGACTCGTGGCAGCCTGTAATTATGACAAATGAATTCTTGTAATTATTACTCGGACAATCTGTAATTATAGAGCATGACCATCTGTAATTGGGAAATGAATTATTTTGTGTATTGTTAAAATATTTCATGATAGTGATTTATAGCGGATCGGCCAAAATGAATGAACAAAAATTTGCATAGTACAAAAAAAGTAGCTACCTTTGCAACGCTTTTAGAAAGCACTGATTCGCTAGCTCAGCTGGTAGAGCACAACACTTTTAATGTTGGGGTCCTGGGTTCGAGCCCCAGGCGGATCACAAAAGGGTCACTGACACGACGATGTTCAGTGGCCCTTTTTCGTGTCCGTAAGCGACTGAGACACAATGATTAGCAATTCTGCAATATTCTGAGTTAGAATGATTTAGCAAGATTTCGACCTTCGGCCATTAGCCAAAGGTAGCATTTGTTAGTTTCGATTTAGCACATTAACTTTGGTACGGATTTCGTGGATGTACCACAAAAATGTACCACAGGATGTACCGGATTTTCCCACATATCGGCAGTATGTCGTCAGTCACCATCCATAACCCGGGAACGGAGGTGGCCGGTTTAATGCAACCCGCTGATATTTCCTATTTTGTGCTAATTCCTTCCAAAAAAAATTCAGGGGTAAACGGCACAGGTCCGGCAGATGTTTATGAGCTGTGTGGTACACGCGTGGTACATTTCCCAGCGAATGTGGTACACGTTTTCGTGTGTACCACACCACGGAATCGGAACTATGTATCACCCTTAAAACCATAACGATATGGCTGGAATACCCCAAATCAAGATTATCTTCGACCGCCGTAAGAAGGCTTCGGCGGTCACGACGGGCACTGTGGAGGTGGAGGTGTCCTACAACCGTGAGCGTGTCCGTCTGTCCACCGGTGTAGCGGTGCTTAAACAGCAGTGGCGCTCAAACCAGGTCGTGGATCATCCCATGGCCGATAGCCTCAACGAGCAGATACGCCGTGTGGCAGACGGCATAAGGGAGAAGATGGCCTCCATCGCGGCGCGTGGCGGGGAGTACGACCTCTCGCTCCTCAAAAAAGTCAGGAAGACAAGAGTGCAGTCATCAACCATGGATTTCCTCACATGGCTTGAAGAGCGTATCGACATGCGTCCTGTGTCCGAGTCAACCCGCCGCCAGCACAAGGTCATGCTCTCATGTCTCCGGGAGTTTGGCGAGATTCGGAATTTCTCCGACCTGACACCGAAGAACATCCGTCTGTGGGATGATTTCATCCGCAAGAGGGTGAGCGCGCAGTCATCCGTACACGGCTACCACAAGCGGTTGAAGCCGTACATCATCGAGGCCATCCAGTTCGAGAAGCTGGAGGCCAATCCTTATGATAACATGAGGATACCGCGAGGCAAATCGGAAGGGATAAAGTTCCTGACAGAAGAGGAACGTGACAGGATTGAGGCTCTTGAGCTTTACGGCATGACCGAGAAGGTACGCGACATGTTCATCTTCTCGTGCTATACGGGGCTTGCATACAGCGACCTTGTAAAAATCAAGAGGAGCGATGTGTTCAAGCAGGGCGACGACCTGTGCATCAGGGACAAGCGTGTCAAGACAGGCCAGCCCTATACTATCGTGCTTCTCCCGAAGGCAGCCGCCATACTCCGCAAATACGATTACAACCTGAACATGATGAGCAACCAGAAATGCAACGACCAGTTGAAACTCATCGCGAATATGGCGCACATCCACCTCAATCTGACAATGCACGTCGGCCGCCACACGTTTGCAACGTGGGCGCTGACCAAGGGTGTCGACATATCGACCGTCAGCAAGATGCTTGCCCACTCCAGCGTGGCCATGACAGAAAAATACGCCCAGGTCTTGCAGACAAGCGTGATAAAGGGATACAATATCCTCAAATAAGACAACGCAGGGACAGCCGCGTCAAGCCGTCATTCCGTCAGGGAGTGGCGGCTTTTTCCATCCTGTCAAGCAGGCTCTGGAGCCGTTCTATCGTGCTGCCCTGTTCTGCAAGCCTGCGTTCAAGCTCCGCCACCCTGCGTTCAAGTGGTCCGACTACCGATGAAAAGTTCTTCATCAGTTGCGCCATGTCCGCCATGATGAAGGAGAAACGGTCGAGTTCCGAAAAGCGTTCCGCCGGGATTGCCCCGGATGAAGGCGTCTCCCGCAGCATATCCCCCTCTCCCGTCCATATCCAGTCGTAGCTGATTCTCGAACATACGGAGCTGAGGCTCCTCACGAATTTCTGTGTCACGGCTGACCGCCCGGTTATGACCTGTGACACCATGCTCGGGTTATAGCCCATCCTTTCGGCAATCTCGCGGTTGGACCGGAACAGTTCGCTTGCCTTGAGCCATTCAAGCACATCCTTTATCCTGTTTACTCTGTCGTCCATATCTCTCGTTTAGATTTTCTAATTAGAATGATTAGAGTCTTCCAATAATAACACTTCAAACAATCATTTAGCAAGATTAGTTTGTTAGTGTAATTGCAAGTGACTAATTTAAATTAATCATTTCTAACTGCAAAATTAATCATTTTTCTAAATAATACTAATGGTTGCTAAACGAAAAATAATCATAAACCCTAAAAAATAATTGATATGGGCGAAGAAAGACGCATAACAATGAGGCTTACCCGCATCGAGAACACCCTCGAAGAGATTAAGCGCACGCTCAATGAGCCGGAGCCGCCGGACCGCCTCATAACAGTCAACGAGGCGGCCGAGATTCTTCACTGCACGCCACAGAGGGTGCGTGATTCCATCCATGAGGGCGCGCTGAACGCCACCCGTACAGGCCGACGCTACTTTCTGTCGTTTCACGATGTCAGAAGACGCGCGGGCTATGGGATTATTGAAAAAAAACGGAAGATATGATTCACATGTTGTTAAACGACACAGCCATGACCAATAGCCAAATCCGCGAGATCGACTGCAAATGTCTCAATGACTATCTCGCCACAATCCCGCAGTCAAACCACCGCTTCTTCGTGAAGAAAGTCGTAGCCGAATGCGGCAACGGCATCAAGCAAAAGACATTCTATAACTGGAAGGCCGGCTACTGCCGCATACCTGATTTCTGCAAGGACATCATCGAGAAGATTGCAGGCTGCAAGGTGTTTCTCCGCGAGCTTTATTCGGAAAGCGGGCCCGGCGACGCAATGTCGGCTATCCCGCCGACGGGAACGGCAGCCGATACCTTGCAGGGATGACTTGCGTCCTTAAAGACACCATAAGGAAACAGGATTACGGAAATGGACCTCTCATGGATACCCGTATTTCACCAACTGCGCTCGGTCGGCTGGCTATACAGCGAAAGCAGGATGCTGCACCTGTGGCTGGAGATACTGTTCCGCGTCCAGAGGTCGAAGGACACCTACCCGGTAAAGGGAGTGTCTGTGGAGGTCCGGCCCGGCCAGTTCATATCATCCACAAGAAAGCTCGCCGCCGCCATAAGCGTCGACAAGGATACCGTCGGACGCTATCTGAAGATACTGGAGTCGCAGAGATGGATAGAACGGAAGGTATTGGGCAATGTCACCTTATATACAGTCCTCGTGATGGAGCAGATTCCCGGCTTTACTATTAAGGAAAGTGCCGGACAGACGGCAGTCACGGACGCGAAAACGCCCACGGTTGGGGACACTTCCGGGGACACCTTTGGGGACATAAATTATATTAATAAGAATAATAATATAAATATTTCTCCTTCCCCCGCGCGCGAGGAAGAATTTTTTGAAATTTTTTCAATGGATAAGGAAGCGTTCAGGGGAATAGCCCTGGCGCTCCACTGCAAGGAAGAGATACTTGAATCCATGTACCCGGACTTTGTTCAGGAAAGCCGTGTCAAGGAAAAAAGATACGGGACAGTCCTGCAATGCAAGGAACATTTTTTCAACTGGGCCCGCGCCCGCTTAGACAAGGAAAAAAGAGATGGCACAACCAAAGCGAATAAACCCGGCGGAGGCAGTCAGGGAAATAAAAGAGGCCGGCGAACGCCGCTCGAACCCGGCTGCGGACTTATCGAGGATTAGCCGGTACAAGCAGTTTTTCGTAATCTGCGCGAAGAAGGTCTGTCCCGGATTCGAGATACGAGACGAGATGAAAGCCACCTACTCCGACATCGTTCACTGGGCGATGATGGACTATGACGGCAATCTCGACCCTGACAAGGGGCTGTTCATCTGGGGCGACGTAGGCACCGGGAAATCGACGATGCTGAGAATCATACGTGAGTTCTGCTGGCATGTACGCGAGCCGGTTGACGGCATGCGTTACTTTTTCCGGATAGACAATGTCATCGACATCTGCGCCGATTACGCCGATGAATCCCCCAGCGGCGGCTACCGGGCGATACAGGAATACATCAACTGCCCCCGGCAGGCATTTGACGAACTCGGGAGCGAGACCAATCCCACCGGCAGGTGGGGCAATTTCGAGAATGTCATGCAGTATATCTTCCAGAGACGCTATGACAACCGCTTCCACCAGTTCACGCATGTCACCACCAACTACACGCCGGACCAGATAGCCGAATACTATGGCGCGAGAATATACGACCGCTTCAAGGAGATGTTCAACTTTGTGGCTCTCCGTGGGCGCACTTTCAGGAAATCGACACAAAAAAACTACGAAAATGAGACAAAAACAGAAAAAGACCGGGATAAACTGGGAGAAGAGACAGTTTGAGCTTGCTTCGGCACTGTTCTACCACGACCTGCGGCATACCGCCGACAAGTCTCCCTCGTCGCAGATTGAGAACTGGCCGCTCTATGTGAGAGTGGCCGCAGAGATGGCTGTCGAGGCAGCCGGCAAGTTCATCAGGGAATATCGCCGCAGTCTCGGCGGCAAGGATACGGGAGGCTCTTGTCATGTGCCTTGATTTCAACAATATCATTCCGGATGCCTTGTATTCTGTGGGCATGGCGAAGCGTCTGCTGGGCATAGGACAGACCACGATTTACGAGTACATGAAGAAAAAGCCGCCGGTGCTTCCCTACCGGATGTCGGAGAACGGCTGGCACAGGCTGATTCTCGGCAGCGACATAATATCGCTGAAAGAAAATCCGAAGGTCAAGCGTGGCCGGAGAAGGAAAGACCGGTAGGATTCAGTTAAGACGGCACCGGGGAAGGTCGAGAAGGATGCGCTCTTTCTCGGCCTCTTCCGAGAGGTTGAAGGCGAGAATCCATGCACGGGCGCGCATGCCGTCCATGTCGGCTACCGCCTGAAAGTAACGGGACGGTGTAACCGGTCCTGCGGCCTCCAGCCACTCGACGGCATAACGCTCGGGGTCGAGTGCATCAACGAAGGAGATGATCTCGTCAACGAGCGTGCCGACATGTCCTCCTGAAAGCTCGGCGGTGAAGCAAAAAGGCAAGCCGCCGGGCGTCCGGCACTGAAAGTCGAAATAGAACGAGTCATCGGCCGAGGCAGTTATCGAGACCTTCCATCCATTCCTGACCGCTATCCTGATTATATCGCTATGTAACATACCTTTTCAATATATTAAATGATTAAAATTCCACACACTCAGACCTGCCATGTCCGTGACGGATGTGGCAGGTCGCTTTACGGGCTATTAGGGAAAATCAGTATTCTTCGGGCACCTCCATTTCCTTTATCGCGTCCAACAGTTCCTCTATCATCTTCTCGGTAGTCTCCATATCGTCAAGCACTGCTCTCATGCGGTATGGCGCGCCACGTTTGCCATGCCCGGACTGGTCAAGCCACAGATATGTCTCGGAGTCAACATCAAATCCCTCATAGTAATTGTCTATGTCCTCGATAAGAGAGTTGATGTTGGCACATTTCATGGTCGCGCTGAATGAAAAGTCCCGTCCCGCAGGGCTGAACCTGGCAAATTCAAACTCGCTTTTCTGCTCCTTGTAGATTATGCCGGCTTCCACTTTCCAGCCTTTGGCTTCGGCACATGCCGCTACCGCGTCGGTCAAATCGTCTATATACATATTCGGTCGGTGTTAGTGTCAGCCGTGGCGGAGAGATCCACGGCTGACTGATTGTTTAATTTTCAAGTCTTGCAAGGAGTTCCTGAAGGCGATAATCCTTAATATCCTTCAAAGCGGTTGGCTTGAAATCCGGCACTTGCGTAACTTGGAGTATGCCAAATCCATACGACGTAAGATTGAGTTCAATCTCGGAGAGTTCTTTCAGCGACACATAGCCGTATTCATCTTCAAGAAGACCTATGGCTATGCCGAACATGATGGTGTCTCCGTCCTCCCTTTCACCCTCAAGTATAAACCATCGGGCGGAGCCTATTGCGAAGATTGCACGGCATATCGCCTCTTTCCCCTTGCCGTCCTGAGAGTATAGGGGGAAGCCCTTTAAGGCTTCCTCCAGTTGTGGTGTCTGTAATCTGCACATGTCAGTCAAATTCTATTTCGTCATCGTAAAGTTCTATTCTCGCGCCGCTGCTCAATTCTATGATAAAGCGGTAGCCGTTGCGCCCTACTATTGTTCCACGGCGGTAACCTCTCCACGGCTCTTTGAGTTCACACTGCCGCCCGTATTCGGGAAAATCCGTATCTTCCATTACTTGCCGTGTATGAGTTCGAGATACTCGGGGTCGAAAAATATGCCGTCCTCGACCATTGTACCGTACATTAGGTCCGCCATGCGTGATGCCCACTCGTTGCGGTCATCAAACCGTCCTTTCTGATAGTTGTGCGCAAGAGATTTCATGAAGCCGACGCAAACCTTGAAAGCCTGCTGCTGGAGATAGCGGTGCATGGTTGTCATAGCCATGCCGGTCTTTTCCGTGCTGCTCACCTTGCCGTTGACAAAGTTCTCAAACTCCGTCACAAATGCCTTGTCGCCCTCGGCGATATTCATAAAGTCAATATCCGTGTTCATATCGGTTGAGAATTAGATTGTTGCCTGATTGTAGATTTGAGGTTCGGGCGACACATTATAGATATAGTCGCCACAGCGTACCAGAAGGCAGTGCTGCCCGTAATAGAGCTTTTTCATGCCTCGCACGCTTCCGGTCTTGTGGAAATTCGGGAAACGGCTTATGTCTACCCGTTTCCCTTCTTCGATTGTCATTCTTTTTACTCGCATGGTCTTGAAATGTCTGAGTTTTTTTTATCCCTTTTGTGAAGCTCTTTTGAGCTTCTTCGGCAGGGCTGTCCGTTTTTCGTGCAAGTCAAGACTGCGGCCGACAGTGAGCATAAGGCAAGTGTGCAGTCGGCGGCAAGACCGGGATACCCACATTTTTGAGGTACGAGAAAATGTGTGGAGGCTCACGGTCGCGGACGCCAACGGAAAGCCCGGCGACACTTGACATTGCTCACGGACGCAGTAACTTCGCACGCGAAAACGACAACCTGCCGGAACTCAACAGCCACAGGATAAAGCCTCGACAACCTTGCGGATGCCTTTAGTCGCCGATTATTACCGGTTTTCAAAAGACCGGGCTTTTATATACTTGGAATGTCCTGTCTATCATCATTTAGCGAGACAACCTTGAAGGATTGGTTAGGCAGTCTCTGTAAAAATTTGTAAATTTGCAGTCTTTTATGGCCTTTGTATTAATTACATCAAGCAATTAATGGAATACGATATAGACGAAAACAGCGGGAATACCGTTGAAGATATGACGGTCGGACACGATTGTCCCCATAACATCGAAGAGTTGCCGGAACTGTTCGATGAAGGAGCGGTTGACGATTTCATCGCCAGCCTTAATGACTGGGATTGACTATCATGGCACAGTTCAACGCATTTGAAGAGGCGATTGACTTCTCTTTCTGGAAGGAGTTATGCGAGAAGCATGGCAAGCTGCACCATTTCCGGCGCGGTGAGTATTTCGCACGCACTGGCGAAGTTCTCAAAAATGCCGGATGGATTGTGTCTGGTGGTTTCAAGCACTCGCTGATTGACAATTCCGGCAATGCGAAAACAGTAGGTTTTGTGTTCGAGGGCTCGGTTCTCGCAAACTATATCAGCTCGATGCACGGCAAGAAGATACCCACCGACATCATAGCCCTTGAGGATTCAGATGTTCTTGTCATACCTTCTTCACTGATTCGTGAGAGGTTGATGTTAGACCCCACTCTTTACATAAAGTTCTTAGATGCCTTGTTTGAGCAGGCATACGACTTGGTTCTTAATAACTACCGTTCCACTCCGGAGCAACGCTATCGCCAGTTGCTTTCACGTTATCCGCGACTGTTTGATTTGGTCTCACTTGGAGAGATAGCCACTTATCTCAATATATCGCGGCGCCAGCTCCATCGCTTCCGCGAAACCATAGCAGCCAACACCACAGACGAGGAAAAATCGGTGGATTAAAGCTATAAAAGGCTATTTTATTTAGCAGCTGTGACAAATGTCACAGCTTTTGTCGTTTTTACTCTGTAACTTTGCAAGATAAAACAGCACGAAAGATATGGAGAATAAGATAGAAAACTTCTTCTTTGCCGGAAACGCGGTTAGCGGCGAACCTGATTACGGGCTTGCCGAGACTTTCGTGCGAACTGCCGAGGCATTTGCCAACGCCACTTATCAGAGCGTCTATATAATCGACTACTTCCGCAAGAATTTCCTGTATGTCTCGCCAAATCCGCTGTTCCTTTGCGGGATGTCGGCGGAGGAGGTAAAAGAACTCGGTTATCAGTTCTACCTTGACCATGTGCCTGCCGATGAGGTCAAGATGTTGCTGGAGATTAACCAGGCCGGATTCTCTTTCATCAACAAGGTTCCTCCCTCCGAGAGAAAGAAATACACCATCTCATACGACTTTCATATCATCAACGGTCACGACCGATTGCTGATAAACCACAAGTTGACCGGATTCGCATATCAGCCCGACGGCTCCGTGTGGCTCGGGCTTTCGGTTGTATCGCTATCGACACACTCAAAAGCCGGTCAAATTATCATGCACTGCCGCGACAAGGCTGAATATTGGGAATATGATCTTGTGTTGCATCGTTGGGAGGAACATGCCGCACCTGTCTTGAACGAAACAGAAAAAACGATACTCACCCTTTCCATACAGGGGTTGACAATCAATGCTATCGCCGAGTGTGCCCATCTTGCAGTTGACTCCGTGAAGTCGGCACGCCACCGACTGTTCGAGAAACTGGAAGTAAACAACATTTCCGAGGCAATTTCTTATGCAACCAACTATAAACTGTTTTAATTTACATCATTGGCAATGGTCGATAGGTAAAATTTAGGATAGGTTTTTACCTTGTTGCCCGCTACTATTGCCACAAGCAGATGTGCGACCATAGCTGCCATAGTATGTTCGCCGATTGATGTGCTAACCTCCAGCGTACCTATCCATTTAATAGCATCGTCAACCCAATAGTTACCGGGTATGTTCCAGAATTTGCTGTATCCGCTCGTATAGTCAAGCATTGCCTTGACAGTATCGCTGTTAGCCTTATCCTCTACAAAATTAGGCAATTCTCTATTAGGCGGCAAAATGACGGCACAGGCACCTATACCGAAATTGAAAGCACATATTACCGACTCATAATTATAATGAGTGATAATCGCCCTACAATCTGCTTTTTCAGTGTAGGAGCAAATCACCACATCGCATATTGGTAATGCAGTGTTGTCTGGCACCAATACAATGTCAACAAAGCCAAGTCGCTTTATTGCCTCTGCTATAAGTTCAACTCCCACACTGCCGACAATAGCAACCTTAGTAACGGCAATTCTTTGTTTCAAACAGAGAGATAGACCTCCGGATTTTTCCATGCTCATAATTGTTTGAGGCAAAATTACCTCATCAGCACCGAAATTCTTGCACACTTTTGTGTGCAAATACCCCTCCAGTTTCAAATGCACACAAAAGTGTGCAGTCCATTAAAGTTACATGATATACCTTTGTCTCAAAAAAACATGCGTATATATTATGTCATACTCATTTTATTGGCGGTAGCACCCTTAACGACTATCGCTCAGAACGAGTTGCCGGATTCTTTGGATATATCGCGTGAACTTAATGAAGTGGTCGTAACAGCTCCTGAAAATCAAGTCGTTGGCAATAAAACTTTTTTCTATCCTACAAGAGAACTTAAAAATGCCACAAACAACGGAACCCAACTTCTTGCAGGACTGCAAATCCCCGACCTGATCATAAATCCAGCCACAGGGTCTATTGAAAGACTGGGTGGTGGCGAGTTGTCCATAAGGATCAACGGTCGCCCGGCCTCTCAAATAGATATTACATCCCTGTCACCAAAGGATATTACAAAGGTAGAGCACACTCCAAATCCAGGTGTGAGATATGGGGAGGCAAGGGGTGTGATAGATATAACTGTAAAACGACGCGAAACAGGCTATGGAGTATCACTCAATTTGCTCCAATCCGTAAACCGTGGATGGGGTAATTATACCGGAGCGTTGAAATACACATCAGGGCGTAGTGAGTGGTCTCTTGATTTTCAGTCCAATCCTATGTGGCGAATGTCTGCTTTCCGTGATAATTCGGAGCATTATCTCCTGTCAGACGGGACTGAAATCCTACGTCTGGAGAGTGGTATAAAGGCACCGAACAGGATGGCTTCTCATCGGGTATCATTACAACACTCCTATGCGGTAGGTAGCAAACTCTTGCTTAACACCCAATTGCGCATATTCCGCAAGAACGATTGCTATATATCTGAGGGTGATATAACAACCGTGATTGGCGATGAAGTTACAGATGATTTTGAACGGGAAGAATTGCCGATAAAATCTACACAGATTGACTTGGATGTCTATCTGCATTGGAAAGCGAATAAATCCAATAAGCTGTATTTTAATATAATCCCAACCGTAATGAATGGCTCGAATGACCGCAGTTATCAGACATCAGAGGTGGAGTTATATACAACCATATCCAATCGTGGATACAGGTTGTTTGGTGAAGGCGTGTGGGAACGTCGAATCGGGAACGGCATCCTCACATCCGGCATACGAAGTTTGGGCGAGTGGAATGAGGCAGATTATAATCATTCTGGAGACATCTATGAGAAAAGTGTCATGGGAAGCTTATTTGCCGAGTGGAAACAAACTTTGGATAAGATTCAATATAGTATCGGAATAGGAGGAACAGCTTATAGCGTACGAGAACCGCTGAAACACAATTACTACAACGCGAATCCTCGGATATACTTCCGATATACTCCTGCCTCATGGGGTGGAATATCATTTATAGGAAATGTAACCACGGTGTCTCCCACCGTGAATCAACTTAACCCGGTTCTTCAACAAGTTGACAATTATCAATGGAGCGAAGGGAATCCCAGTGTATCCGCCTTTCAGCAATATGATACAAAATTAGAATTCGATGGTAAATATAAGGATATGTCGCTAAAAATTACTATCGCCAACACCTACAACCATAACCCAATAATGGGAGCTAAGAAATATCAGGATAATCAAATAGTTAAGTCTTACTACAACTCTGGTTATAACAACAATTTTATAGTCAAGGCTCAGCTTAGACTGCCGATATTCATAAAACAATTGAATCTATCTTTGGAAGGGGGCTGGCACAAGACTGTCAGCGAAGGTCTTAACTATCGTCATAATTATTCGCAACCCTTTATAAATGCACAGTTCATGTATGTGAATGGACCGTGGTGGATTATGCTGAAATATAATACTACATACAACGCCCTATGGGGAGAAGATATTTATAGCACCAATAACAATATGCTGAATATCGGCGTAGGCTATACATACCGTAATGCTACTTTTATGGCGGGAGCTTTTAATCCTATTGGTAATATCAGAGTGAAAAGTCGGGATTTGAGCGCTATCGCCGGATTTGACAGAGATTATCAAGTATCATCAACTCGCCAACTATTCTGGGTAGGGATTACATTAAATCTCTACAAAGGTAAAAAGCGAAGTGCGTCCCAACGCAAGTTAAACAACTCTCAAACATATGAATCAATAAACAATGTAAAGAAATGAAGAAGTTATTAACCATCTTCGCATTGATAGCGATATGCGTCAGTGCGAAGGCCAAGACCCCGGCCCATACAATCACCTTTAGCGAGTTACCCTATACCGAGGGGACTCTCTATGTATCTGCCACCTGCGAAGATAAGGAACTGGTCAAAGTCGCAATCGAGGTTGAAGAAGATTCTGTCACAATCCCTGTTGATTTCTCTGAGGCAGTGGGCAAGGAGGTGTCGATACGAGCCTTTCTGGATCTCGATGAGGACAAGCAACTTAAATTCGACAGCTACGGCCGTCCTGCAGAGCCATTTCTGCAAGCGAAGATAGTCCCCAAAGAGGAATTGGAAGAATACAAATTCAAACTAACTGAGCTAAAATAGCAAACAGCTAATCATACAAGACAGTCAACCTCGGCAGTGATGTCGGGGTTGTCTGCCTTTGAATTAAAGTCCGGATGGGCGATATACCGAAGAACAGACAGGGGTGATAATAAAGCTGCTTTATCTGGCTAATCAATTAGGGATATATTTGAGAATAAATAAGTAGTTGAGACATTTGTCACAGCTAAAGTCGTAAACGCTTAGTAACTTTGCAGTCAACAATTTAGTCGGAACGGCCATCAATGGTATAATGAAGTGAATACAACAGTATGATAATCAGCAATGGATATAAATGAGTTTTCGAGACGGCTGTGTGCATCTTTCCACTTGAAGGCTATGTCTTCAAGGATTTTCGCACATCTGAACGATTGTGTCATCGTCGGACTGGTACTGGTCAAAGTGCCGGTTATGCCCTCTTATAAGCTCTACTTTGCCATGTATCCATTATGGCGTTCCTCACTCAAAGAGTGCCTGGACATTCCGTTATTCCAGATTGCGTTGCTTGATGACAAGGGATTTGAAATCTATCTTTCCAAGGATATTGATGACGAATATGCGCAGTCGCTCATCGAGAAATGTCGTGAGCAGTTCCCCTTATTGTCAGGCGATATTTCATTTGCCAATATGATAATCTCCCTAAACTGTCATATTGCGCATGACAAATCCATCAACAGCAATTTCGTACTCAACATGAAGATATATAAATTGATCTACGGAGTCGCATTATATAAGAACGAGCTTGAAGCTGCCAACAACATCTATCATTTGATTTCAAGACAAATATCCCAATGGGATGCCGACATATTCCGTTATTGGTATGGCGAAAAAGAGGATTATCTAAGGACTCTGAAAGAATATGAACAGAACAGGGAACGAATCATCGGTAATGTCCGGTCCAATCTTTCCAATCCAAAGATAGCGAGAACCGACAGGTTCAAGATGATGTACTGATGATACTTTGATAAAGCAACAGGTCTTCAGAGACGGCGGTTTTGTGGAGTGTACGGAGCAAAACCGCCCCGACCGGGAAGGTCAGAGCGGCTTAAATCAGTCAATATCAGTGCCTATAAAGTGTTCGTCATCTATCAGCGAATAGTAGTAGCCGTTGCCGCAACCACGGTATTCCTTGTTGAACCCAGCCATGACATCTCCTTTGCGATTGTAGCCGTCATCTTTATCTGCAATCTCTATCCATAGGCTTCCGTCATACCCCCGAAAGTCGAACCTGCACGAATGGTATTGCCGCCGCTCCATAAGAGCCTTGCGGAACTCGCGGACAGAGTACGGTGCATATCGCTCAATGGCGTTAAGGGAGATAATCTCTCCGTCAATACGGGTGCCGGTGGTCAGCCGGTTTTCGTAACAATCCTTTGCAGGGTCAGCCGCGAGGCATTTGCGCACGAAAGCCGAGGGGAAGGAAGCACGGGCGGCATAACGCCTGAACTTTGCGACAGTATCGGCTTCGTTACGTTGCACCTTTTCTATGCCGCGCCAATTCTCCACAATGTTGAGCGGTATGGCGTATCCACGTTTGCGAGAGTGTGGAGCGAACTCGCAAACATTACCTTCGGACGACAGGAATATGCGTTTTTTCTCCCTGCCTTTATCAGTGATTATTGTGTATAATCCCGAATTGCGGTTGATGATTTCCGCTACTGCTTTATAGTCCATGATTTCAGTCTTTGATTTTTTGAATTGATTTAATCTCTGTATCAGGGTGAACGGGGAAATTCCAGTCCACATCTTCATCGGGGAGTGTCGTGTGTATGTTGCCGCCGAGAACCAATCCGCACTGCTCGGCCACACTGCTCTCAGCCTCGTTCAAGCTGTCGGCTTCCACATCGAAATAGCCGCTGAACACAAATCGTGTCTGTACTCTGTATTTAGCCATAATTCTTATATTGAGTTATTTAATCATTTTCGCTTCGCGCAATTCACTTACGTTCGGTAGAGAGAAGCAAGCTGTTCTCTACTCTCACTTACTCGTTCATTTTCCCTTTTGTAAGGCTCTTTGAGCCTGCCGGCAGGGATTGCCGTTTTTCGTGCGCACCTGCCACTGCGTCCCAAAGGGTGAATAAGGCAAGTGTGCAGTCAGAGGGCGCGGACGGAATACCCGATTTTTATGCGTAAAAATCGTGGAAGGCTGCCGTCAAGCCCTCCGACCGCAAGCGCAGCGTCACTTGACATTTCACCCGGACGCAGTAACTTTCGCACGGAAATACGCCATCCTGCCGTGCCTCAAAACAGCAACAGGGATAATCCTGGTCATAACCTTGCGGCTATCGGTTTCCATACATCAACTGTTATCGACAAGTCTCCAAAAACAAGGGCACCGACGCGAAAGCCGACACTCGTGGCGGCTCTGGCGTCGATGCCCGTTTCGGCTTAATGCCGGATGATTGTCTTCGATAATCGTATGGACTTGCTCGGTGTAGCCGTACACGGAGCAAGCCTTACGGCCTTAATCTCCCGAGGTAGGCACGCAGGCACCCGGCGCCACATGAAATATGGCTCGTCGGGTGTGCGTGCCGTCACTGCGCAGCCATCGTTTTCAAAGATTCCGGATGTTCAGCCATAAGTGCCAGCCTATGGCCGACCGAATCCGGGCAGATATTCCGGGTAGGCGGTTTTGCGGAGTGCGCGGAGCAAAACCGCCCCGACCCGTCGCAGGCCGGAGCGGTTGACATTTCAAGAACTCAAAAAATGGGTTCGTGAGCCGACTGACGATTATTTCATTGGCAACGAGCAAGGGAGATATATCCCGCTTGCCCGTTGCTTAGGTTTTGGAATTAGGCGGCTTCCTCCTTGTCGGGATTTGTAGCCTCCGGCTGTGAGGTCTCTACCTCGGCGGCTTCGGCTGTCGGTACGGGTTTGGCAGTTGCCTTGGTTTCGTTGGCAGTCGTGGCCGTGATTTCGGCGATACGCTCCGCAAGTCGCTTGTGGCGTTTCTCGTAAACCTCGTTGTAGCCTCGCTCAATCTCGGCAAGTTCCTCCGGCATGTGCTTACGGGCGTAGTCAAGCAGGAGCGTGGCCGTCTGATTTGAGCCGAAAGCGTCCTTGAAATTGGAGAGCAGCCAATCGCGCCGGATTATGGCTTTTGTCTTTGCGTTGAGATTGCCTACCACCTCCATTTTCTCTGCTTCCGAAAGGTAGCAGGGATTAACAGGCTTGATGCCCAGAGCCTCGATGTTGGCCTTGCGGATTTGGGAAAGCATGAAATAATACATCATGCGGTCTTCGTCCGCGCCGAACTTGGTGGCGGTGGTATCAACAGCCAAAATGCGCTCTTTGGTGTCGGTCACGGTCTTTTCACGTGCGATTTCCTTGTTGCGTTGGTCTTTCTTCTCCAACTCCGCGATTTTGGCGGCCGGAGAGTTGTCCGGCTTCTCGGTGGCGTCGGTGTTCCGATTTATGGAATAGCCGACAGTGACATCTTTTTGGGATATGAAGATTTTGAGCGTGATTTCTCCGGCTTCAAGTCGGGAGACGATAGCGTCTTGTTCCTCGGTGTATTTGTCAAGGTCGGCATGGTAACGTGCCATTTCCTCGGCAAATTCCTCGGGCGTTTCATAGTCAGCCTCAATGGGTGCGACAGGCTCGGTGGGCAACGGTGTGGGCTGATAATATGTATCGGCTATTTCATATCCCATTTCGTTGAGTCGTTCTGTCACGGCCTCGGTGCCGGAGTATCTGCACTGTGTGATTTCAGCGGTCGGGTACCTGCTGATTAAAGAAAGCGCGGACGCAAGAAGGTGGGTGCAGTTCTTTTCGGCGAGACACTGACGGTTGGCGCATTTGCCCTCGTCTCCGTCCTCCACAAAGAGAAGGAGGTTGCAGGTGTTGTGGGGGCAGTTGGCACACGCCGACTTGTCGAACTTATAGTTTCGCAGGTTGGTGGTGTAGTCCCGCTCGATGTTCCTTGCCACCTCGGAGGCTTTGAGACCTCTCCATGAACTGTAATTGTCGTTCTCAAAGTGCGTGTTATATACCTCTCGCTGAATGTCCTCGGAGTAACGGCATATCTCGGTTGCCACACTTACGGTGATTTCATCAGCGTCAAGCAGTGCTGCGATTTCGGGAATGAGAGCCGAGAATTTGAGGCGTGTACGGATATAAGCCTCCGATTTGCCGAACTGCACCGACAGCGACTGCACATCATGGCGTCCGCTTGCCAAAAGACGCTGATAGGCGTTGGCCTCCTCCATAGGGGTGATGTCAGTGCGTTGCAGGTTCTCGGCGATTGCCATTTCCTCGGCCTCTTCCTCGGTGACATTGTAGATAGTGGCCGGAATATCCACCTTGTCGGCCAGGAGCGAGGCGCGGTATCTGCGCTCCCCATAGATGATTTCGTAATGGTCGGCTTCAAGGGGGCGCAGACCGATAGCCTGCAACACTCCCTGCTGCCGTATGCTGTCGGCGAGTTCGCCGAGGGCTACGTCATCGAACTGACGGCGGGGGTTGAACGAATTGGGACGGATGTTGGCGAGTGCCACGGTTGTGGCGGTTACAGCGTTTGCTGACTGAATGGCGGTAGTTTCCATAATTCTTTGCTTTTATAGTTCTTTGAAATGTATTGGGTTTTGAGTTGTCAGAGTATCATCACTTGGCAGTCAATCACATCGGTGGGCAGACCGAAAGCCGGATAGTGAGTGAAATAAGGGTAACATTCTCCCTCTTGTGTGTCGGGTGCGCAGACGGCAGATACCTTGTTGGCCTCACGCCATTTGTCTGCAATGGCTATATCTTCATCAGTGAGGCTGCTTGCGTCTCCGTAAATGAGATAGCATAAAGCCCATGTCGGGATTTTTTCGGTAGTGAACTCCATAGTCGTATATATCAGCCGTGATAGTTAAGGACAGCCCCGATGTAGAGTTTATCCCCGATTTGAAGCTCCCCGATTATGCGCATGAGCTGACGCGAACGCTCGGCGGTTCCCATTCCGTCGGTAAAATCCGTGACAAAAAGTATGTCGGTGCCGAGGGGATTGACAATGGCCTTTTGTAGCTTATATGTCGGACCGACATATTTGAACACGGTTGCCACGTTGATTGCCGTGGCCTTGTCATGCAGGGAGCGCACATATTCCCGGTTCCATTCGGTAAAGCCACCGTGATAGGTAAGCGACTTTCCGTCGGGATTGACAGTGAACATACATGAAGGGAGAGTGCGTCCTACAAGGTTATGAATGGCGTTAGTGCGCTCGGGCTGCTTGATACGGTCACAATAGTCGATTGATGCCATTTCCCCTGCCTCCACATGGTCGATGCCGATATAATCGTCCTCGGTTATCGGTCGGTCGGATATTTGAAAAATCAAGCTGTGCATGGTTCTTGAAATGTTTGAGTTTCTAATTCTTTTCCCTTTTGTTTGAAGCCTTTTGGCTTCTCGCGTCCGGGGAATTTTTACGGTACAATTCAAGACGGCGACCACAGGGGACGTAAGGCAAGTGTGGCAAATGAAAAAATCGGGAATACCCGATTTGGCACAAATCGCGGAAGGCTGCCGGATTTTTTCATGCAGCCAAGCCGGAGGCGATCGCTTGCCGTCGGCACCGCCCGCCGTAACTTTGTAACGAAAAATCAACGGGCGCGAAAGCCAACGGATCCTATCGGAAAGCAACAGCCCATTCCCGCACGGGCCTAATAGTCAGTGAGGACTGATACTCAATAACGCCATGAATCCATCTCCAAAGTGAGAAAAACTAAGAAAAAACATCGCTTTAAGCTGATTTTCCACTGATTTTCTCGTCCTGATGGGACATATGTCACATCAAATGTCGATTATTTTCGCTAAATTTGCGATATTGAATATATTAGACCCTTTATGAAGCAACGGGCTAAGATAATAGGCATAGCACGGCATCGCCTTTCGACTGACGGCGATGGCGTCACTACGCTTGTTGCCTTTCATGGCTGTCCGCTTCGCTGCCGATATTGCCTGAATCCTCAGTCGTTAGGCCACGGCAGCCGTTTCCGCGAGTATTCACCGGAAGAACTGTATGCCGAGACGCGCATCGACGAACTTTATTTCATAGCCACAAACGGTGGTATAACCTTCGGAGGCGGCGAGTCATGCCAGCGTCCGCAGTTTATCCGGAAGTTCCGCGAACTGTGTGGCCCCGCATGGCAGATCAACTTGGAAACATCGCTCTGTGTGCCGTCGGCCAACATAGAGGCTCTGCTCCCGGTAGTTAATACTCTGATAATCGACATCAAGGATATGAATCCCGATATTTACCGCAGTTACACCGGGCAGTCAAACGACCTTGTTCTTGACAACCTGTGCCTTATAGCCGACTTCGGGCGACAACACGACTGCATTGTCCGCATACCGTTGATACCCGACTATAATACCGACACCGACCGAGAGAAAAGCTGCAAGGCTCTTGAAGCTCTCGGCTTCGACCGATTCGATTTATTCACTTATCAAATCCGCAAACACTGACTATGGCACGAGGAAAGCAGACCTGCAAGATACTGAAAGAGATTCGCCGGCAGATTGCAGAGGCCAACGGCATAGAGTTCGCCACATCGGAATGTCGCTACAAGGGCGACTGTCTCGGCACATGTCCCAAATGCGAAGCCGAGGTGCGCTACCTTGAGCAACAGCTCCGCGCGCGCTCCGTCGCCGGAAAAGCCATAGCCCTCGCCGGAATCTCGGCGGGTATGATTCTAATGTCGGGGTGCAGCGGCACATCATCATCGAATCAATCAAGTGAAACCTTGCAAGGAGAACCTGAAGCATCAGTAGAGCAGATTGAAGCTACTGACACCATCGAGGAGGGTGAATTGCCTGAAATTGAAGATACGATTGTTATCAAAAAAGGCGAAATTGACGATACTGCATATCCTGTTGTGGGAGAAATTATCGACCCGGAACAAGAAGATAAAGTATATGAGGCTATTGTAGATGTTCGCCCTACATTCCCCGGTGGCGATGAAAAACTGATGGAATGGATTTCACAACATATTCAATACCCTCAAAATGCTTATGACTCCCACATTCAAGGACGTGTTATAGTCCAATTCTTGGTTAAAGAAGATGGCTCAGTAGGAGATACAAAAATTGTAAGGTCTGTCTTTACTGCATTGGATGAGGAAGCACTCCGTGTTGTAAATACATTGCCCAAATTCAACCCTGCCATACTTAACGGGAAAGCGGTGGAATATTGGTTCACAATACCTGTAGTCTTTAGATTAGATGATGATTTGAAAAGTCATGAAGCTCTCCCAACCAACTCTGACGAGAATAAGATAATATATCAATTTGTTGAGCAAATGCCGGAGTTCCCTGGAGGACAGACGGCGATGATGAAGTTCATTGCTGACAATCTCAAATACCCGACAGAAATGATGGGTTGTTTTCAAGGTAGTGTTATAGTAAAGTTTTATGTTGACACTTTAGGTCATGTATGCGACCCGAAGATAGTTAGAGGATTGGATTCTGCCCTTGACAGGGAAGCATTGAGAGTTGTCAGGTTATTTCCTGAGTTTATTGCTGGACAACATGACGGCAAGAAAGTCAATGTCTATATGAATTTGCCAATACATTTTGACCCTAACCGCTATTGACTATGGCACGAGGAAAGCAGACCTGCAAGATACTGAAAGAGATACGCCGACAGATTGCCGAGGCTAACGGCATTGAGTTCGTGACATCAGAATGTCGCTATAAGGGCGACTGCCTCGGTACGTGCCCCAAATGTGAGTCCGAGGTTCGCTACCTTGAGCAACAACTCCGCGCCCGCTCACTTGCCGGGAAAGCCGTAGCCCTTGCCGGAATCTCAGCGGCCTCGCTTGCCATGCTCATGCCTATTAGCACAGAGGCTCAGACCGTGCAAGAACCGCAGACCCTTTTGAAAGAGAGCATCCCTGTCATTGCAGATACAATAACTGTCAGAGGTATTGTACTGAGTGGGGATACGTTGCCCGACGGCACTATTTCAAAAGAGCCCTTAGTCGGCTGTACTATATTCAATCGCCGTAGTAGGAAAGGAATAGTCAGCAATGTCAACGGTGAATTCAGCATTTCGGCAGCAGTAGGAGATACACTGGAAGTAAGATATGTCGGTTACAAAACAAAAAAGGCTGTAGTAACAGAAGATATGAAAAATACCTCGATAACACTTGTTACTGATCCATCGGCATTGTCAGGATTGGTGGAAGTAGTTGCCGGCATGATACCTGCGGCAGGTAGGGAAGATTTTCATTTTATCGATCTAAATATAATTGATGAAAAAGGAAATCCGATTGATCCTGATGACCTATATATAGAGAGTCCCCGAATTTATGAAAATGGTGAAGAGGATACGCATTATATACATCCAGATTATGTCGACGAGAAACACCCATGTCGCATATATTGGGATGCAGGGATGCGCGATGAAGCCGGCTATCCGTTAAAGGAGGCCATCCTCCGCATCGAGGCAGAGGGTTATGACGACCCTGTGATAATCAAGGTCAAATATCCCAAACGCAACGCCAAGAAAACCATCAAGTTCAAACAAAAAAAGCAGAAATAGTGATGAAGATATATTTATTGATAATATGGTCAGTCCTAATTACATCATGCACATATCGCAGTGATAGTATTTCCGATAAAGGCGAGTGGGTAAGTGTGCCTACCGATTGCTCTGTCGAAGGTTACAATAATATTAGCGATCAGATTTATTGGGGATATATTGTCGGTATGGATTTCACAGAAAATGAGAATATCGGCGCGGATATTGAAACATTCCGTGTGTGCAAAGGCTCGGAGTACGCCAAAGACAAGTATCATGTATATTATCCACAAAATGAGATATGCTTTGACGGCTTAGATTGCGGTGGCACTGTCGCCGAGAAGATAATCCTTAAAGGAGCAAAACCGTCACGATTCAAATACATCGGTAATGGCTATGCTGTTTCCGGCAACAAAATGTTTCACGATGGCGAAGTGATTGAATGGAATGACAGTATCGCAACAAATTAATCTATGGCAATAGTATCAAAATATAGAAAGGGAGCATATATGACAACGATATTGCCATTTCTTATGCTGTTTATGTGTATTGGAATGCTTTATCTGTTCATTGGCTCGTTGAACGGGGACGGTTTTGCTTATACTGCTATATGGTTGTCGATGGTACTACTGTTCTCGTCCGTTATGTTTGGCTGGCTTGCTGTATTATCATTCAAACTTTATAGCCGGAAAGTGATTGATGGCAACGAATTGAAATATTATATGCCATACATTCCGTTTCTCGTATTCTACAAAGATATTGACGATTATGATGCAAAGTATTATGTAAGGACTTACAATAGATATGGAGAAATAATCGACGGCATTTGGTTGATTAAGAATGGTAAATTAAGTTATGAAATATATGGAAATACTTTCAGAAATCTACACGAATTAGGTGGTGCTATCAAACTTCCAAGATACGTTATAAAAAAACCAGTGCTTCCGTTTACATTGGCTGCATATCAAATTGGAATGAAACGAGTAAAACAGAATAAGCAATGATGGATCAAATGGGTAAATTCATAGCTTCGGCGGTTGTCATGTTTTTATTCATGTTAAGCCTGATATTTTGCTTCGACTCGCCGGATACGCTGACCAACATTATGCTGGTCGGTGCAAACATACTGTTTTGGGGCGGCATTCTTTGGCTTATCAATAGGAAAGGAGACAAGGGATGAAACCAATCTGGTACATAATCGGAGTGGCATGCGTTCTTATTTCTTCGATCGGGAGAATGGCTGACTCGTTATCAGATGTTCTGATAGCATTAGGTGTCATTGCTCTTGTTGTCTTGGTTATATGGCTGTTTGAGACGGGGAAAATCCGACTAAATGAACGGCTCGGCAGTATATTGAAAAAGATTGGTGTCGGCATTTTCGTAGTTGTTGGCATAGCATATCTTGTGGCTATGGCAGGATTTGTCACATACAAAGTCGCAACGGAAGGTGACCGGCAAGGAATCATGCTGCTGGTTATTGCCTCCATAGCATTCGGTATTTCCTGGTATATCAGCAGATGGCACAGACGATGGGTGAAGTTTCTCAAGACTTTTATGCCAAAAGACAAAATACGTCACGGCGACTGGAAAATGCGAGAAAAGTATTTCCAGACATTTGACTATGCCACCAACGCCCTGTATGAACTGCGTACTGTTGACGGCATTTTTGACGGACAGGCGAGAGTGTGGCTCGACCCGTCGGATGTCGATAAAGATGCTACCGCACGATTGGACGCATTTGAGGTAATGTTGGCGAAGCGTGGCATTAAAGCCAACTGCGCTCTGACACACATCCCCGGATGTATCTACGCCGATATAGTTGCTGAAATCAATTACAAATCAATGAAAGGCAACAGCATGACAGCATTCCGCGATGCCTTCCACGAACTTGACGGCATGAACTATCAAGGTGGCTACTATGCAGAATATCACGGAGAGCTGGGTACAATCTTTTTTGAAAGCAACGCCGGAAATGTTATAATCCGCGCTATAAGGACTGAGCCGAGAGAAGAACATTATATTGACAACGATTGCGGGTTTCAATCGGAAGAAGCCCATTATTTCTTAGAGAGAGGTGTTGAATGGACTGAAGGTACATACTCGTTGATTTCTGAAAAGGAGTTTTTCTCGCTTTGGCGTGAGCGTCTTGAATATAATGACAAAGATGATGCATATTCCTTCTTTGAGCAGGCATCGCTGATGTATTTCGCTGCGGTAGCCAACGGCGACAAGAAAGAACAGACCAACAGCCGATGGGATATTGAAAACGCCGCCAAATATCTCATATCCCATGACGCAAAAGACGAAATGATTGAACTTATGGCAATTTATGAACAGTCTATGTATTGGGCCTCACGACTGTTCGTAGATGTAGTTCCCGAGTACGCCCTTGATACAGCCAAACGATTAGTTGAGTACGGTGACAATCCCTATATAGTCTCGCGCACCAAAAGACTTCTTAACCAATGGACGAAAGGAGGCAAGCGATGAGACTGACAGGTAGAAAATCATTGCTGCTTGGCATTTCACTGATAATGTCATTTATTGGGGCCTTGGGTGCGGGCGTAATGCTTGGAACGGGCTTGAATTGGTGGATGTTTGCCGTTTTTGCAGCAATGGCGATTTTTGGGTCGGTTTGGGCTTCAAAGATATTGAAGCCGGTGCCGGATGTCGGCATTATCATAAAATACAATTTTCCCAAGGATGCAGGTTATTACCAAAAGGGCAAACGGAAGACTACACCTGTAAACGACAACGACATTTTATATCATCTAAAGATGTTTCTACCCTTTATTCAGATTGGCATGTTCGTATTCGCTGCAGCGTTATTTGGGACTTCTCACCAAAGTAGTGAAACTATGCGTCGAGTCGGGGCAATAAATTTTGACTGTGGTCGGGCAGAGTTGATAGTTGTCGAGCAAGGCGCATTTGGCTCATACGCGGACCTGAGAATTTACAACAGCGAAGCTGAGCATATTGAGAGTATACACATTAGAGCAGAAGACTCCATGCCCACTATTGACAGCATCAAAGGCAAAAATGTCTATGTCAGTTATCGTGATTTTCCCGGTGGTGATTCCATCCTTTCTTATGATAGAGTTATGTTAGGCGAGTCACTTATTGACCATGACAAACTGAAGTTCAATTACCATTTCATTAATATCAAATGAAGCTCTGGCCGAAAATATTAGGCATTATCGTTGGAGCAATAGTTATATTGTTCCTTACAGTTTGCTATCTGTTGATGTTCCATCCCCAGTTATTTATGGGAGCAGATTCGGAGGATTCCTATAAGGCAAATGGACTGCATGGTAATGTTTCTGACTTGTTTTTTGTTGATGAAAATGCGGGTATTGCATTAAGCTCATTTCTTTATCCTGATAAACCGGATTCGGTCAAAGTATTCCACACGACGGATGCCGGGCATAATTGGCGACCTATTTTAGAGGTGCCTAATTGTATCCATGTTTTCAATGCCATAAAAATAGACAGTTGTGTTTTCTGTGCAGTAAAGAAAGATTCAATCTTTTCGCTTATATGCGTGAATGTTCTTTCAGGTAAGTATACTCTATCTAATGATAAATTATACAAATTGCCGATACTTTTTCAGCATGACGATAAATTGGGTTATACTGCAAACGGAGTTTTCTATATAACTGACAGTGCGTTTGAGTCAACGGATTCCATTGGAAACTACGATAAACAGCCATCAAATAAAGGCATTGCGGTAATTGATAATAATATCTACGGATTTATATTCGATAAGGACAGTTGCAACAGCAGATTGTATGATTTCAAAAATAAGAATTTCGTTGGTGATTTCTCTTTTCCCGGCGATGTGAGCATGATTAAAACTACAGATTCGTCATGTGTGATACTTGCGGCAAAAGATCATCGGTATTTGGAGATGTATGATTTCGATGTCATTAATAATACCTTGACTTCAAAAGCGACTAATGCATTTCAAATAATGCAACCTCTAAAGTTTGATAATGAACTTATTTATACTTTAGTAAACGATAGACCAAATGCTGATAACTATCTTTTAGTAACAGATAAATTCGGGCAAACTAAGACAACTATAAATCTAAACGAATCCAATATCAAAGCATATTGTCTAACTGACCGTTTCTTCTATTACTATGACCCATTCCAGCATAGGATAGTACGGTTTTATATTTCTGAAACATTATGAAACAGTGGCAGAAGGCATCAGGCATCATTGCATTGGCAGTTTTGGCAATTATAAATACTGCTGTTTGTTTATTTTATTTACAATATGCAGCATCAATATATATTTTGCCTGGAGTAGATACACATGACGCTATTGAAATAATGCAAGACTATTATCAAAATGCCATACGGGAGATTTGCTATCTCATATTGGCTAATTATCTCATTATAATATTCTTGTTCATTTGTCTTTGGCGGAAAGGAGGCAAGCGATGAAACTGATATATAAAGCAAAATTGGTGATTGTCGTATTATTTGCGATTACATTTGCGGCCTCATTTGCTGTGCTGTTCGTTGGCTGTACAGCAGAAGTCAACAGGTGGCTTTTGGCGGCAAATCTATTGCTGATAATTGTTCAGTTGGCAAATGTGATTTATGCGTTTAGAAATAGGCATAAAGATGTCGGAATCGCTTTGCTTGTCTGCCTTCTTATTGGTATTGGGTTGATGTGGGCAATATACATCTGGAGTTGGAATTATACTGTTAAAGCATTAACAATAGGTTTTGAATGAAGAAGTTGTTATACATATCTGCTATTGTAGGCAATTTCTTGTTGCTGGTCTATGCCGTTGTCCTGATTGTCGGAATCGGTGGCGGTTGGCTTGACCGCGAATTGTGGCTGCACTCCGACGTGGCAAAGATTGCACAACTACTGCTCATGGCATCGGCTATGGGATTACTGTTTGCCAATATCAGAATAAGCCGAAATCGTTATAACGACAAATACCAGTCATTGATTATCTGCGGGAATATCTTTGTCAATCCATTCCTGGGCTTATATTTCCTTAGCGGAAGGGCTGATGACATAAAAACGGTTACGACATTTTCAAAGCGAAAAATATATCTGTATCTTCGCAACGTGCATATATTTTGGCTGTTATATACATTCGCTGCGGTGTTCTGTACGCCACTGATTGAGTCACAAGTCGGCGAGATATTTTATATCGGATTGATAATTGCGGTAATAGTCTTTATACAGAAGAATATTACAATCGCCATAAGACATGATACCCCCGGCTATATATTACTGAATGTATGGCTATTTTTCATTTTCGCACCTTTCTATTCACGTCGCGTACTTAAAAACAACTGGTTATGACAGCAGCAGAATTTGTAACCGCGATAAGGGCGATAACTCCAAACGAGAGTGAGTTTTCGATGATGCCCGAGGGCTTTGCTCAAATATATTTGGGTGAGTTGCACATTGGCGATAAAGAAGGACATCGTATTACAGAGCCGCATGATGCCGTCTTAGACTTGATTTTTAACTACGATGTCTCCACACTTACAATTATGATATTTAGTTTCAACATATCTGATGATTTGAGGGAAACAGACAGATTTGTTTATTTTGGAAGGCGGGAGGCTTTTCCGCTTGCCATTCTTAAAAAGACCGGAGAGATAGTAGAAATAGACTGGGCGGACGATGAACGCATCGTGAGTTATGTTGCCAAGAACCAACAAGCGTATCTTGATCTCCTTTTTGCTTTGGAACAAAACAATCAGTCTGCTATCTTTCTGGGAAAGAATAAATGGTATATTGAACATTTAACCAATATTGCCGGAGGAAGTAAGTATAAGGAGAATCTACTGGATTTGGTATCATAATATAAGGATATGGAATTGATTGCCGAAATATTCATACGAACATGGTTAGGCTCCGCGGTTCTTCATATCGGAGCCGGACTTCGGTATGGTTGTCTGTGGATGTTCCGTCGCGGACAGAAAGTGTCATACAGGCAAATCCGCTATGGTTCGGAAGATTTCAATAATATAGACCATGCCGACAACAATCTTGCCAACGGATTTCTCGGTTTCTTTGTCCTCGCAGTGATTCTGATTTTAATAGCCCAATAAATCTTGACATGAAACTGACCGATAAACGATTGCGAATTTTGCTTATAGTGTTCCATGCGGTAATGCTGGCTCTGTCCGTTTGTATTCTGATAAACGGTTTTCAGTTGCGCTGGCATTTGGGATATGTCATATTTTGGCTTGCTGCATTATCTGGAATCAGTCTATACTTCATCCATTGGAAAAAGCATATCCGGAATGCGATAATTAAATTATATGCCTTTTGTTGGGGTCTACTGTCAGTATTGGGTGGACTGATAACCTACCTGACTTACGACCCCGTTTATTGCGAAACTGACAAGTATATTATGAAACACTCGGCTTCAATTATGGGCTTTGACAGTGCCATTCTTTATGAGAAAAGAGGACTGCTGGAAATAGAGAAGCAACGATATAAGGGCGTGTATCCCCACTCTATGGTGCCGCTTGATTCTATCGGAGCAATAGTTATTCACGGAGATTTTGCAAATGGTGAGGGATTGGAAAGCGGTGTGGCTATTCTACCTCTTGATGATTCGTTTGATAAAGAGAAAGCTAAACAATACGCACGAAAACATAATATGGAATATGGAAGATAACGTAACACATAAACCTCAGACTAAACGCCAGGTGTTTCTGCGATTCATGCGTATTGTCGCAGTAACCTTGGTTACGCTGTGGTTGCTCGTATTGATGATTGCTTCGGCGGACACCGATGACTTTTGGTTTTCGCTGATGATAGTTTCGGCATTGGTGGTGTTCTTTATCACCATTCCCATCATTGGATTCTGGATATATTCATTTATAAAGGCCGTAAGACGTCGAACCAAAACAGATAAAATATTGCTCTGGTTTCATATAGTCGGTTTGCTGATGTGCGGTGCCGTGATTTACTTCGCCAATAAGCCGACTCACAAATGCGATCCCTTTATTATGGCTCAATATTGCCGGGGTGAGAATGCTTTTTGGATGAGGAGCACAGCTGCACTATATAGGAGCATGCTGCCCGACAGTACCAGGCTGTATGTTGAAATTGAAAACGGGACTATACCACAATCCGACATTTTAAGCGAACGGGATATGAAGGATCTCAAACGACTTTTAGAAGATTGCTGCGGCTGTATAGGCATAGATGTCAACAACTATTCAAATTCAGGTTATTCAAGATTGTTATTCCGACGTATCGGAATGGGAATGTACTCGTTCAGGTTTTACGACCATCCTTTGTCGCTTGAACAACAGGACAGTCTGAACTCAAAGGAAAATCTAATTGTCTTTAACGATTCCACAGTCTTTGAGTATGGCGATGGTGCTTTCGGTTCGCAGAATTTTCCGAGTAAGGAGGAATTTATTGAGAAATCAAAGAGCCATACGGAAATAATCAAGGCGAAAGGTCGGGATTGGTATGTCAATGTCAAGCCCGGAGGCTTTTTAGGGAATCACGAATGTATTTCAATCAGACCGAACCAATCGGCATTGAACGACAGTTCTTGCTACAAGTTTTACACTGATGAGATTTATTATGCAGTGGATTCAGCAGGACGGCTCAACATATATGCGCCATACTCCTCTATCAAAAAGCCGGCAAAAAATGACGGTAGTATCCTGATTCATGAGTTACATGATTACGATACCAATTCAAAATATCGCAAGAATTATTCAGCAATGGGATTGAAGCGCATAACCACCGTGAGCCCAAATCATTAAAAGCAGTGTTTGTTTTCTAAATGGGACATTTGTCACATTCAATGTCAATTATTTTCGCTAACTTTGCGTATGGCAGCACTCTATAAGATATTGATTCTGTGTGTTGGCTTTGCTTTTTCCTGTAATCTGTGGGCGCAAAGTCGAGATTTAGGTTGTGGTGATTTAGATGGTATTTGGCAAGAAAAAACACCGGTTGTCAACTCTGCATTTTTAGCAACATACACCATTAATGCTGATTCATTTTGGTATTCAGTGAATGAATACGATGGATTAAATCCTATAAGATCTTTTGGTGGAACATATACTATTAACAATGATTCCATTAGTTTAAGAATACAATATATAAAACGAATCCCATATACCGATATTTGCCGAGATCAGTATTCGTCGGCAAACAATCAATGGTCAATTCTTGAAAAGGGGACATTAATAACGGACACTTTACCAACTCCACAGTGTTTTGTTTTGCCTATAAAAAAGACGTCCAATACCCTTTTTATCGATGATATACCCTTTTATTTAATCTCTGATGAGCAATACTGATTGGCTATGAAAAATTTAATCAGCATATCATTTCTTGCGTTTATCTTCTCCGCTTTAATTGCAGCATGTACCGGGCAGGCAAGACCGACAATGCTATGCACGAGCAATGCTATGCACGAGCTGCAACCGAGAGTAGACCCTATAATTGTGACTGATTCAGAAATCGTCAGTGGCAGGGTAATCGAAGATTCGGTCATAGGATATTGGACTGTAAAAACAAGAAAGGACTCCAACGAAGTTGTTGTCGGGCGGGATGATTGGGCAGTAAGGGATTCGTCTGTGTTTCTGACCCTGTCTTATGACAATAAAGTCCTGTATTCCGACAAGGAGATACGGACAAAAGATGTTGTAGGCAACGAAGGTGAATATATAATGCAGTGGGGAGGCTATGTATTCTGGGCTTCGGACTCAGCTATATATTTATCATTTGGATGCTTTCTGCCTGAAACGGATGACGGTTGGAATACGCTGTATCAGATTCTTCCAGACGGCACATCGAATCTCACAGTCCTTGAATATGAGATGGGCGTTGATGGGAATAGTTATATTGCTGATTTTATGGCCCTGTATCTTAACGAAAGAGCTGTCGGCGCATCTGTAGCAGATTTGAAACGACTCTATGAGCATTTTTGTACCAAAGAGCTTGCCGAAGAACTGTCAGCCACGACAATACCGATTGTTTCAGACGACACCGACTTCAGACACGCCGACCGGACGCTTCAAATAAATAATCTTGACGACCTAAACGACCTCCCATTGGAAAAGTATTCATTTGAGGTGAAATTCAAACCTAAGCCCAATGATGATAACGTGACCGACATACTTTACATGGAAGTCAACGGAGCAACAAACAAGATTTCAAAGATAGAGGCAGGCGAGCGTAAAGTGATATAACAGGATATTGCAAACTTATGAAACTGACCGATAAACGATTTTGGAAGTTTGGGACAATGGTTGCCTTATGTGAAGTATTGGCTTTTATGTCTGTTTTTTGTTCTTGTAGCAATCGACATAACCTGACAGACAACTACTCAGTATTCACTTACGGAAAGGGGTTGTATGGCGAAAGTGAACAGGATTATCCTATATTCGCATCAAAACTCGGCTATGCCGGAGAGCCTGAATACATACCGAATGTCCGACAGGTATGGTGGAGCGATACTGCAATAATCATTGAACAAGATAATGATACATGGTGGATTATTACCGCCGTGGATAAGACGCTGACCGCCGGAGATACATTCCATGGTCCGTTGTCAAGGCCGCAAAAGGATAGTATCGTTGTCAAGTGGAAAATGAATCCTGAGAAAATGAAACACAGAAATTATGAATAAATGGCAGAAAGGAGGCAAGCGATGATGTTCTTCAGGAGATTATTTGTCTGTTGTTACCGTTTCCAAGAGCGTATTGGGAATGGAGATATGCCCGTATTTATGTCTATGGGAATGATATTGTTTGCCGTTTATTTGTATTTAACCAGCATCTCAATTGGAGTATCATTCATTTGGGAAAAGGTAATTGGCAATCAACCTGTTATTGGACTTAAATCTCTGATGTTATGTAATCTCGTAATATGTTGCTTGTTTGGAAGAATCGTTTATCTAAAGTACATTAAAAACAATCGACTAAACCAAACTTTGTCTATCGGAATTTCCAAATCTGGTAAGATAAGTGCTATTATATTCATTATCGGGAGTATAATCAGCCTATGTGGTGTATTTATGTTCATGTGGGCTGTAAATAATGGATTTATATTGGAAAGATGCAAGCAATGAAACCTCAGGATAAATATATTGCAAAAGAGGCGTTCACGTTTCCACTGTTTTGCCTTGTCTGTATGGCTTCATTCATCTATTGGGGCTGTGCTGACGGGTGGCCTGTCGGTGCGATAATCGGCACATCGTTTTTCGGGATTATAACAATGTGTTATATCGGCAAATATATTCGTTGCGGGCGTAATTACCTGAAAATCGATGCCGCCGGTATTGAGATAAAAGATTGGAGTAAGATTACATCATTGAGATGGGCTGATATAAAGAAATGCGAGGTATATTACAGAACCACCTCGGCCTCTTCTACTCTTTTCGAGCGTGAATTATATATCGTTGCCAAATCTGAGGGTAAACGTAAGCAACACATTTCAGTCAGCCTTTCGGGAAAATACTGTCGCAACAATAGCGTCATAAAGGCGATTGAACGTTTCGGCGGCATAGATGTTTTTGACAGTCAATCATCCCGCTCTCAAAATAAGTATTTGGCCGGAATACTTTTGGCAGTTCTTATAGGTAGTATTGTCCTTGTTTTTATCATTTCGATAATCAGAGATGTTTGAACTATGAAAATTCAGGATATAAGGAAGTATGTATTTTCAGTTTTGGAGCCATTTACCATAGCTAATGGGTTCAAGGCTGTCAAAAGTAGATTTGCCTTAAGCAGGAAAGTCGGAAACAGAACTGATGAAATATGGTTTTCTACTAATTCATGGGGATTTGAGATTCATCTCTTTCCTTATGTCAGTGTGGATTTTAGGGATATAACTACCATCTGCAACACCTGTGGTTTCCATTTGAATCATTCAGCATTTATAAATCTGAGATTGCTTCAGAAAATAAAATACAATGGCTTTAATCCGGATTTGCGATGGCAAATGCAAGTAAAAAAGACGGATAGATTTATTCTATCAGATGATGAGCCCGGCTATTATCGCCTTGAAAATGGAATGAACTCATTACTTCCTCTTGCATTGGATTTCCTTTCTCAACATGATAGTATTGGCACAATAGACAAGCTATTTAATATGCTACCGATAGAACAATATAGCCCATATTGTTCCGGTCTTGATACCCATTGCATGGTTGGGATAATATCGGCCAAACTCTCAAATAATCCTCAATACGAGAACATTAAACAAATGTATAAAAGAATTGTAAAGCAAGAAGATTTTACAGATAAGATGAAGTCCTCATTCTCTCAATTAACCGTCTATCTTGACAATTATGAAACTGACCGATAAACGATTTTGGATATGGATAGTCATAATTACTCTTATGCCAATCATGATGGGGGTATTTACAGGCTTTGTCCTTGTCGATTCTTTCGCTGAATTATTCAATTACCCAAATATTGAGCTATTTCTACTATGGGAAATAGCTTACTTTGCAGGTGGATTTCTCATTTATAGTAAATTACACAACTTTAATTTGCTCAAATGCGCATTCCTCTGTTGGGGAATAGTATGCCCATTATTGCTTTGTTCTTCTTTTATATGGGCAGGAATAAGAATACATGACGGCTTCACAGGATTGGCTTTTTTTATGATTTCCTGTGTTTCATGGGGTTTCAGTATCCTTCCGCTAATGGTAGGTATTTGGTTATATAAATACAAGATCGATAAGATATGAGACTCAGAACTTTCGTAATGCTGGCAATATGCGTCGTAATAACCGGTGTATACGCCCTCTATAATTTTATACTGGTACCGATTCTGTTTTATGGATGGGCTACCATGGCATTTCTCATCACTATAAATAGAAAACAGATAAAACTTAATTACATAGAATTTCTGAATAAATATAGTTGGTCTTATTTTGGTGTATCTGTTTTACTTGTCTTTTTCGCGGCAGTTAATTCCATCGGGTATCATAATAGCGCAAAAGAATATCGACGATGCCTTGAAGCTGAAATAAATGATACTGTTGTCAGCTTAGACCGTTGGGGAAAGACAGGTAATAAGGTAAATCTGACAAATGGAGAATCATTTGGAATTTTTATCGCCCCGCTTACCGAAGTTATTGAATTGGAAAACGTAATACAGAAAAAGAAGAATATCGTAACTTTACAAAAGAAAGCCCATAACGATACAATAGTTTTCGTGGATTCGCATGAATATAAGTGGACTTTTGTTATCGCTGACCCATCATTAAAAACTATCTTTGAAAAGCAATAAGTATCATTCAAATAATAATGCAAATAAGAAATCCCGATGCTCACGCACCAGGATTCCGGATAGCAAAGAAATTGTCCTATTACAATGGCAGTAAGAAAAGAAAAAGCTAAATGGTAGAATAGTCAGGTTCAAGCAGGTTCCTGATAGTGGCAAGTGCATTTCCGGGTATCAGCCTGTCGCTTGACACGAGCTTGCGTGACAGTTCCGGCAACAGCCTTATTTCCGGGAGTACTGTCGCATGATTGGCGAGATAATCCTCGACATCGGTGGATTTCAGGCGGAGTTTCATCGACTTGAACAAAGTGATGAACGTGCCCATGAAGCGGCGTCTGGAAGTGACCTCGCATCGTCCGTCCGATGTGATCCAGTGACGGCACAGCTCCTGAACGGAAACATCCTTCAGACGGTTGATTGCCGAGTAACGGAGTACGACATCGTAGGTGCGCATCAACTGAATACCCTCGACAACATCAACCGTGGCGAAGTATCTCTGTACTGTCCTTTTAGAGGAGAGCCATGTATCTTCCTCGATAATCTCGACATTGCGGCCACATTCGCAGCATTTCACCAATCGATCGTTCCCCGAATAGACCATGCTGTTGCCGCAGCCCAAGCAGACCGTCACCTTATTACCGTGCCGTATAGCGATACAAGGCCGGGCTTTGTCGATGACAAGTTGGCAGACCTCCTTATCCCCGGAGGAAAGTGATTTATCAAGGCGCGATACAGTATTCTGGAGAGGTGTCAGTGCCATACAAGTCAGGGGATTATAATATGGGAATTTCAAAAGAGTTCACTACACACCGGGCATCCTTGTCGAGAATGAACCAGTATTCGGAGCGGTACGGCAGACCGCCTGCGGTCTTGGCCTCATATTCAATCTTGACTTTCCAGCCGTTGAACGGTCTGGGCCTGTTGGCACCGCTGTCGAGCGATACCAGTGAACGGATTGCCGACATCGCCGACATCTGACGCTCCACAAGCGCCGTAAGCTCGCTGTCCTCAAAATCTATCTCACTGAGGTCGCCTGTCCGCGACATCACCTTCTCGTTAATCTTCATCATCGACATGGCGATAGCCATTTTCTCGTCGTCGTTGATGTAGTCGCGTCCGAAAACGCTGTCCGGCTTGCTGACGGCTATAATCCTGACAGACTCCGGGCAGTCAACGGAGGCATAGAGCGCGGTCTCTGCAATCTCCGGGGCCTTCTTCGCCGGCGAATTACCTGCAAAGAACACATAGGCTATCAGGCTCCACACCACAACGGCACCGCCGAGCAGTATGGCAAGTTTCATTCCCGGTTTCATACCTTGATGACTTTGAGTTTGTCGGGAGAGAGACCGAGACGCTTGCGGTAGATATGGCCGTCGTCGCCGTAAAGCTCAATTTCCTCGGTAGTGATACCGTTCTCACAAATCTCGCGCACCTCCATCTCGGTGAGAAGATGGCCACAGATGTTACGCCAGATTACGAACTCGCATCTCGCGTCCTCCTGACGGTAGTTGGAGCAGTTGAACGCCTTTGCTCCGATACGTATCTCGCCGCCGCAGCGCGGGCACACGGCCACACGCGACTCCATCGACACCGTGCCGTCGGCATTGAGCACAAGGACGGTGGGAAACGATTTCCACTCCTTGCTTGCGAAGCCGTCGAGCATTATGCGTCCCTGCGAGAGCAGTTCGGCAATCTCGTGGTCGGACATCTTGCGGTTGCCGATCACGCCGTTGATGAACAGCCCGCATTTCGGGCCTTCGCCGATGTTGTTCTCACAGCGGTACCCCTTGCAGGTCTTCACCACTTTGCCGCCGCACAGAGGGCAGCGGCCCACTATCTTAGTTTCATTTTCCATTCGTTTGGTTTCTTGATTGATTATTTATCTGTATTTTATCGTATTCCACTCCCACACCAGAGTCTCGGCTATCGCCTTTCCTGACATGACGGATGCCCAGCCGTCGGGGTCGAGAGAAAACCAGAGGTCATTCCACGAGAGCGTCCGCACCTGCCATGCAAGCAGCCACAGGTCGGTGTTGATTGTCTCCAGCCGCGTCACCACCTCGTTGGCGATATAATACCGCTCGGCCGAGTTGAGAAGATTGACCTTATGCTTCTCGGTCTTTCCCTCGGCATTGGTGACATCGTAGGAGCCGGAAGTCACGAGCTGCTTCATGAAAGGATAGAGAGCCGCCATCTGTGATGCCGCGTCGGTCAGCTCATCGGAGACAAGGACAGCTATCGCCGTTCCTTTGAGGTGTCCGGGAACGGACTTGCGCAGCAGGTCGCAGTTCCGTGGTATCTCCGTAGCCACCAGTTCTGCGGCACGCTTTATCTGATATAGATTCTGCATGGCGCCCTGGGCATTGGAAAGGTAATCCAGCATCTTGTTCTCGACATTGTGAACACGGTCGAGAGCGAGGGTGACGGCAGTCTCGGCAGCGATTATTTTCTCCTGTGTCGACTTGCGCTTCTTGTGGATGCTTTTCAGCTCTTCGGTCTGGAGTATTACAGCCGCCGTCAGAGTCGGATCGGTCTGCTGTGCGCGGGCCGGGGCCGTGCCGCAGAGAAGCATGGCCGAGAGAGAGAATAGAAATGTCTTTGTTTTCCTGTTCATGGTCATTCACATTTTGATGCCGGAGGCACGCCGTCCGGCAAGGTTTTCGTCACGGTCAAGTTTTGAAGGGAGAATCTTCGGCTCGATACGCTTGTTGAGCAGACAGTCGTTCCAGTCCTTGAAATCGGCGGGAGGCTGCCACTGCCCCATGCGGTAACGGAGAGTGAGATACCGTCCGACCTCGCCGTACATCGGCCGTTCCGGGTCGATGGTGAAGCTCTTGCCGTCCGCTTCCACAAGAAGGCCGTCATCGGTCTTGCGTATCTTCATCGGTATATCTTCCATAAGTCCCATGAGGCGCAGTCCGTAAATGCGTCCGGCCATGTCGTTGTCGAAACAGTCGAAAGCCCTTGCGTTGGGAAAGCGCTCCATGGTACGGATAACCTGCCCGTCGGAGAACGTGCCGCCGAGCGACACTATCGCCGCGCTGTCGCCGATGCGCAGGCGGTTGAGCTGATAGAAGGCCATCGCGTCGAAAGCCGACTCACAGAAGAACACGTTGCGCACAAGCCCGTTCCTGCCGTCCGAAAGATCGGCCACCCATGCGGCGGATGATGAATTTGTGCCTGCCGCCTTTGACTTGTAGCCTGCCGCACCTCTGATTTCATAACCGCGCACGGTATCGTCGAACGCCTCGGTATATGGAAAGCCCACGTTATAGCCATCAAAACTGCCGTTGCGTGTATCGCGTATGAGCGTGATGAAGGGAGCGAAGCGCCGCACTGTCTTATCTGAAAGGCCGCGCTGCCGAAACAGTCGTGGCAGCCGTTCAGGGTCAAGAGGCTTCACCTCGTACCGTCCGGGGTCGAACTCCCGGTGGGAACACGCCGCCTTGACATATTCGCGGTCCCCGCGGTATTCAGGCTCAGGTATATTGGCGAAGCGGGCCATCACCTTGGCAATCTTCTCCCATTCGGTCTTGCCGGTGACGAGGAAAGCGTCAAGATTCTCCCTGATAAGGGTCACGACATCCCCTTTGGAGCCGTCGCGCCTGAAGAAAGTCTGCCAAGCCTTGTCACGCGGATGGCTCACGATTATGGTGTCACGTTTGCCGGCACCCTCGCCGAGTACAAGCTCGATGTATCTGCCCACACCTGCCTTTCGGTCGAGACGGTAGCCGAGGGCGTATGCCACGTCGTCGATACCGACACGTGATTTGAGGTCACGGAAATTAATCTTGTGGTCGCCGTTCGCCATAGTCAGACTATCGAGAGTGATTTGGAAGCGCCGCGGTCGATGCCGGCGATTTCCGATTCATAATTCTTGCGTATGGTGTTGCCGAGAAAGATGTCTTTCTCTCGCTGGTCGGTCATGCGGAAATAGAGCTGTGCCGTTGACCTGCCGATAGGCTTCATGCCCATATCGACGCCGTTGTACGATGCACGCACGGCATAGTCGCCGGAGCGCGTCTTGATTATCGCGGCGTTCTTGAACGGGCAGACCTCTTCCGACACCGGGGCGAGCCACGGGTCGTTCTTGGCCAGATAAGGCTGTTCGCCCAGGGCGAGACGCTGCGCGTCAACGCGGTCGAGTATCATTTCCGAAGCCTTGTTCACATCGGCCATTACCGAGACTATGAACTTAGGCTCCTGTTTCAGCTTAGTAATCCATGAATCAAGATAGGCCGCCGAATTATCGGTAACTTTGGAATCGAAGCCCATCGAATGAGAAATCATGGCGGCGGTAAGTTCGGCCACCAGCTCCTCCTTGGCATATTTAGGGTCCCCGAATCTCGCCCCGCCCTCGCGGTTCAGCCTTTCAGGTGTCATGGTGGAATGAGCCATTTCATGCAACATGGTCGAATAGAACTCCATTCCATCGCGGTAAACATCTTCCGGCGTCATACCCCTATTGAACTGTGCCTTCATAGGAAGTACCACTATATCGCGGGACGGTGAGTAATAGGCTTCTCTTTCCTCACGGTCGGCATGGATGGGACACAGCCACGACTGTTCGCTTACCATGCGGTCAAGCGCAGGATGAACGTACATGCCCCGGGTGTCGCGCAGCTCCGGTACCTTGAATCGGTCGAGCAGCTTCTGAAGACGCTCCGGCTGCACCTCCCGGAAATTGGTCTGGTCGATGTTATAGACAGGGAACGCCTTGACAAAGGGTATCACGTCGAGATTCTTGCGCTCGTCACGGCTCATGGCGCGGTATTCGTCAGAACTGACCTTCTTGCCGTCCTTGTCATGCACAAGCATATCCCAGTAGATTACGGGGAAAGCCTTTTCTCCTTTCAGGACATGAGCCTTGAAATTGTGAGCCTGCTTGAATGTGAGGAACACGGGAAGCTCGTAGCCCTGCTGCGCCGAGTATAGCTGGAGGAAGAAAGAGTTGGAACCCGAGTAGTTCCGGCCGAGTATATTCTGGGGAAGACCGGCGTAGCGTGCCCCGCCGATCCATCCCTGCTGCCAGTCGGAATCCTTCATGCGTTCCATACGCTCCACCATCATCTCGGCGAAACGGTCGAGAGCAATCTGGCCGGAATTTCCCGGACCATTAGTTCCAGACGCCATATTCCTCGTCGTCTATGAGCTGACGCTCCATCATGTCGATTTCGGTAAGGTCGGTGAAGAACTCCGCCGAGTCGTCGGACGGCTCGGTGCCGTGTGCCTCGCACCATGCGAGATAGTCCTCGGCACTGTCGGTGTTCATCACGAACTCAAGATGTCCTATGCGTCCTTCCTGAAGGAGCTGCACAAGTTCGTCGTATTGTTTCTTTGACATATCGGTGTGATTTAATGCTGTTGGGGAATCGTGATTACATTTTCATTGAAGCGGCCTGTTCCGTCTTCACTGAGGGAGCTGCGAGCATTGTCCTTATCTCGTCGCCCAGGTATTTGGCGGCAATCTGCTCGCGTGTGGCGGTCTTGGCCTTGAAGAGCGAGAAGCCGTCGTCGAAGGATATTTCCTTCTTGGAGGTGCGACCGTGCTCTCCGAGGTCGGCCGATACCTTCCATTTGTCGTCAGAGCGGTCTTTGGCAACGCGGACACTCTTGGGGTCAACACCCTCGGGTAGCGAGAACTGCTCGTAGTGCGACTTGAGATGCAGCCTGTCGCCGAAGTTCCTTTCCACGAGCTGGCCAGGAGTCATCACGCGGTCGAAATAGGCATTGAGGTCATGGCGGGACGCCACCGCCGACATCTTCTGCTCGCCAATCTGGGCGTAGAACTTGTATCGGCCGAAATCGGCCCGCTGCTCGTCCTTTTCCTTATAGACATTGAATTTGTCGACAGTGAGGTTGTTCCTGTCCGGGCCTACGATGACATTGGGAATCTGATAGGCCGTCTCCGGCACCCTGGGCATGAGCTTGGTGGGATAATAGCGTTCCATGAGCTGGGGTACCGTCAGCTCCTTCTTCTGGTATGCCGCGAGGTCTGCGGGGTCCATCTTCTGCGGCTTGAGCTGCTGGCCGTCGAGCTTTGCAGTGAAATACCAGTCTTCAGGATTGGTCTTGCTCTGATAGGCGTGTCCGTGTGTCACCTTCTCCCCGTTGACAGTCACCATCTGTGGCTCACGGGGCTTGCGCTCCTGCTGTGTCTCACGGTCGTCGCCGGATCTGGCCTCGTTTTTCTTTTCTGTCGCAGGCTTTTCCTCGACCGCAGTCTTGGCGGTCTTGGCAGGCTCTTCCTGCTGTGCCTTCTCTTTCTTTTTTCTTGGCATATCTGAATCTAATGATGTGGATTGTTCCTTTTCCTGACATGGGATATGGAGTATCAGAGTTTCATACCGGAGCCACGTTCGTTCTTCCGGTCAGGGTCAAGACGGATGGCGCGTTCCTTCGAGTCGTTATCCACCACTTTCTGATATTCCCATCGGTTCTTGTCGGTCATAACCAGACCCATGTATTCGGGATGGAGGTCGTCATAACGCAGTTTCTGCTGACGCTCCCATTCCCGGAGGTCCCCCTTGACGATTTTGAATCCCTGCGGCTCCCTGAGGTCGATGCCGACGGATACTTTCTCTCCACCCACGTTGAGTTCCACCGGTTTCCCCTCGCGCACCTGCTGCTTCTGTTGGGTGCCGAGTTCGATGTCGTTTACCTTTTCCATATCCCTGAGCTTCTTCTCGATCTCGATTTCGGTAACGCGGCGGTGGATGATTGACTTGGTTTCCGGGTCAAGCTGGAGATACTGCTGTGTCTTCTCTCCGTCAACATCGACGGGACGGCGCAGTACGTCACCGCGTCTGAGGGCCTCAAGTTCCTGTGATGTGAGTTTGAGTTCGTTCCCCTTGTCGAGCGACAGCTCCTTCTTCACCGGATAAGCGATCAGGGCCGGATTTCCCTCCTTGTCGGTGACGAGCTGTAATTTGAGGGGTAATGTGATAGTGGTGCCATTATGCGCCTTGATGGAGACATTCACCAATGGCGTCACCTCTCCGTCAAGTAGCTTCTGCTTAACATCTTGCGGCAGTCTTTCCGCACTGTCGCGGTCAATGCCGAGCAGAGCCAGCCTGTCATACGGGAGGGCTTCATGCTGATTTTTGTTCGGGATTTCCATTTACACGTTTTTGAGGTGATAAATTTGCGGTCTAACCGCTTGTCGGCCTCAAAATTATCCTCACATGATTGCTAAATTTGAAATTCCGAACAGTTTTGTTCTCTGTGGCTATGTCGTTTTAGCCACACTGCCTGCGAGTGCGCAGTTCCATACGATAACGAGGGACACGCCATTTAATGGAGTTAAGCCTGTCGAAAGGGTATATATGGCTGAAAATAAGGAGATGACAACTCCTGAAATCTCAATCGGAATATCGGTATCAGAATCAGACTCCATAACTGTGAGTAATGACGGGAAATCCCTATCCGCACACCCTGTCACCACTTTCGCCTCTCATAAATCCGAAGGGAAAGAGGGCGGCGGATTGCCGGAACTGACAATCTCCAATCTCCTTGCCGAGATAAAGCGAAACAACATCAGATATCCCAAGATAGTGCTTGCACAGGCGATACTTGAAACCGGCTGGTTCCGTTCAGCGGTATGTCGCAACAAGCATAATCTGTTCGGTCTCACCAATCCCCGGACCGGCAAATACTACGAGTTCACGCATTGGACTGAATCGGTCCGCGCCTATTATACAAAGGTCCAGTACCGATATAAGGGTGGCAACTATCTTCTTTGGCTTAAAAAGATAGGCTATGCGGAAGACCCCGGTTACATCCGTGCCGTGATAAAGGTGCTGAAACAACTCTAAAGAAATCTTTATCGCTCTGAGACACGCGGACACATGCCATCGTTGATTTGTTGTTTTGAAAGCCCGCGAATGTGACAGTCTCGAGTATTTTTTGTAATTTTGTAGCTATAAATCACATGACAGTCAGGAAGAAAGCATAGATGCTTTTCTCCAGCGGTCTATTACGGGGCAATTACATCAATGTGCAGTCCGTTGAAAGTGATTGTCTAAAACAGATAAGAATGGAAGATAGCAGAAGAATCCTTAATAATAAAATCAACAGCTTAGTAAAGATTGGCGAGACTGCTCAGGTAGAGTTCAAGTCTGCGAGAGGTGGCTTCCCCGGCAGTTTCTGGGAGAGCTATTCAGCGTTTGCCAATACCAATGGGGGGATTATTGTCCTCGGAGTTGTTGAGAAGAACAATAAATTCCATTTCGATAATCTCACTGAAGAGACTATCACAAAATACAAAAAGATATTTTGGGACAGTGCCCATAATCGAGAGAAGATCAGCACCTGTCTTCCACGCGAATCAGATATTTCCATAGAAAACGTAAACGATTCCTACGTTCTTATCTGTTATATTCCCCGCGCCAGTTATGAGTTAAGACCGGTACATGTGGGCCCAAATCCCTTTGGAAACACATATCGTAGGAATCATGAAGGAGATTATGTATGCACCGACACAGAGGTTCGACGGATGTTTGCAGACGCTGAACATGACAGACACTCTCAGGATGCCCGTATTCTCAGCGGGTTCAACTTTGAACGCGATATAGATAAAGAATCCTTCCATCAATACAGACAGACGTTCGCAAGTTTACAGCCTACACATCCCTGGACAGCCATAAATGATATGGACTTCATGAGGAAAATCGGGGCTTATGTCACTGATTTTGAAACAGGCAAAGAAGGTCTGACGATGGCCGGTCTGTTGATGTTCGGCAATTACGACAGCATCACGAATGTAGCGGCAGACCCATCTTACTTTGTTGATTTCCGGGAAAGGATTGGTGTAGATGATCCAAGTGTAAGATGGACGAATCGTATTTATCCTGATGGCTTATGGGAAGCTAATCTGTATCAGTTTTATGTAAGAGTTTACAATCACATGATACAGTCTCTTCCCCGGCCCTTCATGATTAAAGATGGAATACGACAGGAAGAGACACCCGCTCATGACGCAGTAAGGGAGGCCCTTATAAACTGTATTATACATTGCGACATAAATGCCATGGGTAATATAGTCGTTGAGCATACCGATGACAAATTCGTATTCAAAAACCCGGGAATGTTGCTCGTATCCAAACAGCAGTATTTCAAGGGAGGCCGCAGTATTTGTCGAAATCCCATATTACAAAACATATTTATGCGTCTTGGCGGTGCTGAGAAAGCCGGAAGTGGTGTTGATAAAATCGTAGGTGGTTGGGAATATCTTAATCTTCCAACACCAACTGTGGAGGAAGAAACTCGACCGGATTATGTAGTCCTTACATTAGCACTTAAAAGTGAGGAAAAACAAGATACCCCACAAGATACCCCACAAGATACCCCACAAGATACCCCACAAGATGCTAATAAGACTATTCGCAAGAAACAGCGAGTGAAAATGTTGCTGGAGTTCTGCCGTGAGCCCAAATCGTTGGCAGACATGATGGAGCATATAGGCTTGAAAGATAGGAAGAGTTTTATCGAGGGATACATTAACCCTTTACTTGCGGAAGGGGCTATTGCAATGACTGAACCGGATAAGCGAACAAGCGGCAATCAACGGTATGTTGCAGTGGCTGGTAAACAATAAGCGAAAAATACCGGCGATGGCTATTGCCAAATGAATAAAAAGAGTTAACTTTGCTCACACAAAAGTGCCGGTATTGATTTTAGTCTCAATATCCGCACTATAAAAGGATTAAGAGGTCTGGCTGTTGACTTGACCTCGCCTTTTATCATAAAAGTGTACTTGGGAGGCCCGGTAGCGCCCAACTGCACTATAAAAAAGATCAAATCGAGTCCAGCTCCATGGGTTGGGCTCGTACCTTTTTATAAGGATACCCCACAAGTTACCCCACAAGTTACCCCACAAGATACCCTACAAGACAGCCGCCAGGATAGAGACCTGACGGCTGTCATAATTAAGAACATACCGCAATCAGCAGCAGATGTACGGGGTAAACGGCATAGAAGGCATACTTGGCTGTCTGGCCACGGATAAATCCCCGTGTGCCGTCATAGAGGAATATGACAGCTCCGGCGACGATGGCCCCTGTCAGCCCGTAATGAGCCATAAGGGGGAGGGTGAAGATAATCTGCAAGAGTGCCTGCGAAGGAAAACAGACATGGTGCCGGTCAAGCCACGGTACCATCGTGCGGTAGCGTAGGATATAGAACAGGACAATCATGACAACGCCTCTCCAATCATAATCCGAACCGAGCCACCATGCGGCTGCCGCCGTAAGCATTACCGAGAGAAACGCAATCGGTCCATGCTCGCACAAGCGGTCGAACATGGCGAGGGCCACCACTCCCAGTGCGAGAGTGAACATGACATTATGGGTGCCGTCCGCCCCGTTGAGCAGATACCATGGAAGCTCACTGACAAGGCCGAAAGCGACAAGCATAAGGAAATATCTCATCCGGTTACGGCTGTTCGCAAAACTCTCGGCCACCAGAAAGGCGAAAACCGGGAAGGCAATCCTGCCGAAACAGCGCAACGGCTCATACAGGGCGTTGTCATGCTCCAGCAGAAAATACGCGCAGTGGTCGGCAAACATCGAAATTACGGCCAGTATCTTCAACGCGCTTCCGCTCAGCCGCAGGGAAAGAGGCACAGAAAATGATATAGTCGAGTCCATACGCGGCGTCACTGTATTCCGAGCAATTCCTTTACCATATCCTCGACCTCCTGGTTTACACGCTTGAAATTGCGGTTGAGCATTATCTCCTTCTCGCGCTGGTCCTGAAACGAGTATATCTTAGGCAGTTCCACATACCGGCTTTCCTCCTCCTTGATACGGGCCATGTCGAAATGTGTCTTACAGAAATACTTTGTCGTCTTGAACTCCTCCGACTCCGCGATGTCGAAATGCGACAGCATCTTGTCATCGGTAGCGGTGAAATCGCGTGCCGCCTGTCCTGCGAGCCATCCCGTCGCCATGTCCGCGATCTTGGCCGCAGGAACGAGATAATCCATCTTCTCGGAAATCGAGGTGGATACCTTGGAATCGTTGATGGTTATGGAGGTGGATGTCTGCTTCGCCTTGCCGAACACATCATTCTGCGCCCACTCCAGAGTCTCCTTGTTACGGGCGGCTCCCATGAATATATTGCCGCAGGTGGTAATGATTTTCTGCATACCCACCTTGCCATAGTCGCTTTCAAGCTGCGGAAGCTCCTGAAAACCGAGAGTGACGGCTACCTTGTTGCTTCGGGCGGTTCCAATCAGACGGTCGATCTTATGGAAATAGAGCGTCGGCAGCTCATCGACGATAATGCTCACCGGGATATTCCCCTTGGAATTGACACGGGTAATTAGACGGTTGAGCACAAGAGCGTTCAGAGAGCCAATCACCTGCTCCTTCTCGGGGTCGTTGGCAATCACAAGATAGCTCGGATTTGTCGGGTCGGAAATCTTCAGGTCGAAGTCATCGCCTGTGAACACCCAATATGCTTCCGGGGAAACCAGGCGTGCGGCGTTGACACGGAGCGTGCCCACCATGCCTTCAAGCTGGTCGTTGGCCTTGTTCTCGTAAGCGGATTTGAAGGGAGCCATCAGCGAGGCTATCCTGTCATCCATCATCAGAATGTCGAACACCTCCGAATACTTGCGTCCGAGGAACGACAGCACATGCGGCATATCGGAATACTCTCCGGTCACGGTGTCCGGCTCCACCTCGTTACCGTTCTCGTCCTCATACCAGCAGCGGTCTATAAGGATAAGTTTGCCCACGCGGTCGATATAGGAAAACTTGTTAAGGTCAACGAACATCCTGTCCTCGTCGGTGGATACGTCCTTGCCGAGACGGTCAACGAAATCGAGTACCACATTACCGTCGGCGTCGATGGCGTTGTAGTCATCCCAGTTCCTTATGACAAGTTCGAGTTTCTTTCCCTCATGGAGAATGAAGCGTCTGAGCTTCTTTCCTTTTAGGAACCCCGTCGGGTGAAAGTTAACGAAGAAATATATGATTGCGGCAAGGAAGTTCTCGGCAGAGTTTGTGAAGAAAGCCTCCGAGCCGCCTTTCTTCTCGCCGCCCTTGTTGAGTGAGGCAAGCAGAGTGGCCGCAGTCTCCGACGCGGCGGCAAGATCCGGAATATACTTGCGCTGGATAGGATTGATGCGGTTGGAATATTCCACATCGGTAAAATTCACGATACGGAAACTGCATCCCTGCGGTAGTTTGCCGTAATGCCTGTTCTTGCAGAACTGGTAAAAAAGTGTCTTGGCAAGTGTCGGAAACTTGTAGTCATATACCATCATGGCAAAACCTTTCGCGGAGTGCTGCCTGATGAACGGGTCTATGATACCGAACGACTTGCCTGAACCCGGAGTGCCGAGGACTATTGTGCCACGGAAGGGATTGATGATGTTTATCCAGCCTTTGTGCATCTTCCTCTTGAAATAGTATATCATCGGGATATTGACAGAGTAAGGTGTCTCGGTCTTTTTCTCCGATTGCTCGAAAGACTCGTTCTCAAAGTTGAAACGGTCTTCGCCGACCCTGTGGTTGTAATATTTGGCGATGCCGTCGAGACCCTGATGCACGAGCATGGTGCCGACCACCGAACAGAACGCATATATGATACGGTTGGCGGGGAATCCGAGCCAGTTCATGCCGACCGGAAGACTATGGAAAAGGAAACACAGCCCGACAAGGGTAAGCCCGGCAAGCACCGGGTATATCACCATTGTCTTCAGATTGAATTTAAGCGCCTTCTTAGCCTTGGTCCCGATGCAGACCACGCAGATACACACAAGCTCTGCCAGCTTGCATCCGGCAACGGAGTTGAACACCTTGAAGCGTCCGAGTAGGTCGAGAATGAACTGCGTGATACTGTTGTCAGCCGTTATGGGCAGATTCATCACAATCTCGATAATCAAGAAAATGTAGATACAACTGCGGAAGTAATTATACATCTGCTGTTGCTCCTTGGTTTCTTCAAAAGCCATAATGGAGGATGTTTAGAACGGAATCTTGAAGCCCAGCATGAGGCCGTTGCGGAATGTGTCGCCGTGCAGGAAATTCACATTGTTTTTCTGTATGATAGAGAACTCACAGCCGTTAGGGAATACATAATTATACTCGAAGCCGCCCTCTATGCCGATGAAGAACTTACGTTCCACGGCACCGAACTGAGGGCCGAAGCGGACACGGAAGCTGCCGTTCTTATATCTGTGCAGGCGGTGCTTGTAGATTATGCCGCCATCCCAGTAATAGCCTTTCCAGAACTGGCCGTCGCCGCTGCGCCAGTGGACGCCGATCTCGCCGAACACCTCCACGGCGTCGCCGTATGTGAAAGAACGCTCGTAACCAACGGTGGCGTTGAGCGTCGAGGGGAAAAGAAAACCGGCATTGACGGCTATCTTGTTGTCCTGTGCCATAGCCCCGATGGAGGCGACGGCACAGACAAGGACAAGTATTGTCTTTTTCATTGTCATTGTGTTATTTGTAGATATGTGGAGTATAGTTGAAAGGGAGATTCCTGAGAATGTCGGAGTCGAATCCGTCGGCGTTGAGTATGTCGTCATACTCCACTGTCAGCGTGATAACGCGCCCGCTTATCTGATTCTCGGAAATCTCGATGCGGAGAACTTTCTCGTCGGGGAACGTGAGCTTGTCGAGCACAAGCACGTTGCGGTAGTTCTTCTTGAATTTCCTTGCGAGATTGAGGGAATAGACAGGAGTCAGCTCGATAGTCTGTGAATTGGTCGCCTTGACCTCCTTCTTGTCTGTCAGCTTGACACGCATCTCGGCTATGTCGTATGGAATCTTCGTTCGGTTCTGGAGACTGTAATCTATGAAGAAATAGTCGCCTACCGAATAGATGTTGTTGACAATCGCCTTCATGCCGTTGGCCTTTGACACCACCTGATTGTACTTGCGGCCGCTGCCATAGACGGCCCAAGCGTAACGTGCCATTTCAGACTGCGGCATTGATACCTCCGGATTTATGTATGACTGCAACCCGGCGTAGCTGACGCGGTGTATCGAGGCCGCTTTTGAGGGGGCCGATGTATAGACCACATCATATTGGGCCAGATGACGCTCGCCTATCAGAGTGAGAGTGCCCATCAGCTCGCCGTCGCGGTAGGATACCGGAACCGAGTCAGGCTCGATGTAGGGTTTGATGCGCACGATGTTGTCGGCACACTGGTTGCCGATAATCTTCGTTGTCGAAAGGTCAACCATCTTGATGTTCTCGGGCATCACGATATGGGTTGTGACTTCGTTGTTGACAAGTATGTGTTCCTTTGCCGACGCTTCCGTTGCGCATACAGCGGCCAGTGCCAACGCAGCGATAATGATTCTGTTCTTCATATTGAAAGTGATTTGGCTGTTAATATGCTTCGTCTGAATTGATAAGGTAAACGATTGTGTTGTACTTGATTTTAGCCTTGTTCTTGCGGATATTGGCAGACACGGCGGATGTTGCCGAGTTATACATGTTCTGGAGAGCCTGCAACGCGATTGCCTCTCCCGATATGCCTGAACCGTAGCCGCCCTCCGACTCAAAGCTGATGTTCTGCTGCACGGTACTTGCCCCGGCCTCCTTCATAAAGTCACGGAAAGCCGATTCCGGGACATAGAAGCCCTCCATGCCGTCGTTGTCGAATACCGACAGGTTGACTTTCAGGAATTTCCCGCCGACAAGAATCGAGGTGATGGCGGCGCGGACACGCTGCTGGCCGAAGCCGGTCACCGTGCCGTACAGATAAGTCCCCTTCGGAAGACGCACATCGTGGATGGTGACATCATCGAGCAGCTTGAAGCGGAGGCGTGTGCCTTCATGTGCCTTTGTTGTCTTGTCAATCATGGCCCGTATAAGCGGAACGTCAACATTATCCGCCGTACTGCCGACGGTGTTGAACTTGTCGGCGTTTGTTTCCCGGGACTTCAACACGAGCATCGGACGGTTACGCTCGCGTTCCTCTTTCCTGGCCTTTGCTATGGAGTCGGCCCTCTGTTTCCTCAGTTTTTCCTCCGGGTCAGGCTGTCCTATGCCCAGTCCGGCCTCGATAGCTTTCTGCCTCTCGTAGCTGCGCTGCTGTATTTCCTCAAGGTCGCGGGCATATTCGCTCCGGGGGTCGCTTCGGTCAGGACCGACACCATAAGCGTGCGCATAGTCACTGTCCCCGTAGGCGTATGAATTGATATGTCGCCGTGATTCGGCCAGGGAGCGTTCAAGCTCTTCCAGTTCCTGCTGCTGTCTGATTCTCTCGGCTTCCGCCGCGTCGAGCCTGTTGAGTTCCTCTTCCGAATAACCGTGCTCGAGCGTTTCCTCCTGCGTCTTTTCCTCGCCGAGAGCGCCGACGGCTGTGAAGGCGTCCTCGTCGTTGAAGCGGCGGGACATCTCAAACATCTTGTCGCCCGGAGCCTCGGCATGAGCCTCGGGCAGCGAGGCGTTGATTCTGTCGGTGGCGACGGTCTTGATTTCATCGCCCCCACCCCCGAAGGTCTGCATCACGAAATATATCAGGGCGCACAGCGGCACGAATATCACCGCCGGGAAGATATATTTCGGCTGTCTGAAATTAATCTTTTTCATTATTGTCATGTTGTTTAAGTGATTTCACTATCTGTTCCAGAGAGCGGTAGCGTCTGATAATCTCGACGGAATCCGAATAGCTCTTGCGCGGAATGGCGATAAGGGAGTCGAGCTGCCGGTGCAGCAGTTTTCCCCGGTCGGTCATGTCCGCGATTTGGCGCAGCTGGGTCTCCTTTCCCGCCTGAATGTTGCGGAAGCCGCTGAATATCGGTTCCACCTGTGCTATCGTGCTGATGTCCGGCTCTCGGGATTCCAGTCTTGCGCCGGTCACCGCCACATCGCCGAGCAGTATGAGCAGCAGTGTACCCACCACATAACCGAAAGTCCTTCTGGGATGTCTTGTCGCCCATCCGTTTGCTTTCCGAAGCCGTGCGGCAAGCCGGTATCGTGTCCCTATCGCCCCGATTCTGGGTTTCAGCCAGCCTGTCACGGCATAATTTGTCCTGATACGGCTGTCACGGATTGTCTTTCTCAATGATTTCATAATGTCGTGTCAATAGTCAAGGTCTTTGTTTTCAAGTGTGCGCCAGTTGGTTATCATCAGGCCGTGGGGATTGTTCTGTGTTCTCGGCACATTCTCGATCGTGCCGGTGGTGAGCATTGAACGCCGCAGGTCGCGTGTGCGCCGTTTGATGATCTGCGTACCATAATAGTTGAATTTGCGCGTATGCTCGTCGAACTGTATGGAGTCGCAGATTATCGTGCATACAGCCGATGACGATATGATGTCCGAATAGAATCCGTTTTCGTCAAGCGCCTGCTTCTGTTTGAGCGCGGTGCCGTCAGCCATATACATCGCCTTGCCGACAGTCCACTTGATATAGTCGTTGTCGGGAGGGAGATTGAAGAAATACTGGTGGAAAAGCTGGATATGAGCTTTCGCCTCCATTATGAAGTTGGATTCCAATTTCGCGCGTTCCGCCAGGAACGGTATGTCTCCGTCGAGTATGTATATCTGCTGCCGCTCCTCGGTCACGAGAGCCACGCACCGCCACACGGTGAACCCGCAGATGACGGTGCAACCTGCTATGGTTGCCAGTACCGTCATAAGTGCGAGCCGTGTTTTCTGTTCAAGTGACTTTATAAGCATATCGTTTCGCTTTATTATCTTGTCAATGCTTTAACTCCTTTGGCGCCGAGGCCGACAGAGGTGCCGACAGCCGAACCAGCGGCAGACCCGGCCATTGTCGCGGCGCCCATTGCAACCGAACCTGCCGGAGAAGCCGCGCCGCTGCTCACGCCGCCGGGAATAAGCCATGAGGCCACCTCCGGCACAAAGCGTATGATATAGGCGCCCACGAGCATACCCATCGCATACATGCAGTTGGAGCCGATGCCCTGGAGTCCGAGGGCTCCTATCTGTTCCCATGAGTTGACCGTGCCGTGCAGCAGGTGATTGTATGCCACAAGGTCTTCCTGAAGATTATACATGAGAATGAAGTCGATGTAATACAGGCACATATAGGTCACGAATCCCCATAGTGTCAGAGACAGGAACTTAGACATCCACTGGCTCCACGCCGAGTTCCACGGCGGTGCCAGCGACAGCGCGAACATTATCGGGCAGAATACAATCATTATGGCTATGAATATCCTCTGTGCCACAAGTATGCCGTAATAGGACATCTGAAATATCAGCTCGCCGACAAAGCGTATCACATCGTTGATCCACTCGCTGACTTTAGTCTCGGCGGCAACAGCCGCGCGCTGGGCGTAGTTGTTGATTGTCTCGCCGAGATTCTCGACATTATACACCAGCTTGTCCCACCAGTTGGCATCCTCGCCGATTTCGGCAATCTGCTTCGCCGTGGATATGGAATCCTGCACAGCGCGGAGCCTTTCAAGGTATTCTCCCTGTTTCTGGGCCACCTTAAGCTCCAGTGCCGCCACCTCCTTGTTTTTCGCCATAGCCATGGCCTTTGTCGTGGCTTCGAGCGACTTGCCGGGTACCTGAAGAGCCGAGCATATCCATGACGAAGAGGATATGCACATCGAGATTCCGATGATGCGGAGCAGCTTCATGACATCCATCCCCCGGCGTCCGAGCATCATCATCCAACACTCGTATGAGCCTATGCAAAGGGCGAGGACAAGGCCGAGCATACGGGCGAAACTTATGGTGTCGCCCAGAATCGCCACATTCGGAAAAGCCTCCATCGCCACCAGCAGCTTGTCAAGGCTCTGGTCGATGGCGGGAAGCCCCATCGTGCAAAGTATGGAAAGTAAAGTCATACCGTTATCGCTTTATTGTTAATAATGAGTCGCCGCCACAGCAGCAAGACGGGCCGTGCGGCTGACAAGTCTGTCCATTTCAGCCTTGGCCTCTTCGTATGCCTGCTGCCGCTTGGCGTTCTCCAGTCCGTAGCCCACGCCGGTCTTGTGGATATAGGCGATGTTGGCGCAAACTATCTCGTTCTGCCGAGAAAGCTCGTCCACCTGATATTTCATCTTCCCCTTGCTTTTGTTAAGACAGTAGAGAAGACCGTCGGCTATGCAGGACTGCATACGCTCGAACTCCTCCTTGTAGGCCGAATAAGTGATGTCAACGGCTCTGTCGGCCTCACGTGCCAGTTCATCCTTGTAGAGTGATTCCACATGGGCGCGTTCAGCCTCCACCTTCGAGAGTTTCTGCCGCTGGGTCTCTTCGGCGGTAATCCGCACAGGCATTATTCGCTTCACATTAGATTTTTCCTCCTTGAAGCGGACGCGGTAGCCTGATTTGAAACCAGCCCATTTCCAGTACATTTCCGCGCCGGAATAATTCTTGTGCAGGAAATAATAGTACCAGTCGGGCGCGAAATCCCACGGGCCGTTCTCCATCGAAGTCCACTGTTTCTCCTTCTGGTCGTCATGCACCTTCGGTGTCTTAGCAGTCGCCACGGCAGCGGGCAGCATCATTGCCGCCGCCAGTGCCGCGAGTGCCGTCTTTCTGAATTTCATAATTATAGCGGTTTTATTGGTTGTTCCATTTGCCCACGACACCCTCGACTATCTCGTCCTTGACGGATGATGTCAGTATCTCCCAGATATAGTCGGGCTTCCAGCCGCAGTCGGTCACGAGATAGCAGTAAAGGTTGGCGTTGTCGATTATCCTCCGTGCGTTGTCGATGGTGTTCTTAAGAGTCATCACAAGGTCAAGTTTCTCATCCATGGAGGCTTTCATCAGGTTGATGCCGGAAGCGGCCACGGAGACGTACAGTCTCTGCGCGTGTTTTATCTCCCGTGCTATCGCCACGTTCGCATCGGTATAGTACCATGCCACAAAAGGCTTCTTCGACACATATTTATAGGTGTTGACGGTGAAATCCTTATACTCCTTTGTGAGCATATACAGGGAGTTGGCGGTGGAGGATATGGCCCCGGCAAGCACCACATAGGAATAAGCGTTATTGAGTCTTGAGTCGAGTGTCGAGCGCACATCGTTGAACTTCTTTGCCCCTTTGGTCACGAGAGACTGTTCCCCGAAACTCGTGGCTATCCTCGCCACCGCCTGGTCCTCGTCTTTCTTCACGGCTTTGTGCAGTGCCATCAGTGCCTCGAATGTGGGCATATCCCGTGGAAAGTCAAAAGCCGCTGCATGAAAGGGACACAGCAGGGCCGACAGCAGGGCGGAAATTACGGTCAGTCTTATCTTTCCCATGACATCAGTGCCTGAAAGGATCGAGAATGTCCTTGTAAATCCATTCGTAATCTATCTGCAACCCGGTGGAGGGGAGCAGACCGTTCCAGCTCATTATCAGGCCGCCGACCTGGTTCTGCGCCGTCTTTATGTTCGCCCAGCCCTCGGGGTCAATGGCGAAGAGAAGGTCATCCTTGGTGGCATACCGCGCCATAGCCATCATGCCCTGTACCTTGTAGCGTATTTCCAGCAGGTCGGTGTATATTTTGTTGGCTACGGTCAGGCGGTCGTACCTGTCAAGAAAATTGTAACCGTCCGATTTTGTCTCGGCAGTCGTCTGTCCTTTCAGCGGATTCTGGATCCTGCCGTTATTGACGATATTCACGAAATCGGCCACAAGCTGCTGGGTCTGGGCCGTGAGGTTGCCGAGTTCGTTAAGGCACAGCGCCTTGTTAGCGAAATTGGCTTTGCCGACTGTCCTGACAAGCTCAGGTATGCTCCTGACTATATCGAAGGCGCACAGCCCTATCTCGATGTAGTATTTGCTTTCAGTGCCGAAGCCGGAGACATTCTGCATGGTGACCTTGTAAAGCTCTGTTATAGTCGCCATGCTCACGGTGTACTGTTCCAGCTTGTTCTGCTTGGCGGAAATCGAGTCGAGCTGTCTGTTGTGCTGATCCTCGATGGCTTTCTGTGACGCGAGATTGGCCGATACCGCTTTGAGGCAGTACGGGTCCATCACAATCCTGTACTGTGCGGAAGCTCCGGCTGCCGCCGACAGGCAGAGCATGAATATTATGGCTTTCGATATTTTTACCATAGCGACATTATTTTCTGGTGTTGGTTGACTTTTCTTGCGAAATCGAGATACTTGCCGTTCCCCGTTTTCTTACGGTCGACCTCGATATGCGTTATCGCCTCCTGCATCGTGCCGTAGTGACGGAGGTAGATTTTCAGGGCCTCCTTCTCGGCACGTTCAGTGGTATAGGCCCAGTAACATTCGGGCGGTTCCTCGACGCCATAGACATCCGAGTTCTGTCCCCTGCATATCCAGACCTCCTTGAAATAGTTTCGGTTGTCATGGTTGTTTAGGGCGTTGATTGTGAATATCTGCTGTTTCTGTATCGGTGTCAGGCCGAGTATGGCGGCTATGTCGTCATACCTGTCCTTGAATTTGGACTGGTCGAGCAGTATCTTCACATCGGAGTTGTTGATGATGGCCTCCTTGACTATCGGAGAATCTATCACGTCATTAAGCTCCTGCGTCACAACACCGGCGATACCGTGGAATTTTCTGACGGTCTTGTATAGAAACTTTATGTATTCAGCCATAGTCGGTGATGCGATGGCTTTCCATGCCTCCTCGATTATCAGTGCCTTGCGTCCTTTCTTGATACGCATTTTCTGGAGAAACACATCCATGATAATCAGCACCACAATGGGGAAAAGAACCGGGTCATCTTTAATCTTGTCAATCTCGAAAACGATGAATCGCTCGTCGAAGAGATTGGTGTCAAGGTCGGAATTTAGCGTCATCTCCAGCTCGCCGCCACGGTAGAACTGTTTGAGGATAGCAGCGAAATCACGGATGTCGAACCTGATTTTTTCAAGTGCCGTTATCTGTGGTATGCGTTCCAGCGCAAACTCATAGTAGGTGTTGAACGACAGACCTTTGACTTTGAGGCGTCTCTTCTGTTCCTCCATGTGTTCTATCTGCCTGTCTATCCTGACAAGCATCGAGTTCTCGTAAAGTTCCTTCTTGAACGCCTCTATCTTGTTTGCCGCGTGGCGTTTCTCAGACGGTGTGGCGGCCTCGTCCTTAATTATGGCCGTCAGTGCACGGCACTGGCGTATCAGTTTTATCCGCCTCTCTTCTGAAGGAAGGATAAGTGCCCGGTCTGTGATTTTTTCATCATGAGTGTCAGCATTGATCTGTTCCTCTATGTCCTCCATGTCATGCGCGAATTTCTCATAGTCCGATTCCATTTTGGCGGCCACAAGGAGTTTCTGACGCAAGCCGTCACGCTCTTCTTCGCTGAATCGCTCGAACGGATGGAAATAGGCTTCATAGTATTCCACTATGGTCTGGTTGACAAGCATATCCTCGATTTTTGTCGGAGCCTCGTTTCCTCTGAATATCAGGAATATCAGGGATTTGAGAAAGTTCTTCTTCTCACCGAAGTTAAGGTCATATTCCTCCCTGGTCACCTTAAACGGATTCATGGAGATTGGCTTCTCCTTGGAGTAGGATATGTATGTGCCGCCGAAATAACCGCAGATACCCTCGTAGGAATCGCCTGTATCGACCATCACGACATCTGTATTCTGTTCAAGCAACTGGCGCACAACAGAGTTCATGTGGAAGCCTTTATTTATAGCCTAATACACTGAGCCACAACGATTTCATAATAACGATAAAAACTAAACGGTACAAATTTTGAACAAGGGAAAAATAGCCGTTCAAAGCACTCGGCAAAGAGAAAAAACTATGACAGAGGCAAAAAGCAGATTTAAGATTATTTATGAAAATATTTTGAGCGATTTTGGCTGATTGCTATCCGCATAGCGCATTTTTGATAAAAAGTACCACTCTCATCATCCATAAAGAGTGAGACGGTCGAAAAAGAATAAGAGGGGGAGTGAGAGCCATGTAGGGTGACTGCAAAAGGGTCAAAAAAGGGTGTCTTGTACCTTGGTCGTATCTCAATCGGCATATATGGCTGATATAGAACAGAGGTTAATAATTCGGCGGCAACAACAATATTAAATATTGTGCAGGTTCAATAAGAGTTGCATTTTATAGTATGGAAAGCTAATGTTTTGCTCTTGCAAAAATGAATAACCATATTATAGATTTGGTTGAAGTTATTGGCGGAATACAGAAAAATCACCTACAAAAATATAAATATTTATCAAATAACGATAAACTATCAACTTTTTTTGTTATATTTGCACCCAAAATTCAATAGATATGGCAGGACATTCTATAAATAGGATAAGAGTTGCTTTGGCTGAACAGAATAAAACCAATCGTTGGTTGGCTGAACATGTTGGCAAATCAGAGATAACGGTTAGTCGATGGGTACAAAATAAGGCACAACCGTCTTTAGAACAATTGCTTCAAGTTGCAAAAGTTCTTTCTGTTAGCCCTAAAGATTTAATTAATGACATAAATGAATAATTATAATATGACAATAAAAGAAAAGAATAATTTCAATAACATAAGAACAATATCTTTGTTCTCTGGAGCAGGTGGCTTAGACATCGGAGCCATCAAGGCTGGAGCTCATGTCGTTTTTGCTAATGACATGATGAAGGAGGCTTGTCTTACATACAAAGAGAATATAGGAGACCATATAATTCAAGGAGACATCAACACTCTGTTTGATGAGATTGGCAAGGTTGACAATCCTGATTTGGTTATTGGTGGTTCTCCTTGTCAAGGCTTTTCTGTCGCTGGAAAAATGGATGTCGATGACAAGAGAAGTCAGTTAATATGGTCATATGCGAAGGTCATTGAATTTACAAGACCTCGTGCTTTCATAATGGAAAACGTTAAGGCGTTAGGAACTCTAAAGAAATGGGAAAAAATAAGAGAAGCATTATTGGAAAAATAGGATTACAAGGGACTGGAATAGCAGAAAGCGCAAAACTTTCTCCATGGGCGATGTGGAGTTCCAAATGGAACAGTCTGGATGTTTCCGGCTGGATTGGACTTTCTGCCGGACTAAGGTTTTAATAATGGCAATATATTTTCAGTAGAGTTGCGTGCCTTTAGGATTAATAAATATCTTCGTCAAGCAAATTTAATTTTATAAACATGAAAAAAAACAGAAAAAAGCAAATCGTAGTTTTGTGTATAGCTTTAGTTTGCATCTTCATCTTGGTGTTCTCATTGTTCCATAAATCAGCTACAAAAGGCAGCGCGAATCCTCCATTAACAGATGTTTTGACTGATAGCATTTCTCAAATTGTCTCGGCTTGTCCTGGTGAAATTGGTGTGGCGGTTATTATTAATAACACAGATACGGTTAAGGTCAATAATAAAAGTGTTTATCCTATGATGAGTGTGTTTAAGGTTCATCAGGCATTAGCTCTTTGCAATGACTTTGACAATAGAGAAGTTTCACTTGGTACCTTGGTAAATATAAATAGGGATAAACTTGACCCAAAGACTTGGAGTCCTATGATGAAAGATTATTCAGGGCCAGTCATATCATTAACAGTGAGGGATTTGCTGCGTTATACTCTTACTCAGAGTGACAACAATGCAAGCAATCTTATGTTTAAGGATATGGTTAATGTCGCTCAAACAGATAGTTTTATAGCCACACTAATTCCTCGTTCAAGTTTTCAGATAGCATATACAGAAGAGGAAATGTCAGCTGACCATAACAAGGCTTACGCAAACTATACATCTCCTCTTGGCGCCGCAATGTTGATGAATCGTTTGTTCACAGAAAGCATTATCAGTGATGAGAAACAAAATTTCATTAAGAATGCATTGAAAGAATGTAAAACAGGTACAGATAGGATAGTAGCTCCGCTTCTTGATAAAGAAGGGGTTATTATAGCACATAAGACAGGTTCCGGTTATGTCAATGAAAATGGTGTTCTCGCAGCTCACAATGATGTAGCCTATATATGTCTGCCTGATAATTTTTGCTATACCTTAGCGGTATTTGTTAAGGACTTCAAGGGAAATGAATCACAAGCGTCACAATATGTTGCGCATATATCAGCGGTAGTATATTCTTTATTAATGCAAACTTCGGTAAATTCTTAAACTGTGCTTGCTTTGATACAATACTCTGTTAATTCTAACGTAATCGTTTGAAAATGAAGGAGTTAATTAACGTAATATAACTAATAAAATTTGGTTAAGTGGCTGATTATCAGTAACTTTATAGTGTTCAAAGCTTAAAGTAACATGACATCAGAACCACTCAACCAATATACGGAAATCTGCAGAGATGCTATCAAAAGTTCATCTGCAAAGGTAAGCAAAACTTTCGAAAACCTTCTCTTGGAAATACTCTTATTGTACATGACAATACAAAGAAAGATAAATTTCACTCAAATGGAGCGCTACGGCACCCATTGCGAGCAGACCTACAGAACGAATTTCAACCGTGGCCGTGCTAAATGCATAGACTGGGTGAAGTTCAACCTTGCCCTTTGCAGACGTTACTTGAATATGGATGGTCTATTGGCTATTGCCATTGATCCGAGCTACATCAGCAAGTCTGGTAAGAAGACTCCGCATATCGGTACTTTCTGGTCCGGTTGTGCAAGTTCCATGAAGCATGGACTTGAAATCATGGGACTGGCTCTTGTCGATGTCTATGCCAACAGTTGCATGATGCTGCGCGCCCATCAGACTCCATCTACAGGAGAGTTGAAACTGCGCAACATGACTCTCGTGCAACATTACATAGCGGTCATCAAGCGTTACAAGAAGGAATTGTTGAAGGTCACCGATATTGTTGTCGCTGACGCCTTCTTCTCTATCCGTCCGTTTGTGGATGGAATCAAAGAGTGCGGTTTCCATCTTGTCAGCCGCTTCAGGGATACAGCGAGCCTATACTATGTGTATACGGGGCCTCGTTCCCACAAGCCTGGACGTCCCAAGACACTTGACGGAAAAATCAACTACAAGAAACTTGACCTCACTCGTATGGCAGAGTTGCATGTTGAAGGACTTGAGGGCACAGCCTACACACTCATTGCCTATTCAAAGGCTTTGAAGAAGAAAGTGCGCCTTGTCATTTGGATTATGCCCAACGGAAAGCACAAGCTTTTCTTCTCAACAAAGACATCCATGTCGGGTGAGGATGTGCTGCGCACATACCGCTCAAGATTCCAAATAGAATTTTGTTTTCGCGATGCAAAGCAGTATACCGGCCTTACGCATTGCCAGGCAAGACACAAGAACCAGTTGGACTTTTCCTACAATGCATCATTCGCATCACAGAATGTAGCAAAGGTGATGATGAAGGAAAACGGGATGTCGTATTCCATGGCTTCTTTCAAGGAGATCATGGCATGCACATACATCGCTAAATTAATTTTTGACAAGTGTCGGAGAATACCGAACCGAAAGTTAATTAGTCATACTATCAAAGAACTCTTTGGCTGGCAGCGTAAAACTGCTTAGCCTTTATCTCAAATTTTAACGAACTATTGATATATAGCAATTCTTTTTTTCTTGAAGGATCTCCCCATATTTCAACCGGTTGATTTTGTTCGGCTTTATGTTGTATGATTCTCCATGGAAGCATTTTTTTTACACCATTAATATGATAATATGGATTTGGCTGATAACCATAAACTGTCAAATGCCTAAATATACAGCTGGATATACCACATAAATGATTATAGTGCTCTAAAATGTCAACTGCTGCATTTTTTGCTATTGCATAAATAGCATGATCGCCACCATCTTTAGGAAAAGATCTTTGAGCATCGTCCTTAACTGGTTTATCAGTGCCAAAAAATTGGCAAACATCCGAAGGAGTTGTGTTAAATATAACTCGACGACATTTTGTTATTTTCAACCATTCACAAAGATTTACCATGCCAACTACAATGCTATTAATATATGGCATTGGCGATGCATCAGCATGAGCTGGCATTGTGCCGGCAAGGTGTACAACAGCATCGATATCTGTCGGTAATTTTTTAAATGTTTCCTTGTCGGATAAATCGAAACCTCCTATATATTCAATACCTTTGGTTAAAAAAAATCCATTATCAGAATTTCGATGACCAATAGCCACTACATCGTATCCACATTCATTTAAATAAACTGATGAATATGCTCCTAAATGACCAGTAGCACCAAGTACTAATATCTTTTTATGTGTCATTATTTTATTATTATTTTACACCAATCGTTGATTGAAATCATTGCCTGTTCCAATGCTTCCCGTGTTGGAAATCGCAGGACAAGTGTACCAATAGCGTTGTTTGCTCCTGTGAATCCGTTTACTTTATCTCCATTTTTGACCCATAAGTCGGTTTCTATGACAAGAGGTCGTTTGTCATCTGCGATTTCAAGAAGCTCGAATATTCCGTCATTGTCAGCGTGAAGTATTATCTCTGCGATGTGGCCGTCATATTCAGGCATTGACATTGGGATAATTGAATCACCTACGGCTGCTTTCACTGCATTTTCGATGATATGGGCGTTGGCGGCAATGTCGAGCATTTCGGCAAGTCGGTTGCCACCTCCTCGGGGCGTGAACTCCATGATGTATGGCTTACCGTTTTTGCATAGCCGTGTTTCTACATTATATATACCCGTTCCCAATTTCAACAATGTTACAAGCCTTTGTAGTTCCGATCTCAGTTCCTCCTGAATGTTGACCGGCATTGTGGAAGGCCAGCTGTAGGCGGCCGGTGTGTATGGATTTTCTGCGTTAGAATCGAAGAATTGATTTGAGAATGAGCAAAATGCCAGTTTGCCATTGATTGAGAAACAATCGGTATCAGAAGAATTTCCCTCTTTTTCAAGGAAATCCTCTATTATGAAGTGCCCATTGTGTGATTCGGACAATGCATAATCTATGGCATCGATTAATCCTTCCGGAGTGTCGACTTTTGACACTCCTTTGCTGCCTGCCGAGTCAACCGGTTTTACAATTACAGGCCAGTTGAAGATTGCGGTATCAGCCAGAGCATCAGCTTTATTATCGTATCCTTTAGCGGTGGGTACATTAAAGTTATGCTCCGTCAAGAACTTGCGGAATTTTGCTTTGTCTTGTAATATAGACACGGCTTCGTATGAGCCTTGAAACGGTAGCCCCATCTTTTCGGCTACGTATGCGGCGGTAACAACTCCAGGATCTACGGCAAATGACATTATACCGTCTATATCAAGTTCTTTGGCAAGACTTAACACGGCTTCTTTGTCAAGGATGCTGATGTTGTAATATTCGTCGGAGTAATTATGGGCTATGTTGTCGGGAATATAATCTACTGTAATGACATAATATCCGTTTTTGTGGGCGGCTTTAATTACCGGCAGCAGATAGCGAAGTCCGCCAAGGAGCATTAATTTTTTTTGTCCTGATTGGCTCATCTTTTTATTTGTGCTATTATTTTGTTAACATCGGCATCGGAGAGGGCATGGTGCATGGGTAGGCATATTACTGTGTCGGCCATGCGATGGGCATTAGGCAGATTATCGGGTGCTGCCGAGGGGAGTCCGCGATAGGTAGTGAATTCGCTTATCAAGGGGTAGAAGTATCGGCGACCGAGCACTCCGTTGTCACGCATTTTGAAGTAAAGTTCGTCACGTGTCATGCCGAATTTGTCGGCATCGACAAATATCGGGAAGTAGGAGTAATTGTGCCTTACACCGGGCATATCGTCGAAGAACGTGATTCCCTCTACATCGCGTAATGCTTCACGATAGCGCACTGCTACGTGGTGGCGAGCTTCTATGGCATCATCGACCTGACGCAGGTTGAGTAGGCCGTAGGCCGAGCGCATTTCGTCGACCTTTGAGTTTATTCCGGGTGCCACAACTTCGGTTTCTCCTGCAAATCCGAAGTTCTTTAGGTAGTCGATGCGTTTCTTAGTCTTTTCATCGTGCATCACCATGGCTCCGCCCTCGATTGTGTTATAGACCTTGGTAGCGTGGAACGACAGTGTCGACATGTCGCCGGCGTTTAATATGGACTCTCCGTTCACCTCAACTCCAAAGGCATGTGCGGCGTCATATATCACTTTCAGTCCGTATTTGTCGGCTATCTCCTGGATGCGCTTTGTATCGCATGGCTTTCCGTATACGTGCACAGGCATTATGGCCGTAGTCTTGGGTGTTATGGCAGCTTCAATCTTTTCGGGATCTATGTTGCCTGTTGTCGGATCGATGTCGACAAACACGGGCTTTATGCCGTTCCACCACAATGAGTGTGTCGTAGCCACGAAGCTGTAGGGGGTAGTTATCACCTCGCCGGTTATTCGCAGTGCCTGAAGTGCCGTAATCAGAGGCAGGGTTCCGTTTGTGAAAAGACTCACATAAGGCACTTTGAGGTACTCGGCCAATGCTTTTTCAAGCCGTTGGTGGAATGAACCGTTGTTGGTTATCCATTTGCTGTCCCAGATTTCCTTTAGTAGTTGGTGAAACTCGTCAAGGTCGGGCAGCAAAGGTGAAGTGACCGTAATCTGATGGTTATTGTCCATGTTGGATTATGTATATTTTATACTTGATTATTTCCTTTCTTTAATGAAGGCAAGCAGTTCCCGTAGGTCCTGCGACTTGGTAAGCCGTGTTACTATTGCGAAGTAGGCAATGCCCGCTGCGATTCCGGCAATGAGCTGAAGACGCTCTCCGGGGATTATATTTGCGGTCGCATACACTACAGCTCCCATCGACAGGGAGTAGAACAGTGTAGGCATCAGGTCGCGCATTTGCTTGAGGAATCCCACCTGGATTATCTTGCCTGTATAGTAGGTGTTTATGCCGAGTCCTATCAATGATGAGAATATCGAACCCACGCACATGGCTATAAGTCCCATGGGGACGGTTATGCAGAGGATTGCCACGCCGATGCACTTTTTCCAAATTTCCAATTTCAATACTAGGTCGGTCCGACCTTTGACCTGGAGTAAAATTAGGTTTATAGCATGCACAGGATACCACATCATTGAGAAGCATATTATAGAAAGAAGAGTAGCTGCAAACGCCCACTGCTCCTTTAGTAGCACAATTATCATTGGATGGGCTACTGCCGCCAACCCTATCATGAGCGGAAACACGATAAATGCCGACAGGCGCAGAAACCGGCGGTAGACCGAGCGAAGCCGAGTGTCATCGTTCTGGATTGTGCATAGCACAGGGAATGTCACGCGTTGGATTATGCCGGTGAAGTTGGATGACGGAAACTGTGCAAACTGGTGGGCTCGTGTGTAGTAACCAAGGTCGGCTGTGCGGAACACTTTGCCAATCACTATCAGATAGACATTCTGGTATATCGTATCGATTATTCCGCTTATTGCCAATTTGGATCCGAAGCCGAACAACTCGCGGAATGAACTCCAGCTATAAGATAGAGTGGGGCGCCAGTGCGACAGCACCCAAAGCAGGCCGGTGTTGACTGCGAGGTTGACGATCTGTTGTCCGGCAATGGCCCACACTCCCCATCCGGTATATGCCATGTATATGCCTACAATTCCTGACACAACTGCAGCAGTAAGTGAGGCTTTGGCTTGTGTCTTAAAGTCAATCTTCACGGTTAACAACGCTCTCTGCACCACTACAAGCGAGTTAAGGAGCACGCTAAGTGAGATTACTCTTGTAAGAGGAATTAATATCGGCTCATCATAGAATTGTGCGATAAGCGGAGCGCATAAAAACAGAATCAGATATAATATAATACCTACGGCTATGTTGAAATAGAACACCGTTGAATTGTCGATCTCGGAGCGGTCCTGTTTCCTTATCAAGGCTTGAGAGAATCCACTGTCGACAAGCGACTGTGATATCGCTATGAATATTATTATGTCGCCCACAAGACCGTAATCCTCGGGAGTTAGGATTCTTGCCATGACGATCATCACGACAAAAGCCACCCCCTGCACCGAGAATCGCTCAACTGAGCTCCACAAGGTGCCTTTGAGGGTTTTATGTTTCAGTGATTCGGGCATGGCGTTGGCGCCTGATGCGGCCGAGAGTGTGTTGTAAGCCGATGGTTGTGAAATCCTGAGGGGATTTACATTGCTTCGGCGAGATGGGTTTTGAATTGAGCATCGAGGCTGTAGGCAATGCGGTCGAGCTGATGCGTGTCGGCCGATTGTGTAAGAGCTGTCAGTAGATTCTGTTCAATTGTATATGCCTGTCTTATTGAGTTGAATCGTTGGCGATTGCTTCTTAGAAATGCAAGTTTGGCTCTGAGCGTTTCGGCATTTTCCGAGCCGTTGACTGTTAGTGAAGAGAGATAATTGTTGTACAGCATCCGCTTGAACGGTTCCTGATTGCGTCCTGTAAATGCAAATAAATCCTTATCGAGAAGAATGCGTGCTTTGTGTAGCGACTGTTCAAGCGATGAATTACGGAATTTACCGGTGGACTTACATTCATTATACCATTCGCTTGATGTCAGGCATTGCCATTGGAGAGGTTTGTCAAAGAACGCTTTGTCACGAAACTGTATTCTGTCGGAAATAGCGCTATAAAGATCTGTATCGCTGATGAGCCTGTTGCCTCGTATGCGCTCATTGAATGATTTCAGGTAACATCCTCCTATAAAGGCTGATGATGCCGGAGTCCTGAACGTTATGCGGTGAATCAAGTCAAATCCGCTTAGCGCAACAATGAGTTCATGGACGGGTGTGGCAGTGATGTTGTTCTCTATCGTTTTGATCCATTCTTTGGATTTCTGCAATAATTGTCGTGATGTTGCAGTTGAAGCCGCTCTGTAATCGAGAAGCTCCGAGTGCTGCATGAGCGATATCAGCAAATGGTTATATGCCGATATTTCGTAGCCATTGGTAAAGTCAATGGCCGAATAATCGAGCAGCTGAATCATGTATGAATCAATCATGCGATGTTGAGTTATTGCTAATCGGCTCGATGTCGATAGGATCGATTGATACTTTGGCGCATCCAAGAATGTCAAGTCTGATCCATAGTTCACTTTTACCGTCTTGCGATGTGATCACTTCTCCTTCAAGGCCGCAAAGTCCACCTCTTATAACTCTTACTTTGTCACCTTTGGCATACATCCTGTCTACAAATTCAACCGGGCTGTTTGAATTGCCCAACATGAATTTGAGTTGATACATCTGTTTGTCCGGGATGATTGCTACAGGTCGACCGAATTTGTTCGGATTTCCGGCTTTGTTGGTGAGAAATCGATATATGTAGGGGAGCGTTACCACGCTTCTGCGTTCGTTTTCGGTACAATGTAAAAATACCATAGACGGTATGACGACACGGTCTATTTTCTTCTTTTTGCCGTTGCGCCAAAGTCGATATTCTTCTTGTGATGCGACATAGGCTTCGTATCCTTCGTTGGATAGCTTTTCGGCCGTGACTTTTTCAGAACGGTTGTTGACGATTGCAACATACCAGTTGGCTTTTTCCACGCCTACGGCGTCGTCAACGCCATCAGGCACTGTCGAGAAGCGATTGTTATTTACTTGGATACTCATCACTTTGAATCCAATTTTGACAAGCATCTCTTGGCAAGAGATTGCGCATATTTGAAACATGTTGGAATACAGTTATATTATATTCCAATGATTATTGCACTTTGAAAACAATCAACGGATTGGGAATACTTTGGGGCAAACGCTTTACTGATTAAATTAATTGATTGACTTGTATATCTCCATGAAAAAGATTAATTTTGTCGGCGAATAAGTATCTCTTGCCAAGAGATTTGTATGCTTATAAATGATGTTTTATATAATAGTGGATTGTTTTGTTTTGGCGGAGGTATTGATGGGATGATCGGTTTTTATTTAGGTATAAATTTTTAGATAAGAGGGGGTGAGTTTGTTTGCAAATCCAAAAACATTTCATAACTTTGGGAACTGACAAAAATCTTCTATCCACGTTAAACACGTTTATTTATGAAGTATGTATCCTTATCGGATTCAACGGTTCGACGCCTCCCGTTCTATTTGGCAATGGAGGAGTATGTCGCTCGTCGTTTCGATGAGGAATTTTTCTTTATGTGGCAGGTTGACCCCACGGTGATATTCGGTCGTAACCAATTGATTGAAAGAGAGGTCAACATTGACTATTGTCGCAACAACGGCATTGCGGTATATCGCCGCAAGAGTGGAGGAGGATGCGTGTTTGCCGACATGAGCAACATCATGTTTTCCTATATCGTCAGTTCCGACGATGTTGTCACAACCTTTTCATCCTATACCGAGCGGGTGGCCGCAATGTTGCGTTCACTGGGGTTGAATGCTGAAAGCACCGGTCGCAATGATGTGCTCATCGACGGGCGCAAGGTGTCGGGAAACGCTTTCTATCACATTCCGGGCCGAAGCATAGTTCACGGAACGATGTTGTATGACACCGATCTGGCACATATCACCCAGGCCATCTCTCCATCCGAAGCCAAGCTTGAGTCAAAGGGCGTCGACTCGGTGCGTAGTCACATAACGACATTGAGCCGGCATATCGATATGGACATCGAGGGGTTTAAGGATTATGCCCGGCGGTATATGAGCGACGGTGAGCTTGTGCTGACAGCCGACGACATTTCGTCCATAGAAGAGATGTCGCAACCCTACTATTCCGATGAATGGATTTTGGGAAAGAATCCGCTTTGCGGAGTGTCGCGTCATTGTCGCATCGAGGGGGTGGGAGAGTTTCAGGTCGACATTGAACTCAAAGGTCGGCGCGTGCATAAAATCAACATTGCAGGCGATTATTTCCTGCTGAGCGACATCGATGCCAAGCTTCTTGACCGCCTGAAGGGCGCTTTTTACACGCGGGAGGCATTGGCCGATGCGATTGGCGACATAGATGTCGGCTCAATTATTTCGGGACTTGATAAATCACAATTACTAAACATATTGATAGAATAATATGCCGGATAACAAGAAAACTTGTCTGTATGACAAGCATGTCGCTCTTGGAGCGCAAATGAGTCCGTTTGGCGGATTTGAGATGCCGATACAATATAGAGGCATTGTAGAGGAGCATGAGGCTGTGCGCAATGCATGTGGCGTGTTTGATGTATCCCACATGGGTGAGGTGACCATTGAGGGCCCGGCGGCCGAGGCCTATGTGAATTACGTGTTCAGCAACGATGTCACTGATGCGCCGGTAGGAAAGTGCTTCTATGGAATGATGCTGAATCCTTCGGGAGGCGTGGTTGACGATCTGCTTGTTTACAAGCGTGCTGCCGACAAGTTCTTCTTCGTCATCAATGCATCCAACATCGACAAGGATGTAGAGTGGATCAAGAGCAATGCTTCAGGATTTGATGTAACGGTTGAAAATGTAAGCGAGAATCTTGGCGAACTTGCCGTACAGGGGCCTGACGCCGAGCGCATAATGAACGAAGTTTTAGGAATCGACTGCAGCCAATTGTCATTCTATACTTTCTTTGAGCCGATGATCGACGGGCAGCCGTCGATAGTGAGCCGTACGGGCTACACCGGTGAGGACGGTTTTGAGATATATGCCTCACATCAGGTTATAATTGACCTGTGGGATCGGTTGATTGCTTCGGGACAGGTTGAACCGTGCGGCCTCGGTTGTCGTGACACACTGCGCTTTGAAGTGGGATTGCCGCTCTATGGCAACGAACTTGCCGACGACATTTCACCGCTTGAGGCCGGATTGAGCATGTTTGTGCGTATGGAGAAGCCCGATTTCATCGGGCGCGATGCCACGGTGGCATTGAAGGCAAAGGGTGTCGACCGTAAGCTTGTAGGTCTTGAGCTCGCTGACAGAGCCATACCACGTCATGGCTACGAGGTGCTGAACGATGCCGATGAGGTTGTGGGTCACGTCACTACGGGTTATCACTCCATATCGACCGACAAGAGTGTGGCCAATGCCATGGTCGATGTACGTTACTCGGCATTGGGAACTCCGTTGAAGGTGCGCATACGCCGCAAAACATTCCCTGCTACGGTTGTAAAAAAGAAATATTACAAGAAAAATTATAAAAACTAAACATTAAGTATTATGAGCAAGATTTATTATTCACCTTCCCACGAGTATATTAAAGTAGACGGTAACATAGGCGTGATCGGCATCACCGATTATGCACAGCATCAGCTTGGCAATGTGGTGTATGTCGATCTTCCTGAAGAGGACGATGAGGTGACCGCCGGAGAGGATTTCGGAGCAATCGAGAGCGTTAAGGCTGCGAGCGACCTTATTTCGCCGGTTAGCGGTAAAGTAATAGAGGTAAACTTTGCGCTTGTTGACGAGCCCGGACTTATCAACAAGGATGCCATGGACACCTGGATTATAAAGGTTAAGCTTTCCGACCCGTCGGAACTTGACTCACTTCTTGACGAAGAGGACTATAAGGCATTGTGCCACTAATTAACTCATTAACCATGATACACCGCTATTTCCCCCATACCGGGGAGGATATAGACGCAATGCTCGCCAAATGCAATGTGGCGAGCATTGACGATTTATACTCCGATGTTCCTCGGGAATTGCTTCTTGGCCGTCATCTGAATCTTCCCGATGAGATGAGCGAGAAGGAAGTGCGTGATTTCTTTGATTCGCTATTTGATCAAAACGTTAACCTGACCTGCTTTGCAGGAGGTGGATACTACGACCACTATGCCCCGGCCGTTATACCGGCTATAATATCGCGGTCAGAATTCCTTACGGCCTATACGCCTTATCAGCCTGAGATATCACAAGGCACGCTTCAATACATATTTGAGTATCAGAGCATGATGTCGCAGCTCACCGGCCTTGAGGTGTCGAATGCTTCGATGTATGACGGAGCCACAGCTACCGCCGAGGCCATGATAATGTCGGTGGCGTCGGCACGCAAGCGCAATCGCGTGCTGGTGTCGGCAACCGTAAATCCGGCCGTGCGTGATGTCATGGCTACCTACGCCCACTATCACGGCATAGTGCTCGACACGATCGAGGAGCATGACGGTGTTACCTCACGTGACGATTTTGAATCAAAGATGGCTGCCGGCGATGTAGCCGGAGTGGTTGTGGCATCGCCCAACTATTATGGAATACTCGAAGATTACACGGGGTGGGCCGATACATGTCACTCCAAAAAGTCATTGTTCATAATGAATTGCGTAGCTTCGGCTCTCGGGGTGATAAAATCGCCGGGAGAGTGGGGCGCCGACATTGCGGCAGGTGACGCACAGTCGCTGGGTATGCCGTTGAACTATGGCGGTCCGTATCTCGGATATCTTTGTGCAACCAAGGATTTGATAAGGAAGATGCCGGGCCGTATCGTAGGCGCTACTACCGACGATGCCGGGCGCAGGGTATTTGTGCTGACGCTTCAGGCTCGTGAACAACACATACGCCGAGAGAAGGCTACAAGCAACATCTGTTCCAATCAAGGCTTGATGGCACTCTATGTAACGGTGTACATGTCGTTGATGGGCGCATCGGGACTTGATGAGGTCAATCAAATAGGCTGTGCCGGAGCGCATCAGCTTGCCGATGAGCTTGTGAAGACAGGTAAAGTCAATTTGAAATATCCTGAGCATCCATTCCTGAACGAGTTTGTCCTTACCACTGACTTTGATGTCGATGATTTCCTTGCCAAGGGAGTGGAGTGCGGAGTGCTCGGCGGCGTGAAGTTGGGCGATCGTGAATTGATGATTGCCGTGACCGAAATGCAGTCGCGCGATGACTTGACCCGATTGGTCGATATTGTAAAACAAATGTAAGAAAGGAGTTCAACAATGAATCGAGAATATTACGGTAAACTGATATTTGAGTTATCGCGTCACGGCAGAAAAGGATATAAAATGCCCGATAACGGATGCACGCCTTCGATTGACAGGATTCCTGCTGCATTGATGCGTGACAAGGCTCCCGAGCTGCCCGAGGTCGATGAACCCACAGTTGTGCGTCACTACAATAACATGAGCACAAACAATTTCGGTGTCGACACAGGTTTCTATCCGCTCGGCTCCTGCACAATGAAGTATAATCCTAAAATAAATGAGGAGATTGCCGCCGACAGGCGCATGGCACGACTTCATCCTCTCCAGCCCGATTACACAGTGCAGGGTGCGTTGAAATTATATTATACGCTGCAAAGCCTGTTGTCAGAGATAGGCGGCATGAAGGAGTTCACGCTTAATCCCTATGCCGGAGCTCACGGCGAGCTTACAGGATTGATGGTGATCCGAGCCTATCATGAGAGCCGCGGTGATGCAAAGCGCGTAAAGGTAATAGTGCCTGACTCGGCTCATGGAACCAACCCTGCAAGTGCCGCTGTGGCAGGACTGAAGGTTCTTGAGGTAAAGAGCCGTCCCGACGGAACGGTGGATGTCGATGACCTCAGGCCGTTGCTTGACGAAACTGTGGCCGCCGTCATGATGACCAATCCCAACACACTTGGAATCTTTGAGCGTAACATCCCCGAGATAGCCCGTCTTGTACATGATGCAGGAGCATTGCTCTACTACGACGGAGCCAATCTTAATCCTCTTGTGGGAGTGGCCCGTCCCGGAGATATGGGATTTGATGTGATGCACATTAATCTGCACAAGACATTTTCCACTCCTCATGGCGGAGGAGGTCCCGGTGCCGGACCCGTTGGCGTGCGTGCCGGACTTGAGCAATTCCTGCCCAATCCCCGCGTCGTGAAGCGTGACGACGGTACTTTTGCCGTGGAACACACCGACACGGCGTTAGGTCAGGTTACCGGCACTCTCGGCAACTTTGCAGTGTCGGCTCGTGCGTTGAGTTACATACTTTCGCTCGGACATCAAGGTGCTGCAATGGTAGGCCGACTGGCGACATTGAATGCCAACTATATAAAGGAGTCGTTGCGCGACCTCTATCTGTTGCCTATCGACGGAGTGTGCAAGCATGAATTCGTTTTCGACGGACTTGCCGATAAATCAACCGGCGTGACTACGCTCAACGTGGCAAAGCGTCTGCTTGATCACGGCTATCATGCTCCCACGATATATTTCCCGCTTCTTTTCCATGAATCGCTGATGATAGAGCCTACTGAAACCGAGAGCAAGGAAACACTTGACGATTTCATAGCCGTGATGCGTGACATTGCCCGTGAAGCTGCTGAAACTCCCGAGGTGGTTAAGGGCGCGCCTCATAATACTCCGATAACGCATCCCGATGACACCCAGGCTGCATTGCATCCGGTTGTAACCTACACTCAACTCATCAATTCATGAACAGCTGCGACATAATCATAATAGGCAGCGGCCCCGGCGGTTATGAACTTGCTGCAAATGCCGTTAAGCGCAATCTGTCGACTGTAATAATCGAGCGTGATCAACTTGGCGGAACCTGCCTTAATCGAGGCTGCATACCCACCAAGGCCCTGTGTCGCTCGGCCGAGGTTGCCGACCTGGTGCGTAATGCGTCATCGTTTGGAGTGGAAGTCAATGAGTTTTCGCTCTCTTACGCCAAGGCTGTCAATCGCAAGGACGCAATTGTAGAGCAATTGCGACAAGGCGTGAGTATGCTGCTAAACGGCGCTACAGTGATAAAAGGCGAGGCTAAGTTTACGGGCGAAAATGTAGTCGAAGTGAACGGCGAAAGTTACACTGCGCCGCGCATTGTAATAGCAACAGGCTCCAAGCCCGCGATGCTTCCGATACCCGGAGCCGAACTGGCGATGACAAGCGATGATGTATTGTCGCTTGAGCAACTGCCTGAGAGCATCTGTGTGATTGGCGGCGGTGTTATCGGCGTGGAACTTGCCTCGATACTCTCCTCGTTTGGCGTTAAGGTCACGATAGTTGAGTATTGCAGTGAAATCCTGCCTAATTTTGACAAGGAGATTGCCAAACGCCTGCGCACGGCACTGTCACGGCGTGGAATAAAGGTTGTCGTTTCGGCATCAGTGACCGCGATACGCGAGGGCATGGAAGTCGATTACGAAAGCAAAGGAAAGACGGTGACGCTCAATGTCGATGCTGTATTGATGGCCGTAGGCCGCCGACCGGTAATACCTGAAGGGGTAGTTGAACTTGGTGTCAAGACCGGACGCCGCGGCATAGAGGTCAACGAGCGTTATGAAACATCGATTCCGGGCATATATGCCATAGGCGATGTCAACGGAGAGTGCATGCTTGCTCATGCAGCAACTGCACAAGGCGAACGCATTCTCGGTTCGGAGGTCGATGTGACGGTGGTGCCTGCGGCTGTATTCACCGTTCCCGAATGTTCAATGGTAGGACTTACCGAAGAGCAGTGTCGGGAACAGGGCATTGATTACATTGCAAGCAAGTCTATGTTCCGAGCCAATGGCAAGGCGCTTGCCATGGGTGAAGTCGACGGGCTTGTCAAGCTTATTGTCGACAAGGAGTCGCGTAAGATTTTAGGATGTCATATATGCGGCCCTCATGCCGCCGACATCGTGCAAGAGATTGCTTTGGCCATAAGCTCGCAACTGACAGTAGATGCTGTAGCCAATACAATACACGCACATCCCACTCTTGGAGAGGTGGTGCGTGCTGCAGCATCGACCATATAGGCGCAGATATAATTAAGAACCAGCTCTAAAATAGAATGGACAGGATTACGGATGATTCCGTTCCTGTCCATTTTTTATAGAAACGATTGGTGTCGTTATCTTTTTGAATTCAGAAGCTCGGGGGTGGGACATTCATAATTTGAAATGCCGAGCTTAATCCCCTTGAGCTGGTCAAGAGTGTGTACGGGCGGTGTAACATTGTCGGGAATAGGCATTCCTGAAAATTGCTGGAAATAGAGCAGGCAGCCCTCTCTCCACCAGTTGGCGTCACGTGCCTGGGTCATGAGCCGTTCATTTACATCATTCCACAGTTCAGGATCAATGTAGGGCTTTGCTGCGGTCCATTGGCGTTGCATGGTTTCAACGCTTTCCACACCTGATTGATAGCGGTTGCATAGCTCCTGCCACAATGTAGCACCTGACTTCATCTTGAAATCCCAGGGAACATGGTGAAACCACAGAATGAACTCTTCAGGACATGTGTTGATGTCGTCAAGCTTCTTTGCCAATTGGGCGGGGTATTGAGCTACAGCGTTACTACCCGAAGAACTGCGGTTAAATCCCAGGCCTGCAGAGTCGGCACGATGATAGTAGGGTGGCATCCAGTCGGGACGACCGCCTTTTATGTCACACCACGGTTCGGGACCGTAGTGATGGCCGAATGCAAACAGATGATGAAGGCCGAGAGGCATCATGTAATCGACAACAGCTTCGCGGCTGTCGAGCATCATCTTTTTGAGTCCGTCGGTCACCTCCTTTGGAGTGTTTTCGGGATAGTTCAGCGTCATCGGCATCCACTCGTCGATTATCTCCTCACTGCTGAGCTGCGGATTCCAGGCAAGTCGACCGAAGGCATACCAGTTGGCCTGTGCCATGGGGTGGCCTGTCCAGTTGGTGTCATTGCCCACATTGGCCACTCCTGCAATCGCCTTCAATGACGAAGGTGACACGTAGTCGAAAAATTCGGTCCACATCGGAGCGAGATAAGCTATGTGGTTGGAGTGTCCGAGATACTCTTGAGTGACTTGAAACTCCACCATCTGGTCGGTTTGGGGCATTGCACCGAACAATGGACTGTAGGGCTCTCTCGGCTGAAAGTCGATGGGGCCGTTCTTAATCTGAACAATCACATTGTCGTCAAACTTGCCGTCGAGCGGTTGAAACTCGATGTAGGCTTGCTTTGCACGGTCGGCATCGGCCGGAGAATATACGAAAGCTCTCCACATCACTATGCCTCCGTGGGGTTTCAATGCGCGGGCCATCATGTTGGCTCCTTCGGCATGAGTGCGATCGAAGTCGCATGGACCCGGCTGACCTTCGGAGTTGGCCTTGACAAGGAAACCTCCGAAGTCGGGAATCAACTTGTATATTTCATCGGCTTTGGCTTTCCACCATGCTGCAACCTCGGGCTCCAGAGGGTCGGCGGTCTTCAAGCTGCCAAGCTGCATGGGTGCGGCAAAATTGGCCGACAGATATACTTTTATACCATAGGGACGGAACACATCGGCAATCTTGGCAACCTTGGCAAGGTACTCGGCGCTCAATATCTTGGATGATGCATTGACATTGTTAAGAACAACACCGTTTATGCCCACCGAGGCGTTGGCTCTTGCATACTCACGATAGCGAGGTGACACTACATCGGGCAATTCGTCCCAGTTCCATATACTGTGACCCGAATATCCGCGTTCGATTGTCCCGTCAAGATTGTCCCAATGGTTGAGCACTCTCACATTGTAGGCCGGGGTTTCCTCTCTAAGAGCAATCGCCTTGCCGGCCGCATTGTCGCGAAGCAAGGCATAGCTGCCGTAGAGCAGGCCAAGGTCGTTGTTGGCCGACAGGACAAGTCCTTTCTTGTCGCGGTACACCCGGAATCCTTCATTGCCGAGATGCTTGTCGCGTTTTATTTCAAGGCGCAAAGGTTCGCCATGCCAAGATTTATTCAGCTCCTCGGCCGCAATGGCTACCGTGGGGCTTTTGGATTTTGGCACGGTTATCACGGCCTGATTGCCGTTGTCACCCCCTGAAAGCCACAAGCATGAGCCGTCATAGGCCCATGCTGCGCTTCCTGTAAGTATCGCCGTAACGGCGAGGATTAAGGATTTCAGTTTATTCATCCCCCGAACCTCCGCCGTCGATGGTTTTGATGCGACCCTCGTCGTCATATTCGAGCTCGGCAACCTTAAGGCTGCGTAACCAGGTCTTTCCACCCGAAGGCACACAGTCGTGGTGGAATATGTACCAACGACCCTTGTGCTCAACAATAGCGTGATGTGTGGTCCAGCCTACAACAGGAGTCATGATGCATCCCTGATAAACGAACGGGCCGTAAGGATTGTCGCCCACTGCATAGCACAAGCGATGGGTGTCGCCGGTTGAATAGGAGAAGTAGTACTTGCCGTTGTACTTATGCATCCATGAGGCTTCAAAGAAGCGACGAGAGTTGTCGCCGGCCTTCAGAGGCTCACCTGTTTCGGGATCGAGAATCACGATAGGACGCGGTTCTTCGGCAAATTGCAGCATGTCGTCAGACAATTTAACGACGCGTGAGGGAATTGCCGGCATTTCGTCGGGTTCGAGATGCGGTTCTTCAAGAGCCTTGTTGTCGCGATAACGCTGGAGCTGACCACCCCAAAGTCCGCCGAAATACATGTAGTAGTCATCGCCTTCGCGGAATATTGCCGGATCGATAGAGTAGCTTCCGCGGATGGGGTCGGGCATGGGTGTGAACGGGCCTTCGGGACGATCGGAAACGGCTACACCGATGTGGAATACATCGTTCTTGTCCTTCAAGGGGAAGTACATGTAGTAACGGCCGTCCTTTTCAGCTACATCGCAATCCCATAGCTGGCGTCCTGCCCAGGGTATATCGTCGACATCAAGCACCTTGCCGTGGTCAACGACTTTGCCTTCCATTATGTCATCGGTTGAGAAAACGTGATAGTCGCGCATCTCAAAGTGGTCGCCGTTGTCATTCTCTCCGGCGCCGCTGTCCCAGTCATGGGAAGGATAGATGTAAACTCGTCCGTTGAAAATGTGTACTGCCGGGTCGGCCATGTAGTCCTCGGGGACCAGATATCTCATTTTAGTCATGATGTTTTAAAATTTTTTATGTTGGTTGATTATTCAGCTGATTCTGCAGGTGCCTCCTCGACATTCTCGACTTCGGGCTCGAGTGAAGCGGCGAGGAACGGTTTTACCTGATAGTTGCGGTCGAAGAGAAGAGGATAGTCTACACGGCCGGGGATGGGCCAATCGTTCTTCCAAGAGTCGCCGTCGGCTACACCCCATGCGTTTACGCGTGAAATGACATCGGAGTGCTTGAGAAGAAGACGCATTACATCCTCCATGCGGTCATTCCACTGGGCTGCTACATCAGCGGGAAGTCCGTCGGCATAGGGATTGATGTTGGCCTTTGCAGCTATTGTGTCGCCTACGTTGGCCGACTGGGTAAGGGTGGGGAGTGCGCTCATGTCCCATTCGGTTATCATGACATTGCAACCTGTTCCGGCAAATGCCATGAGCGATTCCTCAAACTCGTTGAGGTCGGGATAGTCAAGACCCATGTGAGCCTGCATTCCGATACCGTCTACGCGAAGTCCGCGATTCTTCATTTCGTTTACGACACGTACAACTGTGTTGCGACGGCCTTCAACGTTCATGCCGTAGTCATTGTAGTAAAGCTCGGCATCGGGGTCGGCTTCATGTGCATACTGGAATGCAAGAGGAATGAACTCTTCGCCAAGTATTTCATAGAAGGGTGTCTTGCGGAATGAGCCGTCCTCGACGATTGCCTCGTTGACAACATCCCAACCCTTTACGCGGCCTTTGTAACGGCCAACTACAGTGTGGATGTGATCGCGCATGCGCTGCTTGAGTGTGGCCGAGTCTACGAGTTCGCCCTTGTCGTTTACGCAGAACCAAGGAGCGAGCTGCGAGTGCCATATAAGGCAGTGACCCACGATAAACATATTATTGTCTTCGCCAAACTTAACGAACTGGTCGGCTGCTTCCCAATTGTAACGGCCCTCTTCGGGATGAATTTCGGCCGACTTCATTACATTTTCAGGAACAATGGCGTTGAAGTGTTTTGCAGCTGTAGCGGCTCCCAGTGAATCGAGTCCGCTTGCCTGATTTTCGTTGATGGCAACTCCCATGAGGAACTTGTCCTGGAACATTTCCTTCAATGTAGGTTCGGGGACTGCTTTTTCGGTGCAGGAGCTGAATGCTGCCGATGCTACCACGGCCATTGATGCGAGGCCAAAGATTACTTTGCTCTTCATTGTTGTTTCTTTGTGTTTTTGATGATTGGTTATTGATTATGATGTTTCATCTCGATTTCCTTGTTGATCTGGTCGATGCGCTCGTCATCAAGGTCATACTTTGAAATAATGAACATGGCGAGCAACAACAGGATGGCCGGGATGACGGCAACCAGCCATAGAATACCCTGCTGTGCGAAGGGAGTCTGCTGAGCTGCATCTTTGTTGAAGTCGACAAATGCGAGAACGAGTCCGGGAACAACGCCTCCAAGAGCCATACCGGCCTTGTAGAAGATACCTGTAAGGGCGTTTACAATACCCGATATGCGGCGACCGTGAGTGTATTCGCCGTAGGATATTACCTCGGGAACCAAAGCCCACATGTAACCTGTGGCTACGATGACACCGGTTGACTTGACAAACTGTGCAATGTACACGAGCATCATGTGCTCCTTAAGCGAGTCGACCATTGAGATTACATAGAGCATGGCCATGCCGATGATAGCTGTAATAAGGAAAATGTAGAACATTCCTTTCTTGCCTACCTTGCGCTTGATGGCAGGTATCATGGGCATGAAAATAAATGCGGGGATAGAGCCGAGTCCCATGAATATTGAGAGCTCGCCGGCTGTACCGCTGAGGTTGTAGTTGATGTAGTAGGCTCCTGCCGAGTTGCCGATTGCCATCATGGCAAATGCCGTGATGAAGAAGAAGGCAAGTATTCGGAGAGGTTTGTTGCGTACAAATTCCAGCCAAAGGTCGGACACCTTAACGTTTTCGGTTTCGCTCTTGTCCATTACCACGCGTTCGCGGCACTGGGTGAAGCAGAATATGAGCAGGGCAAGACCTACGAGTCCGTAGATGGTCATAGTGATGAACCATGCAGAGTCGCTTGAAGAGAGGTCGGAGGTTTCCGACGGGTCAAAGAGCTTTACAACGATAGGAAGACCCATACCCACTGCAAGACCGCCGACATTGGCCATGAACATACGCACCGATGTCAATATCGTGATTTCATTGGTGTCGCGGGTGAGTGATGCGTTCAATGCTCCGTAGGGCACGTTGACAAGGGTATAGCACATTGAAAGGCCCACATAAGTTATATAGGCATAAAGCAATGAACCTGAGAATCCGTTCCAGAAGCAAAGTATTGCGAATCCGGTCAACGGTATACCGCCGAGTATAAGATAAGCGCGGTATTTACCGAGCTTGGGATCGTGCTTGTCGACAAATGTGCCCACCAAGGGGTCCCAGATTACATCCACGATTCTTACAATCAGGAACATTATAGCTGCCACACCGGGATCGAGTCCGTAAACATTGGTGTAGAAGAACAGCAAATACATGCTGATAGTTTGGTAGATAAGGTTCTGGGCCAAGTCGCCAGAGCCGAAACCGATACGCTGTGTCCAACTCAGCTTATAGAAGCCTTTGTCAGAAGCCTGCACTGCATCGGATTTGATTGACATTTCCATATCCATGGTTGTTTAGGTTAGTTTATTTTGTTATGTTAATATTGTTGATTACTGCATCGGCTACACGCTTGCCAAGTGTCTTCTTGTCCAGGGGGTGTATATCGTTCCATTCTCCGAGGTCGGAGTTCTTGATGAGGGTTGCACCGGGTACTTCATCGGCCACTTGTGCCTGCACCTTGCGCATCTCGGCCCATGCGTCACGGCCTCTTCGGTCGCTCGGATGGAGGAAGTCGGCGAGCTCGACAATGTAGAAGGGCATGTCGTCATCGTTGAATGCCTCGCGCCAGTCGGCTATCATGGTCTTGAGGAGCTGACGGTATTCATTGCGGCGTTCTACATTGGATTCTCCCTGATACCATACTGCACCTGCTACGGGAAGGTTGATGAGCGGGTTTATCATGCTGTTGTAAAGCACGGTAGGCTTGTAACAGTAGAATTCCATTGCCGGGCCTGCAGGCATGGGCGTCCCCAAATGATAACGCCATTTGCCTTCAAGGCTAACCTCCTGGCCGCCTGCGATTATTTTATAGGGCTTCTCGGCCACAAAGTGCGGATTGCCGTTCTGGCTTATGACACGTACGGTAACGTTGTTGACGCCCTCTTTAAGCAATCCTTCGGGGATGTTGTAAATGCGTGGAGGATATTGATAAGATGTGGTGCCTACAAATTTTCCGTTGACATACACCGAGTCGGCATCGACTATGCATCCAAGGCGTATTACGCCGGGCTTTCCGGCCATTGACGCCGGCAGGGTGACATTCTTTCTCAGCCAGTGAGAGCCGTTGACGGGATTGAGGCCGTCGTTGCTCCATTGGTCGTTGCCTTTCCATGCATTGTGACGGTCGTCGCCGGTTACGGTTCCATCGGTCATTGTTCCCGTGATAAGGTCGGTGGTCACCCATGATGAGTCGTCGTAGTCGGGGTCATACCATTTTACCGATTCTTGCAGTCCCGGGTCGTTGGTATACATTGTAGCATTCCAGCGAGCATAGTTTTCGCCTTCGAGTTGCTTGATGCGGTCGCGATAGCTGTCATCCTCATATATGCGCTTGATGTTGAGCGCACGAGGGAACTCGACAAGATTCTTTTCGCTTATCCATGACTCGACAGGAGTTCCGCCCCAGCTTGAGTTTATGATGCCCACAGGCACTCCGGTTCTCTCATACAGATCCTTGGCAAAGAAATAGGCGAGAGCCGAGAACGACATTACGTTTTCGGCATTGACAGGCTTCCACTGCGACGGATTTATGTCGTCAAGCGGCTTGTGAAACTCCACAACCTGAGGTATGATTATCTGGCGTATCGACGGATTGTCGTAAGACGCTATTTCGTCGGCAAACATGTCGGTGACGCGTCCTACCGGAAGTTCCATGTTGGATTGTCCCGAGCAGAGGAATACATCACCCGACAACACATCGTTGACCACCTCATCGTTGATAGTTATAGTGTAGGGGCCTCCCGCCTTCAATGCCGGATATTCAATCGACCATTTTCCGTCGCTGTCGGCCGTCGTGTCGACTCCTTTGCGAGGACCTGTCGATTTATTCTTGCTATTGGTTACTTTTACGTTTATAGATTCTCCGGGATCGGCTGTTCCCCACAATTTTACGGGTTGCTCCCGCTGGACAATCATGCCCGACGATATCATTCCCGGCAATTTTACCTTGGCATCGACTGAAAAGTTTAGCGCCGTCAGTGCCGCTAATGCGATTGATAGGTATTTATGCGATTGGTTCATTATGTTATTTATATTGGTATAGTTTTATGTGCAATATCTGAAAATCATCGACTCCAATGCGTACATGGCGTCCTTGATGGGTTTCATCGCCATTGTATCGACGAACGTATTTCATCGTTCCGTCGGGATTTATGGCAACTTCATCGACCGATGCAAGGCCAATGCGCTTGGTTCCGCTCCATGTAGCGGGCGATTTGCGGTCGCTGCCGGCGTTAAGAAATCCGTCCTCGCCGAGATTCTGTTTTACGGTCGTTTCGTCGTCGTTTTCAAACTTTACGACAATTCCGGTTCCGGCCAACACATATTCATCAGGGGCAAGACGGATAAGCACCGCTCCCGTTGCAGGCCATTCGCTGCCGTCGGTGGCTCGCGGATCCCAGGGGAGGGTGAAGTAGTGGTTGGCTGTTATTTTCATACCGTCGCGATGAATTATGCGCTCGGTTGAGTCGTTGTCGAAGTAGAGTCCGTTCATGTTGCCGGTTCCTTGATGCGCTGTGAGCAGGGGCATCAGCTCACGCAGTTTGGCGTATCCTTTAACCGGTGGAGCATCGGGTGAGTCGCTTCCGTTTTCGATTGAAAACGGGCTGAATCCCATCGCGTCATGCTCGCCGATTACATAGAAAGCCTGGGCCGCATTGCCGTCGGCGCGTCTTATTTCGGGAATGAACAGCGGATTGTCGACTGTGCGGTATTGTGCTGTCCAGTCGATGAACCCTTTGTCGTAAAGATCGGGAGCAAGCAGGTCGATTGATGGAGCAGCGGCATGCCAGATGTCCTTGAGATGGGCCAGAGGGCCTGCCGACGGATATTCGCCGGGCTTGCGGCCGCGGCTGTTCATGGCGGCGTTTACATATAGGGGCCGGTCGATGGATTTACGAGCTGTTTCGGCCATGCGTTGAACGTAACGTGCATAGTTCCATGCCATGAAATATTCGTCGCTGTATATGTCGTCGCCGAATACTTCGCGCCAGCTTCCCGAAGCCTTTTCACCATTCTGCTTCCAGCGTTCAAGCAGTGACGGGTGCAGGGTGGAGCGATTTTTGCGGAGGTGTGACATCAGTTGGTCGGGCACGCCTTTTTCATACTCCTTCTGAGCGGCTTTTGAATAGTCGCGTGCATCCTCAAGCATTCCGATTTCGTTCTCGATTTGAATCATCAGCACGGTGCCGTCGTTATCGTAGTCGTTAACGTGCTTAAGCCACGACTCAAATGCCTTGCTGTCGGCCTTGAATACGTTTTCGGAGAATGCGCTCGCTATTTCAAGCGGTTTTCCGAGTGATGTGCAGGCTCTCGGATATTTTTTATAATCGGCTTTGAACCATGTCGGGGCATAGCAGCTCATTGAGTTTTTCCATGCTCCGAACCAAAGGAATATGACTTTCAAATCATTTTTCCGAGCTTCATCAATCGTCTTGTCGATCAGCGAATAGTCAAATCGTCCTTCTTCGGGTTCGATTAGGTCCCAATACACGGGGACAAGCACGGTGTTGAGATTCATGCGTCGGAGCTTAGGAAATATTCGCTCGATGTCGGCCGGCGATGATGCCGAACTGTTGCCGAGCTCTCCTCCGAGGACAATGAACGGATTCCCGTTTACGGTCAATTGTGTCGCCGTGCCTTTGCTGTGCAGCTTCACATCGGCTGCATTCACCCGGCATAGCGAAATCAGAAATACTGACAGAATTATGGCAAATCGATTCATTGCAGAACGTGATTAATATATTCAATTACAAATTTAATCTTAATGAATCGATTTTAACACTTAATAGTGTATCAAAAGAGGCTTAAATGTGTAACATGGTGCTGCGTGTTGTAACAAAATTCTTTGGCTGCGTAACATTTATGCTGTACAACATATTCTCGAAAACGCTTATAATGCGTATAATAAGCGAGGTTTGCTCTCGATGAGCCGAAATCCGTCGTAGGTGAATGATGACAGCGAATCTATGTCGGTAATGCGGTTCTTAAGTATGTATCGGCTCATGGCACCGCGACACATTTTGGCATATATTACTATCGTGCGAAGCTTCCCGTTTTTGTCGACTTTAAATTCAGGAGATACTACCGTCAGTTCACTGCTCACTTTTTTCCAGTCGAATAGTGATTTCATCTCTTCGCTTGCGAGATTAACGAGAATGCCGTCGTCGGCCTTCACCTTCGCAATCAGATAGTCGGTCAATATGGGTTGCCAGTAGTCGGTCATGGTTACGCCTCCGTTGTCGGGCAACTCTACATTGCCCTCAAGGCGATATGGGTTTATGCTGTCGAGCGGACGCAATAGTCCGTATAGGAAAGAGCATATATTAAGGTGGTCGTTGGCATATAGCAGTTCGCCCTCGGTAAATGATGCGAGGTCGAGTTTCTTGAACACCATGCCGTCATATATCATCCCGGCGGGTCGTCGTGTTGATTCTACGATGAAATTCTGATAGCGCAGATGGTTTTCCACGGCAATCGCCCGATTCACTTTAAGCATCTGCTGCAGCTCGTCGACACTGTATTGCGACAATTGTGCTGCATTGTGAAGCGCTTCGCGTTCAAATGTTGGCTTTGTGGCAAATTTCAGTGCAGGGACACCTTTGGCATCCATCAGTTTTGCACAGGCTATGAGTATCTGCATGGGTGTTGGTTTTAATTAAAAACACACCCCAAGAGGCGCATGTTCATGCTCTTGGGGTGTAATGATGTTGTATATGTATCGGAATCCGATTATTTTGAGAGTGCGGCAATGCTCTCCTCAAGATTCTTGATCTTGGTTTCGGCATCGGCCTGTTTGCGGCGCTCGGCTTCCACTACTGCGGCGGGAGCGTTGTTGACAAATCGCTCGTTGCCGAGTTTCTTCATCACTGAAGCGAGGAATCCCTGATAGTAGGTGAGCTCCTTGTTAAGCTTTTCAAGCTCGGCGGCTACATCGATGTTGGCCGACAGAGGAACATTGAATTCCATAGTTCCTACCATGAAGGTTGCTGCAGCCGCGTCCTTTTCGGCATTTGAGTTTATCTCCGAAAGATTGGCAAGCTTCATTATCACGGGAGTTTCAGCGCTCTTCCAATCGCCGATTACATTCAGCACGAGTGCTTCGCGCGGCGAAATGTTTTTTGCGGCACGCACTCCGCGCACTCCTATTACCACCTCCTTGGCATGTTCCATGGCCTCTACGGCGGCTTTGTCGTACTCCTTTACATCGGGAAGCAGGGCATACATGATCGATTGGCCTGGTGTGCGCTCCTGAAGGTGCTGCCAAAGCTCCTCGGTGATGAAGGGCATGAACGGGTGAAGCAGTCGCAGCAGTACATCGAAGTAGTGCAGCGTAGCATTATAGGTGGTGCGGTCGATGGGCTGTCCATAGGCGGGTTTCACCATTTCAAGGTACCATGACGAGAATTCGTCCCAGAAGAGTCGGTATATCGCCATTAGGGCTTCCGATATGCGGAACTTGCCGAAGAGATCCTTTACTTCGAGCATTGTTGCGTTGAGCTTGGCCTCAAACCAGCGTGTGGCTATGCTTGAACTTTCGGGTTGCTCCATGTCGGCCACTTCCCATCCTTTGACAAGGCGGAAGGCGTTCCATATCTTGTTGCAGAAGTTACGGCCCTGTTCACATAGTTTGTCATCATACAGCACATCGTTTCCGGCGGGGGCGGCGAGCATCAATCCCATGCGCACGCCGTCGGCACCGTAGGCGGCTATGAGGTCGAAGGGATCGGGCGAGTTGCCGAATTGCTTCGACATCTTGCGGCCTATCTTGTCGCGCACGATACCTGTGAAATATACATTCTTGAACGGCATCTCGCCCACGAATTCATATCCGGCGATAATCATTCGAGCCACCCAGAAGAATATGATGTCGGGGGCTGTGACGAGTGTAGTTGTGGGATAGTAGTACTTAATCTCCTCGTTGCCGGGCTCCAGAATGCCGTTGAACAGCGATATGGGCCATAGCCATGATGAGAACCATGTGTCGAGACAATCTTCATCCTGATGCAGGTCGTCGAGCGTGAGTGCAGCGTTGCCTGTTACGCTCATAGCCTCTTCGAGAGCCTTTTCGGGGGTTTCGGCTACTACGAATGTTCCGTCCGACAGATAGTATGCCGGTATTTGGTGACCCCACCAGAGCTGGCGTGATATGCACCAGTCCTTGATTTCGGCCATCCATGTATTATATGTGTTCTTGAACTTCTCGGGAACGAATTTGATTACATCCTCCATCACGGCGCGGTGGGCGGGCTTCGATATTTCGTCCATCTTCAGGAACCACTGGTCCGAGAGTCGGGGTTCGGTGGCGGTGTCGGGGTTGCGCTCCGAATATCCCACCTTGTTTTCGTAATCTTCAATCTTTTCAATCAGGCCGGCGGCTTCAAGGTCTTTGGCGATTTGCTTGCGCACCTCGAAACGGTCCATGCCCACATACATTCCGGCAGCTTCGCTTATCGTTCCGTTGTCGTTGAATATGTCGATGGTTTCAAGATTGTGTTTTGCACCGAGCATGTTGTCGTTCATGTCGTGGGCGGGAGTTACCTTGAGGCAGCCTGTACCGAATTCAATGTCGACATAGTCGTCCTCGATTACCGGTATCTCACGATTTACGAGGGGAACAATCACGCGCTTTCCGCGCAGATGTGCATTTTTCGGGTCGTTGGGGTTGATGCACATAGCGGTGTCGCCCATTATTGTTTCAGGACGAGTGGTGGCTACCACGGCATAACCGTCCTCACCTACGATGTGATAACGCAGGTAGTAGAGCTTGCTGTGCTCCTCCTTATATATTACTTCTATGTCGCTGAGTGCGGTGCATGCTTTGGGGTCCCAGTTCACCATTCGCTTTCCGCGATAGATGAGTCCCTTGCGATAGAGTTCGCAGAAAACCTTGATGACGCTCTTGGAGCGGATGTCGTCCATGGTGAAAGCCGTGCGGCTCCAGTCGCATGACGCACCTATCTTCTTGAGCTGTTCAAGTATTGTGCCTCCGTATTTTTCCTTCCAGTCCCATGCATGGGCGAGGAACTGCTCGCGGGTGAGGTCGCTTTTCTTTATGCCGTCCTTGGCGAGCTTTGCCACCACTTTGGCTTCGGTTGCAATTGCGGCATGGTCGGTGCCGGGAACCCACAGGGCGTTTTTGCCTTCAGTTCTTGCACGGCGTATGAGGATGTCTTGAATCGTGTTGTTAAGCATGTGGCCCATGTGAAGGATTCCGGTAACGTTGGGCGGTGGAATCACTATGGTATAGGGCTCTCTTTCATCGGGTACTGACTTGAACAGATCATGTTCCATCCAATAGCTGTACCATTTGTCCTCTACATCGGCAGGACTATAAGTCTTTGCTAACTCGTTCATCGGGAATATGCTTTTTTAAATTTTGTGCAAAATTACAAATTTCTATCTACATAGCATTATGGGATAGACAATTTTATCGACGCTTCTTGCTTTTGTTGCGGTCGTTTTGGCGTGGGTCGCGGTAGGCGGGAAACAGTTTCCTGATTATATCGGGTCTATGTAATCGCTGGAGTGCCCGCGTTATTTCGGCGCGATAGGCCGGGTCATACCAAAAGAAGAATCTTCGTTGCGACTGTTTCTCTTCGGGGCGGGTGGCGCAATATACTTTCTCTCCCGTATAGGGATGGTAGCCTGTATAGTATATTTCAGTGGCCACGGTCATTGGCGTGGGCGTGAAGTCCTGCACCTGTTCGAGGTGCATGTTGAGGTCGCGTGTTTCGGCAGCGAGTTCGGCCATGTCTATTTCGTGGCATCCGGGATGTGAGGAGATGAAGTAGGGTATAAGTTGCTGCTTGAGGCCTTGCGTGCGGTTTATTCGGTCAAATATTTTCTTGAATTCATAGAACTGCTTGAACGAAGGCTTGCGCATGATGTCGAGCACGTGGTCTATTGTGTGCTCGGGCGCAACTTTGAGCCGTCCTGACACGTGACGGGTTATCAGCTCCTCATTGTAGCGGCGGTTGGTGCGGTCGATCTGCTCATTGCCCGATTCGTGCATCGACAGGTCGTAACGCACTCCGCTGCCGATGAATGATTTCTTTACCTCGGGCAGGGAATCAACGGCTTTGTATATGTCAAGCAGCGGTGCATGGTCGTTGTTGAGGTTGGGGCACGGTTTGGGATGCAGGCATGACGGGCGCATGCACTTTTCACACACCGACAGGTCACGGCCCCCCATGCGGTACATATTGGCCGACGGGCCTCCGAGATCGCTTATGTAGCCTTTGAAGTCGGCCATTCGCGTTACCTGCTTTACTTCACGCAGAATCGACTCCTTGCTTCGTGACGCAATGAATTTGCCTTGATGGGCCGAAATGGTGCAGAACGCGCATCCGCCGAAGCATCCTCTATGCAGGTTTACTGAGTGCTTTATCATCTCCCATGCCGGAATCGTCTTGTTGCGGTAGCGCGGGTGCGGCAATCTTGTGTATGGCAGGTCGAATGACGCATCAATCTCCTTGGTGCTCATCGGAGGTAGCATGGGGTTTATCTTTACCGTTTTGTTGCCGTGAGGCTGCCAGATGGTAGCTCCGTGCATTCGGTTGGACTGTTGCTCCACATGCTTGAAATTGGTAGCCTGGCTGCGCTTGTCACGCAGGCATGTTTCAAATGAGGCAAGTATGATGTTGTCGTTGTCGGGAGCCGGCGTGACATCGGCGGGAAGCAGTAGAGCTGTTTGCGGAATGTCGGTGAGCGACGACAGTGATTCGCCGGCAGCAAGGCGGTCGGCGATTTGCGTCACGGGTATTTCGCCCATTCCATATACTACCATGTCCACAGGTGCGTCGACAAGTATCGAAGGACGCAGCCTGTCCTGCCAGTAATCGTAGTGTGACACACGGCGAAGTGACGCTTCGATGCCTCCCGCTATCACGGGAACATCGGGATAGAGCTGCTTTAATATCTGTGAATATACGATGGTCGGATAGTCGGGGCGCATTCCGGCACGGCCGTCGGGCGTGTAAGCGTCATCGCTTCTCTTGCGTCGTGCGGCGGTGTAGTGGTTTACCATCGAGTCCATCGCGCCGGCCGACACTCCGAAGAAAAGCCGTGGACGACCCAACTTTTTGAAGTCACGCAGGTCGTCGCGCCAGTTGGGCTGCGGGACTATGGTCACTCTGAGGCCGTGGGCCTGGAGCGTGCGGCCTATTACAGCGGCTCCGAATGACGGATGGTCAACGTAGGCGTCACCTGAGAAAATTATTACATCTATGTAGTCCCATCCGAGAGCTTCCACCTCCTTGGCCGAGGTCGGAAGCCATTCCGATGAGTTTCGGTAAACTGAGTCGTTCATTAATCCATGGATTTAAGTTGTTCCTCCATTTTCATTAACTCGTCACGCATTCGGGCGGCTTCCATGAACTCCATTCGCTTGGCAGCCTCTACCATTTCGCTGCGCAGTCGGGTGATGGCGCGTTGCATCTCCTCCTTGTTCATGTAAGGTATGATCGGGTCGGCCGCGATGTTGACGGTATTGGTGTACTCCTGCAGATAGGGAACGCTTTCGGCCTGATGACGCTTCTTGGGCGCATCCGGCGAGGATTGACGATGCGGTGTCGAGCCGTTGTCGTCGATTTCGTCTATGCCGATTATAGCCTGACGGGCCTTGACGATTGCCTGCGGTGTTATTCCGTGCTCCTCGTTGTAGGCGAGCTGCAGTGCGCGTCGGCGTTCGGTTTCTTCGATTGTCTGACGCATGGAGTCGGTTATTTTGTCGGCATACATTATCACGGTTCCGTTCAGGTTACGTGCGGCACGACCCACAGTCTGTGTCAGCGAGCGGTGGCTGCGCAGGAATCCCTCCTTGTCGGCGTCGAGAATCGCTACCAGCGAAACCTCCGGCAAGTCGAGTCCCTCGCGAAGCAGGTTCACACCTATGAGCACATCGTAGTTTCCGGCTCGCAGGTCGTCGAGAATCCTTATGCGGTCGAGTGTGTCGACATCGCTATGTATATAGGCCGCCTTCATTCTTAGTTTGAGCATGTATTCGTTCAGCTCTTCGGCCATTCGCTTTGTGAGCGTGGTGACAAGCACGCGCTCGTTACGCTCGATGCGCAATTGTATCTCTTCGAGCAGGTCGTCGATTTGATTCAGTGACGGACGCACGCTTATCAGCGGGTCGAGAAGTCCGGTAGGGCGTATTATCTGCTCCACGATGACTCCTTCGCTCTTTTCAAGTTCATAGTCGGCCGGTGTTGCGCTGACATATATAGTCTTGTCGGTAAGCTCTTCAAATTCGTTGAATTTCAACGGACGGTTGTCGAGAGCCGATGGAAGTCGGAAGCCATACTCTACAAGGTTCATTTTACGTGACACATCACCGCCGTACATGGCCCTTATCTGAGGTATGGTGACATGGCTCTCGTCGATAATGGTGAGGAAGTCCCTCGGGAAGTAGTCGAGAAGGCAGAACGGGCGCATGCCGGGTTTTCTACCGTCGAAATAACGGCTGTAGTTTTCGATACCCGAGCAGTGGCCTATTTCGCGTATCATCTCTATGTCGTAGGTCGTGCGCTCGTAGAGTCGGCTTGCCTCAAGCTCCTTGGCTTCGCGCTTGAAATAGTTTACTTGCTCTCCGAGGTCAAGCTCCATCTGCGCTATAGCCTGTCCCACGCGCTCTCGTGATGTCACGAAGATATTGGCCGGATAGATGTTGAACCGGTCATGTGTACCGAGCGACACTCCGTCCTCGGGATGTATCGTGCTGATTGATTCGATTTCGTCACCCCAGAATATGACACGCAGCGTTATCTCCTCGTAGGCGAGGCGAATGTCTACAGTGTCACCTTTCACCCTGAAGTTGCCGCGTTGCAGGTCGATTTCGTTACGGCTGTAAAGTGCGTCGACAAGTTTGCGCAGAAACACGTTACGTGCAATCTTGTCGCCCACCTTTATGCTGACGACGCTGCTGTGGAAATCCTCGGGATTACCGATACCGTAGAGGCATGACACCGATGAAACTACTATCACATCACTTCGCCCCGACAGTAACGCCGAAATGGTGGCAAGTCGCAATTTGTCGATTTCGTCGTTTATCATCAAATCCTTCTCGATGTACTTGTCGGTTGTGGGTATGTAGGCCTCGGGCTGGTAGTAGTCGTAGTAGCTAACGAAGTACTCCACGGCGTTGTCGGGGAAAAATTGCTTGAACTCACCGTATAACTGAGCCGCGAGGGTCTTGTTGTGGCTTAATATCAGCGTAGGCTTGTTGATCTGTGCGATGACATTGGCCATCGTGAAGGTCTTTCCCGAACCGGTGACACCTAAAAGTGTCTGCGCCTTGGTGTCAGCTTTTAATCCGTCGACAAGCTCCTTTATGGCTTGGGGCTGATCGCCGGTGGGTGAATATTGTGATTCGAGCCTGAAATTCATTGTCGACTTTGATTGAGAGATTGCTAAATTACAAATTTAATGAAAATAATCGAATATGTAGGTTATTCGAGGTCGACAATGGTTATGCCCGCGCCTCCGAATTGTACATGTTCGTCGTAATAGGACTTAACGCCCGGAACAGTGTCGAGATATTGTCGCAGATATTGACGCAGAGCGCCTGTACCTGTTCCATGCAGTATCCTTACTTTATCGGCGTTGAAGCGTATCGCGTCATCTATGTAGTAGGTGAGTGCCTGGACGGCTTCGTCGACACGCATTCCTCTCACATCGATCTCCTGTTTGAAGTTGAGCTGACGCGCGCGTTGGCTGTCGGATGTCGCTCCGCTTACAATCGAGGCGTTGGCCTTGGCTCCCGATTGAGCCTGAGCAAGGGTGCGTTTCAGTCGGTCGGTCTTAACTCGTGTCTTTATCGTACCGAATGCTACAGTGGCGTTTTTGCCTTCGATTTCAAGTACTTCTCCCACGGTGCCTTGTCCGTCGAGCTTCACGTTGTCGCCCACGGCTATGGGGCGGTCATCGGAATTGCGGTTGGTCTTGACCTTCTCCTTTTTGCTCTTCGGCGCTTTTTTCAGCAGAGGATGTTCGTTGCCGTTATCGTCGAGCAGATGCTCTTTGGCCTCCTGAAGCTTTTTTCGCGCTTCGAGGGTTTTCTCTTTGTCGGCTTGCGCGCGCTTTATGTCATGGATTGTCCGCTCGATTGAAGCGTTACTGCCTTCAAGTATGCGTCGTGCTTCCTCCTTTGCGTCATTGATTATTTCACGGCGTTTTTCACGCAGTTGTGTCGCGTCTTCCTCATATTGAGCCAGTCGCTCGTCGATTTTTTTCTCCTTTTGTCGTATCGACATTCGCTTGTTCTCCCAATATCGCTTGTCGCGTGCTATGTCAAGCAGATATTTGTCCATATTGATGTAGTCGCTTCCCACTATCTGTTCGGCGTCGGTTATGATGACCTCGGGCAGGCCTATCTTGCGCGCTATCTCCACCGCAAATGAACTTCCGGGATTACCTATCGACAGCTTGAACATAGGCTGCATCAGGTGCCGGTCGTAGAGCATAGAGCCGTTTATGAGTCCGTCGGTGTCCTCGGCGAAGTGCTTCAGATTCTGGAAGTGTGTAGTTATCACACCGCGAATGTGCTTGTCGTTGAATTGCTTCAAAATGGCCTGTGCTATGGCTCCACCTATCTGAGGTTCAGTGCCGGCTCCGAACTCGTCGATTAGGATGAGAGTGCTTTGTTTTCCCTTGGCAAGGAAATACTTCATGTTGCGCAGGTGGGAGCTGTAGGTACTGAGGTCGTCCTCGATTGACTGGTCGTCGCCTATGTCTACGAATATGTCATCGAATATGCCTACGTGGGAGTTTTCATACAGTGGTGGTAACATTCCGCACTGCGCCATGTACTGCACTATGCCTACGGTCTTAAGGCATACCGACTTGCCTCCGGCATTGGGACCTGAGATAATCAGTATGCGATTAGTGCCCGAGAGCGTTATGTCGAGCGGAACTATCTCTTTGCCTTGACGGCGTAGCGACAGCAGTAGCACCGGGTGAGTGGCGTGATACCATTCGATTTCGGGCTCTTGCTCCAATACGGGAAGATTGGCTTCTATCTCGCGGGCAAACAGAGCCTTGGCGTGGATGAAGTCGATTTCGCCTACGATTGTCAGGCTCGACAATATGTCGTCGGCGTGGGGGCGCAGGTCGTCGGCTATCGACATGAGTATGCGTGTTATCTCGCGACGCTCCTCCATCTGCAACTCGCGTATTCGGTTGTTGGCCTCCACGATTTCAGCCGGTTCGATGTATATCGTCTTGCCTGAAGCCGACTCGTCATGCACAATTCCGTTGATGCGACGCTTGTTCATCGGGGCAACGGGTATTACCAGTCGGCCGTCACGCATCGACGGAGTGGTGTCGGCCTCGATGTAACCCGACTGCACGGCACGGGCAATCACTTTGCGCATCATCGAGTTTATCGCTCCCGATGTTGAGGCAAGTTGCGAGCGAATGTTCCGCAGTTCGGCCGACGCATTGTCCTTGACATTTCCGAATCGGTCGATGACGCGGTCGATGAGCGATATTATTTCGGGAAACGGTTCAAGGCGTGAGGCTACCGAGTCGAGATGCGGGTATTGTGAGCCGTTCTCTCCGCGTTTGCTGCTGAAAAATCGTGACAATTCGGCCACCGTGCCAAGCGATTGGCGCACTTGCAGCAGGTCGGGAGCCGATATGAATGTTCCGGGAATGCGTATCGAAGCTATGTGACGGCTCACATCATGCAGCCCCGACAGCGGAAAATCATCGCCTGAATCGATGATTTCAACCATCTCGGATGTTGAGTTGAGCTTGTGTTTCACGACATCGAAATCGGTCGAAAAGCACATGTCGTCACAGAAAGCAGTGCCGAGAGTCGAAAGACATTTCTCCTTCAACAGCCCGCGCACTGTGTTGAATCCTATTTTGTTCTCAAATGAATCGGGATATATCACTGTACTATACGTATAATTTATGCAAAGTTATGAATTTTACCGCTATTTTCAATGAAGGCTGTTGATGTTGGGTGGAGGTTGAGCGTCATTTAATGTTAGAATTAAGATATTTTCAATTATATGAAATGTTTTGGACATTAAAAGTTTTTTATTCACGATGCCAAATGCTACCTTTGCAGTCAATATGGAAAAGTATGCCGAAATTGATGGCGTGAAAGTACACTACACGGTAGAAGGCGAAGGGAAGCCGCTCATCCTCATGCATGGCTGGGGATGCAACACGACTACACTCGCATCGGTCGAGAAGGTTGCGCTTGAAAGCCACAAAGTATATAATATCGACTTTCCCGGTCATGGCAAGTCGCAGGAGCCCGGTGAGGTGTGGGGCATTGAGCGTTACACCCGGGTTTTGGAAGAGATTATAAACCGCGAGGGCATTGAACGCCCGTCGCTTCTCGGACATTCGTTTGGCGGTCGAGTGGGGATTCTCTATTCATCGCGTCATGACGATGTCGACAAGCTCATTCTTGTAGATGCCGCCGGTGTAAAGCCCCGCCGTTCGATGAAATATTACGTTAAAGTATATTCTTATAAAGCGTGGAAGAGGTTGCTCTACATGTCGCTCGGCCGTGAAAAGGCTGAGAAGAAGCTTGATGCCTATCGCAGCAAGGTGGGTTCAAGCGACTATGCCCAGGCTTCACCGATGATGCGCGCCATACTCAGCAAGGTCGTTAACGAAGACCTCAAGAGCGTGATGCCGTCGATCAAGGCCGAAACATTGCTTGTGTGGGGCGAAAATGACACGGCAACTCCGCTTTCCGACGCCAAGTATATGGAGAAGCACATTCCCAATGCCGGGCTTGTGTCGTTTCCCGGATGCGGACATTACAGTTTCCTTGACAATCCTTATCAATTTGCTGCGGTGTTGCGCAGTTTCCTAAATTCATGATTTTATTATGATAGATTTCAGCATTATATTCGTGATTACGTTGCTGGTCGCAGGCGTGGTCAATCTTTTCTACGAGTTTAAGCGTGACCTCATGATGTATCAGCAAAACAGCTACCGTAACGAGCGTTACATGCGCTGGCTGTCGACAAGCGGTGACACAACTTCGCTTGTGAGGTTGCTGACCTATATCGCCATAATGGTGATGCTTGTGCCGCAGCTGTCGTATATGTTCTGTTGCTGTGTGGCGTTGATTCCGCTGTGCATCAATGTAGGCAAGCTGATAGTGGCGCGTTATAAGAAGCCTCTCGTGTGGACCAACCGCGTAAAGCGCATCTTCGCTGTCGCATCGTTACTGTCGGTAGGCATCTGTGTCGCCGCATGGTTTATATGGAAGAGCTGGTATGTAGTCGATGTGGCTCTCCTGGTTATATTCGCGATGTCGCATGCAATCATTATGCTGTCGGGAATATTGCTCAAGCCTGTTGAGGCGTCGATTAACAGGAAGTATTACAATGAGGCGGCTTCGATTCTGAGATCGATGCCCGACCTGACTGTGATAGGCGTGACCGGAAGTTACGGAAAGACGAGCACCAAGCACTATCTCAACCGAATACTCAGTGAGAAATACGATGTGTTGATGACTCCCGGAAGCTATAACACGACTATGGGAGTGATACGCACAGTGCGTGAGATGATGAAGCCCTACAATGAAATATTTATCTGCGAGATGGGTGCCAAAAACATAGGTGACATAAAGGAGATATGCGACCTCGTGCATCCGACGATAGGTATTGTGACGGCTGTAGGCGAGCAACATCTCGAATCGTTCAAGACCATAGAGAATGTGCAGCGCACCAAGTTTGAGCTTGTCGACTCGTTGCCCGAAAACGGCCTTGCGGTAATAAACGATGATTTCCCCTTTGCCGCATCGCGCAAAGTCGACAATGTAAAGGCTCTACGATATGCAGTGAGGGCAGTAGACAATGCCGATTACCGTGTAACATCGGTGGTGTACGACGAAACCGGCACAAGCTTCTCTATGCAGGGCCCTGAAGGAGAATTTTCATTCCACACAAGACTTGTAGGGGAGTGCAACATCTCCAACCTCATGGGCGCTGTCATTGTGGCCCTCTATCTAAAGGTTCCTGTCGATAAGATACAGTATGCCATATCCAAAATCGAGCAGGTTGAGCATCGACTTAACCTTAAGCGCACCCCCGGTGGAATTACGATCATTGACGATGCGTTTAATTCCAATCCAACCGGCTCAAAAATGGCACTTGATGTGCTTGCCGGAATGACAAAGGGCAAGCGTATAGTAATAACCCCCGGAATGATAGAGCTCGGCGACAAGCAACATGAGTATAATGCCGAACTCGGACGACACATCGCGGCTTCGACCGATGTCGCCATAATTGTTGGCGAGTACAACCGTGACGCTATTCTTGAAGGATTAAAGTCGGCCGATATGCCCGAAGAGAAGGTTAAAGTGGTGGATTCGTTCAAAGAAGCGCAGATTGTGCTCGGCTCGATTGTAAAGCCGGGCGACACGGTGCTGTATGAAAACGATCTTCCCGATACATTCAAATAATAGAACAAACGTAATAAAACATAAAATATAGGATGAAAACAAACATAGGAGTATTTTTTGGCGGACGCTCTACCGAACATGAGATATCGGTTATATCGGCTTCGCAGGCAATGCATGCAATCAACCGTGACAAATATGATGTTACGCCCATATATATAACCAAGCAGGGTCAATGGTACACAGGTGACGCTCTTTTCGATGTCGCCAATTATCGCGATGTACCCGCTTTGTTGAAACAGTGTGAGCCCGTCTACATGGAGCCTGTGTATGGCGACTATAATCTGTATAAGAGAAATCGCAAGATGTTTGGCTCGCCTATTGTTACCAAGCTTGATGTGGTAATACCGGTTCTCCATGGCTCCAATGGCGAGGACGGTATATTTGAGGGCGTGCTTGAGTCGATAGGTATCCCCTTTGCCGGCTGTGACACGTTGTCAAGTGCCAACGGCATGGATAAGATAACCATGAAGATGATAATGCAGGCATGCGACATTCCTGTAGTCGATTACGTGTGGTTTACCGACAAGGAGTGGTTTGCCCGCCGAGATGAACTCATAAAGAAGATTGAGGACAAACTCGGATACCCTGTGATTGTGAAACCCGCCAATCTCGGATCGAGCGTGGGTATAAGCCGCGTGGCCAACCGCGAGGAGCTGATCGAGAAGGTTGATGTAGCTGAAAAATACTCGACCCGCATAATCGTAGAGCACATGGTCGACAACCTTAAGGAGATCAATTGCTCGGTCCTTGGCGACTGTGACGATTATCAGACATCGGTGTGCGAGGAGCCCATCAAGAGCGGTGAGATTCTCTCGTATGAGGACAAATACATGGGCGGGACAAAGAGCGCAAAGGGAATGCAGGCTTCACAGAAGCGAATTCCGGCCGACCTGCCTGTGGAGATGAGCGATCGCATACGCTTCCTTGCCGGTGAAACATTCCGCGTGTTGTCATGTCACGGTGTGAGCCGAGTTGACGTTATTGTCGACGATGACACAAAGGAGATATATGTCAACGAGATAAATACGATTCCCGGTTCGCTGTCATTCTACCTGTGGGAGGCCACGGGAATTCCGTTTGACAAGCTGATGGATCGTCTTGTGCAGCTTGCTCTGAAGCGCAAGCGTGAACAAGGCATGAAGACGGTAAGCTACGACCAGAACATTTTCAGTCTTGGAGGCGGCGTGAAAGGCGCAAAAGGAGTCAAGTCAAAAGGTTGATTTTTTGTAGTTGCAAGAAAAAATGTGTGATGAAGTTGCAATAATCAAATGTTTTATGTAATTTTGCACTCGCTTTATGCATCTTGATAACAAATAAAACAATTATAAAACGATGAAAAGAACGTTTCAACCCTCTAACAGAAAAAGAGTTAACAAGCACGGATTCCGTGAACGTATGTCTACACCCGATGGCCGCAAGGTTCTCGCTCGTCGTCGTGCAAAGGGTCGTGCTCATCTTACAGTAAGCGACACTATCGCTCGCAAATAATACTGTAGCCACCTAAACAACACGGGGCCGCATTTAATGCGGCCCCGTGTTGTTTTATGCCTCGTATGAATAAATGTAAAAATATTTTTTGTACTTTTGTGAAGTAAAAAAGATTATCTGTTATGCCACAAGTTTCACAACGAGGAACCATTATGCCGGCATCGCCTATCAGGCGTCTTGTGCCCCTCGCTAATGCTGCAAAGAATCGCGGTGTTAAAGTTTATCATTTGAATATAGGACAGCCCGATGTACCCACCCCCGAGGAGGGTCTTGAGGCTCTTAAGCATATTGACCGAAAAGTTCTCGAATACAGCCCTTCCGACGGATTATTGTCGTTGCGTGAAAAGCTGAAGCAATATTACGGAACCTACAACATTGATGTTGAAGTCGACGACATAATCGTCACTACAGGCGGTTCCGAGGCTGTGCTTTTTGCCTTTATGGCCTGTCTTGACCCGGGCGACGAGATAATCGTTCCGGAACCTGCCTATGCCAACTACATGGCGTTTGCAATTTCAGCCGGCGCGAAGATTGTCACTGTGCCGTCTAGCATCGACGAAGGATTTGCATTGCCTCCTGTTGAAAAGTTTGAGGAGCTGATAACTCCCAAGACCAAGGGCATACTTATATGCAATCCCAACAACCCCACCGGCTATCTCTATACGATGAAAGAGATGCTTCAGATAAGGGATCTGGTCAAGAAACACGACTTGTTCCTGTTCTCCGATGAGGTGTATCGCGAGTTCTGCTACACGGGAGCTCCTTATATCTCGGCATTCCATCTGCCCGACATTGAGGAGCAGGTAGTGCTCATTGATTCGGTGTCGAAGCGATATAACGAATGTGGAATACGCATAGGTGCGCTGATTACCAAGCACAAGGAGCTGAAGAAGAATGTGATGAAATTCTGTCAGGCTCGCCTCAGTCCTCCGTTGTTGGGACAGATCGTCGCCGAGGCGTCAATCGACACCCCCAAGTCCTATATGCTCGCCACCTACAACGAGTATGTTGAAAGACGTAAATTCCTCATCGACCAGTTGAACAAGATCCCCGGCTGCTACACCCCTATACCCATGGGCGCATTCTATACGGTGGTCAAGCTTCCGGTTGATGACGCCGACAAATTCTGTGAATGGTGTCTTGAAAGTTTCGATTACGAAGGACAGACGGTGTTCATGGCTCCGGCCTCGGGCTTTTATACAACTGAAGGCATGGGGCGCAATGAAGTCCGCATGGCCTACGTGCTTTGCAAGGAAGAGCTTGCCAAGGCCATAAAGGTGCTTGAAGAGGCCCTGAAGGCTTACCCCGGACGCACTATATGAGTTATGAGCTTCTGATAGCACGGCGCTTGCGCTTCAAGGACGACGGCTCGTCGGGAGTGTCGCCGAGTATCGTCATCGCTATTGCCGGCATCGCGTTGTCGCTTGTCATCATGATGACGGCGATGTGTGTCGTGCTCGGATTTAAGAACGAAATACGCAGCAAGGTCATGGGCTTTGACGCCCATGTCATGATATTGCCCGGATTGGCCGACGAATATGAAAGCCAGTCCGGACTGCTTTCTTTTACGCCCGAACTTCGTGAAGTGATAGATGACACCAAGGCTTTTGCCTCGGCGGCTCTTGTGCTTGAACAACCGGGCATACTTAAGACTGATACCGACTATCAGGGTGTTGTCGTAAAGGGTATGCAACCGGGTGCCGCGTGGGATTTTGTCAAGAGCAACCTTGTTGAAGGGTGTGTTCCCGATTACAGTGACGATTCTGATAAAAATCGTGTAGTCATATCACGCAGCATGGCCGATGCTCTGAATCTTGGAGTCGACGACCGCATAAACGCATATTTTTTCACCGGCAACGCCGTGCGTGCGCGACGACTTGACATAGCCGGAATATATGACACGCATTTCAGCGACTACGACAAGCTCTATGTGTTCGGCTCATTGCCTTTGACTCAAGGATTGAACTCGGCCGATGTATCGGCCGGAAGCCGAATCGAACTGCGTGTCAACGATGAGAATAAGATTGACGATGACGCTCTCTTGCTGCAGGATGCAATGATGCGAGCCTCCTACAATGGATTGCTCGACGGAATGTACCGTATAAACAGTGTGCATAACACCGGAATGATGTATTTCAACTGGTTGGAACTGCTAGACACCAATGTGGTTGTGATACTTGTGCTGATGACCCTCGTGTCGGGTTTCACGCTTATATCGAGCCTGTTCATAATAATTCTTGAAAGGGTCAACATGATAGGAATCCTGAAAGCCCTCGGTGCCACCAACGGCGAGGTCAGGCGCATATTCATCTATCTCGTGCAGCGGCTCGTGCTGTGGGGAATGCTTGCCGGAAATGCGGTGGGCATAACTTTCCTGGTGTTGCAGAGGCACTATCATCTGCTCCCCCTGGACCCCGATGCCTACTACCTCAATTATGTGCCTGTTGAAATAAACTGGTGGTATATACTTGCACTGAATGTGGGCGTATTTGTGGTTTCATGGCTTATGGTGTTGGCCCCAAGCCACATGGTGTCGACCATATCGCCATCGCAATCCATCAGATATGAATAAATGACACATTTATATGACCCATTTAATGTTATAAATTGTTGTAAATTTGTTAACATAAGGAATTTTGAAAATTTTACACTATCTTTGTAGATGTATTTAACTTAAAGTATGACGAAACAAATTGATATCGTACCACTTGTAATCGAGGGAATCAGAAACCGAAAAGGTAAGAAGATAACTATTGTGGATATGAGCGAAATAGATGGAGCCTCTACCAATAAATTCATAATCTGTCAAGGTTCATCCACTATGCAGGTCGCATCAATAGCCGACAGCGTGCGCGAATATTTGCAAGAACAGGAAGGCATAAAGCCCTATAACTACGATGGCTATCAGAATGCGCAGTGGATAGTAATCGACTACGGCGATGTATTTGTTCATGTATTTCTTCCCGATGTACGTGAGCACTACAACCTTGAGGAGCTGTGGAGCGATGCCGCAATTACCGAAGTCCCCGATCTGGACTGATACCCCTGATTAATAATTAAAACATCACAAACATCAAGACTTCCGCATGGAACCCAATAACAATAAAAAGAAGACGATAAAGTTCAGCATGTACTGGATGTATGCCTTTGTCGGGCTCTTTCTTGTCGGGATGCTCTACCTTGACGACAATTCAATCACCAAGGATGTAAGCTATTCCGACTTTGAAAAGTATGTCACCGAAGGTGGCGTTGACAAAATTGTGGTATACTCCAATAAAAATGAAGCCGAGGCGTTTCTCACCGATTCGCTTGCATCAAAGATATTCCATAAGTCGCAGTACACTCAGGGCTCAGGTCAGGAGGCCAAGATTGTAACTTCGATTCCGAGTGCCGATAAGCTTCAGGACAAGATTGAGCAGTGGCAGGAGGAGGGCGTGTTTTCGGGCGATGTAAAGTTTGAGAAGAGCAGCGATTTCACATCGCTGATATGGTCATTCGGCCCCATATTGCTGCTTATTGTTTTCTGGTTCTTCATCATGAAGCGCATGTCGGGCAAGGACGGCGGAAGCGGCGGTGTATTCAGCGTGGGCAAGTCAAAGGCTCAGATATTTGACAAAGACGGGCCTATTCAGGTGACATTCAAGGATGTCGCCGGATTGTCGGAGGCAAAGACCGAAGTGGAGGAGATTGTCGAGTTCCTTAAAAACCCTCAGCGTTATACCGATTTGGGAGGAAAAATTCCCAAAGGCGCGTTGCTTGTAGGCCCTCCCGGAACCGGTAAGACCCTTCTTGCCAAGGCCGTGGCCGGAGAGGCCAATGTGCCGTTCTTCTCAATGTCGGGTTCTGACTTCGTGGAGATGTTTGTCGGCGTGGGTGCTTCGCGTGTGCGTGACCTCTTCCGTCAGGCCAAAGAGAAGGCCCCGTGTATCGTGTTTATCGATGAAATCGATGCCGTGGGTCGTGCCCGTGGCCGTAATCCAAATATGGGAGCCAACGACGAGCGTGAGAATACGCTTAACCAGCTGCTCACCGAGATGGACGGATTCGGCTCCAACAGTGGTGTCATAATACTTGCCGCCACCAACCGTGCCGACATTCTCGACAAGGCGTTGATGCGTGCCGGCCGATTTGACCGACAGATTTATGTCGACCTGCCCGACTTGAACGACCGAGTGGCCATATTCAATGTCCACTTGCGTAAAATCAAGACCGACGACTCGCTCGATGTCGAGCTGCTTGCCCGCCAGACTCCCGGATTTTCGGGTGCTGACATAGCCAATGTATGTAACGAGGCTGCCCTTATTGCCGCCCGTCACAACAAGCACTGTGTACAGAAGCAGGATTTCAATGATGCTGTCGACCGTATAATCGGCGGTCTTGAGAAGCGTTCCAAGATCACGACCGATGAAGAGAAACACGCAATTGCTATACACGAAGCAGGTCATGCGACTATATCTTGGCATCTGCGTTATGCAAGTCCGCTCATAAAGGTGACAATCGTGCCTCGCGGCAAGGCTCTCGGAGCTGCCTGGTATCTTCCCGAAGAGCGTCAGATCACACCTTCGGAAGCACTTCTTGATGAAATGTGTTCTACCCTTGGCGGTCGTGCCGCCGAAGAGCTTTTCCTCGGACGCATCTCTACCGGAGCAGCCAACGACCTTGAACGTGTGACTAAGCTCGCCTATGCAATGGTGGCATATTACGGAATGAGCGACAAGCTGCCCAATCTCTGTTACTATGATTCATCGGGTCAGGATTACGGATTCTCCAAGCCTTATAGCGAGGAGCGGGCAAAGAACATTGACGCCGAGGTGTCGCGCATCATAAACGAGCAATATGAGAGAGCCAAGGAGATTCTGCGTCAGCATGCTTCGGGGCATGCCGAGCTGGCCAATGTACTCATAACGCGAGAGGTGATATACACCGAGGATGTAGAGCATATATTCGGTAAGCGTCCCTGGGTGTCACGCACCGATGAGATATTTGCTTCGCGACAAATAGCCGAGGGCGATAAAGCGGAGCCGGAGGATGTCAAGCATGACGAGCCGGCAGCCGTTGAGCCGGATAAGCTGCCCGATGCCGATAATGCCGACCAAGCGTTGGACAATGGCGAAAATGACAATAAGCCTCTGCCTCCCACGATGCCTCCGGTGCCTAAAAAGTAGCAAAAACTTTCCTTTTGGTATATAACCGCGACAAAAGATTTTGCCGCGGTTTTTTTATCGGTGAATCTTACGTATATTTGTAGTATATTTTCAGTGTATGAAGCGACTTTCTATTCTTTTCCTTTTGTCTGCAAGTATGTTGTGGCTCAATGCTGCTTCAGCTGATGTCGTAGCTGACTCCATACCAGGAAATGAAAGGACGGCCTATGCCGATTCGCTAAGCATATTGAACTGGGCGCCGGGCTGGGCTAAGGAATATCTTAACAGCCTCATGCGCGGAAATGTCGACCGCACACATGAGCGAAAACTCGACCTCTCATTTGCCGTTACACCATCCTATACTCGTGAAGCCGGATTCGGTATAGGCGGAGCCGCCACAGGGTTGTATCGTGTGAACCGATTGGACTCGGTTATGCCTCCGTCCGATGTGTTCCTTTCAATCAATGCGTCGCTCAACGGTTTCTATGTGCTCACCCTTAAAGGAAATAATCTGTTTGCCGACCAGCGGTCACGCCTCTCCTATAAGCTTGAACTGTATCGCAAGGCGCTCGATTTTTGGGGAATAACATCGGAAGAAACCGCCAAAAATCCCAAATCCAAGTATGACCGCCGACAGATTGACCTCAAGGCCGAGTATGTCTATCGCATGATGCGCAATTTCTACTTTGGCATAGAGGTGCATGCCGATTATACCGACGCGCGTAACATGGCCAATCCCGAGTATCTGCTCGGCGAGCGTCCACAATTCTATGTCACCGGAGTGGGGCTTTCGTTTGAATATGATTCGCGTGACAATCTGATTACTCCCACGCGAGGATTGCACATTGCCTATAAGCCTATGATTTATCCTGTGTGGATGGGAAATGCTCCGACAACGTTCTATAGCCACACAGTTATTATCAACGGCTATGTGGGATTGTGGAAAGGCGCACTGCTTGCCGGTGACTGGTATATGAAGCTAAATAGCTCGAATTCGCCGTGGACTATGCGTGAAATGGTGGCTTCCGACGGCATAAGAATGCGCGGTTACTATATGGGCTCCTACATCGACAATAACCAGATAGCGGCTCAGATAGAGTATCGACAGAATCTGTGGAAACGTATAGGCATAACAATCTGGGGTGGTGGGGCTACAGTGTTTTCATCGTTCCAGGAGTTCAAGGATAAGGCCATCCGCCCTGAATGGCTGTATAATTATGGCATAGGTCTGCGATTTGAGTTCAAGCACAATGTCAACGCACGCATCGACTACGGCTTTGGCAAGCACACATCAGGCCTCGTTTTTGCAATCGGCGAAGCATTCTGACCCTCGTCTAAATGTTTGTGGGTAATTAGTTAGCGGCGATTCATAGTCCGCTGATAATTGCATTGCGTAATTCTGACAGCTCTTCTTCAGCTGTAATCTTGCCACTATGAATGTATTTAATAACGCCATCTTTGCCTATTACTATATTCAAAGGCATTATTCCGCTTTTTGCATATTTACTATTTGCAAGCCGATTTGTGTCAAGATATGTCGTTTGTGATAAGTGATGCCATTTGCTGCCATGTGTGCTTTTGAAGAATTTTTCCAATTCCGATTCAGTTGAGTCAATACATATAGGGACAAACTTGAATATTGGAATATCCTTAAACTCATTGGCTATTGACGGTATAAATTCTTCCTTAAGCTCTATTAGGCAATTGCCGCACCAAGTTGCCCAAAATGATAATAGATAGCAATTCCCGGGAACTATAAAGTCGGTAATAACAGAGTTGTCAGCGTATTTTACAAGATTGATTTGTGGAGCTTTGTCATTTATTGAAACGACAGTTACATTTGTCGTGTGATTTTTTAATGATATGCCTAACGTTTTTTCTATTGCGCTTATTTCCTCTTCCGATCGTTTCTTTATGATGTAACCACCATTTATCGAATCAAGATAATGAGTCATCGGAAGGTCTGTTTCTATGACGGTCAGGCTGTCATACTCTATTTTTAGGGTGCTATATTTTAGACTGTCAGGAGTTGACATCCATAAACTTTCAGGGACTTCGGTCTTACCTATGAAATATCGTGTCGGAGTAATTGCCATTGATATGTTCCATGACAATGCAATAATGAATGATAGTATAAAATTTTTCATTTAAATGGTGATAACGAGCAAATATACTAATAAATGCTTGGACAATAAAAAAACTGTACCGAATTTTCGGTACAGTTTTTTATTGTAGAATGTGGCCGGAGGATTAGATCCAGCGCACATAAGCGAAGTCCTGACGATGAGGCAGAAGCGCGTTGGTGGGGTAGATGCGGAATGCATAGCGGAACACTCCGGCTTCACGAAGCTTGTTCTTGAGCTCATAAGTCACGATGTTTCCGTCGTGGCCTACAACCTTGAACGGCTCGGTGCCTACCATCTTCTCAATGCCGTCCTCTACCTTGTAAACAACCTGCTCGATGGCGAGGCTTGTGCCAAGGCCGTTGGTGTCGAGCTTGATTTCAGTAGAATAAGCCTCTCCTGTCTTGGGTGAGTTGTGATCGATTGTTTCGTTGATCGACACTACCGATACACCGTCCCAAGCGGCAGCTACCTTCTCTTTCCACTCTACGATTTCTTTTGCTACTGCATAGTCATGGGCTACAAGCTTCTTTGAACGCTTGGCCTCCTTGTCGTAGAAACGCTCGATGTAGTCGTCGATCATGCGTTTCATTGTGAAGTGAGGAGCTATCTTGGCAATTGAGTTCTTGATGTACTGAATCCACTCGGGTGAATATCCCTTGGAGTTCTTTGCAAAGTAAAGGGGAACGATTTCATTCTCAAGCATAGAGTAGATTGTTGCCGCATCAAGCTTATCCTGCTGCGACTGGTCGGTGAATGTACGCTTTTCTGTGAGAGCCCATCCAGCCTGCTTGCAGAACTTGTAACCTTCATACCACCATCCGTCAAGTACCGAGAAGTTAAGCACACCGTTCATCTCGGCCTTTTCGCCTGATGTACCCGATGCCTCAAGGGGACGGGTGGGGGTGTTCAACCAAATGTCGACGCCCGATACGAGGCGCTTGGCAACTATCATGTCGTAGTTTTCAAGGAAGATGATCTTTCCGAGGAACTGAGGCATGCGTGAAATCTCCATGATGCGCTTGATGAGGCCCTGACCTGCACCGTCGGCGGGGTGTGCCTTACCCGAGAAGATGAACTGAACGGGGAACTGGGGATTGTTTACGATGGCCGACAGACGGTCAAGGTCGGAGAACAGAAGGTGAGCACGCTTGTAGGTAGCAAATCGACGGGCAAAACCGATGATGAGCGCATTGGGATTGATCTTGTCGACAATCGACATGATGCGCGAGGGATCGCCCTGGTTCTTAAGCCACTTTTCACGGAAGTCACGACGAACGAAGTTGATGAATTTGTTCTTCATCGTCATGCGCAGGTTCCAGATGTCCTCATCCGATACTGTGTATATCTTTTCCCAGAACTTGGTGTCGCTCTGGTTCAGGAAGAAGTCCTTTCCGAATGTATCCTCGTAGAGAGCCTTCCATTCCGAAGCGGCCCATGTGGGCATGTGTACGCCGTTGGTTACATAACCTACGTGTGACTCTTCCCAGCTGTAGCCCTTCCAGATACCGGCAAACATCTTCTTTGACACTTCGCCGTGGAGCCAGCTTACGCCGTTTGCTTCCTGACAGGTGTTGAGTGCGAATACGCTCATTGAGAAGCGCTCGTCCGAGTTAGGATTCTCGCGACCCATGTTCATGAGGTCGGCCCAGCTTATGCCGAGTTTTGCGGGGAATTCACCCATATATTTGCCGAAGAGGCCTTCGTCGAAGTAGTCGTGTCCTGCGGGAACGGGGGTGTGTACAGTGTAGAGGCTTGATGCGCGTACGATTTCAAGAGCAACGTTGAAGTCGAGCTTGTCCTCCTGAACATAGTCGACAAGACGCTGAAGGTTGAGCAGTGCGGCATGGCCTTCGTTGCAGTGGTAGAGGTCGGTCTTGATGCCAAGTTTTTTCAGCATTAATATACCGCCGATACCGAGCATATACTCCTGCTTGATGCGGTTTTCCCAGTCGCCGCCATAGAGCTGATGGGTAATCTGACGGTCAAACTCGCTGTTCATGTCGAAGTCGGTGTCCATCAGATAGAGGTTCATACGACCTACGTTCACCTTCCAGATGTGAGAGTAGATTACGCGACCGGGATAGGGAACCTCAAGTATTACGGGATTTCCGTTTTCATCAACGACCTGCTCGATGGGGAGCTGGTTGAAGTTCTGAGGCTCGTAGTTGGCTATCTGCTGTCCGTCTACTGAAAGTGTCTGGGTGAAATATCCGTAACGGTATAGAAAACCCACAGCAGTCATGTCGACGCGGCTGTCTGATGCTTCCTTGATATAGTCACCGGCAAGTACGCCAAGACCTCCCGAGTATATCTTTAGTGCATTGCACAATCCATATTCCATGGAGAAGTATGCAACCGAGGGGACATCTTTGCGCATAGGCTCTTTCATATAGGCTTTGAAGTCGGCATATACTTTCTCGATGCGCGACATCATATCCTCATCCTTGATGATTTCTTGTAGACGCTCAAATCCAAGCTTCTGGAGAAGCATTACCGGATTTTCGCCTGTTGCACGCCAAAGGTCATGGTCAAGGTCACGGAAGAGCGACTTCCCTTCGCTGTTCCATACCCACCACAGGTTACGCGACATTACTTCAAGCGGTTTGAGCTTGGAGGGTAGGTCTGATTTCACCATAATGTCACGCCATACGGGTGCATTAGTGTTGCTTACTTGTAATTTCATAATTGTTCTTATGTGAAAAATTAAAGTTCTTATTTATTATTGTTATTTGCCTGTGCGTTGAGCAGCCGCATTGAGTGCGACTTCAAAGGCTTTTACATAATATTCAATGAAGTAGCTCCATGCCGCAAGCGACGCCGTGTTCATAGCCCTTGAGCTTATCATGGCAAGACTTGCCGGATTGGAGTTTACGAGATATTCAAGCGACTTGGCTATGCGGTCGGCTACTTCGTTGTAGTTGAAGTCGCCGCGAGCCACTACGTTGACACCGCATTCGCTGAAGGTGGCGTCTTCAGTCGACAGGATCCATTGGCCGAAGCCCGACAGTGTGGTCGTTATCGTGGGTACGCCGAATGCAATGCTTTCAAGCGGTGTGTAGCCCCAGGGCTCGTAATATGACGGGAATACCGTGGCGTCCATGCCTATGAGCAGGTCGTAGTAGGTCTTGTCAAATATTCCATCAGAGCCGTTGAGGTAGCAAGGCACATATATCACCTTTACGTTGTCGGCTTTGGCATTGGCAAAACCGATGCCTCTTATGCGACAGTTTATGGGATCTTGGTCGGGGTTGTTGAGCGTATGGGTCAACACTGAATCGCCTATCGGGCTCTTGCGTTTTGCGGTGAGTGCGGCCTGTAGCTCGGGGCGCGCCTCCTTGGCCCATGCGGGCACCATGACAAATGCAAGCACCGTGCGGCTAAGCTTGTTTTCGCGTAGTCGTGCTATTGAATCGAGATATAGGTCGATGCCTTTGTTGTGGTATTCGCAGCGTCCCGATGTGGCGATGATGAATGTGTCATCGGGCATCTTGTAGCCGAGAAGTGATGACGCTACGTTGAGAAGCGTCTTGCGTGCGGCTTCGCGCGACGGAACGAATTTGCCTTTAGTCGGCACGAAGTTCTGCTCAAATCCGTTGGGAGTTACCAACGGACGGCGCTCAAGAAGCTGCTCGCACTCGATGGCGGTTATGTCGCTCACTGTTGTGAAGCAGTCGGCCTGAAGGGCTGCCGCCTTTTCCAGTGAATGTTTTGACTGCATGTTCAGCTCCGATGCCATCTGGTCGCCGTTGTAGCCGCGCAGATAGTCGTAGAGCGGCTTACCGTTGCCGCAGATACTGCGGCCTATGCAGGTGGCATGAGTTGTGAATATAGTGCCAACTTCGGGCATCTTATCCTTTATGTAGAGAAGTCCCATTCCGGTAGTCCATTCATCGAAATGAGCTATTGCTTTCTTGTCGGCTATGCCTGTAAATTGGCAGATGCTTTCGATGACGATGCCTGCGGCATGGGAAAATGCACAAGCTTCATCGTAATCGCCGTAGGCATGGAGTGAATCTACCTTATAAAGATCCCACATGCGACCGTAGAATGCATCCTTTACGGCATACATTCCGTCAAATTTTACCAGCACGACAATGGGGCGGCCGGGAATGTCCCAACGGCCGACTCTCACACTGACTCCCTCGGGAAGCTGTGCCTGAGCTTTCCAATCCTTTAATAATGTACGTGATGGAACAAAATAGGGCGATGGGTTTTCATTGCTCCATACATCCGGGCCTATGAATATTGTCTTGTCTTTATAGAGCTTTTGTAGCGTTTTGGCTTTTGTGGAGAGCACTGTGTAAATGCCTCCAATCTTATTGCAAACCTCCCAACTTGTTTCAAACAGCAGGTCAACGTTTACCGGCGCTTTATCCATATTGTAGATTTAATTGTTTTTTCGGATGCAAAGATAGTAATTATTTTTGAATCTGCATCTCAAATTTAGTGACATTTAATCTGCAAAAAGTTGAGTAAAAGCACTAAAATGAAAAGATTAGCTTATAAAGCTGGCTGTTTACGGTGCTTTTGACAGGTTTGTGCATATTTTGTTACTAAATCGTAATGTTAATTAACTTATGTTGTCTTCTGTGTCGACCGGAATCTCCGGAAGGTCGGGAATGGGGAATTTGTCTTTTTCTTTGAATCCCATTTCTTTAAGTCGTCGTGCCGGACCGAGTATGCTCATCCTTCCTTGAAGTTTCTTCATGGCGTATTCATAGGCCTCGTTTGCTTTGTCGATGCGTTCGCCTACGGCTTCAAAGGCTTTGCAGAATTCGCCCACACGCTCCACCATCGTTGTGGCTTCCTCAAATACCTTTCTCTGGCTCTGTGCCTGTATCTCCTGGGTCCATGCCAGATGTATTATGCGCAGGGCTGCCGTGAGGTTCTGTTCGCCGGTTATGAACACCCCTTCGCGCAACGCGTCGCGCCATAACGAAGGGTCGTTATATAGTGCGAGCTGCAGTGCCGACTCGTTTGGCACAAACATTATCACATAGTCAAGCGATTGTCGTGGATGCACTATGTAACGCTTGTAGTCCTTTGCTACAAGCTCCTTCACGTGATTCCTGATGCTTGTCGTGTGTCGTTTGAGTGCGGCGGTGCGCTCATTTTCATCATCGGCGGCGTTATAGTCGATGAATGCCGACAGTGATGCCTTGGAGTCGATTATTGCGTCTTTGCCGTCGGGATAGTGCAGCACCACATCGGGAATCATACGCTTGTCAGTTCGCTCGTTAAGGATAGGTTTGCCGTTTTTGTCGCGCAATGTCGACTGTACATCGTAGTGGATGCCTTTTTTCAGCCCTTGGCTTTCAAGTAACTCACTGAGCACTATTTCACCCCAATTGCCTTGGGTCTTGTTTTCATGACGCAGGGCTCGTGCCAGTTTGTCGGCTTCATCGCCTATCGAAGCTGTGCGTTTCATTATGTCCTCTATTGCCTGACGCAGTGAAGCTGTTGTTCGTGTATGGGTGTCGCGTGACTGGTCCATGGCGGTTTTCATCTCCTTTATATTCTCCTTCAGCGGGGTGATTATGGAGTCCATCTGTCGGGCGTTGGATTCGTGGAGCTCTTTTGAGCGCTGGTTGAGCATCTCCTGTGTCGCGCTTTTGACCTGCTCCTGCATCAGGCGCAATTGTTCGTTATATTGTTTTGTGCGCGCCTCCTCGTCATGTGCTTTCTGCTGTCGCAGCATCTCTATCTCTTTTGAAAGGGCACTCGATTTGGCGTTGAATTCCGATGACAGTTGCGACAGGCGTTGGTTCTCGTCTTGCAAGTGACGTTCGCGTCGTGATGCTTCATCAAGTCGCGCTTCCATTGAGCGCAGTGATGAATTTAATGTGTCGATCTTGGACTTGCTTGTCAGCAGAGCTATTACAATGCCGGCTGCCAGTCCTGTGAAAATATATATAAGAGGATATAGCATGTTGTAGTGTTTTTGCAAATTTAGATAAAAATCATGGGATTTTCACGTTGGCATAGTGAAGAATTTCATTTGATTTTGTCGTATGTGAGCGTCTTTGACGAGGACAACAATCGAATAAATGTTTAACTGATTGTGTTGGTGGCGAGTTGTCGGTTGAAAATCCAATATTTCAACTGTTGACAACTTTTTGTGCTGTGAAGTTTTCCAAAATATTTTGTAATATACTAATTTTTAAAACTTTATAATTTTATGAAGGCCAAAAAGTTTTCCAAAATGGAATTTTTGTTGAAAATATTTGATATAAATATTGCACGATAAATAATATCTGTGTAGATTTGCAATGCGAAAGCACAAGGCGTTTTTCTCGTGTCGTCGAATGCTCGTATATAAATACCGATAATCCATTAAAAATACAACAAATGATACAAACCGTAGTTAAGCGTGACGGGCGCGTAGTCGGCTATAATGATGAAAAAATCAAGGCCGCAATCCGTAAAGCGATGCTTCAAACCGAAATGGGTGAAGACGAGGCTTTGATTCATAAGATCACTGACCGCATCAGTATGACCGGTAACGAGCGAATGACCGTGGAGGAGATTCAGGACAAGGTTGAACTTGAACTGATGAAGAGCCCCCGCAAGGAGGTGGCCAAGCGATACATCGCTTATCGTGACCAACGAAACATTGCGCGTCGTGCCAAGACACGGGATATGTTTCTGGAGATTATCGAGGCAAAGAGCAACGACATAACTCGCGAGAACGCCAACATGAACACCGATTCGCCTGCAGGCATGATGATGAAGTTTGCAAGCGAAACCACCAAGCCTTTTGTCGACGACTACCTCTTGTCGCATGAAGCACGTGAGGCTGTGCGTAACGGATACCTTCACATCCATGACAAGGACTACTATCCCACCAAGAGTCTTACCTGTGTGCAGCATCCTCTTGACAACATTCTGAAGCATGGCTTCACTGCCGGACATGGTGAATCGCGTCCGGCCAAGCGCATCGAAACTGCAAGTATCATTGGTTGTATTTCGCTTGAAACGGCACAGAACGAGATGCACGGCGGACAGGCCATTCCGGCCTTTGATTTCTATCTGGCTCCGTTTGTGCGCTCATCCTATGTCGAGGAGGTGAAGAATGTCGAGTCGCTCACCGGCGAGGACTATTCATCGCTTTACGAAGCTCCCATCGACGACTACCTCAAGCGTCCGCTTGACGGGCTTAAGGGAGAGGAACGAGCCAAGCAGCATGCGATAAACAAGACTGTGGGCCGTGTGCATCAGGCAATGGAGGCGTTTATCCATAACATGAATACAATTCATTCGCGTGGCGGAAATCAGGTGGTGTTCAGCTCGATAAACTACGGAACCGACACATCGGCCGAAGGCCGCTGCATAATCCGTGAATTGCTCAACTCTACCTACGAGGGAGTAGGTAACGGTGCCACTGCAATTTTCCCCATACAGATATGGAAGAAGAAGCGCGGCGTTAGTTATCTGCCCGAGGATAGAAATTACGATCTCTATAAACTGGCTTGTAAGGTCACAGCCCGTCGTTTCTTCCCCAATTTCGTGAATCTCGACGCCACTTTCAATTATCATGAAAAATGGGATATAAACGATCCTCACCGTTACCGTTATGAAGTGGCCACGATGGGTTGTCGCACACGAGTTTTTGAGAATCGTTTTGGTGAAAAGACTTCGATTGGTCGAGGTAACTTGAGTTTCTCGACAATCAACATCGTACGTATAGCCATTGAGTGCATGAGCATCGTCGACAAGGAGGAGCGTATACATCGTTTCTTCTCAAAGCTCGATGAAGTTCTTGAAATCGCGGCTCGTCAGCTGTGTGACCGTTATGACTTCCAGAAGACGGCTCTTGCCAAGCAGTTCCCGTTGCTGATGTCACGCCTGTGGAACGGAAGTGAGAACCTGAAGCCCAATGACACCATCGAGTCGGTTATTAATCAGGGTACCCTCGGCATCGGATTCATCGGTCTTGCCGAGTGTCTTGTCGCTCTTGTGGGCAAGCATCACGGCGAAAGCGAGGAGGCGCAGGCCCTTGGATTGCGCATTGTGTCGCACATGCGCAGCCGTGCCAATGAATTCTCTGAAAAGTATCAGCACAACTTTTCGGTTCTTGCCACTCCCGCCGAAGGTCTGTCGGGTAAGTTTACCAAGGCCGATCGCAAGAGTTTCGGCGTGTTGCCCGGCATAACCGACAAGATTTATTACACTAACTCCAACCATGTGCCTGTCTACTATCACTGCTCGCCGCGTCACAAAGCCAAGGTTGAGGCGCCGTATCATGAGTTGACTCGTGGAGGTCACATATTCTATGTGGAAATCGACGGTGACGCAACTCACAATCCCGAGGCGATAAGCGACATTGTCGACCTGATGGATAAGTACAACATCGGTTACGGCTCGGTGAATCACAATCGCAACCGATGCATGACATGCGGATATGAGGATGCGCAGGAGAACCTTGACGAATGTCCTAAATGCGGAAGTCATGACATCGACAAGCTGCAGCGCATAACCGGTTATCTCGTGGGAACGACCGATCGCTGGAACAATGCCAAACTTGCTGAACTTAACGATCGCATAGTACACAAATAGACTGCAATGTCACTACGTGTAATAGATATAGTGGGCGGAACTTCGGTCGACGGACCGGGGCTCCGCACCTCTGTTTATTTTGCCGGTTGCAATCACCACTGTCCGGGATGTCACAATCCGCAGTCATGGGATTTTGAAGGGGGTGAGGCTATGTCGGTTCTCCGCATCAAGGAGATTATCGATGATTGTGACTTCAATGTCACGTTCTCGGGAGGTGACCCGTTGATGCAGCCTGTCGACGAGATGGTCGAATTGGCCCGCCTGCTGAAGGCCGACGGTCGCACTATATGGTGCTACACGGGCTACAGTTATGAATACGCAGCCTCTCGTCCCGAGTATGAGGAGTTACTCGCTTGCATCGATGTGCTTGTCGACGGCCCTTTCGTCGAGTCGCTGCGTGACATCTCACTCCGTTTCCGTGGTTCATCCAATCAGCGTCTTGTCGATGTAGCTCGTTCCACACCCGATTGCGTGGTGGAATGGAAGTGCTGAATCAGTATTGCAGGTAGATGAACGGCACTATGTCGCTTTGTCGCACCTGGATTATAAGCAACAGCACCAACGCAAGCACTACGGCCTGCACAAGACCGCTCTGTGCGTGATATTTCTCTTCAAGCTGCTCGCTCCACTTTTTAGGTGAGAAGTGCATGAAGTAACCGAGTGCCATTGCAAGCACTATCAGTATGTAACCTTCGAGAAATTGCGGCGCTACCGACAGGTGGAAGTTGTAGACTATCTGATGCACCATGTCGCCGACCTGCTCAAGGGAACGGGCCCTGAAAAACATCATGCCCACGGCTATGAGGTTGAATGTTATGAACACATTGGTGGCGACTCGCCACCATTTGCGACGATTCTCCTCCTTTACGCGGGGCGTGACGCTGCGTATCATTTTATGCGCCACGAGCAATCCGCCGTTCCATGCACCCCATATAACGTACATCCACGATGCGCCATGCCACAAGCCGCCTATCAGCATAGTGTTGAACACATTCATGTGAGCACGCGCCTTGGAGCACCGGTTGCCTCCCATAGGAATGTAGAGGTAGTCGCGCAGCCATGAAGAGAGCGATATGTGCCACCGGCGCCAATACTCCGTAGGGCTTTGTGACTTGAACGGCGCATCGAAGTTCATCTTTAGCTTGTAGCCGAGCAGGAGCGCGATTCCTATAGCCATGTCGGAGTAACCCGAGAAGTCGCAATAGAGCTGTATCGTGAAGCCGTAGATGCCCATCAGGTTTTCAAAGCCCGAGTACATTGACGGATTGTCAAATACTCGGTCGACAAAGTTGCCGCTTATATAGTCGGCTACAATCACTTTCTTTATCAGACCCGCCATTATCATGAAAAGTCCTGCACTCACCATGCGTCGTGTAGCTACGGGACTCTCTTCTATCTGATCCATCATGTCACGTGCTCTTACAACAGGGCCGGCAAGTATTGGCGGAAAGAAGGTGAGGAAAAACACGTAGTTCAGGAAATTGGTGGCCGGCTTCATGTCGCCGCGATATATGTCGACAATGTAGCTGATGGAGCGGAATGTAAAAAACGATATTCCGGCAGGAAGTATTATGTCGAGCGCATCGAAGTCACGACTTGAAAAATTGGCTATGGTGCTGTAGAGCAGATTGAAATACTTGAAGTAGACAAGCATTCCTACATTAATTACGACATTGAGCGCCACTATGCCTGTACGCACCGATTTGCGATGTGAGTTTCCGAGTATGAGTCCGAGCACATAGTCGCTTACACACACGCCAAGCAGTATGAAGCAGCACTCGGCACTTGACTTGTAATAGAAGTAGAGTGAGAAGAGGATTACGAATATCTTCTTGAGAGTAGGGGAGAAACGCAGTAGCCTATACAGCAGAAGGAATGCCGTGAACAGCAACAGAAACAAGCCGGTGTTGAACAGGAGCGGATTGTTGCTGTCGTATCGGAGTACCGATTCTATGCGGTCGAAGTCAAACCACTGCGCAAATTTGTCCAGGCATTTGCCAAGGAACTCCCTGACATCGTCAAGGTCGGGCAGTACAAATTTGAAGTCGCTGAAGAAATCATTCATAGCTTTGCATTGTTGATTATGGCGTCGTTTATAGCCTCATATAGCAACTGTCCCTGAAGCCTGTAGCCTTCGCGGGTGTTGTGGATGCGGTCGCTGCCCATCAGTTTGTCCTTTACCCATTTTCCAGATGCGCCCTGGCCTCCGGCTATGTCATACCAGTCGTAAACCGATATGTTATGCTTGCGGCCGTATTCGAGTATGGCATTCCTTATCGGAAGTATGTTGGCGTTGACGCTGTAGTTGCGTGAGCGTCGACGGCCTTTCTTGGTGCGTATGATTCGGCTTCGCTGGCACTCCATTGGCGTGACAAGCAGAATCGTTGCATCTTTGTTGTGTAGTCGTATGTCGTTAACTAGCAGGTCAATGTTGTCGGTTATGTTGTTTATCGACAGTTTTCCGAACGCTTCGTTGGCTCCGAGGCTTATTATTACGAGGTCGGGATCCAGCCGTGCCACATCGGCACCCATTCCCTCGACTGCGTTATATGTGCTGTAAGTGGCCCCGTTGTTGCCTATGGTGTGGTAGTAGACTCCTTCGCTTTTGGTGTTGGCGAGAACGATGCCGAATATCGACAGATAATCCTCTTTGGTCATCTCAACCGTTATTTCGGTTACCTCGCGGGATATGTTTATGGTGGCGCTTCCGTCGCCGTATTCCATGTCACACTCTATGGGTTGTCCGGCTACCGAAGCGCGGCTTATCTCAAGCTTGCCCGAATGTAGTATCTTGACGTTGTTAAACGGCTTTTCGGGCTCGTTTTTTGTAAGCGTGGCTATGGTGAGGTCACACTTTTTGCTCTTTGGCGTTATCGAAACTCCCGTGAATCCCATAGGTGACGCCCAGGGCTTTTTAAGCAGTTTTGAGGACAACCAGCGTGACTGTGATGTTATGGCATAGTCGCGAGGCTCGTTGGTGCCTGCCATTTTGAGAGGCGTGATGAGGCCTCGACCGGGGTTGCCGTACAGCTGTTGCAGCATGTCACGTGCATGACCGGTTGCAAAGTCGGCCTGAATGTGTGAGTCGCCTATGTGTACGATGCTTACGGTCGTGTCGGGGGCTACGGTTCTGCGGCTGAATCGGCTCCAGTCGGCACCGTTTGTGATTATGTAATTCTTATTGCGGTTGATGTAGGCCGGTATTTCTATGTCGCAGTCGATGGAGTCGATTTGCGTTATCTCGGGATTTTCGCGTATGTTCTTGTCATCATTGTTTTCATACCGCGACATGGCGAGTCGCGGCACGCTTAGCATGATGAATGTCAGGAGTATAGGGTATAGCTTATTTATTGATGGCATTGTTCAGCGATTTTAAGAATTCTTCGGCAAGTTTGCGTCCGCCGATATGGGTTAGGTGGATGTAGTCTTTATTGGCTTTCGGCGGATTGGCGTTGGCCCATGTCACTATTGCATTTTCACCGCCCATAGCCTCGCGGGTGTCCCAGAACACGCATCCCAAGTGTCGCGCTACATCACGTTGAGCGGCGATCATGTTGTAGGTAGTGGGCATCGTTATTATGTCGGTGCCTCGTTTTGACCCTCTGTCGCCCACGCCCATTATGATTATGTCGGCATTTGGATAGCACTCCTTTATGTGTCCTATTGACTTGATCATTAGTTTGGAGTAGGCCGAGTAGTCGGTCTGGGCTTCCGACATGGCGTTGATTCCGTATTCGATTACAATCAGGTCGTAGTCGATGTAACGGCGCATTGATTGTGACAGGCTACTGCTTACTCGCGACAAGGTGACGCCTGAAAATCCTCGCGACGACATGCAGTCAACCGAGATGCCGTTGTTGCCGTCGAGCCACACTCCTATTCCGGCAAGTGACATGTTGCCGGTTGATACCGAAAATGATTTCATGGGACCGGTGACTTCGATGCATTGTGCTTCGGATGATGCTGATGAGCTGTGGGAGGTCCATTCGCCGTTGTTCTGGCGGGTGTTTATGGTTGCTGCATCGGGCGATATGTATATGAAGCGCGATTTTTCCCAACTGTCGGTGTGCTTCAGGCGCTTGGCACCCTTATAGGTTGCGGTAGCTTTTTCGCTTACCGGCATTGAGTACTGTTGGGTTATCGATATGTAGGCTTTGTTGTGTCCCTTCATGCTCACGTTGTACACTTCCCATCCGCTGCCGCTTTGCGTTATTGAGCGTCGGAATCCGGGAAATTCCGAGTACATGTTGACATATCCAACTCCGCATCCGCCGTATTGGTCCTGCAGCTTTTCGCGCACATCCTGTGTGAATATGTCACCTTCGATGTATGAGTCGCCGAGAAAGGCTATGCGTACAACCCGGTTGCCGGCTTGCGCAAGTGCGCTTTTAAAGCGTTTCAGTCCGTTGCCGTCGGGTGAATAGTCCTCCATTACGATTATCTCCCCGTCGTGAGGATCAATCGGCACAGGTGGCTCGACAGCTTCCGATGTCACAGGCGATTTTTCGGGTTGGACGTTCTCCGATTTCGGCTGCTCAGGCTCTGACTCTGACTCTGACTGCCGTGTAATAGTGTCGCTCTTTTCAATAGCATACTCATCGGCCTGAGCGGGTTGCTCAACATCAATCTCCTCCATTGCGGCTATTAGCTCCGGGTCGATTTGCTGTGTTTCGACTTTCTCGGCATCAAGATCCGATTTTTCGGTTATGTGCATTATGTCGCCTGCGAGATTGAAGTCACGCAGCAATCCACGGCTTATTTTGTTAAGCGGGAGCAGCGACACAGCGGCGACGATGGACACGGCGGTGAACAGTATTAAAAACGGACTTCCTTTGCTGTTTTTGCTCATGACCGTGACTGATTGATTGCATTGAGGAGCACTTGGGATTTTGCCGATGTTTCATCCCATTCGGTTGCCGATTCCGATTTGGCAGTTATGCCTCCTCCGGCATATATGCAATAGCGTGACTCATCGAAGTGTACACATCGCAGGTTGACGAAGATGTGAGTGCCCCGACTGTCGGTCATTCCCACATAGCCTCCGTAGCATCGGCGTGGATGTCGCTCGTTGAGCGTTATGTCATTCAATGCCTTGTCAAGCGGAGTGCCGGCCAAGGCAGGGGTGGGGCTGAGCATATCGGCCACGATAAATGGATTTCCGGCATATCGGGCCGTAATGCGGTGACAAAGATGCTCGATGGCTCCGTAACTCACATTCTCGGCGCAACCGACTGCCGCGTTTATGCCGAGCGACAACAGCTTGTCGACTATGTATCGTGTCACATAGTCGTGCTCTTCGCGGTTTTTGTCATCCCATGCGGCATCCGATGATTTCATGCGGGTTCCGGCAAGCGACATGGTGCTGAGATTGCCTGCGTTGTCACATTCGAGCAGCAGTTCGGGCGATGCTCCGAGCCATGCGCCTGTCGCTGCGGTGTAATAGAGGTAACGGAATGTCGAGGGAAAGCAGGTGAAATATTTCTCGGTTGCTGAAAGCCAGTCGATATCGGCTGCGTCGCCGCATATCACGCGTGATATTACCGTTTTGCCTCCGCGAAGCTTGAGTCCGTTGACAACCTTGTTCAACGCGTTGTCATATTCGTCACGCGGTGTGCTGCGGTCAACCGGCTTTACGGCTGCACCGTCACGCTGAGCAATGGTGTCGGCGTTTTCTATTATCTGCTCGGCAGTGTATCGTGGAGCTATCATGATGCGCCGTCCACTTGTGTTGAATTCCGAAATGAAGAATCCATGGTCGACGTCGCTGTTGCACTGCGTCGACTCATCCCCGGCCAGGAATATGACATGATCGCTTCCCGGCATCATGTATATTGCAAACGGCAGTCGCTTTTCAATGCATAGAGATGCCGCTCTTGAAATAGAAGTTGACAACAACATTTTTTATTGTAAGGATGGTTGAGCAATCAGCTCGTAGGGCAGTGCATCGATAATGTCGACATCGTAGAAGTGTCCTTTTTCGAGCTTTTCGGTCTTTTTGACAAGGACTTCAGGGTCCACTTCGGGAGAATCCCATTGGGTGCGACCCACATAGTAGTCATCCTCTTCCTTGTCGATGATTACGCGCAATCTTTTTCCTATTTTTGATTGGTTGCTTTCAAGGGCAATCTCTTCCTGAATCGCCATAAGCTCATTAAGGCGTGACTGCTTGACCTCTTCAGGTATTGAATCCACGAAATTCTTGGCACCGAATGTGTCCTCCTCCTCGCAATAGGCAAAGGCACCCATGCGCTCAAATCGCTGTTGGCGCACAAATTCCTTAAGCTGATGGAACTCCTCCTCACCTTCGCCTGGGAAGCCTACCATCAGTGTCGTGCGTATGTGTATGCCGGGCACTTTTCGGCGTATCTCGTCGAGCAGGGCTTTCGTTTCGTCGCCGGTTATGTGACGGCGCATGTTTTTTAGAACTTTGTCCGATATGTGCTGAAGCGCTATGTCGAGGTATTTGCACACATTGTCGTGACGGGCCATGACATCGAGTATCTCCATGGGGAACTGAGCGGGGTAGGCGTAGTGGAGCCTTATCCACTCCACACCCTCTATCGAGGACATACGGTCGATGAGCTGCGGAAGTCGCATCTCGTTATACAGATCAAGCCCGTAGCTCGACAAGTCCTGAGCTATTATGTTGAATTCATGGACACCGCGCTTTACGAGTTCAGCCACTTCATCGAGTATCTCCTCGATGGGGCGTGACTTGAATCGCCCTGTAATTAGCGGAATAGCACAGAATGAACAGAAGCGGTTGCATCCTTCGGCTATCTTCACGTAGGCGAAGTGGGAAGGAGTGGTTATGACACGGTCGTAGGATGATGTTGCCGGGAACTTGTTGGTGAGCGCATTCACCAGTTCGGGCCAGTTGAACTTACCGTACCAACCGTCAACTTCTGGTATCTCAGCCACAAGTTCATTGTGATAGCGTTGCGACAGGCATCCCATCACATAGAGTGACTTGATGCGTCCCTCTTTCTTGGCCTCGACCTGCTCGAGGATAGTGTTGACCGACTCCTCCTTGGCATCGCCTATGAATCCGCAGGTATTCACGACAACAATGTCGCCTCCGGGATTTTCAGGCTCGTGCCTTGCTTCAAATCCGGCACGGTCAAACATGCTCATGAGCCGTTCGCTGTCGACAAGATTCTTTGAACAGCCAAGTGTTATGACATCGACTTTCTTGCGAGCCATCTATATTAATTGTTGCCAAATAATGATTGTACAAATTCTTTCTTGTGGAACACCTGCAGGTCGTCGATGCCTTCGCCGAGTCCGATGTATTTTACCGGAATGCGGAACTGGTCGCTGATGCCTATTACTACGCCGCCCTTGGCTGTGCCGTCGAGCTTGGTTATGGCGAGTTCATTGACTTTGGTAGCGGCTACAAACTGCTTGGCCTGCTCAAATGCATTCTGTCCCGTAGAGCCGTCAAGCACGAGCAACACTTCGTGGGGTGCGTCGGGAACGACTTTCTGCATCACGTTCTTGATTTTTGTGAGCTCGTCCATAAGACCCTTCTTGTTGTGAAGTCGTCCGGCGGTGTCGATTATCACTACATCGATGTCGTTGGCCTTGGCCGATTGGAGAGTGTCGAATGCCACTGATGCAGGGTCGGCTCCGAGTTTCTGCTTTATTACCGGAACACCGGCGCGTTCGCCCCAGATGTCGAGCTGCTCCACTGCGGCGGCTCGGAATGTGTCGGCGGCACCGAGCATGACTTTGTTGCCGGCTTTCTTGAATTGATAGGCAAGCTTGCCTATGGTGGTTGTTTTGCCTACGCCGTTGACACCCACCACCATTATTACATGTGGTTTGTGATCCTGCGGAACAGTGAAGTCCTCAAGGGCGGAGTCGTTATTGTTTTCGGCGAGAAGTTCGGTGATTTCTTCACATAGCAGATTGTTCAACTCTGATGAATTGACATATTTATCGCGAGAAACTCGATGCTCTATGCGGTCTATGATTTTGAGTGTTGTTTCGACTCCGACATCCGAAGTGATGAATACCTCTTCGAGGTTGTCAAGTATTTCATCGTCAATCTTTGACTTACCGGCAATTGCGCGTGCGATTTTCGAGAATACGCCTTGCTTTGTGCGTTCAAGCCCTTTGTCAAGAGTCTCCTTTTTTTCCTTAGAAAAGAAACTGAATATACCCATTGGTGTAAAATAGAGATTAATAGACTGCAAAATTACAAAAAAACATTTACATTCAACGCATTCAATGGCTGTTAAAACGGTTTTATGAAATGAAAAGTCCGCCATGCCTGTACGGTTGCAGGCATGGCGGACCCATTTATCGGGAAGTATTAAACTTTAGTCTACTTGGATTACGAGATAGTTGGAAAGACTCCAGAATTTTTCAGGATTGGTGACCTTGATTGTCTTCAAGCCGTCATAGTCCTCGATTGTATATGAGTCGGCCGGCATGTTGGTCAGAATCTTTGCTTTCTTGGAGTGAGTGGGGATTGTGGTGAGAGTGCGCTTGTCGCTCTGAGTGAAGTAGCTCTGCTGGAAGTCGGCCTGGAGCAACTTGGTCTTGCGCAGGAATCCGGTTTCGATAATGCGGGCATCCTTCAATTCGCCCTTGGTACCTATTGCATAGTAGCAAGAGTTAAGCTCGTTGGTAAGGTTTACGCTCTCTTCCTGAGCTTTTTCCTTCTCCTCGGTTACAGTGGCTACAGTGGTGCTCAATGAATCCACCTTTGTGCCAAGGTCGGCAATCTGTATCTTTGCGGCTGCAAGGTCGTTGCGCAGTGTCGAGATTGTCGTTTCCTGACTGGCTATTTCAGCCTTAAGATTGTCGACAGTCTTCTTCAGGGTGCTGCTGTAGCCCTGTGATGATTTCAATTTCTGCTCAAGGTCGTCAAGGCGTTCGCGACGCTCCTTGAGAGCCTGCTGTATGGCGACGATGTCGTTGCGTATCTGATCTTTACGCGATTGTGATTCGGCACCTACATTGGTAGTTGTGAGAATCTTCTCAAGATCCTTAATCTGGTTCATGCCATCGGTAATGTCGTTCAAAAGGGAGAACAGACTGTCCTGGTTGGCGAGAGCAACATGTAATGAATCGTCAAGCTGGGCGTTTTGGGCCTGAGCCTCTTTCAGTTTCCCTCCATCGCAAGCTGTGAGGCACACAAGACCTGCGGCAATAATTGAAACTATTTTCTTCATAATCGTATAAAATGATGTTTATATAAGTTTTTTATGTCAGGCATCGTTTAAGTCATCGTTATCGCGATACTTATTGCGATGGGGTTGACGAGCGTTTTTTTCCCTCTTTCCGCTCAACACAATAACGATTTCACCGCGCGGAATGTTCATCGTGAAGTGCTCGATGAGCTGTTGTAATGTTCCGGTAACGGTGGTGTCATGAATTTTGGATATCTCGCGTGACACTGAAGCCTCGCGGTCGTTGCCGCAGGCTTGGGCAAGTTGTTGCAGGGTCTTCACGAGGCGCAACGGTGACTCATAGAATATTATAGTGCGAGTTTCTTCGGCAATCTCGGCTATGCGCGTAGCGCGTCCTTTCTTTTGCGGCAAGAATCCCTCAAATACGAATCGGTCACATGGAAGCCCTGAATTTACGAGTGCCGGAATAAGTGCGGTGGGGCCGGGCAAAGTTTCGACTTCGATGTCGTTGCGACGACATTCACGCACGAGCATGAATCCGGGATCTGATATGCCCGGAGTGCCCGCATCGCTTATGAGGGCTATGTTCTCGCCCCCTTTCAACCGGTTTACGACAGGTTCGACCGATGTGTGCTCGTTGAACTTGTGGTGGCTTGCCGTAGGGGTGGTTATGTCGAAGTGCTTGAGCAGGACGCCGCTTGTGCGGGTGTCCTCACACAGTACAAGGTCGCACGATTTTAAGGTGGCGATTGCTCGCGGAGTCATGTCGCCAAGATTGCCCACCGGAGTAGGTACGATGTAAAGTTTACCGCTCATCGGCCTGAAAAGTGTTTGGCTATTATATCCATGAAATCCTGGACTTCGGGATTGGATGCGTCCCATTCAAGGTCGTTATAGAAGTAGTCGTTGGCTTCCGAGAGCGACGACATGGCCTCGACGAGATTAAGCGTATCGGTCATTTCGGTGGCACTGTTGCCAAACAGTTCGCGACGGAATCGGAACATGTCGTTCAAAGAGAATGCCTTGCGCAGATTGCGCGAATTTTCACGTGCAAGCTTTTCGTCAAGGCGTATAGGCTCTTCGTCATCGGTGTCGGTCGTGTCATCCTGAGGCATCACTATTTCCTCTTCCTCGGGCTCTTCCTGCATCTCTTCGAGTTCCGGCTCTTCCTTGAGTTCCGGTTCCTCTTCTTCTTCGGGTTCAGGCTCTACAGTTTCAATCTCGACTGTAGTTTCCGGCATCGGCTCAGCAATCGGTTCAGGCTCCGTTGACGGTTCCTGTTCAATATCACTACATGGAGCCTCGGGCTCGGCATTGCAATGTTCAGGCAACTCTTCGGTCGATTCGCCGATTATTGTAAGTTGTGGCTGACTGCTCTCAGCGGTATCTTCTTCAAGTTCTTCTTCCTGATTTTCGGTCAGGCTTATTTCAGGTTCTTCCTCCGATTCAGGCTCTTCGTCTTGTGCCGTCGGTTCCTGATTTTCGGGCTCTTCTTTGATTTCGGGCTCTTCTATTTCAGGCTGTTCATCGGCTGTGACATCAGTTTCGTCACAACAGCTGATGACCGCATTGTCGGGCGTGTCATCAGTGTCAACATCGTCATCCTCGACAGCGGGCGATATGCCTTCGTTGAGTGACTTGATTTTATCGGAAATCAGCGACCACACCTCCTTGGGCGTGTCGTCGCCTCGATGCATAGCCAAATACAGAAGCCCTTCCAGCTCGTAGTTGATGGTAATCAGTTCTTCGATGTTGACATTCATAAGTCGATATTATAATTTTAACATATCACAAAGTTACTCAATCAAAATAATAGTGCAACCAAATTCATAAAAAAAGTTATTGCACATTGTAGGTTTTTATGCGGGGTGCACGTGATGCAGGTGCCTGGTCAGGCATTGGCGACAAGATATGCAACGTAGGCCACATAGCATGTCGCGAGTATGATTCCTTCGGCACGGGTGATTGTGCGTTGCTTGAAAAACCATCCGAATATCCAGAACAACATGCAGGCTCCGGTGAGGACGAGTAGGTCGAGGTTGCCTATTCCTCCAAACGGGAGGGGACGAATTGTTGCGCTGCATCCAAGCACAAGGAATATGTTGAAGATGTTGCTCCCTATCACATTGCCGAGAGCTATGCCCGGCTTGCCTTTTACAGCGGCAGTTATCGATGTGGCGAGTTCGGGTAGTGATGTGCCGGCGGCTACTATCGTCAAGCCTATTATGGCATCGCTCACGCCGAGTCCCGATGCGATTCCCGATGCTCCGTTGACAAACCGGTCACCGCCAATAATCAATCCGGCCAGTCCTATTGCTACCCACAATATCGATTTCCATAACGGCATATCCTTAGTCTTGGATCTTTCTATCTCTTGTGATTCAGCCGGTGTGGCTGACTTTGCCGATGAAAATGTGTGTCGCAGGAATATGGTGAAAAACAGCAGCAGAACTATTCCGTCGACACGGCTTAATATGCGACTGGATGCGCCGTCGAGAAGCGGAGCGTTGCCCATTGCCAGAAGCACTAAAGCCGACAGGAGCACGAGTGGAATGTCCTTGGTCATTATGCTTCGCTCAATCTTTATCGGGGCGAATATCGCCGTTATGCCTATTATGGCAAGGACATTGAAGATGTTGCTTCCGACAACGTTGCCTATAGCCAGCTCGGCACTGCCGTTAATGGCCGATACGATGCTGATGACAAGTTCGGGCGCCGATGTGCCGAAGGCAACTACGGTCAATCCTATGACAAGCTCTGATACGCCCCACCGCTTTGCGATGCTTGAAGCTCCATCGGTCAACATATTGGCTCCAATCAATATGAACGCTAACCCTGCAATCAGGAATACAATGTTAAGTATCATCTTTAGTTGTTAAATGAAAAGTCCTGCCAATTTAACAAATCGACATCGCAATTTTGCAACAGCGCAGTTCGATTTAATAAATTTTCACAAATTGACGGGCTGATTAAGGAGGTCAAGACCGGTGATGGTTGACATTTTATGGAGCAAATTTGCGGTGTGGACTTTTTTCTGATACTGATAAATTTTTTTATTGTTCATTAAAAATTGATGTCAACTTAATGGCATGTATAGATTCGGTGGAAAACTTTTTAAGATATTTGAGTGTTTCAAAACTCGAATTGATTCACTGTTAATTTCATTATGATTGTATGGATAAGAAAAGACTTACCGCTGAAAACGGGCGCCCAATCGCCGACAACCAGAATGTTCAAACTGCCGGCCGCCCGGGACCTATGACAATTCAAGATCCGTGGTATCTTGAAAAAATTGCTCATTTTGACCGTGAGGTAATCCCTGAAAGGCGAATGCACGCCAAAGGGTCAGGTGCTTTCGGCACATTTACGGTAACCAATGACATCACCGAATTTACCCGAGCTTCAATATTTTCAGAGGTTGGTAAAAAGACTCCATGTTTGGTGAGATTCTCCACCGTAGCAGGGGAGCGTGGTGCAGCCGATGCTGAGCGCGACATACGCGGTTTTGCAATGAAGTTTTACACCGACCAAGGCAATTGGGATCTTGTGGGCAATAACACTCCGGTGTTTTTTCTGCGTGACCCGTTGAAATTTCCCGATCTCAATCATGCCATAAAGCGAGATCCCCGCACCGGCATGCGCAATCCCACTGCAAACTGGGATTTCTGGACATTGCTTCCTGAAGCATTGCACCAAATCACCATTTCAATGTCGCCTCGGGGCATTCCTGCATCTTTCCGCAATATGCACGGATTTGGAAGTCACACTTACAGCTTCATCAATAAGGACAATAAGCGCATATGGGTGAAGTTTCATTTTATCACGCTTCAGGGTATAAAGAATCTTACCGATAAGGAAGCCGAGGCCATAATAGCCAAAGACCGCGAGTCGCATCAGCGCGATTTGTTTGAGGCGATAGAGCGTGGCGATTTTCCTCGCTGGATGCTTCAGATTCAGTTGATGACCGAGGATGAGGCAAAGAAGTATCACATTAATCCGTTTGACCTGACAAAGGTGTGGTATCATAAGGATTTCCCGTTACGTGATGTGGGAATTCTTGAACTTAACCGCAATCCCGAAAATTTCTTTGCTGAAATAGAGCAGGCGGCATTCAATCCTGCCAATATTGTAGATGGAATAGGATTTTCACCTGATAAGATGCTCCAAGGGCGTCTGTTTTCCTACGGTGATGCGCAACGCTATCGACTTGGGGTCAACCACAACCTTATTCCCGTAAACCGTCCGAGATGTCCGTTCCATTCATTTCATCGAGACGGAAAGATGCGCACCGACGACAATTACGGAGCCACATTATCCTACGAGCCAAACAGCTTTGGCGAATGGCAGGATACTCCGTCAAGGAAAGAGCCGCCCATGGATTTGCATGGCGAGGTCTATAACTATGATGAGCGGGAGTATGACGAGGATTACTATACCCAGCCCGGCAAATTGTGGCGGTTGATGAGTGCCGAGGACAAGCAAGCTACTTGTCGAAACACGGCTACTCAGATGGAGGGAATACCTCTATTTATAAAGCAGCGTCATGTGCGTGCTTGCCATAATGCCGATCCCGAATATGGCCGAATGCTTTCCGAAGCATTGGGGATTGACCTTTCGGAGGCTCTTGTGGCCGAGGACCCCGCTCATCCGTCATGGGATAAGCGCAATAAGGTTAAGTAATGATTATGGATTGATTATTACATGAATTAGCTTTATAAGATGGGCTGTGTCGGAAATTCCGGCACAGCCTATTTTGCAATTAGTTGCTGAGAGATTGAATAGTAATGACGCTTTCAAATACCGAAATAGAGAGGGCAGAAGATAATGAGAGCGATGATTAATCCTATAAGGTATCGCGCAAACCGACATAATCGTTGAAAGGTGTAAATATAATCCAAATTTGTGGCTATTTTTAATGCGGAAATAATAATATTTTGATTATCTTTGCAATAAAAAGAGCGAAGATGAAACTTTCAGAATGGATTAGACACCGAGAGATAACAGGCAAACCTTGTTTTTCTTTTTCGGATGTAACAGCAGCTTTTGCAGACATGTCAGAGCAGCCGTTACTTAATTCTTTGAGCCGGTATGTTCGGAGCAAGCGTCTTGCGCTCGTGGCACGAGGATTTTACTGCATTATTCCTCCTCAGTATGCGTTGCAGGGTCTTGTTCCACCGTCATATTATGTAGATCAACTCATGTCGTATATCGGGAAGCTCTATTATGTAGGGCTCCTTAGTGCGGCGGCTTTTTGGGGCGCAGCTCATCAGCGTCCGCAACAGTTTTCTATTATGACAACTTATCCTCGTTATTCACGGTCGAGCGATAGAAATAATATGTTGATATGGTTTTACCGTACAGAAATACCCGAAAAGTTCCTTCTTACTAAAAATACGGAAACCTCTTGTGTTAAATATTCCAATGCTGAGCTGACGGCTATTGACCTCGTTCAGTTTGAGCAACATATAGGAGGATTGTCGCGAGCTGCTACCGTATTGTCAGAACTATTGGAAAATACGAATTTCCGAGGAGCACATGATACACTGTTTAATTTTACAACGGTAGCTACTGTCCAAAGGCTCGGCTACATTGTGGATGAAATTCTTGAAGAGAGGGGGCAGGCGGACATAATATATAATGAATTGAAATTATATAGCAATCATTTCAGATATTGTTGGCTTAGCACGAAGCACGATAAAAAAAAATCTGCAATAAGTGAAAAATGGAAATTATATATTAATACAGAAATTGAGCCAGACGAGATATGATAAACCGCAATGCAATAGATGAATGGAATGAGTTTTTGCCGTGGCAGGACAAGGCTATGGTCGAGCAAGATTTGATAATATCACGTGCTTTGGTCGATATTTTCAATGATGAGTTTCTCGCCTCGCAACTCGCATTTCGCGGAGGGACGGCACTTCATAAACTCTATCTTTCTCCTCAGCCGAGATATAGCGAGGATATTGATCTTGTGCAAATAAATTCAGGCCCTATAAAACCAATTATGTTTCGTCTTGGGGAGGTTCTCGATTGGTTGCCCGATAGAGTGACGAAGCAAAAGCGATACAACAATACTATGCTTTTCAGATTGGAATCAGAGATTCCTCCGGTAGTGCCTATCCGCTTAAAAATAGAAATCAACTGTTTTGAGCATTTCAACGAATTGGGCCTTGTGAAGATTCCTTTTAGCGTAAGCAATTCATGGTATACAGGGGATTGCGAGATTACTACTTATAGACTTAACGAACTTCTCGGCACGAAGTTACGTGCACTATATCAACGACGCAAGGGACGCGACTTGTTTGATCTTGCAACAGCATTGGCTCATTCGGAGGTCAATGCAGAGGAAATTTTGAGATGCTATTACCGATATATGGATTTCAGTGTTTCTCAACCACCTACCAAAAGACAGTTCGTTATCAATATGGAGGATAAGATGCAGGATCCGGAATTTCTTGGCGACACAACCATGCTTTTGCGACCTGGCATCATCTTCAATCCGGCATATGCATATACCCAAGTATTTGACACATTAATTGATAAAATCAAAAAGTAAATTTCTTACTCAGATAGCTTTTGTTATTCTAAATCTATCTTTTAATGATGCAAAGATGGTAAATTTGTTCATTATATGAAATGTTATGCGATATTTAGCCGTTTTTAGTTGGTGGATTTAATAAACTTTTAGCAAATAAATTTTCCATCATATCGGGTCAGCGGATTTTCCCGGTGGGCGAGGAAGATGTCAAGAGTATAGTGTTGCCAGTCTGAACATGAAGAATCTG
>ERZ808042.20-NODE-20-length-160609-cov-52.489117_pt1 | contig 160609 bp, 129 predicted proteins | sample MGYA00380193_ERZ808042 | MGnify/ENA primary metagenome ERZ808042 (study PRJEB31490, sample SAMN06133401) | mouse gut metagenome | isolation source: M1_2 | host: mice | place: China: Chengdu | collected 2015-05 ...
GGACTTCCGTGCTGTTGAGCAGGCGGAACTGAACAGAATTCAGTCGAAAATTAACCGACGCCCTCGTGAAAAACTTGGCTTTTCATCCCCCTTTGTGGAGTTCTTCAGATACTTTGACTAATTTTGCACTTGCTTGTTGACTCTACAAACCTCCCGAAAATCAACAAAATTTGTCTGTTTATATTAATTTTGTTATTTTTGTTGGCGATTATCCAATAGGCAGGCGCCTCTGACTATGGCTGCCCGCACGCCTTCGGTAATCGAGACAATTCAGCACAAACCGAAAGATAGCAAAGGACTATCATTCCAAACTACAAGACTCTGCAATGTTGCTCAAACGCTTTTTCATCTCCATGCTTGGCTCGCTGGCAGCCATCTGGATTTCTGCAATGCTTCTGATTCTGCTCGGCATGACATTCGCCATAGGATCAATCATATCTTTCGCCGGGAAAGAAACCGCTGAAGTAAAGGAAAATTCAATTCTGCGCCTTGATCTGAGCGGTGTTATCACGGAGCAACAGCAGAAGCCCGATCTCGCCACGCTACTGCGCCAGGAATCGATGCCCCAGACTCTCGGCAACATCGTTGACGCCATTGCGGCCGCAAAGAATGACAAGAACATCGACGGCCTGTACATCCGCTGCAACGGGGCTGCCACCGGCCTGGCATCGTTCGAAGCCATACGCAACGCTGTGGCCGATTTCCGCTCATCCGGCAAATGGACCGTGGCATATGCCGACGGATACACACAGGGCGACTACTACGTTGCCTCTGCTGCCGAGGAGGTCTATCTCAACCCCGTGGGTGAAGTAGCGTTCCAGGGACTTGCCACCGGCATCCCGTTCATGAAAGGTCTGCTCGACAAAGTCGGCGTGGAGATGCAGGTAGTCAAAGTCGGTACATTCAAAAGTGCTGTCGAGCCGTTCTTACTCGACCACATGAGCGAGGCCAACAGGCTCCAGACCCACGTCTACCTCGACAACATGTGGGGCAAGATGACCGAAGCTATCGCCTCGTCGCGCAAAGTAGACCAGGCCACCCTCAACACCTATGCCGACAGTCTTGCCACGGTGACAGACGCAGTCAACCTCGTAGACATGAAAATGGTCGACGGTCTAAAATACGTGGATGAGATGCGCGACTATCTCAAGGGGCTTTGTAACGTGGATAAAGACGACGACCTCAACATTGTCAGCGTGGGCGAATACATGCAGACCTCGCCGGAAGTACCCAACACAAAATCAAGCAAAAACAAAATTGCCGTCTACTATGCCAGCGGCGACATAACAATCTCTGACGACGAAGGCATCGCTTCCGACCGCGTGGTGCCCGACATCCTCGACCTTGCCGAGGACGATGACATTCAGGCGCTCGTGCTCCGCGTGAACAGCGGCGGCGGTTCTGCCTACGCATCCGAACAGATCTGGCACGCCCTTGAAGTGTTCAAAAGCAAAGGGAAGAAATTCTATGTATCGATGGGCGACTATGCCGCATCCGGAGGTTACTACATCTCCTCCGGCGCCGACAAGATTTTTGCGCAGCCACTAACACTCACCGGCTCCATCGGCATATTCGGAATGATTCCATGCTTCAACGGCCTTGTAACCGACAAGCTCGGCGTGAACATTGATTACGTGACAACCAACGCCAACGGCGCCCAGCCCAATTCCTTCTATCCCATGACTCCGTTCGTGCGCGAAAAGATGCAGAAAATGGTGGAACGCGGCTACGAACTTTTCACATCCCGCTGTGCCGAGGGGCGCCACCTCACGCAGGATTCAATCAAAGCCATTGCCGAAGGCCGAGTATGGGACGGTGTGACAGCACATAAGATCGGGCTTGTCGACGAACTCGGCTCCCTGCAGGATGCCGTTGCGGCTCTCGCCAAACAGATGGAATACAAAAAATATGAAGTGGTGACCTATCCGAACGCCAAAACCGATTTCTGGGAAATGCTCTCCGCATTCAACAGCCAGATGCGTGTCAAGGCCCTCAAAGAGGAGCTCGGACAGGCTTATCCTCTCTATATGCAGGTCAAGAACCTGAAAGACCTCGATCCGCTGCAGGCACGCATGGAGTATCAGGTGATATTCTGATACTGCGCGCAGGCTACATGTCCATCCGAAAAACAGCAAAGCTTGGCCAAAAACAAGTTCATATCAACACTATTGCTGCTCCCACTGTCGAAAATCTACGGATTCGCGGTGGGAGTGCGCAACCTTATGTTCAAATGGCACATACTCAAGCAGAGGGAATTTCCGGTGCCTGTTGTGGTGGTGGGCAATATCTCGGCCGGCGGCACAGGCAAGACTCCCCATACGGAATATGTCATTGACCTGCTGCGCTACAAGTATCACATCGGCATGCTGTCGCGGGGATACAAACGGAAAACCAAAGGGTTCGTGCTGGCGACTTCCCGCTCCACACCTCTCGACATCGGTGACGAGCCGTACCAGATTTACCAGAAGTTCGGGCGCGACATCTCCGTGGCCGTCTGCGAGGACCGCTGCACCGGCATAGAGGAACTTCTTCGGCTCGACCCGCGCATCAATCTCATTGTGCTTGACGACGCATTCCAGCACCGCTATGTGAAGCCTACCGTATCGATTGTGCTCACCGAATTCAACAACCCGGTGTTTTTCGACAAGCTGCTCCCTCTGGGGCGCCTGCGCGAACCGGCCAAAGCCATCTACCGTGCCGACATGGTGGTGGTGACCAAATGCCCCCCACAGCTCAAAGCCATTGAATACCGCATATTCAAGAACAATCTGAAACTGTTCCCATATCAGAAACTGTTCTTCTCGCGTTTCAACTACACCTCCCTCCGCCCGCTGTTTCCGGATATCCGCAAGGACGCTCCCCACATGAGCTGGCTCGGACCGGACGACACTGTGCTGGTGCTTTCCGGAATAGCCAATCCAAAACCCCTTGTGCGCTATCTGAAAGGATTCAAGGCCTCGATAAAGGTCAAGGTGTTCCCCGATCACCACAACTTCAACCGCAAGGACCTGGATGCCATCACAAAACGTTTCAACGAACTTGAAGGGAAGCAGAAGATAATAGTCACCACGGAAAAGGACGCCGTACGGCTCATCAACAACCCCTATTTCCCCCACCAGCTGAAACCTTATATTTTCTACCAGCCGGTCGACGTGACATTCGACCCGATGAATGTCGATTCATTCGACCTCGAACTACAGAAAATGTTGCTGAAAAGTATCCATTGACCTCCCAGTACAAACAAAAACAGACACAGCAACGTTACACATAAAGTCAACCCATAAAACACAACAATACCATCATGCTTGAAAAAATCAAAGAAACGGCCGGATTCCTTCGCGAAAAAGTGGCCGACATGCCCCATGTGGCTATAATTCTCGGCACCGGCCTCGGCCCTATCGCCGACCTCATCGAAAACAAGATTGTAATCCCCTACAGCCAGATTCCCAACTTTCCGGTTTCCACCGTGCAGGGCCACAGCGGCAACTTCATTTTCGGCGACCTCGGAGGCAAACGCGTCATGGCCATGCAGGGCCGCTTCCACTATTATGAGGGCTACGACATGAAGACCGTGACATTCCCCGTGCGCGTGATGCGTGCCCTGGGCGTAAAGACCCTCATTGTGTCGAACGCTGCCGGCGGCATGAACAAGGAATTCAAGGTAGGCGATGTGATGGTTATCACCGACCATATCAACCTCTTCCCCGAAAATCCCCTCCGCGGCAAGAACTACGAGGAGCTGGGCGACCGCTTCCCGCCAATGACCGAAGCCTACAGCCACCGTCTGGTAGGCATCGCCGATGCCATCGCGCAGGAGAAAGGCATCCGGCTCATGCATGGTGTTTACGTAGGCACCACAGGCCCCACATTCGAAACTCCGGCCGAATATGAATACTTCCGCATCATCGGCGGCGATGCCGTGGGCATGTCCACCGTTCCTGAAGTCATTGTTGCCCGTCACGGCGGCATGGAAGTGTTCGGTCTGTCAGTAATCACCGACCTCGGAGGCAAGGACATCACCGACGTCCCCTCACACGAAGAGGTGCAGCAGGCTGCCATCAAGGCCGAACCCATCACAAAAGAGATTGTGAAGACACTTGTGGCACGTCTCTGAACCTGACAAGTCTTTTTTCCTTAACGATACATCATGCAGGAAAAACAAACCGAAATAGCAAGCCTCGGTGAATTCGGTCTTATCGACCGAATCACCGAAGGCATTGAACATGTCAACGCATCAACGCTCACTGGTGTTGGCGACGATTGCGCCGTAATGGAATACAAGGACACCGACGTCCTGGTATCCACCGACATGCTCGTGGAAGGTATCCACTTCGACCTCACATATGTGCCGCTGAAACATCTCGGCTACAAGGCCGCCGTGGTCAACTTCTCCGACATATACGCCATGAACGGCCATCCGCGGCAGATCACCGTGTCGCTCGCCGTGTCGAAACGTTTCACCGTGGAACACATCGAGCAGCTTTACAGCGGCATCCGGCTTGCATGCCAGATTTACGGAGTTGATCTTGTTGGCGGCGACACCACATCGTCGCGTTCGGGACTGATAATCTCCATCACCTGCATCGGCGACGCACCGCGCGACCGCATCGTCTACCGCTCCGGCGCCAAGCCCACCGACCTAATCTGCGTGACCGGCGACCTCGGCTCCGCATACATGGGCCTGCAGCTGCTTGAACGCGAAAAGGTGGCATCGGCCGGACAAGTCGATTTCCAGCCGCAGTTCCAGGGCAAGGAATATCTGGTTGAACGCCAGCTCAAACCCGAAGCACGCCGCGACATCATCGAAGCCCTCGAAAAGGCCGGCATAAAACCCACAGCCATGATGGATGTGAGCGACGGCCTCTCGTCTGAACTGCTCCATATCTGTAAGGCGTCGAATGTGGGTTGCCGCGTGTATGAGGACCGTATACCCATCGATTATCAGACAGCGCTCATGGCCGAGGAACTCAACATGAACCTTGTCACCGCAGCCATGAACGGCGGAGAGGACTACGAACTGCTGTTCACCGTGCCTCTGCATGCCCACGATGAGATAACAAAAATCCAGGGCGTGCGTGTCATCGGCCATATCACCAAGCCGGAACTCGGCTGCTATATGGAAACACGCGACGGCAATGAGATGCAGATCCGCGCACAGGGCTGGAATGCCCTGACCGAGGAAGCCGACCAGTACAACGCTCCCGGCAACAACGCTCCCACCCCCGAGGCCCCATCGGAAGGCAACGACTGATGTGAACCACAAAAAATCCGTCACCCTGCTATTGCCGTGTGACGGACTTTTTGTAACTTTGCCGCAAGAATAATTCGGACATTAGAAATTTATGATAAATCGAATTTTAATACGAATCAAGGTGGTGCAGATGCTCTACTCATATCTGCTTACCCGTAGCGAATTTCAACTGCAAGCGCCGTCGAACACAAGCCGCGACAGCAAATACGCCTACAGTATGTATCTGAATTTCCTGCTGATTATTCTGCAACTGTCAGGCTACCGCGTGGATAAGTCTGCCGCCAACCCGCTTGAGCAGCTCGGCGATGCGAACATGCTGTCCGCCAACAAGCTTGGCCGCGCTCTCGCTGCCAACGACGGCATCCGCGCCATCATCGCCAAAGGAGAATCGGGCGTGAGCCGCTTCAACCCCGCGCTCATGCGCCTGTATAGCCTTATCACCACCTCCGCCATTTATACTGACTACCGCAAGAAAAAACGTCATGATCTTGATGACGACGTGAAATTCTGGAGTGTGGTGCTCAACACCATCGTACAGAACAACCCGGTGATGCTGGAGGCAGCCCGTACCGACGAGAATTTCTCGCTCGCCGGCTACCAGAAAGGACTGCAGATGGCCATAGAGTCACTGCGTGAATACAACGACTCCGAACGCTCCTACACCGACGCAAAGAAATCGCTTGCCGAATCGCTTGAAAAGGCATATGAGCTTTATCATGCGCTGCTTATGCTTCCTGTGTTCATAACCGATCTCGAAGCTGAACGCATCGAATCCGCCAAGGATAAATACTGTCCCACCGATGAGGAGCTGAACCCCAACATGCGGTTCGTCGACAATGCCCTTGTCAAGGCCATACGCAACAACGCCGACATGGCCGAGTACCTGAAAAAGCGCCCGTTCTCCTGGGAATCGGATTATTTCATGCTGAAGGAGATGCTCGACAAAATCAAGGAATCGGAAATCTACCGCACCTATATGGCAGCTCCGTCAACCGATTTTGCCAACGACTGCGACCTCTGGCGCAACCTGCTGAAAAACGTGGTATTCCCGTCGGATGTCCTTGCCGAAGCGCTTGAAAACCGTTCGGTCTACTGGAACGACGACCTTGCCACCATGGGCACCTTCGTACTGAAATCGATAAAGCATTTCGCCTCGGCACAGTCGGCCGAAGTCACCCTAATGCCCATCTACAAGGATGACGAGGATGCCAATTTCGGCCCCGAACTGTTCCTCACCGCCATCAAGAACCGCGACACCTACCGCGGCTACGTGGAGCGGTTCATCAACGGCAGCAGCTGGGATCCCGAGCGCCTGGCGTTCATGGATATCGTGATTCTTATCACGGCCATCTCGGAGCTGATAAAATTCCCGGCCATCCCCCTTGCCGTCACTATGAACGAATACGTGGAGATAGCCAACTTCTACAGCACACCGCGCAGCGGTCAGTTTGTAAACGGAGTGCTCTTCTCGGTTGCCAACTACCTCCGCGAGGAAGGCCTGATTCAAAAATAAAGAAACAGGCCAAGCCAACAAAGAGACTACAGTTGACAATCTTCCTTTCTCTCATAATCCTTATCTGAAAATTTAAATCAAATTAATACATATGTTACAGTTAATCCCTCTTCAGCAAGCTCAGGCAGGCGGTGGTTGGTCAGGCATGATCATGATTGTGCTCCTCATCGCAATCTTCTACTTCATGATGATCCGCCCGCAGCAGAAAAAACAGAAACAGATCCGTCAGTTCCGCGAAGGCCTCAAAAAAGGCGACAACGTGATTACAGCCGGCGGCATCCACGGCAAAATCAAGGAAATCCGCGAAGCATACATTCTGCTCGAAATCTCCGACGGCGTTTCGATTCGCATCGACAAGGGTTCGGTTTATCCCTCAGCTGCCGATGCTCAGGCTGAAACCGAAGCAAAAAAATAAAGCCTGATTCCATCCGGGCTTCAATTTCATTTTACGCAACTCTTTAAACTCCTGATTCCATTGGAATTAAGGACCACACTCAACAATATCCGTGAGGGGTTGCGCTCTGCAAAGGGGCGCAATGTCCTCACGTTTTTTGTTTTTTTGCTTATTTCAACCGTATTCTGGTTCCTGCTTGCACTGAACGACTATGTTCAGAAGGACTACGCAGTGCCGGTGCAGATTGAGAATTTCCCGCCCGAAGCCACCATTCTGTCGGGACAGAATCCCGTGCTGAGCATAACCGTCAAGGACAAGGGGTCGGACCTGATGAAATTCAGTTGGGGCAACAACCCGTCCATGAAACTGAATTTCGCGGATTTCGCGCAACCGAACGACAGCACACTGCTGTTGAGTCCGGCAAAACTGAATTCGGCTGTGCGCGGCATTTTCGGCACCGGCGCCACAATTGTAGCCACACGCCCCGACTCACTGAAACTTATCTATACCACCCAACCGGGCGTGAAAGTAGCTCTTAACGTGCTGAGCGACATTCACACCCAGCCGCAGTACGTTTATGCCGGACACCCGGTGACCGACGTGGATTCCGTAATGCTCTACGCCAACACGCCGGACCTTTATAAAATCCGCTCACTGTCCACAGTTGAGGTAGCGCTGGCAAACCTTGCCGATTCAGTTACGATGAACGTAAATGTGGCTGTTCCGAAAGGGATGCGTGCCATCCCGTCCTCTGTCACCGTCACATTCCCTGTAGAACCCCTTGTGGCAAAAAAAATCTCCGTTCCCATACATGCCATCAATGTGCCTATCGGCGTACGTCTGATTACCTTCCCGTCAATGACAGAAGTAAGCTATCTGCTTCCCAAGAGCATGTACGGCAGCGTGCCCCCCGACCTGAAGGCCACCGTTGACTTCAATGAGATAACCTCAGTTTCAACCACTCTGAGTGTAAACCTGCAGAAACTCCCCGACCTTTACAGAAGTGTGTCGCTTAATCCAGCGGAAGTGGAGTTTGTGGTGGAACATGCCAACTGAACCCTGAAGCCATGAACACCACCTGCACCACCCCTCTGCCACGCCTTATTCTTGTATCAGGAGGGATAGGATCCGGAAAATCCGTGGTGTGCCGCATACTCCGCGCGCTCGGCCATGATGTATACGACAGCGACGCCGAAGCAAGGCGCATTATGGACAACAGTCCGGCCATCATAGAGACCATAGCTTCCGAGATATGCCGGGAGGCAATCTGCCGCGAAAACGGCTGCCGAACCATCCACCGCCCCACCCTGGCCAAAGCCGTATTCTCCGACAAAGAAAAATTGAACAGGCTGAACGCCCTGGTACATGGCGAAGTGAAAGCCGACATTATGCGCCGACGCGACATGCTTGCAGAAGAAGGGCGCTATGAGCGCCCGTTGTTTGTAGAGACAGCTATCCCCCACTCATCCGGACTTGACCGCATGGCCGATGAAATCTGGCTGGTGGAAGCTCCCGAAGAACTGAGAATTGAACGTGCCATGAGACGAGACAACGCATCGCGTGCAGCCATCGAGGCACGAATCCGGACGCAGACAACCACAGAATCACATCTGTGCAATCCGTCGGTTCATTCAATCATAAACACGCCTGATTCACCCTTGTTGCCTCAGATTCTTACGTTACTCTAAGGCTCGAAAATCACCTTGAAATCATCCGCGTCGCGCCCTACGGGCAGATAGCTGCGGACTTTCTGCAACTGCGCCTTGGTATATACAGCCGTTATAAAATCGTCAGGGGCACCTGTATGTTTCTCACCACAGCGTGCGGTATCCTCCGCGAGCGGTGTCACTTTGCTGTTCCGCACTGCAGCATCGGGAGCGAGTTCGTAGCCGAACGGATCAAATATATAGCTCTGATAATCGTAATCGCCATAATCGTCATGTCCTGAACGGTTGCAGCCCACCACCACAGCCTGATTCTCTATGGCACGCGCAATCAGCAGCTGCCTGAAAGCATAGCCGCGGGCTGCCGCCCAGTTGGCCACCACCAGCAGCACATCGTATGTGGCACCCTCACGGCGACACCACACGGGGAAACGAAGGTCATAGCACACAAGCAGCATCACATCCCATCCGCGAAACTGCACCACGGGAGGCAGCTTTGTGCCACGCGAGTACACACGGCTTTCGGCGCTCAGACAAAAGAGATGGCGCTTGTCGTAAAATGTCACCTTGCCGTCAGGTTCAGCAAAAAATCCACGGTTGAAATACAACCCGTTTTCCCGGGCAAGCATACTTCCCGCCACAGCCACACCGTATTTCCGGCTCCATCGCATCACCGCATCAAGCGACTGCCTGAAAGCGTCGTCGGCCATCGATGCAAGCAACTGCTCGTCCTGTATGAACCCCGTGGAGAACATTTCCGGTAATACAACGATATCCGTTCCTTCCGGAAGAGCCGTAAGTTTCTCGTCAACCATTTCGATGTTTCGCTCCACATCGGCCCAGACTATGTCGAGCGGCAATGCCGCTATCTTCAGTTCTTTGCCCATAATGCTATAAATCAATTTAACCGGCGGAGGCCGGGACACTCAACGCTGCCCTGTTGAGAATTTGTCGGGTTTAAGGCCGTGGAAACGGCTGTAAAACTTCTTTATCCGCTCCATGTCGGCATCGATATCGCCCGAAGGGTCGAACATCGTGGTCAGTTCTATGGTCTTGGTAGAGCCGTCGATTGTTGCAAGCGCCACAGGCACATGTGCAGCCTCTGCGATGCGCAGAAACCCTGAATGCCAGTTGGCCGTACGCTTCCGCGTACCTTCCGGGGCTATGGCCAGCGTAAGCCGCGGTTCGCTGCCGAACCTGCGCACCATGGCCTCCACAAGCGAGCCCTTTTTCTTGCCCCTCTCCACCGGCACGCCTCCCATTGCACGGAAAAGGCACCCAAGGGGGAAAAAAAACCAGGAGGATTTCATCATGAAACCGGCAGTACGCCCTACAGAATGGATGGCCAGTTCACACAACACAAAGTCCCAGTTGGAGGTGTGCGGCGCAACACATATAATCAATTTCGGATAGTCGGGCACGCTGACGTGCACCGACCACCCGAAAATTTTAAGAATTCTTGCCGGCAGATTCATCAGTGAGCTTTATTGGCATCCTTCACGGCCTGAGGAAGGGCCGCATTCATATCTTTCACAATCTCCTGCACCCGGCTGTTGAACTTGGCACGGAGTGCGTTGAAAGCCTTGCGGTTGTAGGCCTGACGTTCCTTGGTGTAGGTTGCGCCGTTGTCAAAATCGGAAGGGACCTTGTCGAATGCGAACGACATGTTGGCCAGTGTGGCGGTCTGCAGACGTGCAATTTCCGACACTATTTTCTGCATTGTCGTGCGGTCCACGCCTTTCACATAATCGGCTGCGAGCATGCATTCCGATGCCAGATCGCCACATATGTATCTTACCTGTTTCTTTAAGTCGCGTTTGTTAGCCATATCAGTTTTCGGTTATTTAGGTTGATATTATTGTTTCATTATTCTGTAAAGCGCCCCATGAGTGGGAGGAATATGGAAAATGCGCATAGGGAGGCCCATAGGCCGCTGCATGTTCTGCGGGCGCTGCGGCACGGTGCCTGTTGCCTTCATCGCCGCAGCGGCGAATTTGGCCGGATGGGCGCTGGCAAGTGCCACACCTGTTTCGTCGGGACGCAGGTGGCGGTTGATGGCGCGGAGCGCTATGGCACCCTGGGGGTCGATGTGCATGCCTGTCAGCTCAAGTGTCTCGCGCATTGTGGCCGCAATCTCGTCGTCGCCGTAGGCATAGCCTTCCACATCGCGGCGCAGCCGTGGGAGGTCGCCCTGATAGAGGTCGATAATACGTGCGATATTCGACGGATTACCTACATCCATTGCCCGGGCAAGAGTCTCCAGTGCCCGTTGTGGTTTGAAACCGCCGGTTTTAAGATATTCCACGAACACATCGTTGGCGTTGTTGGCGGCGAAGAACCGTTCCACCGGCAACCCCATCCGCTTGGCCATCAGGGCCGCCGCCAGACTGCCGAGATTGCCGCACGGCACGGAGATCACCACTTTGGCGTCGTTGCCTGCGGCTGCCACGGCGCGGGCATAGGCATGAAAATAGTAAATCACCGACGGGAGCTCGCGTGCGGGGTTGATGGAATTTCCAGCCGTAAGCCGGTTTTCCCCCTTGGCTGCATCGGCACGGAGAGCCTCCATCACCAGATTCTGGCAATCGTCGAACGTTCCGTCCACCTCAACCGCTATCACATGCCGGAGGGTGGCGAACTGCGCCACCTGTTCGGGCGTGAGATCGCCTTTCGGGAAAAGTATATAGACATTGGTGTTGGCCGAACGGCTGAAAGCATTGGCGATGGCACCGCCACTGTCGCCGCTGGTGGCCAGAATAATGTTGCGCTCACGATGCGAGTCGGTCCAGGCAAGTTCGGGCATGAGCCGCGCCATGAACCGCGCGCCCACGTCCTTGAACGAGAATGTAGGCCCGTTGAACAGATCGAGAACATAGCGGTTGCCCGCCACATGACGCAGAGGTATGTCGAAATTCAGCGACTCGTCCACAATGGCTTTCAACTTCGTGGAAGACACCATATCGCCAAAAAGCGTGTTGGCCACCACATAACCCACATCGCGCAGCGACATCTCGCCGATATTACGGTAAAATGCACGCGGCAACGTAGGCAGCGAATCGGGCATGTACAGCCCCCCGTCGGGGGCAAGCCCGTTTGCAATGCCCTGAGCGAACGAAACTTTGGGCGAAACGCCGTTTGTGCTGTGCAGAATCATACCACAAAACTACTAAATCCACGCATAAAAACCAACCCGAAGCATATGTTTAAAAACTCATTCCTGCTGTCAGGTGCCTTTCTTCGCCTTGCTGTTGCGGCTGACATAATCGGTGAGATACACGGTGAAGAGCGGAAAGACAACAACCCCGGTCACCGGCAAAACCACAAGCACGATCTTTCCTGCCACAGTCAAAGGTGAAATGGAACATCCCACGGTCACCATCTCCATCGTAGCCCACCAGAGCGCGGTCCAGTACGTGTCGACCTGCGGGTTAACCGGCTGCTCGCGCTGAAACAGAATAAGGCTGCAGAAGTAGACCACAAGCAGCAGGATTGACAGATAGCTCATGAACATGCTCGTGACGGCATTGCTCGACACATAACCAATGACAATTGAAACGGCCAGTGCGCCGCGGGCCAGAGGGATGAAGCGTATGAAATAGAGAGCGTCTGTGCTAAGTGTGATATGGCACCAGTCGATGATATTGAGATAAGGGATGGACAGCAGCAGAAAAAACAGCCTCTTCCTGACAAAACGCCATTTGTCGTCCGCATAGCGGAGGCAAACGAAAAAATCTGCCACAAACGCCACACACACCCAGAACTGGAATGTCATATAATGACGGCTTTCAAGAATAGGAATCTTTTTGAAAGTGTCGATTGAAATAACCACAATCAGCAACACCGAAAGCACCAGTACAAGGATGTTCATGAAATCCACAATGTCTCGCCCTGAGCGGCCATGCCGCCAGGCTGTGTTTTTCCCCTGTGGGGATGTGGAAGCCGGTTGTACGCCGGCAGTCATATTATTGTTTTCCGACATAAGGCATAATGCAGATATATGTGATGACATAAGGCCGGACCGCACAATAACGGCATCCGGCCGCTCTCACTATTTTTAACAATCGGGGAGGCTTTTTTGTTAATGATGGACAGATTTCGGCAATTTTCGCTAAATTTGCATCAATGAGCACCACGGACATTCCCTTACGAGGAGACGCCTGTGGGAAGTTTATGCTGCATCCCTTTGTACGACAATATTCTCCTACAATCTGGACATGACCTCTGACAATCTGTTACACGACTCCTGGGACCGCGACCATCTGTGGCATCCCTATACTTCAACCATAAATCCTCTCCCCACATATAAAGTAGACTCGGCACACGGGTGTGTGATACGCCTTGCCGACGGCACAGAACTGATCGACGGCATGTCGTCGTGGTGGTGCGCCATCCACGGGTACAATCATCCGGCAATCAACAAGGCCATAGAGCGGCAGATTGCCCGCATGAGCCATGTGATGTTCGGCGGCCTCACTCACGAGCCGGCCATAGAGCTTGGCAAGAAACTGCTTAAGATGGCACCCCCGTCGATGAATCACATCTTTTATGCCGATTCAGGCTCCGTGGCCACCGAGGTGGCCATGAAGATGGCCGTGCAGGCCGCCGTGAGCCGCAGCGGCTCGCACCGCAAAAGCAATTTCGCCACAATCCGGTCAGGCTACCACGGCGACACATGGAATGCCATGAGCGTATGCGACCCTGTGACCGGTATGCATGGAGCATTCGGCCCGGCGCTTCCTGTGCGATTCTTCGTGCCGCAGCCGCGCTCCCGCTTCGGAGGTGAATGGAACGAAGCCGACATCGAACCTCTGCGCCGTCTGTTCGACGAGAAATCGGACGAGATAGCAGCCCTGATTCTCGAGCCTGTAGTGCAGGGTGCCGGGGGGATGTGGTTCTATCACCCGCAGTTTCTGCGTGAGGCACGGCAGCTGTGCGACAAGTATGGCATTCTGCTGATTTTCGATGAAATAGCCACCGGATTCTGGCGCACGGGCAAACTGTTCGCATGGGAACATGCCGGAGTGCACCCCGACATCATGTGCCTCGGCAAAGGTCTGACGGCTGGCTATCTCACCATGAGCGCCGTTCTGACCACAGCCGAAGTGGCACGCACCATTTCCGAAGGCGAGGCCGGTGTGATGATGCACGGCCCCACATTCATGGGCAATCCGCTTGCATGCGCCGTGGCCAACGCCTCGATGGACCTCCTGAATTCGCAGCCGATGGACAAGATTGTGGCCCATATATCCGAAGAACTGGAGAAAGGCCTGGCGCCGGCGCGTGAATTCACCGAATATGTGGAGGATGTGCGCGTGCTCGGTTCAATCGGAGTGGTTGAGGTCAAACAACCTGTCGATGTGGGACGTTTTCAAAAAGAGTGCGTGCGCCGCGGAGTATGGATACGCCCCTTCGGCCGCATGATCTACATCATGCCCCCCTACGTCATATCCGACAGCCAGCTGCACACGCTCACAACGGAAATGTTGAACATCATCAAATCAGGACAATGGATGTAAGAGCACACCTTCAGAAACTTCACGCCGAAGGCAACTACCGCGAGATACCCACAGTCAGCCCGACTGTGGTCACCGACTATTCCACCAACGATTACCTCGGACTGGCACGCGAGCCGGGGCTGCAAGCAAAATTTTTCAGCGACCCCATATCCCAGACAGTACCGATGACCGCCTCGGCGGCACGTCTGCTCGCGCCCCGACAGATTGAGTACACCAATCTGGAAGTGTTCCTTTCGCTGCTCTACAAGCGCCACCGCGGCGACAACACCGCCGCGCTGCTCTACAACAGCGGCTATCATGCCAACACCGGCCTGATTCCATCCATAGCCACGGGGAATACGCTGATTCTGGCCGACAGACTCGTTCATGCAAGCATAATCGACGGCATCGTGCTATCGCGCGCCCCGTTCACCCGTTTCCGCCACAACGACTTCGACCATCTCGAGCAGCTGCTCGCCGACAAGGCCGCGGCCTACGACCAGGTTCTTGTCATCGTAGAAAGCGTATACAGCATGGACGGCGATTCGGCCGACATCGAACGCCTCATACAACTGAAACGCGCCTACCCCAATGTGCTTCTCTACGTCGACGAGGCGCATGCTTTCGGTGTTCTCGGCCCTAAAGGGCTGGGGTTGAGCGCAGCATCGTCGGCTCCGGCCGAAATTGACGTGATTGTAGGCACATTCGGCAAAGCGGCCGCATCCACAGGAGCCTTCGCCATCACCGGGCTCGACATGCACGATTATCTGGTGAACACTTCGCGCAGCTTCATTTTCTCAACGGCCATCCCGCCGATGAATGCGGCATGGACTCGCTTCACCCTCGGCAATCTGCTGCAGAAGGACAACCGCCGCGAACACCTGGCGCGTCTGGGCGTTCAGCTTAGCCAGACTCTTTCAAAATACAGTGCCACGCCGGTGCACCCGTCCCACATCCAGCCACTCATCATTGGCGACGCCCACAAGGCCGTGGAACTGTCGAGACAGCTTCTCACCCGCTACGGCATCAAGGCCCTTCCCATCCGCAAACCCACTGTACCGGCAGGCACCGAACGCCTCCGTTTCAGCCTGTCGGCCGACATGATGTCGCGCGACATAGAGACGCTCGACAACGCCCTGCGCGAGCTCATGTAACCACCACCGCCCCATGTGCGGTGAAACTGAATCACACCGCACATCCACCAAGCTCATTTATGGAAAAAGTCTTCATATCACAGTCACACCAGTCACGTCTCATTCTTGTTTTCCTCGGCTGGGGAATGGACGCCAGTCCGTTTGTCAACCTGCGGAAAAACGGGTTCGATGTGCTTGTTGTCTATGATTATACCGGAATGGATGATGCAGCTGCTCGTGACAATGCGTTTGCCCTACTGGTACGTGAGGCTGAACGGTATGAGGAGGTTGTGGTTGTGGCATGGTCGTTCGGAGTGCGCATTGCCGCCGATTTCCTTACGGGATGCCGCATGCATCTGCCCGTCACACGTGCGATAGCCATAAACGGTACTACAAGCCATATCCACGACACCAAGGGGATTCCGCAGGCCATCTTCAACGGCACGCTCGAACATCTGTCGGAAGCATCGGTGCGGAAATTCAACCGCAGGATGTTCGCTTCGGCAGCTTCCTTCGCCGATTACATGACACATGCACCCGCGCGCAGTTTCGACAGCCTGAAATCAGAGCTTGCCACCTTCGCCCGCATATCCCCTTCCGACAATTGCGGTATGTTCAACCTTGCCATTGCCGGCGAGGCAGATGCCATTTTCCCTGTCCGCAACCAGCTTGCGGCGTGGGCCGGAGTGCAAACCGAGACAATGCAAGGTGCGCCGCATTTCATCGACCTCCAGTCTATCCTTGACAACTTCATCGTGGATAAACATCTGGTGGCCGAACGCTTTAAACGCGCAGCCGACACCTATTCCGACCACGCCGGCCCGCAGCTCGAAGTGGCCCAGCGACTTTGGGAACTCGCAGCTCCCCACGTGAACAAAGCACTTGGGACATCATCGCGGACAGTTGCGCCACGACTGCTTGAAATAGGCTCGGGATGCGGCTTCCTTACACGCCTGTACCTGCCATCGCTCCCCTCCGGCACACAAGTGGAGCTGTGGGACCTGACCACACGGCCATCCTGGCTGTCCCATAAGGCTGCCACTTTCCGGCAATGCGATGCGGAAACCGAAATATGCGCCACCGCGCCCGGCAGCTACAACTGCGTGTTGTCGGCATCAACCATACAATGGTTCAACTCTCCGGCCGACTTCCTCCCGCGCATGGCACGCGCCATGGCACCCGGCGCGATTGCCGCCATAGCAGTCTACGGTCCGGCTACATACCGGGAGATATCCGCGCTGACAGGCCGTGGTCTGCGCTACCTTTCCATGGAGCAACTATGCGACGCAGCCGGAAAATCCGGTCTGGAGATTATTGCAGCCAACTCAGAAACGACATTGCAGACATTCACGGATGCATCCGCCATGCTTCGGCACATGAAACTTACCGGCGTGAACGGAAATTCCTCATCTACGGCGCTGGCAATGAAAATAATGCGTGCGTTACCCGCAGGGCAACCCGCGGGACTCACATATAACCCCCTCTACCTGATTCTGAAAAAACATGACTGACATAACGACATCTGACCTCGAACCGATGCATGGTGCATGGTTTGTAAGCGGAATCGACACCGATGCCGGCAAATCCTACTGCACAGGATGGCTTGCCGACAAACTGACACGGCAAGGCATCCGGACCATAACACAGAAATTTGTGCAGACAGGCAACACCGATATGTCGGAGGACATTCTGCTGCACCGGTCGATAATGGAAACAGGTCTGCTGTCGGCCGACCTCGACCACACTACCGCCCCTCTGATATATACCCATCCCTGCTCCCCGCAGCTCGCGGCCAGACTTGACGGCCGCGACATACCGCTCGACATCATTGACGCATCCACCCGGAGGCTGCTGGAGATGTTCGACACCGTACTCATAGAGGGAGCCGGCGGACTTATGGTGCCGCTGACCGACGAATTCCTCACCATCGACTACATTGCCTCTCGCCACCTTCCGCTCGTTTTTGTGGTGCATGGAGCGCTGGGGTCAATCAACCACGCCATCCTGTCGTTCGAGGCGATCCGCGCCCGCAATATCAAGATGCCGGTGGTGTTATACAACACCCATTTCGATTCCGATCCGCTCATAGCCGAAGATACCCACGGATTCCTCGAGCGCTACCTAAAGCGTCATTTCCCGGCGACTGCACTCGTGGATGTCCCCACAATACAGCCCCAGTGTTAACAATTGTAAACGTCTCGACAAACATAACCATACTGACGTTATTATATCAGACGTTTCATCTAAAATTATTTTCGTCATGCTGCAATTTGTCATAAAATCCACCCGTCAGGCCTCGGTTGCCGAACTGGCCCACATGGCCATGGAGGGGGGATGCCGCTGGATTCAGATATCCGACCAAGCTGCCGGAGAACGCGAGCCGCGCACCAAAGCCCTCTCAGAGGAGCTTATCCCCGATTGTGAGGCACATGAAACATTCCTCATCATAGAGAATAACGTTGACCTCGTGGAGGAGCTGAAAGTGCACGGAGTATTTCTGCGCGACTGCAACCGGTCGACCGTCCTTGCGGCACGCGAACGACTCGGAGCAGAAGCTGTCATAGGCGTTCAGGCACGCGACATCGATGAAATAGCCGCACTTCACGGGCTGGACGTGGACTACGTGATGGTTCCCGTGCCCGAAGGTCTCGACCCGGAGGGGATACGTGGATTCTACGACACTATTATCAGGCAGGCTGCCGAACGAGCCGTTGTGTTCCATATCGTAGCCGAAGGCGATTTCACGCCCGACAACATATGCATCCCGCTTGAGGCAGGATGTGCCGGCGTGGCCGTGTCGTCAACCATAGCCGACAGCGCCAACCCCACCCTCACAACCACTGCCCTTCTGGAACGGCTTGAGGCATTGCGTCAGAAATAAAAAACCATATCACATTCACACACCGACAATGGATTTCATAGGCATAATTCCGGCCCGTTACGCTTCGACACGTTTCCCCGGCAAACCGCTTGCCGACATGGACGGCAAGCCGATGATTCAGCGCGTCTATGAACGCGTAAGCATGAAAATGAACCACGTATGGGTGGCCACAGACGACAACCGCATTGCCGACGCCGTGCGCAATTTCGGCGGCAACGTGGTGCTCACCTCACCAGATCACCGCAGCGGAACCGACCGCTGTCTGGAAGCCTACCGTAATATCGGCTCGCAGGCCGATGTTATTGTAAACATTCAGGGCGACGAGCCGTTCATCGACCCTCTGCAGCTGCAGCAGATAATGGACTGCTTCAACGACAGGTCAACACAGATAGCCACACTTGTACGCCCGTTCAATCCTTCGGCAGGCTATGAGGCTTTGGAGAATCCCAACAGTCCGAAGGTGGTGTTCGACAGCAATATGAACGCCATGATGTTCAGCCGTTCGGTCATCCCTTACATCCGCGGAGCCGAACGCAGCCAATGGCCGGCGCGCCATCAGTTCTACACCCATATCGGGATGTATGCCTACCGTGCCGATGTGCTTGACGCCATCACCCGTCTGCCTCAGTCGTCGCTCGAACTGGCCGAGTCGCTCGAACAGCTCCGTTGGCTTGAGAACGGATATACAATCAAAGTGGGCATCTCCGACTGCCCCACCATCGGAATTGACACCCCCGCCGATCTGGCCGCCGCCATAGAACGGTTGCGCAGCAACGGCAACTGACACACTGAACACCCGCACACCATAACCACCCAGACAACCACACTCCACACCGATGCTAAGCATTCACAACGTTTCACGCTCCTGCCCCGTTCCGCCCGAAATTCACGATCTGCCCGTCATGAACGTTCCTCCCGTGGAACGTGAACTGCTGTCTGACGGAGTGGAATTAGTGTGGCTCAACAGCGGACATCAGCCGGTGAGCCGCATTTCGGTGGTGTGGCCGATAGGAACAGCCGACGTTGATTCTGCAGAAACACTGGCGCTGCTACGCGAGATGCTTCCCGAAGGCACTCCGAAACACTCCGGAGCCGAGATAGCCGGCATTTTCGAATTCAACGGAACGTGGACCAAAGTCACGACCGGGCGCCATTTCACAATGTTCACCCTGTACGCGCTCAACAAAACAGTGGAGACAGTGTGGCCGCTGATGGGTGAAATCATAATGGAGCCGACCTTTCCTGAGGAATCGCTGGCCCGACTGCGCGAAAAAAGCGCAGCTGCCACCGAGCTGTCCCAACGCAAGGTGAAAGTGCGCTCGTCGAACCTCATAAAACAGATGATTTTCGGCGCCGATTCACCCGCAGCGCGGATAAAATCACCGGAAATACTGCGGCTTGTGGAGCGCGGCAGCCTTATCCACCTACACCGCCGGCTGATGCTTTCCACTCCACCCACCATATTTGTGGCCGGACAGCTCTCTCCCTCCATCATGCAAATGGCACGGCGCATGGGAGAATCGTTCTGTTTCACCGGACTGGCGTCAATGCAGCGCACGATAATCCCGCAACCGGAGCATACAGGCACAAGCCGGGAGGTGGACCGCGACACCGATTCGATGCAGACCGCCGTCAACATTGCATTGCCTACCATCGGGCGCATGCACCCCGATTACGTTCAACTCCGCGCTGCGGTGTTTGCGTTGGGCGGCCATTTCGGCAGCCGCCTCATGAGCAACATCCGCGAGGACAAAGGCTACACCTATGGGATAAGCGCCTCGATGCAGCCCTCGCTCGAAGGAACCGACATACAAATCAGCTGCGAGAACGACAACCGTTTCACCGCCGAGGTGCTGAAAGAGACGTTCGCGGAAATAGACCGTCTCTCCACTGAGCCTATGCCCACAGAGGAACTTGAAGTGATAAAACGCACCTCGGTTTCGGGAATGCTGTCCATGCTCGACTCCCCGTTCTCCATATTGGACCATTACATAATGCTGAAAAGCTTCAATCTGCCCGACGATACATTCTGTACCCAACAGCAACAGCTCCGCAACCTTTCGGCGCGCGACATCCTGGAGGCTGCCCGCACCTACATTCTTCCCGCTCCCCGCCTCATCGCTTTGGCCGGTGATCCGGACTTGCAATGATGCCAAAACGTTTCTCTCCCCACTTTATCGATGGCACAGGAGGTGCTGCTTGAGGACCAGCTGAAAGGGGGAATCCGTGCTTTCGACTTCCGCCCCGGATTCTACTCAAAAACCGAGACAATTGACGGCGAAGAGGTAACCACCTACTATATCAACTGTAACCACGGAGCTTCTAAAACAGAGGAAAGCTGAGAATGTTGAGGTCAAGGCCGACGGCCTTCTGCACATCCGCATGGCCAAACCGCTTGTAACTGCCGACGGCAAACAGAATTTCTTCTTCGACAATTTCTGTCTCATGTATCATGGTCCCAAAGGCCAGAGCGCAATCGAATCGGTTGCGGCAGACAACATCGAGGCCGACACTCTTGTAGACGTCTACAATGTATCGGGTATGACCGTCCGCATGAACGTGCCGTTCAGCAACGCACTCGACACGCTGCCCAAGGGAATCTATCTGGTACGTGCCGGCGAACAGGTGATGAAAATCGCAAAATAACGATTAACCTCCATCAATAAAAAGAAACGGTGGCGCATATCCGACGTCACCGTTCCTTTTTTTATATTATTTCCTTGACGGCCGAACTTCGTTATTTACCGGACCGGTACTGCGGCAGCAGGGGAACAGGGAATTTGGAGAACAGGGTGTTTACAGCCTGATCTATCCCTTTAAGATTCTGATAGCCGTTGCCGCCGTTATTGATGATGGTGGCCACGGAAGCCGAGAACAGCGGCGTCTTGGTGTCGATGTTCACGAGGTCCATGGTGAGCACACCCTCCTTATAGATACCGGTTATCACCTGCGCGTTTGAATAGTATGCCGGATTCCAGTATGGGCCATAATTATATCGCGGCCACATGTAATATGGATAATACGGACCGTAATACGGGAAATAACCGGCGGGCGGCATAAGCGGCTCTGTGGCGATCTCGCGGTGCGTGGTCACCGCAATGTTGACCAGCAGCGGCGATTCGGGCGATTCGGTGAATCCGCGCATCACCATCTCCTCGCGGATAGCAGCAGCGATATTATAGTAGGTAACCATTTCCATCCCCGGGGGAAGCTGCCCCATGTCGGGTGTCACGATGCGGAATGTGTGGTAATCCGACAGCTGCGCGTCATTGTACGTATCGCTGTTCACCAGCGTGTATGGAGAGCATGCCGTCAGCAATGCCACCAGCCCGACCAAACTCAATAACTTCTTCATATCCTTAAAAAGCTAAAACGTTATATTTCCGCAGGCATACAAGCTGCCTGTCAGAAATATAACGTTTTAAACGACATTTAGGTTCTGATAAAACCGGCACTCCGGACCGAACCTACCATGACTTATTTCAGGGCAAACCGAACGTCCGGTGTTCTTGTAAATTGAAGCCGCATCCATCAACTTGTAGGGTCGCGACCTGTCGCGACTGCAACCCTGCGTCACACAGTTTAACATCAGGTATTAATTTGCAGCATCCCGCCTGCAGTCGCGACAGGTCGCGACCCTACAATCCTCCCGTACCCAAACGCACAGACCATGCGTCGCTCATCGTGGGGGTGATTTCGCAGTTTAGCAACTTCTTCTTGTTATGGAGAAATGCTGATTTCCATGCACCGATATTCGGCTTCACCCTATTATTTCAGCAGTTCGAGCGAACGGGAGATGAAGTTCTGTAGATCAGCGCCACGGAGCATTCCGTTGCCAAGAAGAGCCAGGTCAATAAGCTGGCTGACCAGAGGCTGCTTGGCCGCATAATCGCTGACAATGCGGGTCTGTTCCTCACGCTTGGTGTTGTTGGCAGACTGAAGTTCCTCCACCTGCTTGCTCTCCTCGGCAGGAAGCTGCGAGTCCTTGTGGGCGCTGCGGATCTCCTCGATGCGCTTGTTGTTGGCCTCGACCTCGTCCATCATCGGCTGAACCTGCTGCGAGAGAGCCGAATCGGCCTCGTCGCCGAGTTTCTTGACCAACGGATTCTCGGTGTTGACAATGAGCGAATAGCTGTCGGGCATCTCGCCATAGAAGCTCACGCCGGGCTGAAGCGCGGCCATCTCCTTCATTCGGCGCATATACTCGTTCTGGGTGATGACAATGGGGGCATCGTTCTCTCCCATCGCCTCGAAGTTGACAAAGAACTGCGAATTTTCCACTTTCGGGATGCGCGAGCTGAACAGAGTGGTGAGGATGTCGCGTTTGACGGCAGAATAATCCACTGTCTTACGGTCTGACTTGGGAATCAGATTGTCGATAACATCCGAATCAACGCGCACAAAGCGTGCTTTCTCAATTTTCTGTTCAAGCAACCCGACAAAATGGCTGTCGAGCTGACCGTCCATCAGGAGCACGGAGTATCCGCGGTCGGTGGCGGCCTTTATGTAGGAGAACTGGGCTGTGGCATCGGTGGCGTAAAGGAACACGATGTTGCCGTCCTTGTCGGTCTGTGCCGGGGCGATGAGGTCCTTGTACTCCTCGATGGTGAAATGTTTGCCATCAGTGTCCTTCAGCAGACAGAATTTCATTGCGGCATCGCAGAACTTCTCGTCGGTGAGCATGCCGTACTCAATGAAAATCTTGATGTCGTCCCATTTCGACTCGAATTCGTTGCGGTCGGCCTTGAACAGTTCGTCAAGACGGGATGCAACTTTCTTGGTGATGTACGACGAAATTTTCTTGACCGCCGTGTCGCTCTGCAGATAGGAGCGCGACACATTCAGCGGAATATCGGGCGAATCGAGCACACCCTGCAGAAGCATCATGAATTCAGGCACCACGCCCTCAACCGAATCGGTTACAAACACCTGGTTGCAATAGAGCTGGATGCGGTTCTTCGTAACCTCGAAATTATTCTTGATTTTCGGGAAATAAAGTATGCCGGTGAGGGTGAAAGGATAGTCAACGTTGAGGTGAATCCAGAACAGGGGGTCATCCTGACCGGGATAAAGCTCATGATAGAATTCGAGATAATCCTTGTCGGTGAGGTCGGCAGGCTTGCGTGTCCATGCCGGTTCGGTTATGTTTATCACCTTGTCGCGGTCGGTATCGGTCATTTTGCCGTCCTTCCATTCCTGCTCTTTGCCGAACACCACGGGCACGGGGAGGAAACGGCAATACTTCTTCAGAAGCGACTCGATGCGTGCCGGTTCGAGGAACTGTTTGTTCTCATCGTCGATATAAAGGATGATGTCGGTGCCGCGTTCGGTCTTGTCGGAAGCCTCAAGTGTGAACTCGGGAGAGCCGTCGCACTCCCAGCGCACAGCTTCGGCACCCTCCTTGTAGCTCAGGGAGTTGATTACAACTTTCTTCGCCACCATGAATGCAGAATAGAATCCGAGCCCGAAATGGCCGATGATGGCATTGGCATTGTCCTTGTATTTTTCAAGGAACTCTTCGGCTCCGGAGAATGCGATCTGGTTGATATATTTCTCGATATCCTCGGCGGTCATACCTATGCCGTGGTCAGAAACGGTCAGCGTGCCGGCCTCCTTGTCGATGCTGACGCTCACACGCATGTCGCCAAGTTCACCCTTGAAATCGCCGAACGACGACAGGGTTCTGAGTTTCTGCGTGGCGTCCACAGCGTTCGACACAAGTTCACGGAGAAATATCTCGTGGTCACTGTAAAGAAATTTCTTGATTACCGGGAAGATGTTCTCGGTTGTTACTCCAATAGTTCCGGTCTTTGCCATTTTATCTGTAAGTTAACTGTTTTTATTATCAAATCTTGGCGACAATCCTCTTGTCAGCCGCATTATTACTTTACAAAAACAATGCCAAACACTTCTGTCCGGGCATTCCCTCCGGGCACAAAATAATCTGTCCGGATTTCAGTTACTAAAATCCGAACAGACCAACAACCAAAATGGTTCGCTTTAAGCGATATATCTTCTTCTGAAACGATATCTCAATGAATAAGCCGGGTATGCGCCGATGCGCCGCGACGCTCCACATATATGCCGGGAGCCGGGGCGGACGCATTTACTTTCACGCCTGAAAGGCTGAGCAGTTCGGAAGGCATCTCGCCTGCGGCATCAGCCTCGACTTGTGTCACTGACGTTTCGGTACCGTCTGTCCTGGCAGGCAGCAATTTTGTCAGCGTCCCCCACCCTTTCCATTCGTAATGGTGGCCGGAGGTGCCCCAGTCCTCTATGCCGTTGCCCACGCATTTGTCGAAGGCTTTCTGCAGCCATTCGTAGCGTGAAGGAGCCAATGCACCGGATGCACCGCTACGTACATCCGCGTTACCGAGATTTTTGTAATGAGCCAAAGCCTGAGTGAAATAGCGCACATTGCTGAATGCGGTGGCCCGGTCGGAAGGATTGGGCTTTACGGCTTCCCAGCGTGGCGAACGCGATTTGGCCGTGTAGAACCACCCGTTGTCGAACGTGCAGTCGGCTTCGTTGTCCGAAAATCCGGCAGGTTCCCAAGGTGTGACGTCACCCTCACCTTCCTCAGCCTCGGCAATGAAATTGTAACGTATGGCCCATTCCAGCCCGAGGAGAATCCGGCAGTCGAGTTCACTGTACAGATCGTCGCCCTGACTTTGGGCCATCTCGGCCATGTCGGTAAGCAATCCGATGCCGGCCATTGTGTGGCCCTGGTCTCGGCATGCCTCCTGGCACTGGCCGTTGGCATAGATATAGTAAGGCAACGCCGCATCGGAAATAAACTGAACCTGCGGATCAGACTCCTTTGTAGAGTAATTATATTCGTTGAAGGTGCCGTTCGCGCTCTTTAATGAGCCACGTGTGTAAGCTCTGGTGTCGTAGGGAATGTCATCCTCGCGTGCATCCTGTGCACGCACATATCTGAGGGCGCGGTCGTAGATTTTCTCATTGTCAAGGAAAATTCCTATTGCCATCATACCCCGCGCTGCGAACAGCCCCTGATTGCCCCAGCGGCCAGTGTCGAAGTTATAGATGTTCCAGTAGAACGTTATATCATTTTGAGCATCTTCAAGGCTATAATGACTTGTGGGAAACTCCGTGTCGCTGTAGCCGGGATGGACAAGCATCTCAGCGAACGCCTCACGGTCGGCAGCGCTCCATCCGGCGTAGTCGCGCAGCAATTCAGCTCCTTCGAGCATGAGGTAGATTTTGCCATTATCCAGCGGTGCCGTGCCGCGCGAACTGCAGTTGGTCAGATCTTTATAGCGGTTGATCAGCTTCACGGCATAATCGGCGTAACTCTCATCGTCTGTCAACCGATACAGCAGCGCGAGGTCGTGGACTTTGCGGCCGTCCACGCCTATGGTATTGTTGAATTTTCCTTCCGATATTGCGGTTACGGGTTCTGGATCGGTTGTGTAAACCTTGGAATACGAACTTTCCTTCAACGCCTGGAATGTGGAGTAGTACGGTTCGGTACCGGAGGCTATCATCTGGCGCATGCGGTCAAGGTCGGCTGTCGTATACGACATTCCCGGATGCACAAAATCACGCGCCGACACTGTCAGGACGCCGGTAAGGAGCAAAGCCGAAAAGATGCTTCTGAATTTCATATCGTCTGTTTTTTTCATTTTTTACATGTTCCCCTCCGGTTCTTGATACGGCCATGCAGCAGAAATCCCCCAACATGCAGCGCATTTCGCCACTTGTCGGGGGATTTCTTGTATGAATTTTTCTGAAATTCAGAATTCGGCGTCACTGGGCACCGGTATCAGAAGCCTGAGCTTCATCTGTGCCGTCTGTTTCCTGCGGTGTTTCCGCCTCAGGCTTGGCCACGGAGGTGACAATCTTGTCGGTGTCCTTGTCGTAATCCACTTTGATGGTATCGCCGGGATTAAGCTCAGCATTGATAATCAGTTCAGCCAGGGGGTCCTCCAGATATTTCTGTAGGGCACGTTTGAGCGGACGCGCACCATACTGCTGGTCGTAACCCTTTTCGGCTATATAGTTCTTGGCCTCATCGGTGATGTTGAACTCATAGCCGAGTTTCGACATGCGTCCGAGGAATCCGCGCAACTCAATCTCGATAATCTTGAAGATGGCGTCACGGTCGAGCGGGTCGAACATCACGATATCATCGATTCGGTTAAGGAACTCCGGCGCGAAAGCCTTGTTGAGGGCTTTCTGCAGCACACCCTGCGAATAGTCCTTCTCCTTTTCGTCCGAACGGATGTTGAATCCGACACCGGCACCGAAGTCCTTGAGCTGGCGTGTGCCGATGTTCGAGGTCATTATTATGAGAGTGTTCTTGAAATCGATGCGGCGCCCGAGGCTGTCGGTGAGACGGCCTTCGTCCATCACCTGCAGCAGCAGGTTGAACACGTCGGGGTGCGCTTTCTCAATTTCATCGAGCAGCACAACCGAATAGGGCCTGCGGCGCACTTTTTCGGTGAGCTGTCCGCCCTCTTCATAACCGACGTATCCCGGAGGCGCTCCGACAAGACGGCTCACGGTGAATTTCTCCATGTACTCGCTCATGTCGATACGGATGAGTGTGTCGGCAGAATCGAACATATATTCCGCAAGCTTTTTGGCAAGGTGTGTCTTACCCACGCCCGTCGGACCGAGGAACATGAATGTACCGATCGGCTTGTTGGGGTCTTTGAGCCCGACACGGTTGCGCTGTATGGCTTTCACAATCTTGTCGATCGCGTTGTCCTGACCGATGATGTCGCCCTTGAGTTTCGGCGCCATCTCGCGCAGACGGCTACCTTCGGCCTGGGCGATGCGCTGCACGGGCACTCCCGTCATCATGGCCACAACTTCGGCCACCTTCTCGTCATCCACCGTCACGCGGTTCTGTTCAAGCTGTTTCTGCCACTGTTCGTTGGCCTTCTGCAGCTCTGCCTTCAGGTCCTGCTCCTTGTCGCGGAAAGATGCGGCTTTCTCGAAATCCTGACTCTGCGCGGCAGCAAGTTTGGCGGCTCCGGTTTCCACAATCTCCTGTTCCAGGCGCTCGATCTCCTCAGGCACCACTATGTTGGTGATGTGGGCACGCGAGCCGGCCTCGTCAAGGGCGTCGATAGCCTTGTCGGGGAAATTGCGGTCGGACAGATAACGCTCGGTGAGCGACACGCAGGCGCGCAGTGCGCTGTCGGTGTAGCTCACGCCGTGATGGTCCTGATACTTATCCTTTATGTTATTGAGAATCTGGAGCGTTTCCTCCGGAGTCGTAGGCTCTACCATCACTTTCTGGAAACGGCGTTCGAGGGCGCCGTCCTTTTCGATGTTCTTGCGGTACTCGTCGAGCGTTGTAGCACCGATGCACTGGATTTCGCCGCGGGCAAGCGCAGGCTTGAGAAGGTTGGCGGCATCCATCGTTCCGGCGGCATTTCCCGCACCAACGATGGTGTGCAGCTCGTCGATGAACAGAATCACATCCGGACTTTTCGACAGTTCGTTAAGTATGGCCTTGACGCGCTCCTCAAACTGGCCGCGATACTTGGTACCGGCCACCAGCGAGGCCATGTCGAGGCTCACCACACGTTTGTCGAACAGGATGCGGCTCACCTTGCGCTGCACGATGCGCAGTGCCAGACCCTCCACAATGGCCGACTTGCCGACACCCGGCTCGCCGATGAGCACGGGGTTGTTCTTTTTGCGGCGGCTCAGAATCTGGGCCAGACGCTCTATTTCATTCTCACGGCCGACGACGGGGTCGAGACGGCCGTCCTCGGCTGCACGCGTTATGTCGGAGCCGAATTTGTCGAGAGTGGGCGTATCATTGGAACCGCGCCCCTGACGGCGCGACTGGCTGCGTTCCGGCTCGCCCTGACGGCTCTGGTCGCCGCTGTAGGGAGCGTCGCCATCCTCGTCCTCCTCGTCGTCGGCAGCCTCAAAACCGGCCTTGGGCGAATCGGCCACATTCGACGATATGAGCCTTAGCACCGACTGATAGTCGATGCCTGCCACGCGGAACGGGGCAATGAACTCCATGTGCTGGATCTCCGGATTGTGGAGAAGAGCCAGCAGCAGGTGCTCGGTGTCCACAGTGTCGCTTTTGAGCATGCGCGCCTCAAGCACCGAAAGCTTCACAAGGCGGTTGCTCAGGTCGCTGGCCACAATCTCGCCCCCGAGCGGAGCGGTGGCATCGTAAAGCGAATCGTCGAGCTGCTGACGCAACTGATACACGGAGGTGCCGCTCGACACGCGCTCAAGCAGGGAAAACACACGCGAACCCGTGTCGGCCAGTAGGGCCAACAGCATGTGTTCGGGTGTGATTATGCTGTTGTTGTGCCTCACAGCCTCTCTACGGCTGTTCTCAAGCACAGCTTTTACTTCGTTCGAGAAATTGATTTCCATTCTTAATCCTTCCTTCTTTTTTACCAAGAGCCAACAGCCGCCGTCGTGCCTGGGAAAATGTATTCGGCCGCACAGTGACCGTTAAATGCGATAAATTAATTTAACACCTTTTATCCATTATAACAATCATATCGTCCGGATGGCTCACATCGCCGGAACGATTGGCCGAAAAAACACGACAGCAGACGGACTTGCATATAGTCTCGCTATTAATTAACGCAAAACTCATGCCAAACGTATCACGCGCACAGAACCGCACCCTTAAAAAACTTTAAAACAATGATAGAGACAAAAAAAACGGCAAAATACGGGGATTTTTCGTAAATTTGTATGTTAAAACAATCGTGCCTCAAACGGTGGCAGACAACCTCCGGCAACACTTGGCGCGAGACAAACAATTAATCAACTAAAACTCACATGCTGGAAGAAGATCGCATTATAAAGATCAATATCGAGAATGAGATGAAGTCGGCCTACATCGACTATTCAATGTCGGTGATAGTGTCGCGCGCCCTCCCCGATGTCCGCGACGGCCTGAAACCTGTTCACCGCCGCGTGCTCTTCGGAATGAACGAGATGGGCAACAATTCAGACAAACCCCACAAGAAAGCCGCGAAGGCCGTGGGCGAGGTGATGGGTAAGTATCACCCGCACGGCGACTCGTCGATTTACGGCACTATCGTCCGCATGGCGCAGCCCTGGGCGATGCGCGAATGCCTGGTGGACGGCCACGGCAACTTCGGATCGATCGACGGTGACGGGCCTGCCGCCATGCGTTACACCGAGGTACGCCTCCAGAAAATCGGCGAAGAGATGCTCCGCGACATAGATTCGGACACCGTAGATTTCCAACCCAACTACGACAACTCGGCCAAGGAGCCGGTGGTGCTCCCTACCCGAATCCCCAACCTGCTTGTCAACGGGTCAAGCGGTATCGCCGTAGGTATGGCCACCAACATGCCGACCCACAACCTTGCCGAATCAATCAACGCCTGCGTGGCGCTGATTGACAATCCCGACATGAGCGTGGCCGAGCTGATGCAGCATATCCCCGCCCCAGACTTCCCCACCGGCGGCACCATCTACGGCTACAACGGCGTGAAGGAGGCCTATGAGACAGGCCGCGGCCGCATCGTTATCCGCGCAAAAGCCACCATCGAGCAGGAAAAGGACCATGAGATAATCGTGGTGCACGAAATCCCCTACGGCGTCAACAAAGCCGAGCTCATCCGCTACATTGCCGACCTCGTAAACGAAAAGAAACTCGAGGGGATTGCCGACCTCAACGACGAGAGCGACTACAAAGGGATGCGCATTGTCATAAAGTTGCGCACGGACGCGAACTCAAACGTTGTTCTGAACAAGCTCTACAAAATGACACCGATGCAGAGCGCCTTCAGCGTGAACAACGTGGCACTCGTGAACGGGCGGCCCAAGCTGCTTAACCTCAAGGAGATTGTCCAGGCGTTCGTCGACCACCGTCATGAGGTGGTGGTGCGCCGCACCCGTTTCGAACTCGCCAAGGCCCAGGAACGCGCCCACATACTCGAAGGTCTTATCATTGCATCCGACCACATCGACGAGGTGATAGCCATAATCCGCCACGCCGCCAACTCCGATGAAGCGCGCGCCACCCTCATGGAGCGCTTCTCGCTCTCCGAGATGCAGGCCCAGGCCATCGTGAACATGCGCCTCTATCAGCTCACCGGCCTCGAACAGAGCAAGCTCCACGCCAACTATGATGAAGTGATGAAGCTGATCGCTCATCTTGAGGAAATCCTCAGCGACGAGCATGTGTGCCGCGAGCTTATCAAATCGGAACTGATTGAAATCCGTGATGCTTACGGCAACCCGCGCCGCACCGACATAGATTACACCGCAGGCGACTTCAACGCCGAAGACTTCTATGCCGACGACGAAATGATCATCACCATCAGCCATATGGGCTACATCAAGCGCACTCCCCTTTCGGAGTTCCGTGCCCAGAACCGTGGCGGCGTCGGCTCACGTGGAAGCAACACCCGCGAGGAGGATTTCATCGAGTACATCTACCCGGCGTCGATGCACTCCAACATACTGTTCTTCACCCAGCGCGGAATGGTGTACAAGATGAAGGTGTACGAACTCCCCGAAGGCACCAAAAGCTCGAAAGGCCGCGCAATCCAAAACCTGCTCAACATCGAGCCGGGCGATTCGGTCAACGCATTCATCCGCTGCAAGAACCTGGAGGATGCCGAATTCACATCCACACACAACCTTGTGTTCGCCACCCGTCAGGGCGTAATCAAGAAAACTTCGCTGGCCGAATACGCCCGCGTGAACATAAAGGGCAAGAAAGCCATTCTCATACGTGAGGGCGACCAGGTGATCGGAGTGCAGCTCACCGACGGCAATTCGGAAATCCTGATGGCCAACCGCAACGGCCGCGCCATCCGTTTCAACGAATCTACCGTACGTCAGATGGGGCGCGTCTCCACCGGCGTGCGCGGCATGCGTCTGGACGACGACCCCAACGACGAAATAATCGGCATGATATGCATGCACCCCGATGACAACAAGAACGTGATGGTAATTTCGGAAAACGGCTTCGGCAAGCGCTCTCTGCTTGACGGCTACCGCATAACCAACCGTGGCGGCAAGGGCGTGAAATCCATGAATGTCACGGAAAAGACCGGCCACGTGGTGGCCCTTCTTAGCGTAGATGATGACAACGACCTCGTTATCATCAACCGTTCGGGCATCACGTTGCGTGCACGTGTAGCGGATATCCGCGTCACCGGACGCGCCACCCAGGGTGTACGCATCATCAACCTTGACAAACGTGGCGACGAAATCGCTTCCGTATGCTGCGTGGACACCGACCCCGAAGAGGAAGCCCTGGAGGCAATCGAAAATCCCGAAGAACTCCCAGTGACACCCGAGGAGGAATCCGACGACACTGCAGAGGAGGAAGACCTCACCGAAGAATCAACCGAAGATGAGGAAACTGACGAAAACTCAGAAGAATAAAACGCATCAAATTACGCCAACCGTAAAACTAAACCATAAATTATGAAATCTATCTCTATCTTAGGCATCTGCCTTCTCACCGCTGTTACAGCGTCGGCCCAGAAGTCGCTTGTAAAGGAAGTGGAACGCAACCTCAAGTCCGATCCCACATCCTATCCGGCTCAAATGAAGGCTCTCGCGCCGGCATTCACCAATCCGGAGACTGCATCCGACCCCCAGCCCTACTTCATTGCAGGTAAAGCCGCCTACGACTACTACAACCGCCAGAGTGTGTTCGCCCAGATGGGTAAGGACGTCGATAAGAAGCAGCTCGGTCTTGCCGTGCTCGAAGGTATCGAATACTTCAAGAAAGCACTTCCCCTCGACTCTGTACCTGATGAGAAAGGCAAAATCAAGCCCAAGCACAGCAAGGACATCATGAAGACCGTTGCCGGAAGCTACAACGATTTCAACAATGCCGCCATCTATCTGTGGGAGGCTCAGGATTATCCCGATGCAGTGAAAGCATGGAACTACTACATCACCCTCCCCACCGACCCCACTTTCGCCAAAGCCGGCATCAAGGCTCCCGCCGACACTCTCGTGGCTGAAATCATGTTCAACATGGGTATAGGCAACTCGCTCGGCGGCGACAACGAAGCTGCCCTGAAGAACTTCAAGGATGCCATAGCCAAAGGCTACACCAAAAAGAACGCTTTCGACTATGCCATTTCGGCCGCTTCGCAGCTCCAGAAACCCGAAGAGATGGCAGCTATCGCCGAACAGGCCTATGCTATCTACGGCAATGAGGACAGCCGCTACATCGGCTATATGGTTAACAACCTCATCGACAAGAAAGAGTATGCCAAAGCCGATGCCCTTATCGACAAATACATCGCCGCATCGCCCAACAACGCCCAGCTTTACTTTGTGAAAGGCGTATTGCTCGACAGCGAGAACAAGACTGCCGAAGCTCTCGAAACATTCCGCAAAGCAGTGCAGATTGACGAGAACAACACAGCAGCCCTCTTCCAGCTCGGCTACAAGCTCTATCAGAAAGCTGTTCAGCTTGACCAGGACGAAAGTGCCGGCATGACTCAGGAGCAGTACAATGCATTCCGTGCCGAGAAAGTCGACCCCCTCTTCAAAGAGGCAGCCCCCTATCTTGAAAAAGTTCTGCAACTCGACGAAACAATGAGCGACGCCCGTCAGGTGCTCCGCAGCATCTACTACAACCTCAACGACGAGGCAAACCTCAAACGCATCGAGACCATGTAATACAACGGCCACAGTGCCGCAGTTACAGCCTGACATATACACCACGGGCGGCGTGCCGGAAACTCCGGCACGCCGCCCCATTTTCTTATACCTTGCAACCATTTGCCACGCCGAAACGTCTAAGATAAAAAAACATACGGCAAAGTTGCTAAATTGCCCGAATGTAATTAAATTTGTGGTATACAGACGTAACTTTGCCAAGTCAATCTCAAACCTGATCTCAGCAAATGAAACAATGTCAGATCTGCGGCAAAATCAATGCCGATGAAGCTAATTTCTGTAACTCCTGCGGACATCAGTTCGGCTCGCCCGCCGGCCAGCAGGAACCGCCGCGTTATTCACAAAACACCGACTACGGCTACCAATACCAGAACCAGGGCTATCAGGATCCCAACGCGGGATATTCCTATGGCCCACAGGGAGGGTATCAGTTCGACAATAACTACTATTATTTAAAGAACGATGCGTTCCAGAGCGACATGTACGGCAAAAGCCGAGGCATCACAGCGCTTCTTGCCATTTTCCTCGGCAGTCTTGGCGTGCATTATTTCTATCTCGGCAAAATCGGCGGAGGGCTGATATGCATACTGCTTACACTCGTCACATGCGGATTGTGGTCAATGATCACCCTGGCGCAGGGCATCATGCTTTTCTGCTGCGACAACGCATATTTTGACCGCCGTTTCGTGTTCAATCCCGCCACCTTCCCGGTATTTTAGCCTTAACACAATTAATCAAAACAATATTTCAGAACCGTTACCGACACTCTCTCCCGGATTTTACCATGAAATCAAGCTATGGACGACTTGACCGAACTCTTCATCAACATTCTCCATCAGGCCGACAGTGTCGACGTTGCCGAATCAGAATTCAAGAAACTAATCGGCGAAGATGACGAACTCCATAAACAATACCGCGACTGGTGCCACGAAGTAGGCAACACCGAACGGCGTGGATTTCTTGATTTCTGTGAAGAGTACCTCTCCGACCGCGACCAGGCCTGGGATTCATTGAGCGATTTCGACGAATAACAGGACCGCGCCAACACGACAACTCACAGCAGTTCACGCATCAAAACAACTATGCCACATACAACAAGCACGCAGCAGCATGGCGGCACAATCCGCGTCCCTGCCGAATGGGAGCCATACGGCACTGTAATGATAGCATGGCCCCACGCCGGTACCGACTGGGCCTATATGCTTCCGCAGGTGACCGATTGCTATGTCCACCTGGCCGAAGCCATTGTGAACGACAGCGGATTGCGTCTGCTTGTGGTGACACCGGAACCCGACCATGTGCGGGGCCTCCTGTCGCACCTGCCACAGGAACGGCTGATTGTGTTCACCTGCCCGACCAATGACACCTGGACGCGCGATTACGGCCCGATAACCCTCGAAACACCCGAGGGGCCGACGGCAGTCGACTTCCAGTTCAACGGCTGGGGACTGAAATTCGCCTCCGACCTCGACAATATGGTTAACCTGCGCATGCTCCATGCCTCATTGCTGACCCGGCGCTACCGCCAGCGCCTCAACTTCGCATTCGAAGGTGGCTCAATGGAATCGGACGGCGCAGGCACAATGCTGTCAACCACCCGTTGCCTGATGTCGATAAACCGTAACGGATTTGTCGACGAGGCCGGACTACAAAAATATTTCAAGGAAAATCTCGGCTTCAACCGCCTGCTCCTGCTCAACCATGGAGCATTGGAAGGCGACGACACTGACAGCCATATAGACACTCTGGCGCGTTTCGCTCCGGACAACACAATTGTGTATGTAAAATCCTACCGTCAGACCGACTCCCATACCGCAGAGCTTGAACAGATGGAACAGGAACTCAAGGCACTGCGCACTTCCGACGGGCAGCCGTATAATCTGATAGCGCTTCCGCTTCCCGACCCAATCTACGATGAAGAGGGACACCGTCTGCCGGCCACCTACGCCAACTTTCTCATCACACCCACCACCGTGCTCATGCCCACCTACGCACAGCCCGACAACGATACGCTTGCCGAACAGATGCTGCGTGTGGCGTTCCATGACCGGCGGATAGTGAAAGTTGACTGCCGTGCGCTCATTCAGCAGCACGGATCGCTCCACTGCGCCACCATGCAGCTGCCGGACGCCCTGCTCTCCATCTGACATCAAACCCCGCTACAACCATTCCAGCCATTACCATATGCTCAAAATAGGTATCATCCAGCAACACAACATCCCCGACATATCCGACAACCGCAACCGCCTGATGCAGAAAATCCGCGCGCTCGCGGCCGACGGTGCGCAACTGATAGTTAATCAGGAACTCCACGATTCCCTCTATTTCTGCCAGACAGAAAATGTGGACCTCTGCTCGCTGGCCACCCCCATCCCATCGGATGTGACCGACGCATATGCGGCACTTGCCAAAGAGCTTGGGGTGGTGATTGTCACATCTCTTTTCGAACGCCGCGCACCGGGCCTGTACCACAACACTGCCGTTGTGTTCGAAAAGGACGGGACTATTGCAGGAAAATACCGCAAAATGCATATACCCGATGACCCGGCTTACTACGAAAAGTTCTATTTCACCCCCGGTGACCTTGGATTCGAGCCTATCGACACATCCGTCGGTCGTCTGGGCGTTCTTGTCTGCTGGGATCAGTGGTATCCCGAAGCTGCGCGCCTTATGGCACTGCGTGGTGCCGAGATTCTCATCTACCCTACAGCCATCGGCTTCGAATCATCCGACACTCCCGACGAACAGGCGCGTCAACGCGAAGCCTGGATCACCGTGCAGCGCGGCCATGCCGTGGCCAACGGACTGCCAGTGGTGGCCGTAAACCGCGTAGGTCACGAACCCGACCCTTCCGCGCAGACCAACGGCATCACATTCTGGGGCTCGAGCTTCGTTGCCGGCCCCCAAGGCGAATTTCTGTATCAGGCCCCGACCGACATGGAACAGACCGCAATTGTCGAAGTGGACATGCAGCGCTCGGAAGCCGTGCGCCGCTGGTGGCCGTTCCTGCGCGACCGCCGCATTGACAGCTACGGCGCCCTCACACGCAGATTCATTGACTAACACACCTATCCATTATGCTCCTCCCTCCTAAAATCGGTTCCGAACCAATAAAACTGCCGTCGAACATCCGTCAGGTCACCATCATAGGTGCCAACGGATGCGGCAAAACACGTTTCGCTCACTACCTCGCACAGCAGTTGAAACCGAAAGCCTTCATTCTGTCGGCCATCGGGGCGCTCTGCGAACCCAACGACCGCGAGAACCAGGACGGCACCATCGATGCCATTTATCGGGAAGCAGCAGCCAGCCCGACATTCCTTCACGCCGACGAACGCACCACCTTTGAGCGCCTCATGATTCTGCTGCTCAATGAGGAGATGGCAAACCTGGTGAGTTACAAAGTGGCGCTGGCAAGCGGAGAAAACGCCGTAATGCCTGAATCGAAACTCGACTCGGTGATTCTGCACTGGAACGAAGTGTTCCCGGACAATCATGTGATGCGCGAGGGTGGCACCCTTCTCTTCTCCCGAAAAGGCGACAGCAAGACGTATTCACAACGGCGACTGTCGCATGGCGAAAAAGCCGTGCTCTATTATTTCGGCGCCGTGCTTTTCGCGCCTCCGCAAGGATACGTCTTTGTCGATTCACCCGGCACATTTCTCCATAACTCCATTATGCGGCGACTGTGGGACACGATTGAATCCATGCGTCCCGACTGCCGCTTCATCTATATCACCCACGATGTTGACTTCGCTGCCTCGCGCTCCGAGAACGCTATCGTATGGGTGCGGTCGTTCAACCCCGATACCGAAAGCTGGGACTACGACCTGCTCCCGGCCAATTCCGACCTCTCGGAAGAGATTTATCTCGCCCTCGTGGGCTCACGCCGGCCGGTAATGTTTATCGAGGGGGATGCCACACATTCTATTGATGCCAAACTCTATCCGCTCATCTTCCGCGACTACACCGTGAAATCGCTCGGAAGCTGCAACAAGGTGATAGAGGCCACACGGGCGTTCAACGACCTGCGGGCCTTCCACCATCTGGAAAGCTGCGGCATAGTTGACCGCGACCGGCGAGACGCTCAGGAAGTGGCCTACCTGCGCGGCAAAAACGTGTTCGTACCCGAAGTGGCGGAAATCGAAAACATCCTGATGCTTGAGGACGTGATAAAGGCAGTGGCAAAATTCAACGGCCACGACCCCAACAAAGCCTTCGCCAAAGTCAGGGATTCTGTCTTATCACAGTTCAAGCATGACATCCGCCAGCAGGCCCTGCTCCACACACGTCACAGAGTGAAACGCACGGTGGAATATCGCGTTGACGGCCGTTTCACCAACATCAACGCACTGGAGGAACACATGCAGAACCTCGTGCACGAAATCAACCCGCGCGGCCTGTATGAAAGCTTCTGCCGCGAATTTTCACGCATAGCAGCCCTTGGCGACTATGCCGAGGTACTGAGGGTCTACAACCAGAAAGCCATGGTGCCGCGTTCCAACGTAAGCCAGCTGTGCGGCCTCTCAGGCAGCAAGGATGCCTACGTGCAGTGCATCATCTCCATCCTGAAAACCGATACCCCCGAAGCCGCCCGCATCCGCACCGCCATCAGCCGCTGCTTCGCCCTGTAAATACCTTCTGCTAAACTTACCGTAAAAACATAAACAACGAACGGCATGCGGCGGTGGAAACCAGCCGGCATGCCGTTCAAGTTTATTCAATCGGAGTCACTGCGGACCATAGATGGAGCCTGACATGAGCCAAGGTGCATCAGTGGCAGCAGCAAGTCTTCTGATCCAGATAGGGATTGAGTTCGGACCACTTGTCGATAGGCGGCATAACGCCCATGGCAATCACTTCGTCACGAAGGGTGCAGAGGTGCTTGTAGCTCTGTTCAAGCTCACGCTCTTCTTCCGGTGTGCCTTTCACGGGCTTTACGGAAACTCCATCCTTGGTAATCACGGTCTCCATGGCCATCATGATATGGCTGAAGCGGTCGTTGTTGACATATACGCCTGCAGGCCAGCGGAAAGGCTTGCCGCCCATTGCGGCTGCAATCATCTCGATGGAGAGATATGCCGGGCTCTGGAACGACGAACGTCCGCGGAGATCGATAATATGCTTTCCGCCCTGGATTACGCGCACCTTGAGGTCGGCCCATTCAGCCTCGGGAAGTTCCTCTGTTCCGATAATTTCGGTAAGGGGCTTGCCGTCAACCTCGGTGGTCGATGCGAATACAGCCATCTGCTCGCCGTGGCCGCCATATGTACGGCAGTTGACAATCTCGTCGGCAGGTTTATGAAGCTGTTTTGACAGCTCGCTGCGCAGACGTGTGCTGTCGAGAGCTGCCAACGTGGTGACCTGCGAGGGTTTCAGACCGGAGTACAGCAGGGTGATCAGGCCAGTAATGTCGGCGGGATTGAACACCACGGTCACATGTTTCACATCGGGACAGTATGCACGCACATCCTTGCCGAACTGCTCGGCGATGGCAGCATTGCCTTTGAGCAGATCCTCACGGGTCATGCCAGCCTTACGGGCGGCGCCACCCGAATTCACAATATATTTGGCCCCTGTAAGCGCCTCCTTCACATCCGATGTGAATGTGATGTTCATACCCTCGAAGCCGCAGTGAAGCAATTCCTCGGCCACACCCTCAAGAGCAGGAGCATAGGGGTCGTAAAGACAGATGTTAGGTGTAAGTCCCATCATGATGGCGGTCTGTGCCATGTTTGAACCGATCATGCCGGCGGCACCTACAATCACAAGTTTGTCGTTTGTAAGAAATTCCATAGTTATCAGTTTGATTATAGTTTTCTTTCGTTACATTTCATCATTGCCCGACTCAATCGGGAATCTCGACCGACAACCCGTCGTGAGCCGGATAGACATTGGGCGGCAAGCGCCGCGTCAATTCGGATGTCAGACCTATCTCATGGCTGAAATGCGTCAGAAATGCCTGACGAGGCTTCACCATGCTGACTACTTCCAGAGCCTCCTCCAGCGTGAAATGCGAGGGATGCTCTTTCCCCACTCTGAGAGCATTGACAACCAACGTGTCCACACCGGCTATTGCCTCAAGAGTCGCGGGATACAGATGCTTCGCGTCTGTGATGTAGGCGAGACGTCCAATCACAAACCCAACAATCTCCAGAATGAAATGGTTCACCTGCACGGGCAATATTTTTACGTCCTCCACATCGAACGGCTCGAACGGCCTGATGACATGAATATTGTAGTGTGGCGCTCCGGGATAAGGATTCTCGCCGAAACTGTATGGCATGCGCCGGATGAAATCCTCGGCCACCGCTTCCTGACAGTAAACCGGAAATCCGTTGCGTCCTTTGCAATAAGGCCGGAGGTCGTCGGTGCCTCCCACATGGTCGTAATGGTGATGGGTCACAAGCAACGCGTCAAGCGAGCCGTGCCGGTTGTAACGCAACATCTGCTCGCGGAAATCAGGGCCGCAGTCAATAAGCAATCGCTTGCCACCAGTCTCCACAAGAGCCGATGTGCGCAGACGGCAGTCGCGCGGGTCAACAGAGTTGCACACGTCACAGCTGCACAGCAACTGGGGCACACCTGTCGAAGTGCCGGTTCCTAAAAATGTAAGACGCATCTCTCTATTCGTATATTATTCAGAATCAACGATTGAACCGCATAAGCAGTCCGTCCTCAAACAACAGGTAACGACCATCGGGGTAATTCCACCGCTCATAGGCGGCATTCTGATTGTACCCGCGATCGATGCTTTCAGGCATGCCGATGGCAAGCGACACCTCCTGCTTCGTCATACCATCCGCCACTCTTGTGTTGACAATATTGTTCCACACGGCATCGGATATTTGCGGATATTCGAGGCGTGGATCACTCATGGAGAACAAGGCGGAAAAATCGCGCGGCGCCCACCGGCTTTGGCCGGCACCCGACATAAACAGCCCCCGGCTATCCCCTTTCTCGTCAGTAAACAAAACGAAAAGCGGATACACCTCATTGGCGGCTCTGACGCCTGTAATCCTTACTTTTACGAACTTCCTTCCCGACACCGGTTCACCATCCGCATTGAACCACAACGGAGTACGGACAAACAGCTCGCGCCCTACGAGCCTGGAGGCGGCATCTGCCACGAAATCCAGATCGATTGTGAAGGGAATCTCCACTTCCGCGCGTTCGGTCAGATCATCACGGGTGGCGTTGGTGCGGTACACAAACGTCTGGTGAGGCTGTGTTTTGCGGGAAAACACAAGTTCCACCACCTGCCGCCCTGTAAGGTCGGGCACATCGCGTGACGACATCAAAACCAGCGTATCACCCTCCACCGGCATCACAGCCGCAGGAACATCGGCCGACAGCACCAGCGAGATGCGTGGCGACGTGACATAAAACTCCTTCCCTGAACGCCACTGAGAAAAACGCGGCGAAACCAGCTCCCGGGCAAACTGCTGCTCGGGAGTGGTTTCAGCCACCTTATTGTTTTTCACGTCCTTGTAAGTTATTTTGGGAGTGGATTCCACTCCGGTAAAACATCCCGTGAGCAACACTCCGGGAACAAGAAGCGTCAGTAGCGTGCGGATGAGTCTCATTTAGCCTGCTCCTTCACCGGATCGATGCCGAGATTGTAGAATATGAACGAATAAATGTCTGTGTACTCGTCGATGACTTTCGCGATGGGTTTGCCGCTGCCATGACCGGCTTTGCTGTCGATGCGGATCAGTTTGGGACGGTCGCCGGTGTCGGACGCCTGCAGCGTTGCCGCATATTTGAACGAATGCGCGGGCACCACGCGGTCGTCGTGGTCGGCGGTGGTGACAAGGATTGCGGGATACTCCGTCCCGTCGTTCTTGATATTGTGCAGCGGAGAATAGTCAAGCAGATATTTTGCCATCTCGGCGTTGTCGGCGCTGGTGCCGTAGTCCGAAGCCCAGTTCCAGCCGATGGTGAACAGATGGTAGCGCATCATGTCCATCACACCTACCCGCGGGATGGCCACACGGAACAGGTCGGGACGCATGTTGGTGACAGCGCCGACGAGCAGACCGCCGTTGCTTCCACCTTCTATGACGATGTGCTCGGACGAAGTCCAGTTCTCATTTATCATATATTCGGCCGCGGCGATGAAATCGTTGAACACATTCAGCTTCTTCATCTTGGTGCCGGCCTCATGCCACTCCTCGCCATATTCGGCGCCTCCGCGGAGGTTGGCCTGAGCGTAGATACCACCGTTTTCGAGCCATACAAGGCGGTTGGGAGAGAACGAGGGGGGAAGCGACACGTTGAAGCCTCCGTATCCATAGAGATACACCGGGTTACTGCCGTCGCGTTTCAGCCCCTTCTTATATGTAAGGAACATGGGGATGCGTGTGCCGTCGGCCGAAGGATAGAACACCTGCTCGGTCACATAATCGTCGGCGTTGAAACCCTTGATTTCGGGGGAGGCCACCGGAGTGCTTTGGCCGGTTGTCTTGTCATATGAGAACACCGTTGCGGGATAAAGGAACGAAGTGAAGTTGTAGAACACTTCATCATTCTTCGCCGATGAGGAGATGCCGGCAGTTCCGAAAGTGGGAAGCTCGATGTCGCGGATTTTCTCTCCAGCCACAGTGTAGAGCGCGGGATGCATGGAGGCATCTTTCTCATAGCTGAGAATCAAATCCTTGCCGCTGCGCTGCACTCCGGTGAGCACACCGTCCTGCTCGGGCACAACTGTAACCCAGTTGGCACGGACGGGATTGCTGACGGGAGCTTTTACAAGGCGGTTGCGCTGCGCATCGGCCGAAGTGAGGATATAGACCTCGTCGCCTATCACATCCACCACCCCATTCGAGAAGTTCTGGCTCGGCTCAATGGTAATCCAGGGCGCGTCGGCCTTGGTGAGGTCCTTCATCAGCAACCCTTCACCGAATCCCTGACCGCCGACATAGACGAACAGGCAACGCTCGTTGGATGGAACCTGTGCGGTGTGGAAATGAAGCGGATGCTCCTTGTCCTCGAACGCAACCTTGTCGGCCGACTGAGGTGTGCCGAGCTTGTGGTAATATATACGGTGGTTCTCATTGGCGTTGGAGAACTCCTTACCCTCCACTGGACGGTCGTACGCGCTATAGAAAAATCCATCCTTTAACCATGCCGCGTCGGTAAACTTCGCCCACTCGATGTGGTCGTCAAGCAACTTGCCGGTGGCGGTGTCGAGCACGAAAATCTCGGTCCAGTCAGAACCGCTGCGCGATATGGTGTAGGCCATATAACGGCCGTCGTTGCTCATCGAAGTGCCGGTGAGCGCCACTGTGCCGTCGTCGCTCAGTGTGTTGGGGTCAAGGAATACTTCTGCATCGGACAGATCGATGTTGTTGCTGCGGTAGAGTACAGACTGATTTTTCAGGCCATCGTTACGGAAGAAATAATATTTTCCGTCGGCCTCTTTGTGAGGCACGCCCTGCTTCACATAATTGTTGAACGATGCGATGCGTTCGCGCAAAGCCCCGCGGAACGGAATTTTCGCCAGATAATTCTCCGTGAGTGCGCGCTCCTGCTCCACCCACTGTGTGGTGGCCTCGGAAGTGTCGTTCTCAAGCGGACGGTAGGGGTCGGCGACCTCCATGCCGAAATATGAATCGACGGTACTGTCGGAAGGTGCCGCCGGATATTTGGACCCGGAACAGCTTCCCAACAGGGTTGCCAAAGATAATGCCATTGCAGAAATTGTTTGAGAGGTTTTCATATGGTATGGTATTAAATGAATAGTCGTGGGGAGGATGATACATTCAAGTGTGCCTGCGCCCTATGCGCCGCCTCAGGTGGAAGTGCAGAGCCACTATGCAGGTGAGCGTCACGGCCGTGCCGCCGAAATAAAGCAGCCCGGAAGTTGCACCGCATTCGTACGACGGCCATCCGAGCACCACCATAACTGCCAGATACACCAGCAGGACGAGCGGAATCAGTATTGACCGCAAGGGATATGTAGTATTCGCTGAATTTTTCATCTTAGGATTTTTAAAGAATTTGTGTGTGTTTGACTGAGAACGGCATCCGTCAGCATGATGCGCTGTCACCATCCTCTACAAGGATATAGGGACAGTCGGCCGGATTGAAACACCCAGCCTGCAGATGGTTGTAGATCTGCTGGCATGCCCAGGCATCGATTGCGGCATAGTTCTGCTGACTTTCGGTAAGGGTCGGAGCCTCCCAGTTTGTGAGACGCTGGTGCTTGGAGATGCGTTTATTGAATATGATACCGAATATGCGTTGCAGGCTGTTGTCGGCTATATCGAAATCCTTGACGTACGACTGCAGTTCCACAAAACCAGCCGGATTGAAATCGCCAAGCTGATGCAATTGATGAAAATCATCCTTGAGCGACAGCCCTATTTTCTGTACGCGGCCATTGGCCAGAAATTTGAGGAAGCTGTCTATCGCGCCAATCTGCTTGAGACGGAAGAGGAAACACTCGTCGCCACAAGAGATCTGGGCCAGCGACACATTATAATGACGGAACTTCTGGAATGACGGACGTGTCTCCGTATCGAATCCGACCTGATCCACACGGTTGAGATACGACAGAGCGCTGCGGCTCTTGGCCGCACTGTCGACCAATATCACTTTACCGGGGTATTTGACCTCCGGAAACTCCAGTAATTGTTCCTTACTTATGCTTAACATAAAGATCTTTCACAAAGAAACGACATCGACTCAAAAACACATCAGAACCATCTGCAATGATGGTTCCGACGGTATGTGGGACATCCAGCCCCGGAACGGCTAAAAAAGCCGAGACCCGAGGGCTTCACGATTTTTTATCGCCGTCAGGGGCATCGGCCGGTTCTTTTCCGGCCTTATCGGCAGCGGCATCATCAGCCGAAACCGAATCCCCCTGCTTCAACGAGGGGATGGGCGGCATCGACGCGGGAGGCGTGGTGACGGAAACATCCTTGGCTTCCACATCAATCACATCACCGGAGGCAGATTTTGCCTTCGCCTCGGCGGCCTGCTTTTCGGCAAGCTGCTGTGCTGCGAGAATCTCGTCGGTGCGCGAAGCCCACTTGCGTTTGCCGAATATGTGTTCCACATCCTCGGTGAAGATAACCTCACGGCTGTAGAGCACTTCGGCAAGTTCATTATGGCCTTTGGCATGTTCACGCAAAATGGATTTTGCGCGTTCATACTGTTCGCTTATGATGCGCGACACCTCTTCGTCAATCATGCGTGCGCGGTCGTCGCTATAGGGTTTCGAGAATCCGTAGGCCTGTCCGGTGGAGTCGTAATAGGACAGGTTGGGCAGACGCTCGCTCATGCCATAATACACCACCATGGCATATGCCTGCTTGGTGACACGCTCAAGGTCGTTGGCTGCGCCGGTGGATATACGTCCCAGGAACAGCTCCTCGGCGGCACGTCCGCCAAGTGTGGAGCACATCTCGTCGAGCAACGCCTGTGCCGGAGTTATCTGCCTTTCCTCAGGAAGATACCATGCGGCACCCAAAGCCTTCCCTCGCGGAACGATAGTCACCTTGATCAGGGGATTGGCATACTGCAGATGCCATGACACCGTGGCGTGGCCTGCCTCATGGCAGGCTATGGCCTTCTTCTCCTCGGTGGTTGTTATCTTCGAGCGTTTCTCGAGACCGCCGATAATACGGTCGACGGCATCGATGAAGTCCTGTTTCTGCACGTGGTCCTTGTTGTGGCGGGCTGCAATCAGGGCTGCCTCGTTGCACACATTTGCGATGTCGGCACCGGAGAATCCGGGAGTCTGGCGTGCAAGCAGCTCCACATCCACGCTGTCGTCGGTCTTGATGCCTTTGAGATGCACATTGAAGATGGCCACGCGGTCGTTGAGTTCGGGGAGTTCCACATAGATCTGACGGTCAAAACGGCCGGCGCGCAGCAGGGCCTTGTCGAGAATGTCGGCACGGTTGGTGGCGGCCAGTATGATTACTCCGCTGTTGGTGCCGAAACCGTCCATTTCGGTGAGCAACTGGTTGAGCGTGTTTTCGCGTTCGTCGTTAGCACCCATATTGGGATTTTTGCCACGTGCACGGCCCACGGCGTCAATCTCGTCGATGAACACGATGCAGGGAGCCTTCTCCTTGGCTTTCTGGAAAAGGTCGCGCACTCGCGATGCGCCCACACCCACAAACATCTCCACGAAGTCCGAACCCGACATGGAGAAGAAAGGCACGTTGGCCTCACCTGCCACAGCCTTAGCAAGGAGGGTTTTTCCGGTTCCGGGAGGGCCTACGAGGAGCGCGCCCTTGGGGATTTTACCGCCGAGGTCGGTGTAACGTCCGGGGTTCTTCAGGAACTCCACAATCTCCTCTATCTCGGTTTTGGCTTCCGACAGTCCGGCCACATCGGCAAATGTGACCTTCATGGCGTTGTCCTTGTCAAACACCTGCGCTTTCGACTTCCCTACGGAGAAAACTCCGCCGGGACCTCCGTCGCGGTTGGTCATGCGCCGCATGATGAAGAACCAGAACGCAATGAGAATCAGTATAGGACCGAAATTCCACAGCAGCGAACCGAAATCGCTCCCCTCGTCGTAATCCACCGGACCGGTATAGATGCCGTCCTGTTTCCACTGGTCGATTTTACGGGCAAATTCATCGGTCGACGGTAGCGTGGTAGTAATCGCCGCCGGACTGCCGCTCTTGATCTGGTTCTCGTGGAACACCACCTTTGCCAGCGAATCGCTAAGCATGGCCTCGGCCGTGCCCTTGCGTTTTTCGACAATGATTTTGGTTATGCCGTGGGCATGCGAGTTAATGGAGTCCGTGATATAATTCTCAAACTCGGAATATGTAACCTTTTTTGTGGCTGGATTTTCGCCCACATACCACATTCCAACCAGGAACATGCCTATGAACACGTACATCCAGTACATGCTGAACTTTATCTGTGGGCGTTTCTTATTGCCGCCGGGGCTATTTTCGGGCATAAGCTATAGATCGTGAGGAGATACTGAGTTAAAATGAAACTGGAAGAGAGGAGTGTGACCTGCCTGACATACCGATGCCATGAGCATAGGATAGGCGCACTGATCAGTCGAGGTCGGGAATCTCGGTTATGGCGGCATCGTTCCAGAGCTCTTCGAGGCTGTAGAGCGTACGTGCGTCAGGCACGAAAATATGCACCATTACCGAACCGTAATCCACCACTATCCAACGTGCATTGCGGTAGCCGTCGTAATTGTAGGGTTTTACCCTCACTTGCTCGAGCAGCTGGTCGCGCACATTGTCGGCAATGGCAGCAACCTGCTGGGGAGTGCGGCCTTCACATATGATGAATTCCCTCGTCGGAGCCGATTCTATTCCTGAAAGGTCGACAAGCGTGATGCCTCGCCCTTTCTTGTCCTGAATCGCATCTATTATACGGTTTCTGAGTTCTGTATCGCTGATTTCCTTAATTGCTTTATTGACTGTTGTGGTGCTTTGTTCTGTCATGTCGGTTGAAGCGTTGTTTCAATGGACTGCACTGTCTGTCCTGTGCAAAGTTAACTATTTATTTTTGAATTTCTGCACCCGGAAGCGCATGGAGCGCCACCACATCTGTTAAAGAGTGCTATTGTTTGTATAACAAATTTTATGCCAAAAAGTCTGCCACACCTGTCAAATTCTTTCTTGGCGCTATATTCACCTTCTGTAGGCTATGCAATTGCGGCGGCATTATTCCCAACGCATGGTTCTGGCCACCTGCAGACGCGACACAAGAGTAGCAGGCACCAGCATAAGCAATAGTGCGCCCAATGCTGCCGAAACGTTGAGCGCCGCCCATGCCGTAAACGTAAGATTCGCCGGCACGCAGTTCAGATAATATGATTCAGGGTCGAGCGGCATCCAATGCCACATGGCCTCACTGGCCAGCAGCGCGAGGGCAAGGGCATTGCCTATGGCCAGCCCTACGATGACCACCCGCAGCCCAAGGCGCAGAAACACGGCCTTGATCTGCCCGTCGGTGGCGCCCATGGCTTTCAACAGCCCTATCATGCGTACACGCTGCAGAATCAGTATGAGCAGACACGACACCAGCATGAAACCGCTGACACACCCCATAAGCACAAGCACTACAACAATATTGGTGTCAAGCATGGCAAGCCAGTTGAAATAGGCTGCGCCGGAAGTATAGACGTCCACCACATTGTATAGCGCCGCAATCTCGCCGGTGGCGAACGCTCCGTTAAGAGCACCCTGCAGAGCCGAGGCAGCAGCTACTATCTCTGTCGGTTCCAGACCGCGCACTTCGATGGCCTCACCCTGTGTAGGGTCAAGATGCAGCAGATTGTCAATGGCTGTTTTAGGCATGTAGGCCACCACACGGTCGAAATCGCCGAAGCCGCTGTTGTATATTCCGGTCACATCGTACCGCCTCGGCCGCACGCCATTTCCGGCAAAAAAATATGCGTTGATGCGGCTGCCAGCTTCCAATTGAAGAGCCTTGGCAGTGGCTTCCGAAATCATGATACCTCTCGGATTTATGGAATCGGCAGGCAGAGCTCCTTCAATCAGATTGGATGCCTCGAACCGCATCCCGGCACCATCTCCATATGCCTTGAACACCACTCCGGCAAAATTATCAGGTGTTTTCAGGAGTCCCGCACAAGTGGCCACAGGGGCGATTTCAAGATGCTTGCCGCCGGCGTATCTTTCCAATGTACTTTCAATCACCGACAACAGACGGCCGGAACAATCAACCGGCACGACGCCTGCATCGCTGCTGTCGGCAGCCCCGCTCACCGGCACAATGCGCAGCTGAGCCTCAAAGCCTTCAATTTTTTCGGCAATCTCTTTTTTGAATCCCGAGGTCACGGCTATGGCAATCATCATAACAGCCACAGAAAGCGCCACGCCACCGACTGCCACCACTATGGCAGGCGAACGACGCGCTCCGTCTCCCGACCTCAGGGCAAGGTGACGGCTGAAAAACGAGCTGAAGGAGTTCCTTAACATTTTTTAGAGTTATTGACAATTGCCACGACTGCAAAGTTACAATTTTAAGACAATACAACAAGTCCATTTCACACCGGAATTTGTTATACTGATAAAACCGGCTTACATGCCGGTGACATGGATTTTTACCGGAATTACCGGAATGAAGTTTCAGCATCTGCCTTTGGCTTGAATTCATCGCACAAGAGTTTCAACTCGGCCGGAGGCAATTATAACAGCTCAAGGGATATGAAGAACAGCACACTCCACATCAACACTTTATGCGTCACAGTCCTGCTGTCTGCAATGGCAGTGACTGCAAAAGCTGACACCCCCGTCCACACTACGGTCAGCACCACCATTGACGAACTTGTTGTTGTCAGCACACCCGTGGACACCTCAGCATCAGGCGGAATCAGCGCAGTTGCCGAGACACCTGTACCCACAGATGCCTCAGTCAATCCACCGGAGGCTCCGAAATTTGACGCAGATGCGCCAATGGCGGCTCGTGACACCATAGCCGTGATTTCCGGCTATCCGCACACCATTTATGGGAAACCGGCCTCATGGACCTATTCCGACCCCTGGTGGCACGGCATGTGGATCAACACCGCCGTCCTGTCGGGCGCATTCATAAGCACACTCTTTGTGCTTGAGCTGCTGCCGGAAGACGCAACCGCCTGGAACAGGGCTGACATTTCGAGTGTGCCGTTCTACGAGCGATGGTACCGCAACATATTTAAGTTAGGGCCGGAATGGGACCACGACAATCCGATTTTCAATTATGTATTGCATCCGTATGCCGGCGCCGCATATTTCATGTCCGCCCGCACATGCGGTTTCAATTTCTGGCAATCCATGCTCTATTCCGCCGCCATATCCACAATTGGATGGGAATTCGGCATTGAAGCCTGCATGGAACGCCCGTCATATCAGGACCTTTTCATTACGCCTGTGGTCGGAAGCATTCTTGGCGAAGGCTTCTACCGCCTGAAACGTCTGATTGTAAATAACAATTACGAGATTCTCGGTTCGCCGGTAATCGGACACATCGTGGCGTTTCTTCTCGACCCGGTGAATGAAGTGGTAGGCGCCCTGCGCCCCGGCACCTGCCGCAGCATCGGCCCGGGCTGCATCACATCGCAGCCACTGCTCATCCCCTCACCAGCCCCCGGCGCCGGAACCTCCTTCGGCTTCTCTTTCTCCGCCACCTTCTGACGGCCCCCAACATCGAGTATTCCGATATACGAGAGCAACGTTTGGGGCAAATCATGGGGAGGGTGGCATTACTGCTCAGAGGAGGTCGATTTCCTTTTGCAGCAGAGAGAGGAATGTCGCGGCATGGGCGCCGTCCATCTGGGTATGGTGAAACTGAAAGGACACTTTCAAGGTTGTGCGCCATATCGGGCTGCCGTCAAGGAGCTCTTTCTTATATCTGGCCCATATCATAAAAGGGTTGTTGAACACACCGCTATACATCCCCACGGCACCGTCAATATCGTACTGCACAAGAGCGGAGGTGCCGATAACCATGCTGTCGGTCAGGTCATGATTCAGGCATGTCTCAGCCACTTGCTGTGTCAGACGCAGATAATCGTCGTTAAACCGTGCAAGATTCTCTGAAAACGGAATATCGCAGGAACTCACCTCCCCGGTTTTATTTAAAACAATGGTATTTACTGCAATATTGTCATATTCTATCAGTTTGCCGCCGACAGGAAGCATGTAAAACTCCTTTACCTGTGATGCCGCTTTGCCGATGCACCAACACATAAGCATGTTGAACTTCATGCCGTTTCGCTTGGCATATTTTTTAAGATTGGACACATCAAGCGTCTTGAAAAACGTGACCATAGGCATCGGGGCTTTCATCCACATCTCAAATGCATATGCCCTTGTGGTTTCTTTCGGATTTACCTCTTTCATGCCTCAAATGTACGAAGAATTACCGGTTTAACCATACATATCTTGACTATCCGCAGACAGGAGTGCAAAAAAATCTTTCCCTGAAGTATTGCGGAATTAAAAATTAGTTGTAACTTTGCAGCGTCAAAGCCGGAGGGCAAAGACAGAAATGGTGAGATTAGCTCAGTTGGTTAGAGCGTCGGATTGTGGTTCCGAAGGTCGTGGGTTCGAGACCCACATTTCACCCTGAAAGCGATGCACTGCAATGCGGTGCATCGCTTTTTTTTTGCAGAGTCCCCTGCTTCCACATATAGGCGGCCTCGGCTTGTGGTTGTAGGGATTATTGTTTAATCATAAAAGCATCTGAAAGCATTGCCCGAAAATTTTGACAGCAATGTAGCGATGGTTTAAGGCAAGTTTGCTAAATTTGTGTATAAAACGGAACAGGCCGGGATTGTCTGCAAAAACGGGATGATTTCCAGCCTTATACAGATATAGGGTGTTGCATAGCCCAAAATGTAGTGACGCACGGTCGGTGCGTCCGTAAACTACATATGGGCATCCGTCAACTGTAGGACGCACCGACCGTGCGTCCCTACATCGTTGACCGAGCGTCCTCTGTTTTGCAACATCCTATGAATAAAATAACCTATCATGGACCAACAGAAAACAATAGAAGAATTTGACCGCGCAATCGCCATGTGCCGCGGCCTTTATGAAGCGAAACTCAACGATTACGGTGCAGCATGGCGCCTGATGCGCCCCACTTCGCTCACCGACCAGATTCTCATCAAAGCCGACCGCATCCGCTCACTTGAAACCAAGGGAAACGCCATGGTTAACGACGAGGGGATTCTCGATGGCTTCATAGCCATTGTGAACTACGGCATAATGGCGCTTATCCAGCTTGAAAAGGGCTATTCGTCGGGCAAGGACATTTCAGTGAGCGACGCCCTGGAGCTTTACGACCGTCACATGGCTGCCACCCGCCAGCTCATGCTCCGAAAGAACCACGACTATGACGAAGCGTGGCGCAAAATGCGTGTAAGCTCCTACACCGACCTGATTCTCATGAAAATCATGCGCACAAAAGAGATCGAGGACCACAACGGAGCCGCGCAGGTATCGGAAGGTGTGGATGCCAACTACCAAGACATGATAAACTATGCCATCTTCGGAATCATCAAACTCACTAACTGACAGCGCCAAAGCCCTCACGCCTGATAAACCGGCCGCCCCGTCGGCCAACGGGGTGAGCAACATCAACCGTGTTGTCATATGGATGCTCCGCCTGCTTGTGGGCGGAGTGTTCGTCATGTCGGGCCTTACCAAAAGTATCGACCTTTGGGGATTTCTCTTCAAGCTGGAGGAGTATCTCGGGGTCTGGCACATCACTCAACCGCGTTCGGTGGTGTTCATGGCCGCCATGCTTATTTCAGGATATGAATTCGTGCTCGGGGCGTTGTTAATGATGGGCTGTTACAAGCGCGTCACCGCCTGGGGCCTGACACTGACAATGGTAGTGATGCTCCCGCTGACGCTGTATCTCTGGATTGCCGATCCGGTGAGCGACTGCGGATGCTTCGGCGACTTCCTGAAATTATCCAACGGAGCCACATTTCTGAAGAACGTGGTGATTACCGCCGGACTACTTTACCTGATAAAATGGAACGTCCGGCTTAAAGAAGCGCTTTTCAATCCGGCCATCCAATGGATTGTAGGCGCACTCATAACCCTCTATATCCTAATTGTGGGGCTGTACGGATATAATGCGCAGCCCATGGCCGACTTCAGGGCATTCCCGGTGGGCACACAATTGCTTGGTGACGGCTCGGATGAATCGGACGACTTCCTGTTCGTCTACGAAAAAGACGGGCACACCGAAGAATTCACCATTGACAACCTGCCCGACTCCACCTGGGAATTTGTGGACCGCATCGAACAGCCGTCGGACGAATCCGGCAGCCACACCGGCGACCATCTGGCCATTTTCGACGGTGACGACGACGTGACCGCCGAAGTGCTCGAAGCGGAAGGTGAACAATACCTGCTTGTTATTCCCGAGCCACGCCGTGCCGACATATCGAACTCCTACACCATAAACGAAATCAAGGAGAAAGCCGACAGCCTCGGCATCCCGTTCATTGCACTGCTCGGTACCGATGCGCGCGGCATAGCCCTCTGGACCGACCTTGCCATGGCCGAATATCCCTGCTACAGTGCCGACGACACTCAGCTGAAGGAACTTGTGCGCGGCAACATATCCCTCGTGATGCTGCGCGACGGCGTAGTGGAATCAAAGACCACCATCAGCTCCATGATGCCTGAAATCATTGAGAATCCCCCATCCGACGAAGCCTTTTCAGATGAACTCAAAGGCTACGGCCACCGATGGTTCACCGCCGTGAACGGCATATTCGGATTCGTATTGCTCCTCATCTATCTGTTCCAGGGGCTCATTCTGGCCATACGTCTAAAAATTAAAGGCGCATATCAACGTAAACACGCAAAAAAAGCGTAAATTTGCACCAACGAAACATCTAACTAACATTACCAACAATGAGAAAGAATATCGTAGCAGGCAACTGGAAAATGAACACCACCCTTGCCGAAGGCGTAGGCCTGGCAAAGGATGTGAACGAAGCACTCAAGAACGCCACCCCCAAATGTGACGTTGTAATCTGCGTTCCCTTCACCCACCTCGCATCGGTTGCCAACGTTATCGACCAGACCAAACTCGGCCTCGGTGCCGAAAACTGCGCCGACCAGCTCAAAGGCGCTTACACCGGCGAAGTTTCCGCTCCCATGGTGGCCTCTACCGGCGCAACCTACGTAATCCTCGGCCACTCTGAGCGCCGCCAGTATTACGGTGAGACATCTGAAATCCTCAAGACCAAAGTGAAGCTGGCTCTTGCCGAAGGCCTCACCCCCATCTTCTGCATCGGCGAAGTGCTCGAGCAGCGTGAGAACGGCACATACAACGACGTTGTGACAGCCCAGATTCAGGAAGCCCTCTTCGACCTCACCGCAGAAGAGTTCGGCAAAATCATCCTTGCATACGAACCCGTATGGGCCATCGGCACAGGCAAGACCGCTACAGCCGACCAGGCAGAGGACATGCACGCACACATCCGTGGCGTCATCGCCGACAAATACGGCAAGGAAGTGGCCGACAACACCTCGATTCTCTACGGCGGCAGCTGCAAACCCTCGAATGCAGCCGAACTGTTCGCAAAACCCGACGTAGACGGCGGCCTCATCGGCGGTGCAGCCCTCGATGCAGCATCGTTCATGGGCATTGTAAACGCTTTCTAAAGAAAAGCAGTCCCCCCCATCACGCCTCCGCGCTCAAACGCCGCGGAGACTGAACATACAAACCAAAGAGCCTGCTTAACGCCTCAGGATTTAAGCAGGCTCTTACATCTTTTTTCAACATGCATACAGCTATGACACGACACATACGGCTCACACTCCTGGCATTCACCGCAATGCTTGCGGCATTCACCGTCTCATCACAGGACAACATCGTGCAGCGCCTCAATGCCCCGCAGTCAGCCATAACCGTCAACGCTCCCGAAGCACTGCTCCAACGTGCCGAACCCACAGCGCAGACTGAAGCCGACGCCACCGAACAGGACACCGGCGAGACCACTGCCGAGCAGCAGGAGGAGAAAACCGTCCGCGCCAAAGGCGGCAAGACGGTAGGATACCGTGTACAGGTGTATGCCGACAACAACGTGCGCAGTGCAAAATCGGAGGCCCGCAACCGCGAGCGCGCCGTGTCATCGGCATTTCCGCAGCATGCCACCTACGTGTCGTATGCATCGCCCTACTGGCGACTGCGTGTGGGCGATTTCCGTTCACAGTACGACGCTGAAAAAGCGGCAGCCGAAATCCGCAAGACCTTCCCGCGCTATGCACGCGAAGTGCGCGTTGTCCGCGACAGGATAAACGCCCATTGATCCCTCTCCGCGCATCACCCTGTGATGCGTGCCACCAACAACAATCACATCCATCATCAGCAAAATGAGCTGCGACAACTTCGACTTCGAACCAGAAAACCCTACGGCATCCGACCTCCAGCGCATCGAGGCCATTGCCGGACATTATCGCGAGATAATCAGACTGCTTGGGGAGAACCCCGAACGCGAAGGCCTGATCAAGACCCCCATGCGCGCCGCAAAGGCCATGTGGTTCGCCACGCAGGGCTACCGCACACGCCCCGACGAGATTCTGAAACAGGCCATCTTCGAATATGCAGGCTCACGGATGGTGGTGGTGAAGGACATCGAGTTCTATTCATTCTGTGAGCATCACATACTGCCGTTCTTCGGCACGGTCAGCATCGGTTACATCCCCAACGGTAACATGATCGGGCTGAGCAAACTGCCGCGCATGGTCAACGCCATAGCACGCAAACTGCAGGTTCAGGAACGCCTCACGGCCGAAATATGCCGCGAAGTGGCATCCACACTCTCCGCCAAGGGTGTGATAGTGACATGTTCCGCCCGTCACCTATGCATACAGATGCGTGGCGTGGAAAAACAGCTTTCGTCGACCGACACCATCGACTACGTAGGCGATTTCGCCACCGACCCCGACCTGCGCCGCGAATTCTTTGCGCTGACAAAATAATGCGCCACTGCGCCATCAGCCATCTCTCTTTTCTCTTCTCCCCCATCCATTCTCCCACTCCGCAATGAACATGAGTAATGCCAATACAGCCAATGATGCCGAACGCCTTGAGCAGCTTCAACACAAACCCATAGGACGGCTGCTTTGGCAATACTCCCTCCCTGCCGTTGTGGGGATGCTTGTGATGCAGCTCTACAACATTGTCGACCGTATTTTCATCGGACAGGTTGTCGGACCGGAAGCCATAGCGGGGCTCGCCATCACATTCCCCGTAATGAACATAGCCACCGCACTTGGCACCCTTGTAGGCGCCGGTGCCGCGGCACGTGTCAGCCTTTTTCTCGGTGCGTCACAGGAAAACAAGGCCCAGCGTATCCTCGGCAACGCCCTTGTACTCACACTCGTAATCGGTGCAATCTACATCGGGCTGTTCGCATGGAAGATGGACGAAGTGCTCTGCCTGTTCGGTGCCAATGAGGTCACCCTCCCCTATGCACGTGATTTCATGATGTATATTCTGCCGGGACTGATGCTCACAAACCTTACGTTCTCGTTCAACAACGTGATGCGTGCATCGGGATTTCCGGTCAAGGCCATGGTCACTATGTTTATAGGCGCAGGTCTCAACATCCTGCTCGCCCCAACGTTCATCTACGTGCTTGACGCAGGCATCAAGGGGGCAGCCATCGCCACCGACATCGCCATGGCCATCTCAATGGTGTTCGTAATGCAGCATTTCTGCCGGAAGAGCAACGGACCTGTAACATTCCGTCCCGGCATCTACAGGCTGGATTTACCACTTGTATGGGGAATGATAGGCATCGGTGCCGCGCCGTTTGTGGTGAATGTGGGCGCCTGCCTGATCAACATATTCATTAACCGCGCGCTGCTCGACTACGGCGGTGTGGCGGCCATTGCCGCATCAGGCATTTTCGTGACCTACACCTCCATGCTGTGCTGCATAATTCTCGGCATATGTCAGGGGATGCAGCCCATTGTAGGCTTCAACTATGGCTGCCAGCGCTACAACCGCGTGGAACGCACCTTCTGGCTTGCGGTATGCGCAGCCACAACCGTAAGTTTTGTCGGATGGCTGGCAGGACTGACCATTCCTCACCTCATTGCCCGCGCATTCGTGAGCGACCAGAGCCTTGTGGATTTCACTGCCAAAGCACTGTCCACCGCCATGCTGTGCTTCTGGATGGTAGGATTCCAGATTGTGGCCACCACCTACTTCCAGTCAATCGGAAAAATCGGACTCTCGATTTTCCTGAGCCTCACTCGCCAGATTATCTTCTTCCTCCCGCTCCTCTACATCCTGCCCCATTTCTTCGGCCTCAACGGCGTCTGGTCCACCTTCTACGCTTCCGACATCTGCGCCACCGTGGTGACCATCATCCTCATCGCCCACGCCTTCCGCCGCCTCCGCCGCGCATAATCCTCCAGCTTTTCCATGATAGCTAAATAGCCATGAAGCTACAATAGCTCTATATTAACTAAATAGCTATTTTAGCTATCTTAGCGATTAAGCCATCGCAGCTGCTTTGCAGCTGCACAATCAAAAACTCACCGCGGGCGCTGTGTCGTTGTGGCACAGCGCCCGCGGTGGTTTTTGCTGTTCAGGCTTCAAGCCTGAGTAAATGATTCTGTTATCAGCCGGCGAAGGCGAACAAGGCGGTGGAGTTGCCTGCGGCGATGATGCTGTCGTAGAAGTAGCTTACGATGCCAAGGCCGATGATGCCTGCAACACAGATCCAGAGGGCTACACGCTCGGTGCATGCGCTGCGGAATGTGGCGATCTGAGGCTCTTCAGGCGAGATGTACATGGCCTTCACTACAAGCAGATAGTAGTAGAGCGACACGATGGTGTTGATAAGGGCGATGAGCACCAGTACATATATTGCGATTGAGCCTTGGTTGATGGCAGAGGTAAAGATGAAGAACTTGCTGAAGAAGCCTGCGAACGGAGGAATACCTGCCAGCGAGAACATGGCGAGCATCATTGCGCATGCAAGCCAGGGGTTGGTTTTCGACAGGCCGTTGTAGTCGGTCATGCTTACCTTGCCGGTGGCATTCTCTATCGCGCCGATAACGCCGAAGGCTGCCAGATTCGAGAAGATGTACACAAGGATGTAGAACATCATTGCCGAAAGGCCCATGGCGTTGAAGCCGATAACGCCGAGCATGATGTAACCGGCCTGCGAAATCGAGGAGAACGCCAGGAAGCGCTTCATGTTCTTCTGACGTATGGCGAAAAGGTTACCGATAGTGATTGTAAGGATGATGAGTGCATAGAGCATCCATTCCCATACATTAGCATAGAACTGGCCGAACACCTGCACCAGAATCACCAGGAATGCGAACGCAGCCGCCCCCTTCGAGATAACCGAGAAATAGGCTGTGACCGAGGTGGGTGCACCCTGATATACGTCGGCTGTCCAGAGATGGAACGGCACGAGCGACAGCTTGAATCCCACACCGGCGATGACAAACGCGAGTGCCACAACGAGCATTGTATTGACCGACGTACCCAACTGGAGGGCGATGTCCTGGAAGTAGAGCGAGCCTGCAAGACCATAGACAAACGACAGACCCATCATGAACACTGCCGACGAGAACACGGCTGTGAGCATATACTTGATGGCTGCCTCATGGCTTTCATAGCGGTTCTTGTCGAAAGCCACCATGGCGGCAAGAGGAAGCGATGCGCTTTCCAGACCGATGACGAACAGCAGGAAGTGACGGGCCGAAATCATGAGATACATGCCGAACAGTGTCACAAGCAGCAGTTCGTAGAACTCTCCGCGGCGCATGATCATCAGCTCCCCGTTAGCCCATTTGCAGCTCTGGATAAGCACGATGAGAACACCCACATTGAGTATATTCTTGATCATGGCGCACACATCGGATGTGGCATACATTCCCGAGAAAGCATCTACCGTGCCGACATTGCCCCAAAGGAAGCTTGCCACGGTGAAAAGGAGGAACAATCCGGTGGTGAAACCGGCAATGCCGCCCTGTGCCTTCTTAGGCATGAACGTGTCGTAAAGGAACACCAACAGGAACACAATCAGCAAGCCGATTTCCTGTCGCATTGCAAGGAATTGAGAATAATCCATATTGATTCTGCTATGATAGGATTATGATTTCGTGTGTCAACCTCCGGATCACATCGCCGTCAGGGCGCGAAAAAACTCGGGGTTGAATGTGAATTTTATTAACGACTCGAAGAAGTTGGGGAAACATCCGATGGCTGCCACGCTCACCACGAGGGTCACAACCGAAAGGCGCTCCCACCATGTGGCGTCGGTGAGTTCGAGATGATGTGCATCCTGAACCGGACCGAACAGCAGCTTGCCGACAACGCGCAGGATGTAGACCGCTGTGATTACAATCGACGAGCAGGCTATGATGGTGAACACCAGACGGAGCGAGCCCAGGCCGGCATAGAAGTCGGCCATACCGGCTTCGAACGATCCGACGAAGATTGTCATTTCGGCCACAAAACCGCTGAGACCGGGAAGACCGAGCGATGCCATACCGGCAATCACATAGCCCACACCGAGGAACGGCATGATTTTCATAAGACCACCCATCAGGCGGATGTCGCGTGTGTGCGTACGGCCGTAAATCATACCGATAAGGGCGAAGAAGAGAGCCGTCATCAGACCGTGCGAAAGCATCTGCATGATGGCACCGGTAAGAGCGGTGGTGTTGATCATGAGGATGGCGAAGAGCACCATACCGCAGTGCGACACCGAAGAGTATGCGTTGATGTATTTGAGGTCGGTCTGCACGCATGCCGAGAACGCACCGTAAACCACCGAGATACCGGTGAGGATAAGGAAGATCCAGGCAAGGTCGTTGGCAGCCTCAGGCATCAGGTACATTGCCACACGGAAGCAACCGTAACCACCGAGCTTCATGAGCACACCTGCGTGAAGCATTGACACGGCTGTCGGAGCGCATGCATGACCGTCGGGGCTCCATGTGTGGAAGGGGAACATGGCGCCGAGAACGCCGAAACCTACGAAACACATGGGGAAGAGGAAATACTGCCATCCGGTGGAGATGGAGTTGTTGCGTGCAATCTCAAGGATGTTCCATGTAAGTTCACCACCTTCGGGTGCCGAATGGTAGTAGATGCCGATGAGGCTGAGCATCAGGAATGCCGAACCACCCATAAGCATCAGTGTGAGCTTCATGGCCGAGTATTCCTTGCGGCCTGTGCCCCACACACCGATGAGAAGGTACATAGGGATAAGAGCCACCTCATAGAACATGAACATTGTGAACAGGTCAATCGAGATGAAGAAGCCGAACACACCGGTGGAGAGGAGGAGCAGCCACATGAAGAAGTGGCGTGCATCGTCGATTTTCCACGAGGCGAACGAGCCGGCGAACACGATGATTGACGAAAGGATAAGCATGGCGATGGAAACGCCGTCGACACCTACCGCAAGATTGATATGGAGAGGTTCAAACCATGTCCATGAGCCGCAGTAAAGCATCTCGGCTGTCTCGCCGGCGGCGCGGAGTGCGAGATAATCGCACAGCAGCCATGCCGACAGCCCGATCAAAACAGTCGAGCCGGTCACTGCCACCGCGCGGATCTGCTTCACGTCGCGGCACAGGGCGAATCCCCCAAGCATGAGCAGCGGGATTATCACGAAATATATCAGAATATTCGAAAACATGTCTGTAACTATATTTTTATCTGTGTTTCAATCGGTTAAAATCACATTAGGCAAATGGCTGTCACAGCGCCGAGCAAAAGTGCGCCGATGAGATAGAGCCATACATACATCTGTATATTACCGGACTGCAGCCCCTTGATGGCAACCGACGCTTTCTGTGTGATATAGGCGAACGCATCCATGGTTCCGTCGACCATATGGCGGTCGAACCATGCGATAGGCTTGCTCACGCAGCCGAAGATGATGCGGTGGGTGATGAACTGGTAGAGCTCGTCCCAATAGAAACGGTGGTAGCACCAGTCCCAAAGTGCAGGAAGTGCGTTCTTGAACTTGGCGGGGAGCTGATTTTCCTTTTTATACATCACTGTGGCGAGAGCGATGGCGGCCACAGCCACAGCAAGGCTGATTCCGGCCACGCTCCAGTTGAGCGCCTTCAGATTGGTAAGGAAGTTGGCTCCTTCGGGGAACATCTCGTGACCGTTCCATGTAACGAGGTTACCCATAGGCACGAATCCGGCGAAGCAGGACACAACGGCAAGGATTACAAGCGGGAGGGTCATTGTCCAGGGCTGGTCGTGGGGAGCATGATGGCCGGCGGGTGTCTTGTGTTCTTTCCACCAGAAGATGAGATAGTAGAGACGGAACATGTAGAACGCTGTCAGACCGGCAACGAGCGACATCCATATGTACCAGAATGTCGAGTGGCCCATGGTGGCAGTGAGGATTTCGTCTTTCGAGAAGAATCCGGCGAAAGGAATGATACCTGCGATGGCCAGACATCCGATGAGGAACGTGATGTGCGTGATGGGCATGTGCTTGCGCAGACCGTGCATCGCTGTATAGTCGTTCGATCCGATTGCGTGGATGAGTGCGCCGGCGCAGAGGAAGAGGAGCGCCTTGAACATGGCGTGGGTGAACAGATGGAACATACCGGCCATGTAGCCCAGACCGTGATGGAATTCAGGACGGGCAACACCGAGCGAAACCATCATGAATGCAATCTGCGAGATGGTTGAGAACGCGAGCACGCGTTTGATGTCGATCTGTGTGCAGGCCACCATCGCCGCATAGAAGGCCGTGATTGCGCCTACCACAACAACGATGTTGAGCGCGGCGGTCTCCATAAGATAAAGCGGGAACAGACGGGCCACAAGGTATACACCGGCCACAACCATGGTGGCGGCGTGGATGAGGGCCGAAACGGGGGTCGGGCCTTCCATGGCGTCGGGGAGCCAGATGTGCAGAGGCATCATGGCCGATTTACCCATACCGCCCATGAAGATGAGCACGAGCGCCCATGTCAGCACCGATGCACCCATGAAAGTGGGAGCGGCGCTCTGAGTGAACTTGGCAAGAATGCCCTGTGCAGTTTCGGGGTTAACCTGGAATACATTCTCCTGACCGGCTACAACCGAAGATGTGAAGTCGGTGAAGTTGAATGTTCCGGTGTAGTAGCTGAGGACAAGGATACCCAGAAGGAATCCGAGGTCGGCGAAGCGGGTGACGATAAATGCCTTCTTCGAAGCTGCCACTGCCGAGGGACGGGTGTAATAGAAACCAATCAACAGATAGGACGACGCACCCACAAGCTCCCAGAAGATGTACATCTGGAAAATGTTGGTGGCCACTACCAGACCGAGCATCGAGAAGCTGAACAGCGACAGGAACGCGTAGAAACGCTGGAATCCTGTTTCCCACACGCCATGATGGTCGCGCATGTAACCGTTGCTGTACAGATGCACCATGAACGAGATGGTGGTTATTACAACAAGGAGCAATGCCGAAATTGGGTCGAGCAGGAATCCGATGCGGATTACCAGATTATCGTAAAGCGACAGCCAGTCCTGATTGAAAATCACAGCCTGAAGGCGCGTGTGGGTGTCGGCATCTACAAATTCGGGGTTGCCGGAGAAGAAATAAGTGAACGAAGTGATATAGGCAAGCACCATAGTGACGCCCATACCGGCTGTGCCGAGGATTCCGGCCCAGCGGTGACTCAGCTTATGGCCGCATAGCCCCAGAAAGAGGAACATCGCCAGCGGCAAAGCAAGGATAATGATAGGAATTAACGGTTGCATGGCGCTTTTAATATTTCATTTTGTTTACGTCGCGGACGTCGATATTCTCCGACACGCGGAACACATTGATGATAATCGCAATGGCCAGTGCTGTCTCAGCCGCCGCCAGACCGATGGCGAACAGCGAGAAGAACATGCCCTCAAGTTCGCCGGGGAAAAGGAAACGGTTGAACACCACAAAATTGATGTCAACCGAGTTGAGCATCAGTTCCAGCGATATGAGAATGGCAATCATGTTTCGGCGGGTTATGAAACCGTAAACACCGCAGCAGAACATGAAAAGACTGGGAATGAGGTAATATAAAATTGTCAGATCCATGATTCTCTTTCTCTTTAGGCGTTACTTTTTACGGGCAATTACAACACCGCCGATGATACATGCCAGAAGCAACACGCTGATAGCCTCGAAAGGCAGCAGGTACTGGGCATGTCCGGTGCCCATGAGTGCCACTCCGATTTCACGCATCACGGGATTGCTTCCGGAGGGTGTGGCCGAAAGCATTGCGGTGCGGCTCACAAGCGAGTAACCGGCCACTACAAACATTGCGACAGCCGCTCCCAGACCGAGCAGACGCTTGCGCGAGACAAGTGCCGCCGAATTTTCGCCGGGATGGCTTGTAAGCAAAATTGAAAACACGAACAACACCACTATACCGCCGGCGTAGACCGCAATCTGCACTGCGCCGAGAAACTCATAGTCGAGCTTGAAGTAGAGCGCGGCTGTTGCGAACAGGGCGAACAGCAAGTAGGTTGCGGCACGCAAGATTTTGCGGGTTGTTACAGCAAGCACCGAGAAGATGATAAGCGCCAGGGCTATTATCATGTAAACGATGATACTTCCTACTGATTCCATATTATAATTCTTCGTTTTATTTCGTTGACAAAAACCGGAACGCCTGCCCTATCCGGCATGGCATCCGGTAATGAGAATTTATCCGGGCTGTGTGCCTGCGTTCTTGGCGGCCTCACGCTCAGCCTTGAGCTTGGCGGCCTTTTCAAGAGCCGCGCGGATTTTGGCTTCCTTCTCAGGGTCGCCACCGGCAGCGGCAAGGGCCTTTTTGGTTTTCTCGTCGTCGGCTGGTGCGGCCGCAGGTTTGGGAGCCTCAGCATCAGCACCGGCAGCAGCAGCGGCCTTCTTGGCAGCAGCGGCAGCCTTGGCAGCCTCGATCTTGGCCTGCTTTTCCGCCTCAAGCTTCGCAATCTGCTCGGGGGTAGGCTTGGGTTCGGGTTTCTCGGGAAGATAATTGAGCTTTTTCACAAGTTTCTCACGTGTGAACACAGCCTGCTCGAAATCGTTGGTGAACTCGATGGCGTTGGTGGGACATGTGGTCACACAAAGCTGACAGAATGTGCAGCTGCCGAGATCGTAGAAATAACGGTCGAGCTTTTTCTTCTTTTTGCCGTCCCAGGTGTCCACCATCTTCGTCTCGATGTTGATGGTTCCGTTGGGACAGTTACGCTCACAGGTGCCGCAAGCGATGCACCGGTGGTTTCCCTCCGCATCATAGATGAACTGCAGCGAGGCGCGGAAACGCTGTGCCACATGCATGTCATCACGATTTTCGGGATATCTTTCTGTAATCTTAGGGGTGACAAATTCCTTTCCGGTAACCTCAAGCCCCTTGAACAGGCTCGAAATTCCTTTCCCTAAGGACGAAAAATAATCTTTTACACTACCCATTTTTAAATCTTATGTCGTTTTTTCTTTATTTTCTCTATTCTACTGCCGACGATTACGCGCGGTTCACTTTACCTGACCGCCGAGAATGTCAAGCAACTCGGTGGTGATGGCCTGCTGACGCAGTTTGTTGAACTCAAGCTGCAGCTGGTCGTGAAGCTTCTTGGCATTGTCGTTGGCACTCTGCATGGCCATCACGCGGGCAGCCTGCTCACTCGCACGATTCTCGGTGAACACGTCCTGAACCACAGCAAGGAGATACATGGGGAGGATGGCGGTGAAAATGCGCTCGGGCGAAGGCTCGAAGATGTAAGGCTTGACCTCCGATCCGGCACTAACACCGGCGAACGCTTCGTCGGTTACGGGCAACAGCTGCTGAAATTCGGGCAACTGCTTGGCAACGCTCTTGAACGACATGTAGAGCATGTCCACGCGGTCGTATGTGCCGTTCAGGAACTTGTCGCGGAGTTGCCATGTGAAATCGCGCACGGCGGCATCACCGCTCTTTGAATCCACGCCCTCCGGCACTTCGAAATCAACGCCGGGCAATTTGAGTTTCGCCACGGCCTTGGCAATCTTGCCGCCGATCGGAATCAAAGTAATCCTCACTCCTGTGCCCACCTCCTGACGCAGCTGCGTGAGATGCTGAAGCAGAAGTTTGAAAATATTCACGTTGTAGGCACCACAGAGGCCATCGTCGGAGCCCCATACCACCACGCCCACGCGCTCAACGGGGCGCGGGGTCATGAGCGGAGAGGTAAAGACCGCATCGGAGCTGAGCAGATTGGCAATCACCGCTTCCACCTGATTGCGGAACGGGCGCAACTGCTTCAGTGCCGTTTCGGCTTTATGCATTTTGGCCGATGAAATCATCTTCATGGCACCGGTTATCTTTTCGGACGATGCCACAGAGCCGATTCGGCCTTTGAGTTCTCTAAGTGTTGCCATTTATAGATGGTTGAATCTTAGTATGGTTTCTGATTAATTGTAGCGGGCGGCCACTTCGGCGGCAGCCTCGGTCAGTTTGGCCGTGCAGTCGTCGGTGAGCTGACCCGACTTGATAACATCAAGCACATCGGCCTGATATTTTGCATGAAGCAGCTGCATGAGTGCATCCTCGAATTCAGCCACCTTGTCCACGGGAACATTGCTGAGCAGACCGTTCACACCGCAGTAGATTACGGCCACCTCATCCTCAACGGCCCAGGGCTTATACTGAGGCTGAATGAGCAGACGCTCGTTCTTGCGGCCACGGTCGATGACGCGTGCTGTCACAGGGTCGATGTCGCCGCCGAACTTTGTGAACGATTCAAGCTCACGGAACTGAGCCTGGTCGATTTTCAGTGTACCTGCCACCTTCTTCATCGACTTGATCTGAGCGTTACCACCCACACGCGACACGGAGATACCCACGTTGATGGCGGGACGGATACCGCGGTTGAACAGCGCGGTCTCAAGATATATCTGACCGTCGGTAATCGAAATCACGTTGGTCGGAATGTAAGCCGATACGTCGCCGGCCTGTGTCTCGATGATGGGGAGCGCGGTGAGCGAACCACCACCCTTCACAATCGGCTTCAACACCGCAGGCAGGTCGTTCATGCTCTCTGCCACCTGCTGGTTGTCGATAATCTTTGCGGCACGCTCAAGCAGACGCGAATGCAGATAGAAAATATCGCCGGGGTATGCCTCACGTCCGGAGGGACGTTTCAGAATCAGCGAGATCTCACGATAGGCCACGGCCTGTTTCGAGAGGTCATCGTAAACGATAAGGGCGTCACGTCCGGTGTCGCGGATATACTCACCGATTGCCACGCCTGCGAACGGCGAATAGTAGCGCATCGCTGCGGAATCAGATGCGGTAGCCGCAACGACACATGTGTAATCAAGGGCGCCATGCTGACGGAGGGTCTCCACGATGGCAGCCACCGAGGATGCTTTCTGGCCGATTGCAACATAGATGCAATATACAGGCTTGCCTTCCTCGTAGTTCTTGCGTTGGTTGATGATGGTATCGATGGCGATAGCGGTCTTGCCGATCTGACGGTCGCCGATGATAAGCTCACGCTGACCGCGGCCAATGGGCACCATGGAGTCAACAGCCTTGATACCGGTCTGCAGAGGCTGTTTCACCGGCTGGCGGAAAATAACACCGGGAGCCTTGCGCTCCAGCGGCATGAGCAGACGCTCGCCCTCGATGGGTCCGCGGCCGTCGACCGGTTCGCCGAGGATGTTGATCACACGGCCGAACACTCCCTCGCCAACAGGGATAGAAGCGATTTCGCCCGTGCGGCGTACGGTCATATTCTCTGTCACCTTGTTCACATCGTTGAGCAGAATAACGCCCACGTTGCTTTCCTCAAGGTTAAGAGCCACGCCTTTCACGCCGTTTTCAAACTCCACAAGCTCGTTGGCACACACGTTGTCGAGGCCATAGACGTGAGCCACACCGTCGCCCACTTCAAGCACGGTGCCCACTTCCTCAAAAGCAACGGTGCGGTTGACGCTTTCAAGCTGTTGCTTTAAAACTTCTGAAATTTCGCTTGGATTAATCATTCTGTATGGTTAATGTTAAAGAGAGTGTTGTTTGCTTGATTTAGCCGCCGCTCCGCATGCGGAACAGCGTTATGTATTTTCCTTCCCCACGGTTGTTCCGGCAGAGCCGGAAACTGTGTCTCAGCCAAGCAGTTTAAGCTTCAGCTGTTTGAGTTCATTACGCACTGAGGCGTCGAGCTGTTCGGATCCCACTTTCACTGAAAAACCTCCGATGAGCGAGGGATCCAATTTAAATGAATATTCCATTGTGCCCCCCTTCAGGTGCGAAAGGATGAGCTGCTTGAGGCGTTTCTCCTGTTCCTCGGGCATAGGTGCCGCAGCCGTCACCTCCACCTTGTAGATGTTGTTGAGCTTGCGGTAATCCTCCTCATATGCAAGTGCGATGCCACGGGCCATGGGCAGACGGTTGTTCTGCCGCAGGAGTTTCAGGAAGTCCGAAAAGACCTCGTCGGCCGGATCTGCACCGGCGGCGGTCATAAGCAGCTGCTGCTTTTTTTCAGGCGATATGAACGGATTCGCCATCGTGGTATCGAGTTCCGGGTAAGCGGCGAAACTCGTCGACATATGGTTCATCAGTTCATACATCCGTGCCTCGGCCTTCTTCTCAATAGCGAACTTGAGGAGAGCCTTGGCGTAACGGCTTGGGATGAGGCCTTCGTTCATTGCTGTAACAGGGGGTTAATGGCGATTTCAGTTCTTTGTTTCCATCTCATCGAGCAGTGAATCGACGAGCTTCTGCTGAGCTTTGTCGTTTTCAAGCTGGCCGCGGGTCACCTGTGCCGCAATCTCAAGAGCATAGCGGCTCACCTGGTCACGCAGGCCTTTTTCGGCCTCTTTCCGGCTCTGCTCTATCGACTGTTTCGCAGAATCGATTACCTTCTGGGCCTCTTTCTTGGCGTCTTCACGCGCCTCCTCAATGATCTGTGATTTGATTTTGTTGGCCTCGGCAATTATATCGGCCTGCTCATGGCGGGCCTGGTCCACATATTTGCGGGCCTCCACCTGGGCATTGTCGAGCTGCTCCTTGGCATTCTGGGCATATTCAACACCCTTGTCAATAAGGTCGGCACGACCATCCATCCCCTTCAGGATCACAGGCCATGCGAATTTCCACAGGATGAACAGAAGGATGACGAACGAGACGAACATCCACACAGTCAAGCCAAAATCAACTTTAAACAGTTCCATAAATAATTGCTGAAGTCAAAAATAAATTAAGTAAACCGCACCGGCACTGCAAGGCCGCATCGGATAACATTCTTTCCGGAACCTGCGGAAAATCCACGCGGGGAGGATTTCTCCGTGGCGCCGGTTCCGCCGATGCTGAATGTGAGCGGAACCGGATCCGGACGGAAATTTGTGGTGTGCGGGATTAAACGAACAGAGCCAATACGCAAACGATGACTGCGAACAGAGCCACACCTTCCACGAGGGCGGCAATCACAATCATGTTCGAACGGATATCGCCCGATGCCTCAGGCTGGCGTGCGATGGCCTCCATGGCCGACGATCCGATTTTACCGATACCGATACCGGCAGCGATGGCTGCGATACCTGCGCCAATCGATGCGCCAAGACCTACGAGGGCTTCTGCTGCTAAAATCAATCCTAACATAATTTTAAGAGTTTTGAGAGTTTATTTAATTTAGATTTATTTCTGTATGTCATTTACTTTGCTGCGGTTGCAGGAGCGGTTGCAGCTGCGGGAGTTGTCGTGGTTGAGGCTGCGGCCTCCTCTGCAGGCTTGTGCTCCTTATGTCCGTGACCGTCCTCCTGCGCAAGCGAGATGAAGATGGTGGAAAGCATGGTGAACACATAGGCCTGGATGAAGCTTACCAGCACATCAATGAGCAGCATGAACACCGAGAACAGCACCGAGACCACTGCTGTGCCGGAAGCCACGGCATAACCCATCGCCCCGAATATGAATATGAGGAGTGTGAGGACAAGCACAATCATATGGCCGCCCATCATGTTGGCGAACAGACGGACTGTGAGGGCAGCCGGCTTCGTGAAGATACCGAACACCTCGATTACCTGCATGATGGGGATGGGGAACTTGAGCCACAGGGGCACATCGGGCCAGAAAATCTCCTTCCAGTAATGTTTCGTACCGAAGAAGTTGGTCATGACAAACGTCATGAGCGCAAGCACCATGGTCACTGCTATATTGCCTGTCACGTTGGCACCGCCGGGGAAAACTACAATCAGTCCGAGCAGGTTCATGAAAAAGATGAACATGAACACTGTGAGCAGATAGGGTGCGAAACGGGGAGCCTTGTCCTTAAGGGTGGCCTTTATGACGCCGACGTAAATGAAATCGACAAGCAGCTCGAAAAAGCCGAGACCCTTGCGGGGCGCTTTATAAGGGTTGTGCTTATGCCAGCGTGCCAGCATGAAGCAGCACAGAATCACGATGATGCATGCAATGAAGATGGCGCACACGTTCTTGGTTATCGACAGATCCCAGGGCTTGTACTCTTTGCCGTCGACAATTTCAACGATCTTACCTTTGTAGTCGCCTTCGGTTGCAATCTTGAAGGTGGCGTTACCATCCTTCCAGACAGCACCGTGCTCCACACGGGCGGATGAAAACACATGCAGGCCATCCTTGCCGAACACAATCACCGGAAGCGGCATGCGCTTGTGATGATTGAAGGGCACTTCCCAGCCATAACCGTCGCCGAGGTGCTCGAAAATCGTGCTCTTCAGGTCAAGCTCATCCTCGTGGGTAGTCGCCTCAACGTGTTCAAGGTCGGCATGGACATCCTTTTCAAGACCCGACTCATTGGCCGCAGCCATACCGAAGGCTGTAGCCACAATCAGTGAGAAAAGGAACAGAATGCGTTTCATATGTTGCGGTGGTATTATATCAGAATTCAATAGACACACACGGAAATAACGTCATGATCGATATCGGCGATGCCGCCTGCTATCTCCACTTCATGCTCGCCGTCGCTGTTGCGGTAACGGACAACGCCCTTGTCGAGTGTCGAGATGAGCGATGCATGACGCGGGAGCACAGTGAACTGCCCTTTCTCGCCGGGAAGCGTTACAGATTGCGCCTCGCCTTCGAAAATTATGCGTTCTGCCGATATGATTTTCAGTGTCATATGTGTAGTCTATGGGGAATAATTGGCCGTAAATTGCTTTATTTAACCTGTGCAAGCAGTTTCTTGCCTTTCTCTATGGCTTCGTCGATTGTGCCGACATTGAGGAAGGCCTGTTCGGGATACTCATCCATCTCGCCCGACAGAATCATCTTGAATCCGCGGATGGTCTCGCTGAGGGGAACCATCACACCGGGGAGACCGGTGAACTGTTCAGCCACGTGGAACGGCTGCGAGAGGAAGCGCTGCGCGCGGCGTGCACGCGAAACCACAAGTTTGTCCTCGTCCGAAAGTTCGTCCACACCGAGGATGGCGATGATATCCTGAAGCTCGTTGTACTTCTGCAGAAGCTGCTTCACAGCCTGAGCGGTGTTATAGTGGTCCTCGCCGATGATGTTGGGGTCAAGGATTCGTGAAGTCGATTCAAGCGGGTCAACGGCAGGATAGATACCAAGCTCCGAAATCTTACGGCTGAGCACCGTTGTTGCATCAAGGAAGCTGAAGGTTGTGGCCGGAGCGGGGTCGGTCAAGTCGTCGGCAGGCACGTAAATGGCCTGTACCGATGTAATAGAACCGTTCTTAGTGGATGTGATTCGCTCCTGAAGCATACCCATTTCTGATGCAAGTGTAGGCTGATAACCCACAGCTGAAGGCATACGGCCGAGAAGAGCCGAAACCTCCGAACCAGCCTGAGTGAAACGGAAGATATTGTCGATGAACAGAAGAATATCCTTACCGCCGCCGTCCTGATCGCGGAATTGCTCGGCCACGGTCAGACCGGACAGAGCCACACGCAGACGTGCGCCCGGGGGCTCGTTCATCTGGCCGAACACCAGAGTGGCCTGCGACTGCTCAACCTCTTTCATGTCGACGTCGGCAAGATTCCACTCCCCTTTTTCCATACCTTCACGGAACTTCTCGCCGTATTTCATTACGCCGCTCTCAATCATCTCGCGCAGGAGGTCGTTACCCTCGCGGGTACGCTCGCCCACACCGGTGAACACCGAGAAGCCGTTGTGACCTTTGGCGATGTTGTTGATCAGCTCCATGATGAGCACGGTCTTTCCTACACCGGCGCCACCGAACAGACCGATTTTACCACCCTTACTGTAAGGCTCGAGAAGGTCAATCACCTTGATACCGGTGAATAGGATTTCGGTACCGATAGTCAGGTCCTCAAACTGGGGAGCCGGCTGATGGATGGGACGCATGTCGGTGCGTTCAAGCGCGGGAAGGTGGTCGATAGCCTCGCCCACAACGTTGAGCAGACGTCCTTTCACCTGCTCGCCGGTGGGTACGGCAATCGGGCGTTCCAGACTGTCGACGCGCAGACCGCGACGCAGACCGTCGGTGCTCTCCATGGCCACACAGCGCACTGTGTCCTCGCCAATGTGTTGCTCCACTTCAAGAATCAACATCGAACCGTCCTCACGGTCGACTTTCAACGCGGTATAGATGGGAGGCAGGATGTTGTCGTCACCATCGAAAATCACATCGACTACAGGGCCGATTACCTGTGCTATTTTTCCGAATTTATCGCTCATTACTATGAGAGGTGTAGGTATGAAACAGATTATTTGTTGTTGGAGGGATTTCGACACCTCAGACCGTGGTTGCGGCCTCAGGCATCAGCTGCATCGGGGGACTGGAATCAGAAGTACCAGCCCATGCAGATTATCAGGACCATCAGCGCGAGGTTGACAAGGTTGATGGGGAGGAGATATTTCCATTCAAGCGAAAGCAACTGGTCGATACGCAGACGGGGATAGGTCCACTTGAACCAGATAATCACGAACGAGAGGACGAAGGCCTTGAGCAGGAACCAGACTACCGAGGGGATATAACCCATTATCTGGTTGAAGCCGTCCCAGCCCTCTATGCGCAGCGGCATCCATCCTCCGAAGAACATCAGGGCAGCAACGCCCGACACGATGAAGAGGTTAAGATACTCCGCCAGGTAGAAGAAGCCGAAATGGATACCAGAATATTCAGTATGATAGCCGGCGGTAAGCTCACTCTCAGCCTCGGGAAGGTCGAACGGGCCACGGTTGGTTTCCGCTGTACCGGCAATCATATAGATTACAAATGCGATGATGGCAGGGATGTGAGCCTGGAAAATGAACCATCCGTCGGCCTGGGCCTCAACGATTTTCACAACATCCATAGTTCCGGCGAATGCCACCATGGTGAGAATCGACAGTCCCACCGACAGCTCGTAGCTCACCATCTGCGCACCCGAACGAAGGGCGCCGATAAGGGTGAACTTGTTGTTCGACGACCAACCGGCAAGCAGGATACCGAGCACGCCTATCGACGAGCAGGCAACCAGGAAGAAGATGCCGATATTGAAGTCTATAATCTGCAAGCCATTACCCCAGGGAAGCACTGCAAAGCAAAGCATTGAGGCAATGATTACCAGGTAAGGTGCGAGTGCGAACAGGAACTTGTCGATGTGGTTGAGGGTGATAAGCTCCTTGATGAGCATCTTCACGGCATCGGCCATACTCTGGAGCAAGCCCCAGGGACCCACACGGTTCGGGCCGAGGCGACACTGGAAATATGCGCATATCTTGCGCTCATAGAGGATGTAGAAGAGCGCCAGCACGGCATAAACGAGCAGCAACCCCACGCCCACCAGCAGGCACTCGATTGTGGTTGCCAGCCATGAAGGCATGTAGTTGTTGAGCAGGGCGTCGAACCATGCAGAAAAACTATGGAAATTATCTATCGTATAGTTATCCATAACGTTATTTGAGAATAGCAAAATTCACTATTTTGTGTTCGTAATCAATGTGATGCCGCCTGTGGCGGTTAATTGGTATGCGTGCCGCCGGAGCATCAGCGGTCCATGTCAGGCACGATGTAGTCGAGTGAACCGCCGATTGTGATAAGGTCGGCGATTTTCTGCCCCACTGTGATGTGATCCACAACGGCAGCGGCATTGAGACTGGGGGTGGCAAGCTTGAGACGGTAGGGCTTGGTGGAACCGTCGCTCTCGAGGTATACACCGAACACGCCGCGGCAACCTTCAACCACCTGGAACCAGTGGCCCACAGGGAGCTTCAGCACCTTAGGCACTTTTGCAAGATAATCACCTTCGGGGATATTGTCGATAAGCTGCTCGATGATGTGCGCGCTCTGCATCACTTCATCAAGACGGTTGTTGAAACGTGCCATCGAGTCGCCCTCGGTGCGCACAACCTGCTCGAAATCGAGCTTCTCATATCCGCTGTAGGGATGTGTCTTGCGCACGTCGCAAGCCCAGCCGGAAGCACGGCCTGAGGGACCGGTGATACCGAACGAGATGGCATCCTCGCGCGAAAGCACGCCTACGCCTTCCATACGGTTCTTGGCAATCACATTCCCTGTGAAAAGTTTCTTGTATTCAGCCACATTCTTGGGGAGAACCTCAAGCAGAGCGTGAACGTCCTTCACGAAATCGGGATCAAGATCAGCCATCACACCGCCGATGCAATCGTAGTTGAATGTCATGCGGGCGCCGCATGTCTTTTCCATGATGTCGAGAATCTGCTCACGCACACGCAGCGTGTAGAAGAGCATGGTGGTTGCACCGAGGTCCATACAGAATGTTCCCATGAACAGGCAGTGCGAAGCTATACGCGACAGCTCGTCCATGAGGATACGGATTACGCGGGCACGCTCGGGAACTTCGATTCCGGCAGCCTTCTCGATGCAGAGGCAGAGGCCGTGATGATAATTATGGGCCGAGAAATAATCGAGACGGTCCATAAAATGAAGCGTCTGCATGTAAGCCAGATTCTCGCTGAGTTTTTCAACTCCACGGTGAATGTAGCCCATGTAGACGTCTATTTTCTTGATGGTCTCGCCATCGACAGCGGTGCGGAAACGGAGCACGCCGTGGGTAGCGGGGTGCTGCGGGCCGATGTTCACCACAAAATCATCGGGAGCGAATACAGGCACTTCCTTCTTTTCAACCTTTCCGTCGGGTTGTTCCACCCAGGTGGAGGTGTAATCGCTCTGACGCTCGTTTTCAACCGATACGGCGTTCTGAGGCTCGTTCATGTTGTAATCCTTGCGCAAGGGGTAGCCCACCCAGTCGATGCTGAGGAAGAGGCGGCGCATATCAGGGTTACCGATGAATACGATGCCATAGAAATCGTAGACCTCACGTTCGAAAATCCCTGCAATGCGGTAAAGGTCGGCAATGCTGTGGAGCATGGGGTTATCGCGGTCGGTGGTTTCCACGCGCACCGATACGAACTGTTTGGTTGTGGTCGACGTGAGATAATAAACGCATCCGAGCGAGGTTTTCCAATCGTTGCCGACTATGGTTACAAGGTAGTCGAATCCGAGGTCATCGCGGAGCGACTTCACCAGCGAGTGAAGCTGTGCGTCAGCGACTTTGACGAGCAGAATCTCCCCTTCCTCGAAGGTCGCATCGGGGCAAAGCTTGGAAATCTTATCCTGCAATTCAGCCATATTGTTAGTTTTCTTCGTTGTGGTTGAGTTTATTGAACATGGAGTAGAGAGGCGTCTGCGGGAATTTATTCCTCAGTCACGGGATGCTCCTGAAGATACTTTTTGCGGTCCTCCTTGCGGTTGACTACGCCGAAGAAACGCTCTACCTTCATCTTTCTGGAGAGCTGCATGATACTGTAGATCATGGCTTCGGGACGGGGAGGACAACCGGGGCAGTAGACATCGACAGGCACAATGTCCTCAATGCCCTTGGCCACGTGGTAAGAATTACGGAAGGGGCCTCCGGAAATGGCGCAACTGCCGCATGCGATTACATATTTAGGCTCGGCAAGCTGGTCGTACAGACGGCGGAGCACAGGGGCCATGCGGTTCACAATCGTTCCGGCCACCATGATGAAGTCAGCCTGACGGGGGGACGAACGGGCCACTTCCCAACCGAAACGCGCCATGTCGAAACGCGCTGCGCCAAGCGATACGAACTCGATGCCGCAGCAGCTTGTGGCGAATGTCAGGGGCCATATTGAGTTGCTTCGACCCCAGTTTATCAGCTTATCGAGCGAACCCACGAGCACGTTGGTGCCGCTGTCGCGAAGCTCCTGAACGAGCTTTTCGATATATTCATTGTCCTTCCAGGCCTCATAGGGCATGGATTTGGTGGTAACGTCTTTTACTTCCATTCAAGAGCTCCTTTCCGCCAGGCATAAACCAAGCCCAGCACTAAGATGGCAAAAAACACTGCTACCGCAGCCACGCCTGCCCCACCGAAGGGATTGCGCAGGCACACAGCCCAGGGATAGAGAAACACTGTCTCTACATCGAACATCAGGAAGAGGATGGCAAACAGATAGTAGCCCACATGGAAACGTGTCATACTTCCACCACGTGTGGGGATACCGCACTCATAAGCCTCACCTTTCTGGGGGTTGAACGAACGGGGCGAGATCAGCCCGGCAAGCCATAACGCCAATGCCACGAGGGCTGCACCGGTAAGGAGCGCCACGATGGCAAACAGGGCGGGGTCAATTCCAAAAATACCTAATGATATCATAAATTGTTTTGAGTTTTCTCAATCCTAAGGTCAGTTACCACATCCCCGGGCATGCCTACCAACCGGCGACAAGCAATCGGGCTCATGGCAAGATGCATTGACAAGTAACTGCACCAGCATCAACAATTTCACATTCATCGATTCCCGAAAACAACGGAGATTGCACAACGTTCCCTCCCGGAATCAATCGCAAAATGCACTTTTCCGAGGGCAAAGATAAGCTTTTTTTTTCAATTATAGGTCAATTTAACAATTTATTTTGGCATCAAATTGGCAATCTGAAAGCCGCTGACAAAGGCGCCACTGCCCAAGCAGCGCCCTAACCCGGGCACTTATCAGAGTTTATCCGAGCTTATCAGAGTTTATAAGAACTTATCAGAGTCATCAGAGTTATCAGAGTTTATAATTCTGATAAGTTCTGATAAGTTCGGATAAATTCGGATAAATGTAAAAACGCATGAGGGCCGGGACTGAGTCCCGGCCCTCATGCGAGGTATGTGTTAAGCCTGCGTTATTTCACGCCAAGCTTGGTTTTCACGAGAGCTGTCACGTCCTGCACGTCAGCGCTGACGAAGGCGGGAACGCCCTCGGGGAATATCATTGTAAAGCCGTTCTCGGTGCCGACGCTCTTGATGGCGTTCATAACCTTTTCCTGAACGGGCTGCATCAGCTGAGCCTGCTGACGCTGCAGATCCTGCTGCGCTGTCTGGGCAAACTGCTGTGCCTTCTTATCAAGTTCCTGAAGGTCCTGCAGACGGCGCTCCTTGATTGACTGCAATGTGGTGGCGTCCTTTTCAAGTTCCTGAAGTTCAGCCATTTTTTTCTGAAGCTCTTCATTAATCTTTGCGTATTCTGCCTCATAAGTTTTGGCAGCTTCTCCAATCTTGGTCTGAGCCTCCTGATATTCAGCCATCTGGGGGATGATGCTTTCCACATCAACAACACCGAACTTGGGAGCCTGCGCCCAAAGGCATGCAGGAAGCGCTACTGCGAGCGCTACAAGAATTTTTTTGAACATGTTTGATTCGTTGAGTTATTTTTGATTTTTAATTAGTTGCTTTAACTGGACTCGTACAGGCCGCGACAAGAGAATTTTCAGGCATCAGTTGGCATAGCCGAGTTTCGCCAGCACTTCGTTGCTGACATCGATACGAGGCGAGGCGTAGATTATGTTGGCAGAGGATGCACGGTCGAAAATTGCCTGATAGCCGCGCTCTTCCGAAAGTTTCTTTACAGCATTATAAATATCGTCCTGAATAGGCTTCATAAGTGTCTGGCGTTTTTTATACAGTTCACCTTCCGGACCGAAATATTTGTAGCGGAGCTCGGTGGCCGACTGTTCCTTGGCCACAATCTCCTCCTCACGCTTTTTCACCTGCTCTTCGGTGAGGAACACCTTGTCGGAAAGGTACTGCTTATACATGGCGTCAGCCTCTTTCGAAGCAGCCTCCACCTCTCGCTGCCAACGCTGCGACAGCTGGTTGAGCTGTTCGTTGGCCATCTCATAGGAAGGCACATTCTTGAGGATGTACTCCATATCGATCAACGCGAATTTCTGGGCGCTTCCGGCAAAAGCGATGCCGGCGAGCAGTATCAGTGTGAAGAATATTTTTTTCATCGGTTAAAATTTAAGTTGTTTAAATCGGATTCTATACCAATATAGACGTCTGAGAGCCGAAAAGGTTTAACAAATCCGGCTTTAAGCCCCGACATCGCAACGGCTTAGAACTCCTGGCCGAGGATGAAGTGGAAGTGCGAGCCGCCTTTCTGTCCGAACACCTTGTCGAAACCGTAAGCCCAGTCGATACCCATCATACCCACCATGGGGAGGAAGATGCGGACACCGGCACCGGCACTGCGTTTGAGGTCGAACGGCGAGAAGTCCTTGACGGCTGTCCATGCGTTACCGCCCTCCACGAAGGCCAGACCATAAATGGTGGTCGTGGGCTGCAGCATGAAGGGGAAGTGAAGTTCAAGGCCGAAACGGGTGTACGCATAACCCTCGCGTCCCCACGGAGTGAGCGAACCGTTTTCATAACCGCGCAATGCGATGGTCTCGGTTGCATAGGTGTAGGATCCGCTCATACCGTCGCCACCTACATAGAATGTCTCGAACGGCGATTTTAGCCATTTGTTGTAGCTTCCGAGCAGACCGATATCGGCACGGGTCATGAGCACGAGTGTCCATTTTCCGTCAGGATTGGTGAGCGGAGTGTATGTACGCGACTTGAAACGGAGCTTCCAGTATTCAATCCAGCGATAAAGTTCTTTCTTGGATGCTGTGGTGTTCTCGTTATACAGTTTCTCCCAGTCCTTTTTACCGCCAAAGAGCGAGGCCGGCGGAGTGAAAGAGAAGTTAAGCGAGATGGAGGAGCCGCGACGGGTGTAGAGCGGGTTGTCGATGGAGTTACGTGCAAGCGTGAGTCCGAGCACAAGTGCGTTCGACGTACCGTTGTTCATGTAGTACAGATACTCCCAGTTCTTCAGGTAATAGAAGTTGTATGAAAGCTCTGTTGTGAGTGTGAAATAGTCGTCAGGCCAGTTCAGACGCTTTCCGAAGCCGACGGTTACACCGGCCATCTGGAGCACCTTGTTGGGGTCGTAGGCGTTCTGTATGGAGTTGGAATAATAATCGTTGTAATAGTTCGAGCCGTATCCGTAGCCATAACCGTAACCGCCGTAGAGGTAGGGATTTGACCAGTTGGAGTTGTAGTACGACGAGTTCACACCGGTCTGACGGCTGTAGTAGGCCGACACCTGCAGCGAGTTGGGGCGCTTGCCGCCGAACCACGGATCAAGGAACGACACCGAATACATCTGATAGTAGCGCGCATTGGTCTGGGCGCTGATGGTGAATGTCTGACCCTCACCTTGAGGTATGAATCCCTTGAATGAGCTTGGGTTAAACAGATTCTTCATGGAGAAGTTGGTGAACTTCAACGCCACCTTACCGATAATACCGGTCTGGCCCCAGCCGAGCGAGAACTCAATCTGGTCGTTCGCCTTTGAAGTGAGGTTATAAACAATATCAACCGTACCGTTCTCTTCGTTGGGTTCCACGCGAGGATCCATCGATTCGGGATCGAAATGACCGGTCTGCGCAATTTCACGCACGGAACGGATGAGGTCCGACTTGCTGAACAGCTCACCGGGCTTGGTGTAAAGTTCGCGGCGCACCACTTTTTCATAGAGGCGGTCGTTACCATTGATGACCACCTTGTTGATACGGGCCTGAGGGCCTTCGAACATGCGCAGTTCGAGGTCGATGGAGTCACCGTGGATGTTTTTCTCAATGGGAACGAGCTGATAGAACAGATAGCCCTTGTCCATATAGGCGTTTGACACGGCATCGTCGTCCTCATTCAGACGTTTGTTAAGTTCCTTCTGGTTATAGACATCGCCCGGCTTCATTCCGAGGAAATAGTTGAGCTGGTCGGTGTTGTAGATGGTATTACCCACCCAGGAGATATCACTGATGTAATATTTCTTACCTTCTTCGAGGTTGATATATACGTCAACCTTCTTTTCGTCGTAAGGCACAACGCTGTCGCTCAGGATTTTCGCATCGCGGTAACCAAGCTCGTTATATTTCTGAATGATGCGGTTGAGGTCGTCATGGTAGTCGCTCTCCACAAACTTTTTCTGGCTGAACAGCTTCCAGAGGTTACTGCCTTCGTTGGTTTTCTTTATGACGCGCTTGAGTTTGCCGTCGGAAAGCACCTCGTTACCGGTGATATAGATTTTGTGAACCTTCACCTTCTGATGCTTGTCAACATCGATGTTCACAATCATCTCGTTCTTCTTGGAGAGGTCCTCCTGAAGATTTATCTTGACATCGGCGTTGCCGAAACCTTTTTCCTCGAAATACTTCTTGACAATGGCTGTGGCGCGGTTCACGATGTTCTGCGTGATCTGATTGCCCTTCATGAGGTTCAGACGCTTCTGCAGGTCCTCACGCTCACCCTTTTTCATGCCGTTGTATTTCACCTCCGAGATGCGGGGCTGAGTGCGGAGATTGATAAGCAGCCACACTTTGTTGCCGGCCATCTTCTCCACGATTATCTGAGCCTGGGCAAAGAGGCCCTGACGCATAAGGCGCTTCACGGCCGTGGTGACATCGTTACCGGGAATCTCGATACGGTCGCCTTTCTTCAATCCCGAATATCCTATCACGATATAATCCTCATAATTGTCGGCACCGGCCACCCGGATGTCGGCAATCTCATATGTCGACGGAAGCGCCGAATAGACAATGGGGGGATTATAGATTGTGTCGACACGCTCCTGCGCATCGGCAAAACCGGAGAAGAACAATAGGGAGAGCAGCGTAAGTATCAGCTTATATCGCATAACGTGATGATAGAGCGTTGGTTGTTTCTTTTTTGGTTGATATATGCCCCTTGGGGGAAGTTCTGTCGAAATGCCTCCTGCAATCAGTCGGCACCTCGTACCTGTTCGCTTGTGAGTCCGAAGCGACGTTCACGGTTCTGGAAACGTGCAATGGCCTCTAAAAAGTCTTCTTTTGAAAAATCAGGCCAATACACCGGCGAGAAATACAACTCGGCATAGGCTATCTGCCACAGCAGGAAGTTGCTCACGCGCATGTCGCCCCCGGTGCGGATAAGCAAGTCCGGATCGGGCATGGCTGCCGAACAGAGGTAGCGCGACACAACGGCCTCATCAATATCAGCAGCGGCCAGTTTACCCGCTGCCACATCCGTGGCAATGCGCGCAACGGCATCACTGATTTCCCATCGGGAGGAATAGCTCAGAGCCAGATTCAGCACAAGTCCGGTACAGTGCGAGGTGCGTTCCACACATCCTGCAAGACGCTGGCGTGCATCCTCGGGAAGACGCGCTATATCACCCATCAATGCAAGCCGCACGTTATTGGCAATCAGATCCGGTGTCTCACGTTCTATGGCATAACCGATAAGATGCATGAGCGAGTCTACCTCCTGAGCCGGACGATTCCAGTTTTCAGTGGAGAACGCATACAATGTCAGATACTTAACACCAATTTCGGAGGCTATCTCGGTGATGCGCCGCACAGTGTTGACACCTTCCACATGACCCGACGAACGGTCGAGCCCGCGGGCCTGAGCCCACCGGCCGTTGCCGTCCATAATGATCGCCACATGAAGCGGCACCCTTTTAAGGTCTATATCGGCTTTACTCACTGACATTGCTGTTGTTTTTGGCTGATTAATCGACATAATGGCAAGTGGCGCACCGCTTGCCGAATTCGTAGGTAAGAGAGATGGATATGTTGGAATACCAGTCGGTATTTTTCAGGAAAGAGCTCTTTATAGTCTGGAGGTCGGCAAGCGCACCATCCACATGGTCGGAAAACACCTTCGTCATAGTGAATTCCAGGCCGAGGTTGAGGCGTTCACGTAGCTTATATTTCAGCCCGAACCCCATGGGGATGTTAAAACCGAAATTATTCTCCCCCTCGCATGAGGCCAGGGTGGCACCCAGACCGAGAGTGAGATATGGCGTCCAACGGCGCAGTTTTTTATAGGTCTCCCCTATCCCGTACGGAAAAAAGTTGAACTCTACGCGGGCGCCGAGGTCGTAGACGGTGGATTTGAACGAATAGTTGGCACCGCCGGGAAACACATCGTCCATTCCTGCAGTGTCGCCACTGAGATTCATCACATTAAACACGCCCCTCACCGCCCAACGCACATCTGGCAGATAACGGAAGGATGCGCCGAACGACACGCCCGGTTTCGAGAAAATGCTTGAGGAGGCATCCCCCAGATATCCGGCCATACCAAGCTGGCCACCTGCATCGAAGCGGTAGCTTTCCTCCTGAGCCACACCCCTGAAGGATGACACGGCCACAAGCAGAACAATCAGTATGGACAGAACGCGTTTCAAATCATCAATTTTAAATCACTCAAGAGGTCGGAAAGTGAAATGGTTAACCACCCCACGCCACACCACATCGTGCAGACTGCCGTCCTCGCCGTTTCCGCCGAACATATACAGGAACGGACAATGCCACGAGGTCGGGAGCATTGTAATACGGGAGCGCACCGGCTCCCAGGGTGCGAGATAGAACGGCACGTTGGTGGGCATGACGGTCCATCCACCCCCGAGCGTACGCGCCTTTGGCTTCAGGAGATGTTCGAACTGCAGGATGTCCACATCATAGAATGATGGCATATATTTAGGCAGCTGCAGGAACTCATCACCTTTTTTCCAGTGCATACCGAGGTCGCGCGACAGATACACATCACGGTTCAGACTGTTGTCGGCCTTTCTTCCGCCGAAAGCAAGTAGAACTGTATTTTCAATGGGACGCCACGACACAGTGTCAATCTCGCATATTGTGCATTCGGTCACGGCCACACCGTCAAGAGCGGGAAGCGTCTCGGAGAGTTTGGCCCACTGTGTTCCGTCGAACGCCCAGGATGTGCCGAGAGGCTCACCCGAAGCAGAGCGGCCGCCGAACATCACAATCTGGTCGGCCGACGCCCATTTGCTGCTGAACTCAATGGCCGCGGACGCCCCGGTCACGGGGAAATCCGAGGGAACCGCACCGAGCGAAGCGGTGGCAGGATAAGTGGCAAAATCGTAGGTACCGTTATCTACCTTGATTCCGATGAGTATATTGTTGTAGGGTGCGGCTATGCTGTGCCATACCTCGCCGGTGGCCGACCATGTCGTGCCGTCAGTGCTGCGGAGCAGCGAACCGTCGGTGGCAAGGATATACAATGCATCGTCGGTGGCGGTCAGTGAACGGACATCCACAGGCTGCGGGAACGAGGCTGCCCCGGAGGTCCAGACGTAATCAAAGGGGTTATCACTTACGGCCATCGAGTAGCTGCTTCCGTCGGAGGTAAGGCAGTATGCCTTTTCGCCAAACTCAACGGATTTCTGTGCAACAGGCGCGGCGAAAGCCGACGGCAGCTCTTTGCACGCAAGCTCGCTCCAATACAGCGAATCGGGCACCACTGTGTGCACGTTCACATTGATATAGTAATCGCGCGAGTTGACACCATCGTACGACACGACCTTGACACGGACCGCCCCCATACTGAAATTAATCTGGGCGCCGGAGTTGGCGAGCAGGTCAATCTCCTCCACATCTGTGGAACCTTCTTTGGGTGAATAGACCGTCACTGCCGATGCATCAGCCGACAGCGAGACTTTCAGCTGATCGATTTTGGTTCCGTACGGGAGTGAGTCGGCATTGTAGATCTTCGCACCGTTCAGGTCGATGGTGAAGAACACCGAATCCAGATTGTTCAGTATCGACTTGTCGGCCTGCAGTGCAAACGTTGTCACCGCAGTGCTGCTATAGTCCACAGGCGGGACAATCAGAGAGCTATCCTCCTTGTTATTACACGAGGCCATTGACAGCACGGCCACGCACAAAGGGATTGCTAATATGTTGTACTTTTTGTTCATATAGGCCTTGATTGCCTTAATTATATTCAAATGTGACGTTTCAAAAGCGCATGCAGAATCCGCTTATTTTCAACTTGCAAAGGTAGCAAGAATTTAGCAACTTTCAGCCATATTCATGGCAAAAAGCCCCTTTGCACTTTCCAAAAATCAATCACAAAGTTAAAACTTCCCTATATATCAACCAATTCAAGGGGATAAATTAAATATTTTTTCAAAACTTTTCACACCCGTTTGAGTCATTCTCATAATAGCTCAGAGTGTTTTCTCCCCATGCTTCACAACGGCTCAACAACCTTCCATCCAGCGCGGGAGCCGGACAGCAGCCGTCAGAACCAAGCGCAAAAGATGCGCGCTCCACACGCGCCATATCCCATAAGCCGCTATCAATAAAAGATGTGAGCATCCTCGGACCTGCCTCGACAAGGACAGATGTAATGCCGTGAGCCTCATACAGCCCGGACAAAACATCTTTCAGCGAGACATCGGCACCACAGCCGACAATTATCGGCTCAAGCCGTTGGCCGTCGGCATTTTCCCTATTGAAAATCCTGGCATCGCGTGGCACAGTGCCATGCCGGTCCACAATCACAGCCTTGGTAGTACGCCCGTGCCATCCCCTAACGGTCAACCGGCAATCGTCGGCAATAACTGTGGCTGCAGTGGTCAGCACGGCATCACACTCCGACCGCAATTTCATGGTGGACATGGTGGTGAGCGGAGTGGAGAACCTGCAAGCACCCTTATGTACAGAATCCCGGCGACGGTCCATGAACCCGTCGGCACTCATGGCCCATTTCAGCACCACAAACGGACGCCGGCATGCATGGGCGGTGAAGAACCTGCGGTTGAGCTGCCGGGCCTCCTCCCCTATCAGCCCCACTTCAACATCGATGCTGGCGTCACGCAGCATCGCGATGCCGCGACCTGCCACTTTAGGGAAAGGATCGACAGTAGCAATCACCACCTTCCGCAATCCCGTTTCCACAAGCAGCTTGGCACATGGGGGCGTTTTGCCGTAATGCGAACATGGCTCAAGGGTGACGTACATGGTGCTTTCACGTAACAAAGCACGGTCAGCATCGGCCACCGAGGCTATGGCATTGACCTCGGCGTGCGCGCTGCCGCACATCCTATGCCACCCCTCGCCTATTATCCGCCCCTCAGGAGCCACTATAACTGCGCCGACCATGGGATTTGGAGATGCGAATCCCCGGCCATTCTCAGCAAGCGCCAATGCACGGCGCATATATTTTGAATCGTCAGTCGTCATATCTGAACATCAATTTTTACGCTTTTTATTTCTGCAGCACAGAGGCTTCCCATTCGTTGCCGTAGCGGTCATAAGGAGCCACGGCATACCAGTAGCCGCGCAATTTGTCGGCAGGCAGCTGGAAATTGTTCCCGTAACATATGCCGAGGATATACGCGGACATGAAATTGGCACCGGTCAGCGCAATAGCATCAAGCGGCGACACATCAACCGGTACGGCGTAGACCACATAGCGCATGTCAGGCGCCGGATACCATGACAGTTCGTTTCCTTTAAGCACAAGCCCCATCACCGGGCCGGGATCGGAAGCCGCTTTCCAAGGCATGGGGGGCATCAGCGCAGGGGAGGCAAACACCGTCTGCCGCAGATGTGCGGCAAGTCCGCACGCTTTTTTGCCGGATATGTGCGCTGTGGAATAAAATATCTCGCCGGCATCTGTACCGGTTGAGTTTGCGCGGTTAGTCTCGACCTGCAACTGCTGTTCACGCCATGCGGCATCGCCCTCCGGGAGTGCAAGCACCTTCTGACTCGGGAAACTGTGACGCCCGAAATGCAGGGCTGCATCTGTCCACCACCGTGCAAGCGGAGCATATGGATTGGTGGCATGATCTGATGCCCAGTAAATCTGCGGAGACACATAGTCCACACTGCCGTCGGCAAGCCACTGGAGAGGGTCGCAGAAAATGCGGTCGTACATCCAGTCATTCCCCATCGGAACCGACGGCAATCCGTGGCGCGATGAAGATATGCCGTTTCCGCCTCCCACCCCGGCCGGAGAAACGCCGAAACGGACCCACGGCCTTGTGGCCTGAATCATATCGTGCACATCCCGGATGGTCTGATTCACATTATGCCGGCGCCAGTCGGCCTGCGTCATTCCCGACAGATTCTCATCTGCGGCACACGCCTGGCTCCATAAATCAAAATCGTACCCTTCACCCAACGGAAGACGGTCAGGATAAAAATAATCGTCGAACACCAGACCGTCCACATCATACTTCTCCACAATCTCGCGGCACACATCCACAATATGCTGCCGCACTTCAGGCAATGCGGGGTTAAGCACACTCACCCATTTTTTCTTGACTTTCGGAGCCTGCCTTCTGCGTTTTTTCCCTTTTCGGGAACGCTGTGCCGTGGCAGAAACTTTTTCAGGTGTTCCATATGAAATGGTCCATCCTTTGGCCCGCGGGTCAAACACATTTTTACCGGCGGCAGCCTTTGCCGGTTCAGGCACCTGCCCGTTGGCAATACGGAACGGATTCACCCACGCATGCAGTTCCATACCGCGGCGGTGAGCCTCGTCGACGGCAAACTTAAGAGGGTCCCAACCTGAAGCGGGAGCCACACCGCGCGTGCCGGTAAGATATGCGCTCCACGGCTCGAACGACGACCGGTACATGGCATCCGACATGGACCGCACCTGAAACATCACGGCATTCACTCCGGCCGAGCGGAGCACATCAAGAATTTCAGTCAGCTCACGCTTCTGCGCCTGCGCCACCGCTGCCGTTGTGCCGGTCTGCGACGGCCAGTCAATGCCATAGACCGTAGCCACCCACGCGCCGCGCATCTCATGCTTGGGCGATTCACCGGCCGCATCGTCAGCCGCATAACACTGCGAAGCAGCGCTCCCCGCAAGAAGCGCTGCTGTCATGATAAATTTCAATAAATTCTGAATCTTCATTTCACAGAGATTTCATCGCCCGACGAATGAGCCGTCATGGCGGGATTATAGAGGCTCTGCACACTTGCCACTCCCGAAGCGAAGGTGCCTCCTTGCGTGGCGAACAGTTCGTAAGTGAGCATATATGTGCCGCGCGGCAGACGGTCGATAAACAGGTTGGTCGACGCGTCGCGGTTCTCCTGATAGAACCACAGTCCCTCGCTGGCCACAGGCCTTGGAAGCTGCTCCACTGGCTCGAAGGTGGCAGCCCGATTGTCCTGTATGACCACGTAGCTCAGATCGGACTCAACTTTGAGCACGAGCGACACCTGAACGCGGTCGCCGGTGCTGAACGTGCGTGAGGGAACCCACTGCCCGTCGCGATAGACATTCAAGGATTTCTCCACTGACAATTCTGCCGAGCCGGCAGCCTTGACATCGTGCATGGGGAGGCAACGCATGGTCAGTACCGCACCGAACGAGGGATAATTGGCCTGACGGTCGATGGTGAGCTGCGCGCCCTCGCGTACCAACGGAGTGATATTCTGTGTGAACGAGCCTGTGAAAGCCTCCTCTTTGGCCGGTTCAACCAATGTGGAACCTATGTGAATGGCGGTGCCTGCGGGGTTTACATTCCAGTCGGTTCCCGACATCAGTATGGAAGCCATCACTTTGGAAGTGCATACGCCCGAACCCCAGTCGTTATTTGTTTTCTGGAGCACAAGCCACTGGCGGATGCGGTCAATATCCGGCGAACCGGGAGTTACCGTAGTGAAGGCATCGAGAATCAGAGCGGTGCAGCCCACTTTGTCCAGACCGGCATAGAATGTACGGTCGAGCTGCTGCCACCACATCCCCTTCTCCGGTGTAACTGTGGCATATTCCTTGAGAGAAGCCACCACCTTGCGGGCCGTTGCATTATAGCCGTTAGCGTTCAGTATGAGCGCATCCACAGCCTTTTCCGTCACTGAACCGTTAGTCCAGTCGCCAAGTACACGCCTCACGACAGCTGCCGTGACGCGGGCTCCGGCCGAGGATTGTTTGACCGCCGGGAACATCGACCGCACATATGCATAGTCGGTGAAATCCCCCTGGCGGTGTTTGGCATAACGTTCAGCCGTGACACGGTCGAGACGTTTGAGACTACCCTCTATCATCGAGCCGAGCTTGCGGTCGGAGGGCAACCAGCCGAGGCGGTTGAGCTGCCCGAGCATCTGAAGCACCATTTCAGTGCTCCAGTCGGAAATTTCAGGATAATTGGATGTCCAGCTCCAGCCGCCGTCACTCTGATATGTGCGCGCCAGTTCTGCAATGGCATTTTCAATGGCAGCGGAAGTGTTGCGCTTGTCGAGCAGAAGCACCAGGCGCTGCATGCGCTGCGTCTGCGAAAGGGCATCCGATACCCAAGGTGTTGAGTTGAGCAGAATGGATTTCAGTTCACTATTTTTCGACAGCTCCGACACCAGCACCGAATCGGAAGGATTCTCACTCCAGGCGCGCAATGCCCGCGCCACCTCGGGATAGCTTCGCATCAATCCTTCGGCAACTGAGGCCGAGAACAGTGCCGAAGCGGCCTCAATCGAGGAGTTTATCTTGTTCTCCCGAAGTCCGGGGAGAGCCGATACCACTTCCCATGCCGGATTTTCTGTAAATTTCAGGAATGCCCGGCCATCGCCTACGGGCTCAACAGTAGTGGTATACGACTGCTGGCCGGAGGCGAGGTAGAACATCTGCGACTCAACCATATCCTGATCGGAGGGCAATACAGCCACAAGCGCCTGTTCGCCGTCGGTAAACGTGCCTGCGGTGGATTTCACGCGCAGCAACACGCCCTGCACATCCGCAAGCACGCTATAAGGAATGCCGACAACGGCACGGCCGCCGGCCGCAATACTGTCGGTAGACGTTACCTCCGTCAGCACTTTGCCGGATGCGAAGTCAACCACCTGCAATGTAGTAGAAGCGCACAGCATGCTGTCGGTGGCGTTCATCACCGAGGCCTGCATCACCACCTTGTCGGAAGTGCGTAGGAAACGCGGTGCATTAGCCGATACCATCAGCGGCTTAGAAGCCACTACATCTGCCTGAGTAGTGGCCGACAGGAGATTTCTGTTGTAAGCCAAAGCACGGAGCACCCAGGTGGTGTTTGCATCAGGTACGGTGTATGTAATGGACAGCGTGCCGTCGGCATCGGTCACAAGCATCGGGCGGAAGAATGCCAGCGGGATTTCCGAAGGGCGATATTGAGCGGCATCATCGGTCTCTGCAGCTGAACTGTTTTCTTCGGAAGCGCCTTCATCCATAGCCGACTCAGTTACCACACCAGCGGCCGAACCGGCCAATGCCATCTTGGCCTTAGCAGACGGTGCGGCCTGGTCCATTGTGACAATAGCATCCTCGGCCTCGGCTTCCTCTGTCCCCATCGCCTTCATAGTATAATTAGTCGAGCGGAACTGACGTGCGAGATTGAACACCCGTTCAGGCATGAACGACCGCCCGTACAGATTGAATTCAGGCGCAACAATAACGTTATTTTTGAGATAATTGACAGCGCTGCGCAATGTGCTGGCTCGCTGTGTGAAACTCCAGCCGTCGACCGACAGGAATCCCATCGGGTGCGAAGCCAACGCCCATCGGAGGGGATTGGACTCTAGTACATCAATGGCCTTGTTGCTCATATCGAGCAGTACGGCCGATTCGGCTGCGGCTCCATCGATACCTTTGATACGGAATGTTATGGTCTCCTCGCTGCCGGGAATCACCTTATCGCGGAAGGTTTCGGTGGTAATCTCTATTTTTTTGCGTGTTGAGGCCGGCAGTACATCTATGGAAGCCGACATGGAGTGCAGGCGGCTGACGGTGCGCAGATATACCCGTACTCGCGATTCTACCGACGGGAGCTTCAGGTCCACATGGCGCATGCCGTTCACATCACGCAGCCAGCGGTGTTCCACCACTGTACTGTCGAGCGTGCAGAGTGTCAGCAAAACATTTGCATGTTCCACCGCTGTACCGAAAGTAATGCGGAATTTACCGTCGGCATCCGCCACGACCTCACTTTCGGGAAGCCACAGCAGCTCCTCAACGGGACATGCCTTGTCGGCCTTGCGGTAAACAACGAACTCACCTGAGAACGCCTGATCGGCCAGTGCAGAATCCACTGGGCGGAATTCGGCCACATATTTGCCGGACGGAAGCGACGACAGCAGCCCGTCGATAGAACCGGATGCGCATTCGCCTGATTTATAATCCTCGAAACTCGGGGCATCATCAAAATCGTTGTACAACTTTTCGACACAACGTTTCACCGTGTAGGCAAGCTGCACGCTGACGTCCTTGCCGCTCCCATCAACCGCGGTCACAGAAGCGCTGGCTGTTTCAGGAATATATATCTGAGGAATATTAACAGTAATATTCAAGGGTTTGCCCATATTGAAGCCGGTTGAGGTCTGCTGCGTCTCGCCGTCAGGCGACACCACAGCCACGTCAACCATAAAATAACCCGCGGCATTCGGGCTGGATGCGATAGCTTCGGCAGGGATGACTATACGGAATGCCCCGTCGGCCCCGGTGGTGGTTTCGGTCTCAAAGAACACAGGTGAAACCGAAGCGTAGAACCAGTAGCCCGAACGCACTTTCACCGAGGCCTTCACTGTGGCCTCAGCCACCGGGAAACCAGCGAATGTGCTTGCCATGCCTTCAATCACGGCATTATCGGCCGTGTTGGCCGGGCGCTCCACATTTTTTATTTCCACCATGAAAGTCGGGAGCTTATAATCGCTAACAGTGAAATATGTATACCCGAAGGTTTTGTCTCCCTTACCTAATTCTATGGAATAGTTGCCGGTGAGGCCTGCTTTGGGCAGACTGAATGCGCCCTGAATGCGCCCCCAGCTATCGGTGGTGAGGGTCAGGGTATCGATGCTCTGATAGTTGGCATCGCGCAGCACCGCCGTGAATGTCTCGTTCTGCGCTATAGTGTTGCCGCCGCGTGAAGTATTGCTATAGACGGCTGCCGAGAAATCGACCACATCTCCAGGACGGTAAAGTTTCAGCGAGGTGAAGATGTTCGCGCCGTAACGGGTCGTCCCATCCGATGCGTCCGATGAATGGTACACCGAGCAGGCAGGCGCAAAAACGTCCTCCCCGAGTTGGGGTTCCATCTGTCCGTATTCCTTCACGTCGAGCGCAAGCATCCCCTCCCGGTCTGTCTTTCCGGGAAGCGATACTGTTCCGATCTTACGGTTCCAGGGAGTGAAGCGGATTGAAGCGCCATCCACCGGTGCCCCGCTCTCCGCATCAGCAACGATTGCGGTCGATTTGCCGTCCTTCGACATGGCGGAGCCGGTCAGATTGCTGCACGACACCACGTCCACCCATTCCACATCGGCCTGCTGACGTCCGGCAAAATCCGCAACTACAGCAAAAAGTCCGAAGCGGGGCAACTTGAATTCCACCACACGTGATGCGAAAAACGGCACTTCCCCTTCGAGCGACACTTCCACTGTGCTCACCGGACGGATCTGACTGCGCGTAAGTTTCACCTGACTGCGGTTGCGGGCGGCACGGGCCACCGACGTCACATCCACAAGTTTCAGCGTAACGGCGTTCACATTGTCGGAAGTGACCTTTACGGGGAGCGTGCCATCTTTTACGCCTTGGGCCGCATATTCCGTACGCACCGTTTTGGCCGACATGCCGCTCAGGCGGTTTTTGACCTCATTGATGTTGAAATAATCGGGATTCTTGGCGGCAAAATCCGAAAGCAATCCGTAGAGCGTTTTCTTCTGCTCCTGACCGTCGGGACGTATCTGCAACAGGAATTCCACCGCATACGGCGATGTGATGTTCCTGCGGTAAGCCTCCATGAAAGCATCGTTACGACGGGAATCGGATGTGGGGGCATAACGCCGCAGATATGGCGCCACAGGAGTCACGGTGCCGAATAGACGGGGGCATATGTAGTCAATCATGTCAACCTGCGCACGCACAGCCGGAGCCGTGCCATCACGGCCCAGAATAAGCGAACGGTAGATTCCGAGAATTTCGGCATTCACGCCGGATGCATTCGCTGGATAAAGCGACTGGTCGAGCATATCGGCGAGCAGCGCCACCGGAAGCACGGCATTGCGGTCGGCGAAGGTGGTCAGACAATCAATTGCCTGCGAAGCTGCGAAATCGTAAAGCGTGGGATAGAACGTCAATGCATCCCTTTCGTAGTCTATCACGTTATCAAAATCCGTGAGAGGCATTGCAAGCAACGCCGCACGCGGCTGCAATGCTGCATCCACAAGGCTCTTCACTTTTCCGACAAACTGCGTGCGGCTCCACAGGCGGTAGTCAGTTCCTGCCACATCGCTGTTTGCAGGCCGCTGGTCGTAGGTCCAGCGGTCCGACTGATATGCCCCTGTATAAATCCGGGCCTCCAGCAGATTCATCAGCGACAATGCTGCCTCATCCGAAGTGCGAGCTTTCACAGCCTCGATTTTGCCGAGCACAGACGGCAGCGAATCGGCTGAGACGGCCACCTTGGCCAGACTCCAGCGGATAAGGGCGTTGAGCGCCTGCGGCGAATTGCCGTCGGTAAGCGCACGGTCCAAATCAGACTGCGCTGTGGTTTCCACTTTTCGCGGGAATGCGAAATCTGGCCTGCTGCCAGTTATGTTCTTTCCGTTCATAGGCATGAAACAGCCTGCCAGGGCAAGCAGACAAAGAAACAGGATTTTTTTCATACCGGATTCAAATTAATCAGGTGGTCGACATTCTATATGGTCAAAATAGTAACGGCAAGCCAAGGGTTGCGGTTCGCCGCACTCAAAATTTCGTGCGTGACAATAAAACTTAAACGAAGCTCTACCGTACGCCAGCATTCTCCCGTGTCCTCCACAGGGCAATTACGGCATAAAAGAAACGGTGAAGCCTCGTTCGCTATCAGATTCGCTCCTCAGCAATGGAGCGAACAACCACTGCATAAGCCCGTTATTTCATCTCGGCCTTTTTGGTGCTGCGCAGGCGGTGATGCTGGCGCATCATCTCGCGCGAGAATTTCCGCTCCACATTGTTGAGCTGAAACACCTGCTTGCTTGAAAGAATCTCTCTGAACTTCTGCATGTACTCCTTCTCGATCTCGGCGGTGCGGACTTTTGCATCGTAAACTGCTTCAGTCGCCTTTTCGTACTCAAGGTCGGTGGCATCCTGAGCCTCAGCCACACGCTGCTCCATTACGCGCGCATCCGAATCGATTTTACGGGTCTGCTCGTTCATCTCCTCGTAAAGCGGGAAAAACTTGGCCTGCTGCTGCAGCGAAAGGTCAAGCTCCTTGGTGAAATAATTGCGCTTGTACTGGTTCATCTCATTAAGCCACTGCTCACGGTCCGTGCGGTTCTGGGCCATCGACACAAGTGTGCCGCCCATTACGGCCATCAGTACGAACAGATATTTAAGGACGTGCTTTTTCATCTCGAATCGCGTTGTTGTCTCTTTTATCGCGTTGTTGTATTCTTTATTCCGTCTGTGAGGTCTCGGTGTCGACAAGGCTGTCAACCGGAGTGAAATCCTCCACGGAAATGCTGTCGTTATACATCTCGTCGAACAACTCGCTGTCGTTCAAATCGTCGATGATGTATTCATAGACAAAATTGTCATCACTCAGGGCATCGGTTAAGATGTGGTTCTTGTCGATTGACAGATCGATGTTGCCGGGGCCCATCATGGTGAACATCTTTAGCATGCACCATATGCCTGCGAACATGGCTGCCATATACACATACGGACGCACACGCTGCCACGTGGTGCGATGCTCGATGCGGCGCGGCTGCTCGGCCTCAGGACGTTCGGGCAACATGGCCTCCATCTTCGCGGCGAAATCCTCGAAGAAGCCTTCCGGGACGGTCATTCCGTCATTCCGGTTTATTTTTTTCAATATGTCTTCGCCTTTTTTCATAATTCATTTTTGAAGCGCAAAATGAAAAGAATCAGCTGTGATAATCTCTTATGCGTTCGCCTGCAAGCTTTTTCTTCAGGTGCAAGCCCTTGGGAACCGCCTGTGGGCTGAAGTTGTCTGTGCTTTTATGACTGCCTGCGGTACGGATGGTTTAAAAAGTGTTGAAATTTTTTGTCACTCCAGATTATTGAAATATGTCTCGATTTTCTTGACCGCAAGGTGGTAGGACGCCTTAAGCGCGCCCACCGATGTGCCCAGGATTTCGCTCATCTGCTCATATTTCATTTCATCGAAATATTTCATGTTGAACACAATCCGCTGTTTCTCAGGAAGTGTGGCTATAGCTTTTCGTAATTCCAGGGCCAGACTGTCGCCATCCACCCAGGGGTCGGCCTCAATCATGTTGACAAGATTTGATTCCTCCTGATCGATGGACACTCCTCCGCGCTTGCGTTCACGCGCCATGTGCGTGATGCTCTCGTTGAGTGCAATCTTGTAGAGCCATGTGGACAGCTTGGCGTCCCCGCGGAAGTTTTCCACCGACTGCCATGCCTTCATGAACGTGTTCTGCAACACATCGGCGGCATCGTCGTGGGTCTCCACTATCCTACGGATCTGCCAGTAAAGCGGTTCGGAATAGACACGCACCACCTCGTTGAACGCCGCACGGCAACTTTCCGGTTGCCGCAGCCGCTCAATCAGCTGAATGTCTTCACGAGGTAGTTCCTTTCCCATTGTTATAGATTGTTCCTGACTTTTTCAGAACGGTTCTGACTGTCGGAATCATTTACAAAGATAGTGTTTTTTCCCCTTTCAGAAAAACAGGCACAGTAAAAATCCATTATACACCAACATTACAGAGCGTTTTAGCAAAAAAATAGCTACCTTTGCACTCCTGAACAAAAAAGCCAGTCAAGTGCCAAATCTTCTACGGACAGCCATGCTTATCACTGCCGCAGCCACAGGCGTCGCCGCCCTTGGCGCTGCTGACATGCGTCCGGACCAGCAGCTCGACTCACTCATATCGCTGCCTCAGGTCTCGGTGACGGCAATCAAAGGTGGGGTGCTCGCTAATCATGACGAGGCCATAACCGTTGTGAACCACGCCGAGATTGAACGCGACAACCTTGTGAACATAAAGCAGGTGAGCGAGATGGCTCCCAATTTCTACATGCCGCAGTACGGTTCGCGCATGACATCGTCTGTGTACGTCCGCGGTCTCGGCACACGAATCGACCAACCTGTGGTGGGACTGAACATCGACAATGTACCCATCATAAACAAAGACAATTTCGACTTCGACCTGGCCGACATATCGCGCATCGAGATTCTGCGCGGCCCGCAGAACATCCTCTACGGACGCAACACCATGGGCGGCCTCGTAAACATCCACACGCTCTCCCCTTTCAATTTCGAGGGTGTGCGCCTCACGGGTGAATACGGCTCGCAGAACTCGTTCAAGGCATCCCTCGGCATATATAAGCTGTTCAACCGGCGCCACGGCACATCGCTCAACGTCTATGCCACAGGCACCGACGGATTTTTCCGGAACGAGGTGAACAACTCTCGCGTGGGGAAAGAAAGGCTATGGAGCGCGCGATGGAAAACCATCTGGCGCACAAGCCACAACACCATTGTGGAAAACACCGCCACGGTGGCCCACTCGCAACAGCACGGCTACCCCTACGAATCGGCGGCTACAGGCCGGATAGCCTACAACGACACATGCTTCTACCGCCGTCTGACCGTTACCGACGGCCTTGTGGCCAAAATCCACCTCGGCAACGTAGACCTCTCGGCCATCAGCAGCTTCCAGTACATTAACGACAACATGACACTGGACCAGGATTTCCTGCCGCTCGACTATTTCACACTCACCCAGGCCCGGCATGAATACGCCTTTACCACCGATGTGGTGGCTCGCAGCAATGTGAAAAGCCGATACAACTGGCTTGCTGGCGCATTCGGATTTTTCAGGCGCGGAAACATGGACGCTCCCGTCACATTCTTCAACCACGGCCTCACAACGCTGATTGAGAACAACGCCAATGCCATGAGCCCCGACTACCCCATACGCTGGGACCAGCGCTCGCTGCGGCTTGAAAGCAGCTTTCTCCTCCCCTCCTACGGCGCATCGCTATACCACGAAAGCCAGCTCAATGCCGGCGATTTCACCCTTACCCTCGGATTGCGCTGGGACTGGGAACACAACGCCATCCGCTACCATAGCTATTCGGCTTCGACCTACTCGATATACGACCTTACCGACGGCACCGAAAAGCCCTATGCCACAAACATTCCCGTAGATATTGACGACCGTGGCAAGCTTTCGCAGTCGTTCAACCAATTGCTCCCTAAATTTTCGGTAAGCTACAATCTGCCGGGCTCTGCGGGCAATGTGTTTGCATCCGTCACTAAAGGATATAAATCAGGCGGTTACAACACCCAGATGTTCAGCGATGTGCTCCAGCAGCGCATAATGGGCAAGCTCGGGCTGGCCGAACGCTACTCCACCGACGACATTGTGCGCTATTCGCCTGAAAAAACATGGAATTACGAAGTGGGCGCACACCTCAACCTGTGGGAGCGGCGTCTGCAACTCGACCTGACGGCATTCTGGATTGACTGCTTCGACCAGCAGCTCACCGTGTTCCCCGAAGGGAGCGTGACCGGACGTATGATGGCCAACGCCGGAAAATCGCGGTCGACAGGAGCTGAAATATCGGCAACAGCACGCATCGGCAACGGTTTCACCTCTCGCGTGGCCTACGGATTCACCCACGCCACATTCCGTGAATTCTTCAACGGCAAAACCGATTTTTCAGGCAAGCACGTGCCCTACGCACCATCGAATACCCTTTTCATCAGCGCTGCATACGAGCACCGGTTCAGCCGTTCGTTCATCGACGCCATTTCGGCCAACATCAGCACCCGTGGAGTAGGAAAAATCTACTGGGACGAGGCCAACACCGTGGAGCAACCGTTCTACATGCTTCTGGACGCATCCGTGCGCGTGGACAAAGGCCCGCTGTCGGTGGATGTCTGGGCCGACAACATCACCTCCACCCGCTTCGCCACATTCTACTTCGTATCGATAGGCAACGCGTTTTTGCAGCGGGGCAACCGCTTTTCGTGCGGCCTCACTCTCCGTTATGCCTTCGAATTCAACTGAAAACCTATATCGAGAATAAATAAAAAAATTTTTTACAGATAAATGAAAGCCATTAAACACTATCTCGCGGCCCTGCTGCTTACGTTCATTGCATTACCTGCGCTCACTTCCTGCGGAAGCGACGATGAGGAGAAGAATCCCCTGATGCCGATCAACGCTGAAAATTCATTTGTAGGAACGACTACAACGTGGCCGTCGGATAATCCTGAATCCAAATATACCTCGACAAAATCGGTCTACAACGTAGTATTTGATACCGACAACAAGATTGCCAGTCTGGTTATAACAGATGCAGATTTCCTGGAAGGGATGCCATCGCTGCAGCCCATGACTTTCCCCGGAATCAGCTACACCGTGGGCGAATCTGCCGTTATTCTCAATTGCGCATCGCTCACCCCCACAATAGGTGGCCGCCCGTTCTCCATGTTCCCCATCTCCGGCCTCCAGGCCAAACTGGTGACCGACACCTCATTTGACCTCCAGTTCATCTGCAGCTATCGCGGCACCCCCTACGTCGTATCCTTCAAAGGCTGCCCCGCAGAATAACCTGCATCATTAAGTTTTACAAAAAAAATCCCGCGAAGAGTTTCGCGGGATTTTTTTGTAATGGAACATTAAAAAATGCTTATGTGTAAGCGGCACTACCATTGTGGGTAATCTTTTGTCCGCTTATCACAGCGTCAGCCGAGGGTGAGGGTGACGATGGATTTGGCGGGGAGCTTGATTTTGAGGGTGGATTTGTCGATGCGAGCATCCTTGAATGGCTTCAACTCCACGGTAGTGGGATGGTCGAAGTCGTTGTAATCATGAATGTCGGCCGAGGTAAGGATTTCGCCTGCAACAGGGAGTTTTTTCAGATTCTTGAATCCGAGTGCCGGCGCGATATCAGCCAGCGGCACCTCCACTTCGGCGCCCTCCTTCAGATCAGTGTTGGTCAGCGAGATGGTCACTTTGCCGTCCTTCTCCGAAGCTGTGACGCTTACCTGCGGAACCTCTCGGTTATCACGCACCTGACGCATGCGGGTATCCACGTTCAGCGGAATATAGTGCGCATCCTGATGAGGCACGTACATTTTATACACGAAGTAGGTGGGCGTAAGCACCAGAGCGCTGTCGTTCGTGAGAATCATGGACTGCAGCACATTGGCAATCTGCGCGATGTTGGTCATCTTCACGCGGTCGGTCAGGCCATGGAAGGTGTTGAGCGACAAGGCCGCCACCATGGCGTCGCGCATGGTGTTCTGCTGATAGAGGTGACCGGCCACAGTGCCCGGTTCCTCATCCCACCATGTGCCCCATTCATCGACGAGCAGACCCACGCGCTGCTTGGGGTCGTACTTGTCCATGATGTCCATGTGCCGGCGCACCACGTCGCCGATTTCCAGACATTTGCCGAGAGTCCAGTAATAATCGTCGTCGCTGAACTTCGTGGCGGAGCCTTTCGAGCCGCTCCATCCTGCAACGGTGTAGTAATGCAGCGAGATACCGTCCATCTGGTTCTTTGCGTTGCGCATGAGCACATCAGTCCAGTTGTAGTCGTAGTCGCTCGCACCGGAGGCAATCTTGTAGAGCTTGTTGCCGTTGAAGTTGCGGCAATACGTCTGGTAACGGCGGTATTCGTTTGCATAATGCTCAGGGGTGAACGAGCCGCCGCACCCCCAGCTTTCGTTGCCGACGCCGAGATATTTGAGGCGCCAGGGCTTTTCACGGCCGTTCTGCTTGCGGATTTTGGCCTGCGGGCCATCCTCGGCGGTGATATATTCCACCCACTTCGCAAGCTCCTCAACTGTGCCGCTGCCTACATTGCCGCTGAGATAAGGCTCGATGCCGAGCATCTCGCACAGATTGAAAAACTCATGTGTGCCGAAACTGTTGTCCTCAACCGTTCCGCCCCAGTTGTTGTTGACCATACGGGGACGGTCCTTGCGCGGACCGATGCCGTCGGTCCAGTGATACTCGTCGGCAAAACAGCCGCCGGGCCAGCGGAGCACGGGGACATGCAGTTCCCTGAGGGCGGCAAGCATGTCGTTGCGGTAGCCGTCGGTGTTGGGCACGGACGATTCCGTGCCTACCCACAGGCCGCCATAGATGCATGTGCCGAGATGCTCGGCAAACTGGCCGTAGATTTCTTTGTTTATCAGCGGCGCAGCCGAGTCGGGCTGCAGTGTCACCACCACCTTTTCGGCCGCATTGACCGATGTAAAGGCGGCGAGGGCAATTGCCGCGGAAGCTATTATCTTTTTCATCATGTTTTGTCAGGTTTATACGTGCTAATGCGGAACTCTCCGTTATTCGGAAACAAGAACCGCACCGCCGCCCGAAGGCAGATTGAATTCATAAACGCCCGAAGCGGGAATCGAAGTCTTGGCAACCGAAGGCACCGGCAGCACACCCTCTTTCTTTTTGGGAGCGCGTTCGGTGTAGGCATCCACCTGCTTTCCGGCAAGCATCGGGAGGGTCAGTTTCAGCTTTTTCGCCTCGGGTTCGGCATTGATGGCAGCCACATACCAGCGGTCGCCATGACGGCGTGCGAGCACCACATATTTGCCGGGATACCCGTCGATGAGGCGAGTTTCGTCCCATGTGGTGGGTACAGCTTTCATGAATTCAATCTCAAACGCAGGCTGAGCTTCCAGATCCACAGGCGTAAGGGCAAAATTCTGTATTGCGCTCTGGAACAGGATGGCCGTGGCAAGCTCGAAAATGTCGCCGGTGCGGCGGTAATTGCCATGCTCGGGATTGCGGTTGAGGCGTTTCTGCAGTATCGTGCCGCCGAATTCCATCGCACCGAGCGAGTTGCGGATAAACGGATGGAGGGCGGCGTTGAATGCTTCCTGATCGCAGTCGCTCTGATTGAAAATCAGATTCTCGCTTGCGCGCACTGCCTCCGACGAGATATAGTTGGGATACATGCGCTCCCAGCCACGGGGCATCGTGCAGCCATGGAAAATGACCGAAATGCCGTAATCGTTGGCGTCCGACAGAATCTGCTCGTAAAGCTTCATGGTCTCCTGCTTATCGCCGGCAAAGAAGTCCACCTTAATACCCTTAACGCCGTGGTCGCGCAGCCATTTCATCTCGGCCTTGCGGGTGACGGGATTGTCCATGGCCAGACGCAGCCCCTGGGGGGCATCGTTCCAGGCACCGTTTGAATTGTACCATACCTGCGGTTCCACACCTTTCGATTTGGCGTAGGCAAACAGTTCCTCCATCTTCTCACGGCCTATCTGCTGCGACCACAGGCCATCGATGAGAGTTGACTCCCAGCCCAGATTGGCGGCAAGGTCGATGAAGGTCTTCTGGTCGTCGAAATTGATGGAATTGTCCTGCCACATAATCCAGGACCAAGTGGAACGGCGTCCCTTATAGGGTTCCGACGGCTCATAGAGTTGGTCGACAAGGTCGGTGTAAACAGTTGTCTCCACAATCGGTTTCAGGTCGGTGCCTACGGTTATAGTGCGCCATGGAGTGTGCATGGGCAGACCGACCTGTGCACCTGTCGAGCCGAAGCCGTTGTTTTCACCGGGATTCGGGAACGCGATGGTGAAAAGACCGTCGGCGGTGGGATCGCTCAGATGCGAAGCACAGTAGCGGCCGGTCACACCTGTCTCGCCGATGAGAACCCAACCCTTGTCGCCCACATGGAAAAGAGCCGGGAATGTGTAGCCGTTTTTGTACTTCGACTCTTTCGTCAGAGGTGCATCAGCCTCATAATACTCCTCATAGCTGGGCTGGGTGCGCTGCCATCCCCTCATGGGGAGAGCAAACGGGGTGAGGAATGTGGTGGTGCCCTCAGGCAGACGGAAACCGGACACCTCTTTCTCCACCACGGCGCAGCGTGTATCCTTGTGGATGGGAAGCGAATAGCGATAGCCCACATTATTGTCCGACACCTCGAATTCAATACCGAACTTCTTGCCGTCGGCATTTTTCAGGTTCACCTGAAGCGTGTTGGCGGCATAGTCGATATCTTTCTGCTTGCCTTGCCAGATGCTGTAGCTGTCGGAGCGTTTGCCCTCCTCCCAGCCTACGAGGGTAAGACCTTTTGAGAAATCGCCCATCTCGGTAACAAATCCAAGCGGAGAGGACTCTATCATGGTGTTGACGGTATTGGCCGCCGGATCAAAGATTTTGACCGTATAGGTAACCGTGCTGTCAGCCTGATTGAAATCGACATCGACAATTGTATTTGTATCGGGCGATTTGATTGTAACGGCCTGAGCCGACACTGCCGCCGCAGCCGCAAACACAGCTATTACGTTTCTTACGTTCATGTTCAGTTTTGATTGGTTTAGATTGGTTTGACAGAAAGTGCATCACATGGCGAAGGCGTTGAAACCGCCATCGACCACTGCCACCGTGCCGGTGACAAAGCGTGATGCATCGCTCATGAGATAGTGGATGGTGCCGCAAAGCTCCTCGGGGCTGCCCATACGTCCGAAGGGAGTCTGACGGATCACATCCTGTCCGCGTGATGTCAGCGACCCGTCGGGGTTGGTAAGCAACGTGCGGTTCTGCTCAGTGAGGAAGAATCCGGGGGCGATGGCATTCACACGGATGCCCTCACCGAACTTCTTTGCGCATTCGGTGGCCATAAATGCCGTGAAATTGGAGATGCCTGCCTTGGCTGCGGCATAACCGCACACACGGGTCAGGGGACGGAAGGCCGCCATAGACGAGAAGTTGATTATCGCACCTTTACCCGCATCAACCATGGGCTTGAGGAACACCTGAGTGGGGATCACCGTACCCGTAAGATTCAGGTCTAGCACCGTGCGGAACTGCTCGGGATCAAGGTTGAAAAAATTGCTGTCGGGGCCGATTGTGGCGCCAGGCATGTTGCCACCTGCGGCATTGAGCAGAGTGTCGATGCGGCCGTAGCGTGCCATGATTGCATCCCGGTTGGCTTCCAGCACCTCGCGGTTGAGCACATCGGTTTTCATAAACTCGATACTTCCTGAGGGGTTCTCGCTGTTGATGCGGTCAACAATCTCGCGGCCAACCTCCTCTTTGCGGCCCATTATGATGACTTTTGCACCGTTGTGGGCGAGATAGCGCGCTATCTCACGGCCGAGCACACCCGTACCGCCGGTTATGACGGTGACATTGCCCTTTATATCGAAAAGATTATTAAGCATTTATTTAGTACATGTAAAATTAAACATCAGTTGTAGCTGTAAAAAGTATAATGCCAGCTCCGTCCTGGTTCGCTTATGCTTCTGTATTGACTGTGGCCATTATGCCCGACACCATTCCGAGCGCAAGCATGCGGCCATGGAACGAATATCCGGCGTTGTAGCCCATCTTCTCGTCGCCGAGCATAAGCGGTGCGTGGTCCACACGCATCGGCACACCGGGATTCTCTTTCTCGAAAATGCGCACGATCTCGATAAGGCGCGGATCAAGATGCGAGCTCTCCTTGAAGTCGCCCCCGGGTAGCACGCGGCATATGCGGATGTGGGCGAAATGCGTGCGGCGCGCATATTTGCGTGCAAGCGCCACAACATCGTTGTGTGCACCGGCGCTGAGCGACCCGGCACAGAATGTGAGGCCGTTGTGCGGATTAGGCACGGCATTCAGGAAAGCCTCTATGTCGGCATCGCATGTCACTATTCGCGGAAGCCCCAGAATGGGCATCGGGGGATCGTCGGGGTGCACGCACATGTCAATGCCATACTCATCGCACACGGGCATGATGGCATTGAGGAAATAGGCCATGTTGGCACGCAGCGTGTCAGCATCGATGCCTTTGTAGAGGTCGAGCAATGCCCGGAACTTCTCCACAGGATTGAGGTCGTTTTCCGATATGTTGCCGTTGACGAATCCCTGTGTCTTGACAATGATGTTTTCCACGAGCCTGTTTTCCCCCTCCGGAGTCATCGACTCCTTCAGTTTCGCCACACGCTCCAGCACATCGGCGGTGTAATCGGCTTCCGCGCCGGGACGTTTGAGGATATGTATGTCGAAATAGGCGAACTCCGCGCGGTTGAAGTACAGATTGCTTGTGCCGTCGGGGTTGGGATATGTAAGGTCGGTGCGCGCCCAGTCGAGCACGGGCATGAAGTTATAGCAGATGGTCTTTACGCCTGCCTTACCGAGGTTGGCAAGCGAGACCTTATATTTTTCAATCAGTTCGTCGCGGTCCGGGCCACCGTATTTGATGCTTTCGCTGACGGGGAGGCTCTCTACCACACTCCAGCGAAGGCCGTGGCTCTCAATGAACTGCTTCATTTTCTCCACCTCCTCAGCGGTCCAAATTTCACCGTTGGGGATGTGATGGAGAGCCGTGACTATCCCCTCAACGCCTATCTGACGCAACATTTCAAGGGTGATGGGATCATTGGGGCCGAACCATCTCCAGGTCTTTTCCATAACAAGAGGATAAATAAGATTAGTATTAGGGAGCTATCTTAGCTAAAGTAGCTATGATAGCTATGGTAGCCGATAGCTCAGATAGCTATAAATCCTGCGGAGCCACAATGCTCCGCAGGATTTGTGATTATTTATGTCAGGCCTTGGCCTCGACAGCAGCCTGCTCGATGGCGAGGCCGCGGGTATAATTGCGGATATAGGCGTCGAATCCGGCCACATCGGCGGGATCGGGAGCGATTTCCACACCGGCATTTCCAAGGAACACCACTTCGTCAAGGAATGCAGCGAGCGAGAGCTTCTTGGGATTGTTTACCAAATACGAACCGAGGAGTGCGATGCCCCATGCACCACCTTCGCCGGCGGTTTCCATTACGGAAATCGGCGAATTGAGCGCTGCGGCAAGGATGCGCTGACCAACACCGGGAGTCTTGAACAGACCGCCGTGGCCGGTGATACGGTCAACTTTCACTTTCTCCTCCTTGAACAGGATGTCATTACCAATCTTGAGCACGCCCACGGCGGCATACAGATTGGCACGCATGAAGTTGGCAAGCGAGAACTTGTCGTTGGCCGAGCGCACGAACAACGGACGTCCCTCGGCCAGACCCGTGACAGGTTCGCCGGAGATGTAGTTGTAAGAGATGAGACCCCCGCAGTCGGGATCGCCCTTGAGGGCGTTGTTGTAGAGCAGTCCGAACACCTTGCCCATGTCGACAGGCACTCCGAGCAGTTCCTGGTATTCCTTGAAAAGATTGACCCATGCATTGAGGTCGCTGGTGCAGTTGTTGCAGTGCACCATGGCCACAAGAGAACCGTCGGGGGTGGTCACCATGTCGATCATTTCGTAAGGCTTCGACAGCTCTTTTTCAAGAACTACCATCGAGAAGGACGATGTGCCGGCGCTGACGTTACCGGTGCGCTGGAGCACCGCGTTGGTGGCCACCATGCCTGTGCCGGCGTCGCCTTCGGGGGGACACAGGGGGATGCCTGCGCAGAGATGGCCGCTGACATCGAGTTTCTTTGCGCCCTCGGGGGTGAGGAACCCGGCATTCTGACCGGCCACAAGCACGTCGGGAAGAATGTCAGACAGTACCCATGAATAGCCTCTGTCGGCAATCAGATTGTCGAATTTCTCGACCATGGAGGCATAATATGTCTTTGTGGCGGGATCAACGGGAATCATACCGGAGGCATCGCCTACGCCAAGGACTTTCTCGCCGGTGAGTTGCCAGTGGATGTAGCCTGCAAGAGTGGTGAGATAATCGATTTCGGCCACATGCTCCTCGTTGTCGAGTATGGCCTGATAGAGATGGCTGATGCTCCAGCGGAGCGGTATGTTGTAGACGAACAGGTCGCTGAGCACAGCGGCAGCCTTGGCCGTGTTGGTGTTTCTCCATGTGCGGAAAGGCACAAGGATGTTTCCCTTCTTGTCGAAAGGCATGTAGCCATGCATCATGGCGCTGATGCCTATGGCAGCAAGGCGTTCAATCTCTACGTCGTAGGCAGCCTTGACGTTGGCCCGCAGATCGGCATAGCAGTCCTGCAGACCGTACCAGATGGCCTCGATGCTGTAGGTCCACAGACCGTCGACAAGCTGGTTTTCCCATTCGTGACTCCCCTGGGCTATGGGGTTGTTATCCTGATCGATGAGCACGGCCTTGATGCGGGTAGACCCGAATTCGATGCCGAGAATGGCTTTGCCCTGCTCTATGGTGGTTTTGGCGTCCATAATAGAAATGTGAAACTGAAAAAGCGCCCTTGCCAAGAGCCGGAGGGCGCTTTTTCAAATGTTGGTTAGGTTAAATCAGCAAAGCGACTTGTTGAGGAGATAGTACACCTCGTTCCAGCGCATTGTGTTCTTGAACTCGGGGATTGTGGTGTTTGCATCGATGTGGAGCATCTCGATACCGGCGATTTCAGCGTAATCCTCCCAGTATTCGGGTGTGAGGTCGTAGCTGAAGCAGCTGTGGTGTGTGCCGCCTGCCAGAATCCATGCACCTGCGCCAACTTCGAAGTTGGGCTGCGGAATCCACAGAGCCGATGCAACGGGGAGTTTGGGCATAGCCTTCGATTCGATGCACTTCACATCGTTCACAATCAGGCGGAAGCGGTTGCCGAGGTCAACCACAGTGGCTGTAACGCCATTGTCGGGTTTCGAGGTGAACACCAGACGTGCGGTCAGGCTCTTGCGGATGCCGATGCCAAGGAAATGAACTTCGAGGCGCGGACGCTCTGCTGCGATGAGCGGGCAAACCTCAAGCATGTGGGCCTGAAGGATGGAGCTGTCCTTGCCGTTGAAATTAAGGGTGTAGTCCTCCAGGAACGAGCAGCCCTTGGGCAGACCCTGGCTCATGAACCATACGGTGCGGTAAAGAGCGGCCGATTTCCAGTCGCCTTCGGCACCGAAGCCATAGCCGTCGGCCATCAGGCGCTGCGAAGCAAGGCCGGGAATCTGGTCGAAGCCCACAAATTTCGGGTCGTTGATATCCTGTGTGCCGAGGTCGTCGAAGTTGGTTGTGAAGCCCTTTGCACCTTTAGCGGTGAGGATGGCGCGCAGTGCCAGTTCGGCCTTGGCAGCATTCCATACTTTTGCGTATTCCTCTGTGTTCTTGTCCTCAAGGGCGGCATCGTGGGCATATTCCTTAAAGTAGGTGGCCACAAGCTCGTCAACATCTGCATCGGCCACTTTCTTGAAATATTCCATCAGTTCCGACACGGGGGTGTAGTCCACGTGATAGCCAAGACGCTGTTCGGCCTCGACCTTGTCACCGTCGGTAACGGCAACGTTGTTCATCTGGTCGCCGAATCGGAGAATGAGCATATCCTGCGAATCTGCCCATGCAGCGGCCACGCGCTCCCATACAGCAATTTTCTTCTGTGCCTCGGGGTCGGTCCAGTGGCCGACAACAACCTTGCGGCGCAGACGCATGCGGGCGCAGATATGGCCGAACTCGCGGTCGCCGTGAGCGCTCTGGTTGAGGTTCATGAAGTCCATGTCAATCTCATTCCAGGGTATCTCGGCATTGAACTGTGTGTGGAAATGCAGCAACGGCTTGGTGAGCTGCTGCAGGCCGTGAATCCACATTTTAGCGGGTGAGAATGTGTGCATCCATGTGATTACACCCACACATTTCTCGCTGTTGTTGGCAGCTTTCATCAGCTCGGTCACTTCGCGCGACGAGTTGGCGGTGCCTTTATATACGACTTTTACAGGGAGATTGCCGGAATTGTTGAGGCCATCCACCATCTGTTTCGAGTGGGAATCAACCTTTACAACGGCGTCGCCGCCATAAAGAAGCTGGGCGCCGGTGATCCACCACACCTCATAGTTTTCAAATGCATTCATAGGTAATGAAGTTATATTGTTGATATTTGTTTACTTATTTTTTCTGGCCATAGTAGGCATTGGGACCGTGCTTGCGCGAGAAGTGTTTCTCAATCAGCAGCGGGTTCATGGTGAGGCGGGGATTGACACTGTAGGCCACGAAAGCCATCTTGGCCACCTGTTCCATCACCACGGCGTTGTGAACGGCCTCGTGGGGGTCCTTGCCCCAGCTGAAAGGCCCGTGGTTCCTGACGAGCACTCCGGGGGTATGCACGGGATTGATGCCGTCCTTGGCGAAACGGGCAATGATGACGTTGCCGGTCTCCAGCTCATATTCGCCTTTCACCTCTGCTTCGGTCATGTCGGCGGTGCAGGGGATGGCGTTATGGAAATAGTCGGCATGTGTGGTGCCGATGTTGGGCAGATCGATGCCGGCCTCGGCCCACGCGGTGGCATAGGTGGAATGAGTGTGCACCACCCCGCCGATTTCGGGCCATGCGCGATAGAGCGCCAGATGGGTGGGTGTGTCGGACGACGGGCGAAGATCGCCTTCCACCACCTTGCCGGTGTTGAGGTCGACCACAACCATATCTTCGGGGCGCATGGTCTCATAGTCCACGCCGCTGGGTTTGATGACTACAAGTCCGCGTTCGCGGTCAATGCCGCTGACGTTGCCCCATGTGAATATGACCAATCCGTAGCGGACCAGATCCATATTCGCTTTATATACCTCTTGTTTTAATTGTTCAAGCATATGCAGCTGTTAGATATTGTCAGATTTTAAATTTCGGATTAACGGAATACGCTTCGACATCGAAGGTGTGCAGACGCGCACCTCGGCGTGAACAGCGCTTGTCAATCATGTCGGTAGGCACGATGCAAGGCAATTCGCCCACACGTTTGCGGAAATTCCGCTTGTCAATCTCCTCATCGAACACAGTCTCGTAAAGCGACTGAAGCTGCGACAAGGTGAAGAACGCCGGCAGCAGATTGAACGCCACCGGCTCTGTGGCGAATTTAAGTTTCACAAGGTTACGCGCCTTCTCTATCATCTGAGGGTGGTCGAATCCAAGCGGGGGCAGCTCGTCGAGCGGAATCCAGCTGCCGTTGTGCGACGAGGTCTGGCCAAGCACACATTCATCGATATTTATCAATGCGCCATAGGCCACGGAAATCACGCGCTCGCCGGGGTCGCGGTCCACTTCTCCGAAAGCTCCAACCTGCCACATGTACACATCTTTCAGACCGGTCAGGTCAGTAAGCACACGCTGAGCGGCAGCGTCGACACTTTCATCCTCACCGACAAAGCCACCCATGAGCGACCATTTGCCCTTTTCAGGGGCAAAACTACGTTTGGTAAGCAACAGACACAGCCGCCCGTCGTTGATTCCGAAAATCACACAGTCAACGGCCACATAATGCCGCGCGTATTGTGAATAGTGTTGTGACATTATCAGATTCGATACTATTGATCCGCAGCCTGTTCAGTATGCGGCTACGGGAAGAACACTGTTGTTAGAGTCTATGGTACAGCATCCCGCCAGTGGCAGGCAAGAACGTTGACACGCCCCGACGGGATGCATCATAGATTTTTACCAGAAATAGATATAGAACGCTACGGTTATACCGAGGATGATAACAGAGTGGATGATATCCCAATGATTCCAGCTTGCGCGGGTGGCGGCACGCTGTTCGGGAGTTGAGGTGCCGAACACCAGCCCCTGGATCTTGGCCGATTCCGGAGCCTTTGTGCAGAGCGATACAATCACACCAACTGCAAGGCAGAACACGAGCATCCAGCCGCAGAAGAAGAGCCAGTTGCAATCGAAGAAAATCTGCTGGAACAGGCTGGGGTCCGTTCCGCCGATTTCGGCATTGCTATAGTAGATTTTTGCGCCGAGGCGTGTCAGGCCGACAATCAGGCCGGACAGAAGCGCCCACATACCGCCGAGAGCGGAAGCACGTTTCCAGAGAATACCGATGAGGAACGCGGCGGCGATGCCCGGAGCGAGCACCGACTGAACATCCTGCAGGTAGAGATAGAGCACATCGCCCACCGAACGCATCACGGGAATCCAGAGGATACCGAGAACAACAATCACGACGGTTGCCACCTGACCGATACGGACAAGTTTCTTGGGATCGGTCTTGGGACGGATGCGCTGATAGAAGTCGATGGTGAAGAGCGCTGCCGAAGAGTTGAACAGCGACGCAAGCGAGCTCATGAGGGCAGCAAGGATACCGCAAACAATCAGACCCTTCACACCGGCGGGGAGCAGTTTGGCCACAAGTGTGGGGAATGCAGCGTCTGAGTTGGGGTTGCCGTTAGGAAGCATGGGAAGGAAGTCGCCCAGATTCTGATGAAGCGCGAATGCAATCATACCGGGAATGAGGAACAGGAATACGGGGAGCAGCTTGAGGTATGCGCCGAAAATGGTGCCTCGGCGGCTCTCTTTTTCATTCTTTCCGGAGAGTACGCGCTGCACGATGAACTGGTCGGTACACCAGTACCAGAAACCGATCACGGCCGAGCCGATAAGGGCGCCGAGCCAGGGATACTGGGGATCGGAATTGCTGCGTATAAGGTTGGTCATGGTGTCGCCGTACTCGTTCACTTTCACAGCCGAGCAGATGCGCATCATTTCATCCCAGCCGCCCAGTTCACGCAGACCGAGAACAAGGATAATGAGCGAACCGAGAAGCAGAATGGGTGTCTGAAGCACAGATGTGTAGAGCACGGATTTCATACCGCCGAAAATGGTGTAGAGCGCCGTGATAAGCACAAGCCCTACGGCTGCAATCCAGAAGAAGTCGATGCCCCAGAGCTCGTCGATTCCAAAAACCTGCTGGAACACCAGACCGCCGGCATATACCGTCACTGCTACCTTCGTCAGCACATAGCTGATGAGCGAGATGGTGGCGAGGATTGTACGTGACTGGGGATTGAATCGTTTTTCAAGGAACTCAGGCATGGTGTAGACCATGGAACGTGTATAGAACGGCACGAACACCCAGCCGAGAATAAGAATCATCCATCCCTGGATTTCCCAGTGAGCCATTGCCATTCCGGATGAGGCACCGGAACCGGCAAGACCGATGAGGTGCTCCGAACCGATGTTCGAAGCGAAAATAGATGCACCGATGGCAATCCATGTTGCATCCTTACCGCCGAGGAAGTAGTCGGCGGCATTGTTCTGTTTTTGGCGCATTACCCACCAGATGATGCCGATCAGGGCAACAAAAAAGATGGCAATGACAATCCAGTCAAGTAATTGCATGATTAAATTTTAGGTTAAGGATTATGATACGATTGATTATTCTGCTACGGAGAATTTATAGATGCACTGCGAATTGTAGGTTTCGCCGGGACGGAGCACCACCGACGGCCACTGGGGTTTGTTGGGCGAATCCGGATAATGCTGAGTCTCCAGACACAGACCGGCACGCTGATTGTAGACTATGCCCGACTTGCCGGTAACAGTTCCGTCAAGGAAGTTGCCTGAATAGATCTGGATGCCCGGTTCGTTGGTGAACACCTCAAGCTGGATGCCCGACGCGGGGCTTACCAGCCTTACGGCCGGCTTGGTAACGTCGCCGGCGGTGTTGAGCACCCAGTTGTGGTCATAGCCGTTGCCGTTGTGAATCTGCTCGTTTTCGGCATTTATGTCCTGCCCTACCGGTTTGGCCGTGCGGAAATCGAAGGGTGTGCCTTCAACGGTGGCTATCTCGCCGGTGGTCATGAACGTGCTGTCGACGGGTGTATAGTTGTCGGCATCCACCCAGAGCACATCGTCGGTGACGGGAGCTGTGAGGTCGCCCGAAAGATTGAAGTACGAGTGGTTGGTCATGTTGATGATGGTGGGCTTGTCGGTAGTAGCCGAGTATGCAATGTCGATGGCATTGTCGGGCGTGAGTGTGAACTTCACTTTAGCGTCGACAGTGCCGGGGAAGCCGTTGTTGCCGTCAGCATCGTTAAGTGTAAGCGTAAGCGATGTATCGGTGGCCTCGCTCACCTTGTACACGCGGTATTGCCATCCGCGGGTACCCATATCCGTGCCGCCGTGCAGGCAATGTCCGAAATTGTTTTTGGGGAGGCGGAATGTGTCGCTGTCAAGGATGAACTCTCCCTGATTGATGCGGTTGGCATAGCGGCCTACAGTAGAGCCGAAGTCCGACTGATTGACTTCAGGGAAATAGGCCTGCACGCTGTCGAAGCCGAGCACGACATCGCGCAAACGGCCTTCACGGTCGGGCACTGTCACCGACACGATGCGGCCGCCAAAATTAGTGATGCACACTTCCATGCCGTTGGCGTTGGTAAGCGTGTATAATGCTGTAGAATCGCCGTTGTATTCGGCTTTAAAGTTTTCCGGGTCGAGCCCCGATGCGGTGAGTTTCACCTCTTTGGTGCCATTGTTACATGCAACAAAGCCAGCCAGGGCGCAGGCCAATGCAGGTAGCATCAAAAACTTTTTCATGGTTGCAAAAAATTATATTAAGCTTAAAATTATTTTTCCGATTTCCATGTGTATTCATGGATTTTGCAAGCGCTAAATGACCGGCAATATCACTGCATAGGCAGTATCCATGGCATTCCACTTAAAGCGGTGTAAAGTTAGCATCCTTTTTCGGCAGCACAAAATAAATAAACATGTTTTTCAGCATAAAAGTGTATTTTTTACACTTATACATCAACCAACTGTTTTTAAACCCATTATAAATCCAGCCGCCAGGTACTAAAATGGAGGTGCCCCATGCAGGCACCTCCATGTCATTTCACAATGCAGAATCGCAAGAATCGCCGTATGGCGACTGGTTATTATTTCAGGCTGTCGATGACCTCGAGCAACTGGGCGCCGGCATTCTTGGTATCGACCTTGCGGATCACGGCAACAACGTTGTGAGCTGCATCGGTGATGAATGTGGTGCGCACTGTACCCATATATTCACGGCCGGCCATCTTCTTTTTCTGCCATACGCCGAAGGCCTGGTTCACTTCGGTGGATTCATCGGAAAGCAGGATAAAATTCAGATTGTGCTTGGCGATGAACTTAAGATGCGAAGCCGGAGAATCCTTGCTGATGCCGATAACGACATACCCCCGGGCGGTAAGCTGTTCGTAATCGTCGCGTATGGAGCACGCCTCGGCAGTGCAGCCGGGAGTGTTATCCTTGGGATAGAAATAGATAATCAGCGGGCGTCCTTCAAAATCGGAAGCCTTTACAGTGCGACCTTCGGCATCAACACCGAGAATCCGGGGGATTTTTTCACCTGTTTCCATGTCTGTCAATATGTTTTTATGTGGTTATGTAATTATCTGTTGGATAAAACAAACAATCCTTGCCAATCGGTTCAACTCTTGACAAGGATTGTACACTTAAATTTTTATACCTGTGCGCAGGGGGGGACTCGAACCCCCACGACCGAAGTCACCAGATCCTAAGTCTGGCGCGGCTACCAATTACGCCACTTGCGCCTGTATGGAACTCTGTCCGCATGCAAAGTTACTACATTTTTTTGAAAACGCAATAAAGTTCTGCCAACGCATCTCAACGCATCTCGCCACTTGCGAACGTTCCACGGGCACAATTATGCCGCTATATGGAATCAAAGCACAGCCTGACGGCTTATTGCGGATTTCAAACGGTCGAACAGCCCTGCCGAAATATCCTTGACATGCACATGAGCCGAGCCGTCCTCCTTCGAAAGAAAAATAATGGATGAATGCAGCACCACGGCCACCGCCTCGTCAAAATCTATAATCGCATGAATGTGCGACACAGGTAGGGAATGCAGAAGTGACCCCTGATCGATACTCCCAATCACCAGATTGTCACCATCTATCTCAATCTCTGCCTGCTCGGGCAGTTTCTCGAACAGCAGGGGGATATCAAGCTCGTCGGGCGACGCCGGACGCGACTTGAATTTCTTATAGATGGCATCAATAACTTTCTTGTGAATCATATGGTCTGGATATTAAAAATTCCCGGAGCACGACCGGCATAACGTTCCTGACGGGAAATACACATGTTTGAAATGGACGACATGGCCGTTAACGGCAAGAACAGTTTTTATTGTTCTCTCACACTTAATAACATTCGTGCATCTGAGATTGTTGCAACAGACGCACTAAAATTCACTTTTTCTCACCTTTTTCTCACATTGCGGGAATATAAAAATAACGTCCGGTGCCGGCATCTCATGATTGAGTTGCCGAGGCACCGGACATTATAAATTGCCATAGGTCTTACATTATGCGGCAAGGAAGCCAAGCAGCACACCGGCTGCAACAGCTGAACCGATCACACCGGCAACATTCGGGCCCATTGCGTGCATGAGCAGATAGTTGGAGGGATCGTATTCCAGACCGAGGTTGTTGGAGATTCGGCTCGACATGGGAACAGCCGATACGCCGGCGTTACCGATGAGGGGATTGATCTTCTTGGACTGCGGCAGGAAGAGGTTGAACAGCTTCACGAAGAGCACGCCGGATGCAGAGGCGATGACGAATGCCATGAAACCGAGCATGAAGATGAAGATGGTCTCCTTGGTGAGGAAGGTGGAAGCCTGAGTGGAGGCACCCACGGTCATACCGAGCAGGATGGTCACAATGTCGGTCAGCGCGTTCGAGGCGGTTTTGGCCAAACGGTTTGTCACGCCGCATTCGCGCAGCAGGTTGCCGAAGAAGAGCATGCCGAGCAGCGGCAGACCCGAAGGTACCACGAAGCATGTGAGGAGCATGCCCACGATGGGGAAGATGATTTTCTCGCTCTGCGCAACGGCACGGGCGGGCTTCATCTTTATCACGCGCTCTTTCTTGGTGGTGAGCAGACGCATGATCGGGGGCTGGATCACAGGAACAAGGGCCATGTAGGAGTAAGCCGACACGGCGATGGCTCCCATGAGGTTGGGCGCGAGCTTCGACGACAGGAAGATGGCGGTGGGACCGTCGGCACCACCGATGATGGCGATGGCACCTGCCTGGTCAGGCATAAAGCCGAGCGCGAGCGCAACCATGTATGCGCCGAATATACCGAACTGAGCCGCCGCACCTACAAGCATAAGCTTAGGATTGGCTATCAATGCGGTAAAGTCGGTCATGGCACCGATTCCAAGGAATATCAATGGCGGATACCATCCGGCGCTCACACCGTTGTAAAGGATATTGAGCACCGACCCCTCTTCATAGATGCCGACTTCCAGGCCGGCGGTGGCATTGAAGGGGATGTTGCCTATGAGCATACCGAAGCCGATGGGAACCAGCAGCATGGGCTCAAAGTCCTTGGTGATGGCAAGCCAGATGAAAAAGAGGCCCACACCCAGCATAACGAAATGCTGCCATGTGGCGTTGTAGAAGCCTGTGAGATGCCAGAACTGGGTCAGGTTCTCAATCAGGAATGTTCCGAACTCATTCATGGGTGGTCAAATCGTTAAGCGATGGTGATGAGCACAGCGCCTTCAAGCACAGAGTCGCCTTTTGCCACATTGATTGATGCGATTTTACCGTCGACACCGGCCTTGATGGAGTTCTCCATCTTCATGGCCTCAAGGGTGAGGACAGTGTCGGCAGCACTTACCTGCTGGCCTACGGTCACGTTGATGTCGAGCACAACGCCGGGCAGCGGGGCCTTTACGGCTGTACCGCCGGCAGCGGCAACGGCAGGTTTTGCGATAACTTTCTCGCCGGTTGCAGTGCGGGGAGCAGCTGCCGGACGGGGGGCGGCAACCTTTATAGCCGGGGCGGCTTTGCGTTCCAGTTCGACCTTGTAGGGAGTGCCGTTGACTTCCACTTCTGCGATGCCGTTTTCTATGTCACCGATTCCTACCTTATAGATGTTGCCGTTGATTTTATACTTATATTCTTTCATGGGGAAATGTTTCTTTGGTCATTTTGTATTTATGCCTTGACAGGATTTCCACGCGCGAATCAGCGGCGGGGCATCTGCCGGAGCGTGTAGATATGCGAGCTCCAGGGCGAATAGTTTTTGCGTACTTTCTGGAATGTGAGGATTGTGCTCTCCAGGTCGTGGGCGTTGAGGTGGTCGTTGAGTGCGGCGGCGATTGCTGCGATAACCTCGCCGGAGTCGCCTTCGGGACGCTCGGCGCGTGCCACTTCCTTGTGGTCCATGCCGTAGGCTTCCATCTTCTTGCGCTGCGAACGGGCTGCGCCGATGCGGCTGATGATGTAGAAGCATACGCTCAGGAGAAGCAGAGCAAGGAACACGATTCCCATAGCAGTGATTGTCATACCGAAACCATTACTGTCGACACGGTGGAACATGTCGACCTTTTTGTTAGTATCCTTGATTACGTTGTTGCTGGAGGGAGTAACGATGCTGCCGTCCACGTCGGTGCGGATTTCCCAGTCGGCAATCGACGTTCCTGCACCATCGACTTTGCGGGCGAAGGAGCAGTCGGGACCCAGCGGCGGAACGGTTATTGAATCGATGAGGGTACGCCCGTCGGCATCATATACGCCAATCCAGTTGCTCGTGGTGGGATCCAGAGCGAAATTGGTGTGGAATGTGCCGCGTGTGGGCATGTTGTCGGCCCAGAACACCACGTGCTGACGCTTGGGGATGCGGGTGTTCACATCGCCCAGCGGCACGGGATAAAGCCGCGGTTGCAGTGAGTCGTTGGTGAGGAACACGCTCGAGATTTCGAGAGGCGCATAGTTGGAGTTGAAAAGCTCGATCCATGCACCGCGGTTGCCGTAGTCATCAACGAAATTGGTTTCATTGACCACCATCACCTCGTTGATGCGCAGACCCTTCCGCGCCTGGGCGGAGGAAACTGCGCAACAACCGGCAACGGCAATCAAAAGAAGCAAAATCTTCTTTTTCATGTTGCAGTGATTATCTTAAAGATGGGAAATGACTGTTGAAGCTTGAATGTGAAGTTTCTTCATTTCACACCCTTAGAGAGGAATATTGCCATGTTTCTTGGCAGGATTGGTCACGCGCTTGGTGGCAAGCTGCTGAAGAGCGCGGATGATGCGGAAACGGGTGTTACGGGGCTCGATGACATCGTCGATGTAACCGTAGCGGGCTGCATTGTAGGGGTTGCAGAACAGCTTGTTGTATTCCGCTTCCTTCTCGGCAAGCACCTTCTTGGGATCGTCCGAAGCCTTGGCCTCCTTGGCATAGAGCACCTCGACTGCACCTGCACCACCCATAACTGCGATTTCAGCTGTGGGCCATGCGTAGTTCATATCGCCACGCAGCTGCTTGCAGCTCATCACGATGTGGCTGCCGCCGTAGCTCTTGCGGAGTGTGACGGTAACCTTGGGCACAGTGGCCTCGCCGTAAGCATAGAGAAGTTTTGCGCCGTGCAGAATCACACCGTTGTACTCCTGACCTGTACCGGGAAGGAATCCGGGCACGTCGACCAGCGATACGATGGGGATGTTGAAAGCATCGCAGAAACGCACGAAACGGGCAGCCTTGCGCGAAGCGTTGCTGTCGAGCACACCGGCGAGGAACTTGGGCTGGTTGGCCACGATACCTACGCTCTGGCCGTTGAAACGGGCGAAACCGATGATGATGTTCTTGGCATAGTCGCGCTGGATTTCAAGGAATTCGCCGTTATCGACGATGGCGCCGATAACGTTGTACATGTCGTAGGGACGGTTGGGGCTGTCGGGGATGATTTCGTTGAGCGAATCCTCCATGCGGTCGATGGGGTCGGTGCATTCCACGGTGGGGGCATCCTCGAGGTTGTTCTGGGGGATGTAGCTCAGGAGCTTGCGGGTAATCTTGATAGCCTCTTCGCCATCTTCAGCGGCAAAATGGCATACACCGCTCTTCTGCGAGTGAACCACGGCACCACCAAGGTCTTCCTGGCTTACATCCTCGCCGGTAACGGTCTTAACAACCTTCGGGCCGGTAAGGAACATGTAGCTGATGCCTTTGGCCATGATGGTGAAGTCGGTCAGTGCGGGGGAATAAACGGCACCGCCGGCGCAGGGACCGAGGATGGCTGAAATCTGGGGAATCACACCGGATGCAAGGATGTTGCGCTGGAAAATTTCGGCATAACCTGCAAGGGCGTTGATACCCTCCTGGATACGTGCGCCACCCGAGTCGTTCAAACCGATCACAGGAGCGCCCATCTTCATGGCCATGTCCATGATCTTGCAGATCTTCAGGGCCATGGTCTCGCTGAGCGAACCGCCGAATTCGGTGAAGTCCTGTGCGAATACATAAACCAGACGGCCGTCGACTGTTCCGTAACCGGTAACAACGCCGTCACCAAGGTATGTTTTCTTTTCCTGGCCGAAGTTGTAGCAACGATGGGTCACAAACATGTCGAGTTCCTCGAACGAGCCTTCGTCGAGAAGCTGGGCAATACGCTCGCGTGCGGTGTATTTGCCGCGCTCATGCTGTTTTTCGATGGCCTTTTCGCCACCTCCGATGCGGGCTTTCTCGCGAAGGGCGATAAGCTCCTGTATTTTTTCTAATTGACTGCTCATAATCTTACTTTAGTCGTTTGCAGACAGATATTTTGAGTTTATTGTGAGTTTGCTCTGTTTGGCGTGATGATCACATCTTTTTGGGATCCTCGCAGAGTTCCACGAGTGTACCCACAGTCGATTTGGGGTGCAGGAATGCAATGTTGAGGCCTTCGGCGCCTTTGCGGGGGGCCTTGTCGATCAGGCGGCAACCCTTTTCCTCAGCTTCGGCAAGTGCGTTGGCAACACCGTCGGCAACTGCGAAAGCCACGTGCTGAATGCCGCCGCGGCCACCGTTGTTCTCAATGAACTTGGAGATGGCGCTCTCGGGAGCTGTTCCCTCAAGAAGTTCTATCTTTGTCTGGCCGACCTTAAAGAATGCGGTCTTAACTTTCTGGTCAGCAACTTCTTCAACGGCAAAACATTTAAGGCCGAGAATCTTTTCATAGAACGGGATAGCCTCCTCCAGCGAAGGAACGGCGATACCGATGTGTTCGATATGGGAAATTTCCATAATTAAAAATATTGTTTAAGGTTTTCAATTAAATTACTTTTTCACAGATACCTGTCAATCAACAGGCAAAGCGCAAAACGGAATCAAGAAACACATGACGGTTGGAACCGGCAGGCCAGTCTATCCATTTTACGCAACAAAATTAGCAAATAAATCTCAAAAAACTTATGCTTTGGCCACAAATATTCAACCATGTTTAACAACATAGAACACTGTGCGGAACATCAGTGCGGCCCGGCTTTGAGAAGCCTTGTGGCCGTCACTGAATCACGGCCAGACCACCCTGCGAGGTCTCCTTGTAAAGCGAGGGGATATCATGCCCGGTCTGCTTCATCACTGACACAATGCGGTCGAAGCTCACCGAATGACGCCCGTCGCTGAACGCCGCATACAGATTGGCGTCCAGCGCCCTGGCAGCGGCATAGGCATTACGTTCGATGCAGGGAATCTGTACCAGACCGCACACGGGGTCGCATGTCAGCCCGAGGTGATGCTCAAGCCCCATCTCGGCTGAATATTCAATCTGGGCAGGCGTACCTCCGAACAGCTGCGAGGCAGCCGCGGCAGCCATGGCGCAAGCAACGCCGACCTCGCCCTGACATCCCACTTCAGCGCCGGACACCGAGGCATTGAATTTCACCACATTGCCGAACAATCCGGCGGTGGCGAGAGCGCGCAGGATGCGCTGCTCCGAAAAGTTTTTCGAAGTATACAGGTGATAGAGCACAGCCGGAACAATGCCGCACGAACCGCAAGTAGGCGCTGTGACGATCAGGCCGCCGGCAGCATTCTCCTCCGAAACGGCCAGGGCGTAGGCATATACCAGCCCGCGGCTTTTCAGGCTCAGACTGTGACCCGAGGCATTCATATAGTAAGCCACAGCCTTGCGGCGCACACCAAGTCCGCCCGGCAGCACGCCTTCCTCCTCGATGCCACGCTCAACGGCCTCTTTCATCACCGTCCATACTCGGCGCAGGTAGTCCCAGATCTCCGGACCCTCGCACTGCTCGACATATTCCCAATACGACCGTCCGCTTTTCTCGCACCAGTCAAGGATATCGCGTATCGTGGTCAGATTATAAATCTGTTCGGACGGAGCACGCTCCTCCCCTTCCCTAACAATGTCGCCTCCGCCTATGCTGTAATAGGTCTCGGCATCCGTCACATTTCCATCCTTGTCGAACGCCTCAATCTTCATTGCGTTGGGGTGAAACGGCAGGAACACCTCCGGCTTCCACACAATCTCGGCGGGGGCGGACGGCTCAAGTTCCTCGAGAATCGCCTTGTCGGTGAGGTGCCCCCGCCCTGTGGCAGCCAGCGAGCCGTAGAGCGTCACCACACGGCGAGCAGCACCGGGCGTACGCTCCAGAAACATCTGAGCGGCCTTACGCGGCCCCATGGTGTGGCTGCTCGACGGGCCGAACCCTATCTTATATATCTGTTTGATTGATTCCATAACCAAAAGTCATTCAATATCATTATTCATGTGAACTACAAATTTACACAAAAAACCATCAGACCGCAATATCACCGCATGTAAATCAACCATTCACAAAGACAATCTATTCTCCCCAAAACAATCCAACCGCAATAGCACGAAGATTGGAAAGCTTAAACTGAATCTGCACCGCCCGCTGCCGATTTTCACCGTCAATTCTCAGATGCCCTCCCCTCCTCATTCTAATGTAGTTTTGATGCAATTATAATGTAGTTTTGATGTGGCTTTGATGTAGCTGTTGATGCTGATTTGATGTGGCTTTGATGCGGGATTTGAAGATTTTTTCAGGAAAACACAAAAAACGGCTTGCACAATTCGCATAAAAGTCCTACCTTTGCAACGCTTTCAACGGAAAGCCGGGTCAAAGCATTTCATTCCCAGAAATGAAAACCGACATATTGGAGAGGTGGGTGAGTGGCTGAAACCACCAGTTTGCTAAACTGACGTAGGAGCAATCCTACCACGAGTTCGAATCTCGTCCTCTCCGCAAAAGAGCTGCAAGTCATTGACTTGTGGCTCTTTTTTGCCTCAAGAGAGGACGAGATGAGAACTCGCAGAGTTCGTAATCGCCTGGGCGCTTTGCTTTGCAAAGAACCTCGTTCTCTCCGCCAAACCACCAAACAGAACCGCAGCAAGTTGTTAACTTGCTACGGTTTTAGTTTCATATACATACAAAAACACATCCAAATTGCCGAGCTATCTATACTCCATACAAATGCGTCAGTATAATAGAAAATTAAAAAAACATCGCCATACACTCAACGAGGTTGGCGATGTCGCGGAAGGTCGGTATGATTGGAAGATTGAGAGAGGTCGAGGTGGAATCAGCCTGTGATTTACTCAACGCTGGAGTAGTCGAGGGGCGGGTCGAAGTAGCGGCTGAGCGACGGGAGGTTTTCCTTCATTGTAGGTACGGCAAAGTGCGTGCCTTCGAAGTAGCGATTCATGGCTTGGCGGCGCGCTGTTTTTGACGGGTCTGGGGCGATGGTGCTTTTGTATGTCGTTTTTCCGTCGCGGTCGGTTACTCTTGCTGTCAGTTCGGTATCTGTCACTTTCACGCGGACTGTCGAGCCTTCGGCCACCGGAAGCTCGAAGGTGGCAAAATCTTCGATGTCAAATTTCAGACGCGCCTCAATGCCCGACAACCGGTATTCATAGATGCGGCAGTCAGCGGTGCGCTCGAAGGCTCCGAGGAGCGAGCCATTACCAATCAGTTCGCTGTAGCGCAATGTGTTCAGAGCCGAAGGTATGCGCGGTGCAAGCGTGATGCAGCCGTCGAGGAGGGCGGGACGTATGCCCAGAAAGCCCTGGTACCATACTCTGATTTGCTCGGCATTGCTCCATGCCTGGAGGAAAGTGCCGGAGCGTCGCGCCCATTGCGCACCCTTGCGGGGCCAGGCATCGGCGTTCTCCGACAGGCTTCCCACAGCCCCTTCGTAGAGAGCCTGACGGTTCATGTTTTCGAAGAGCTCCCATGCAATATCCTGCTGTCCGGCCTCTATCATTCGCTGCATGGCCATGCCGTTGTTCCACAGCCACACAGTCCCGTTATGATAGGCATCGTCCTTGTGGTAGTAATGCCAGTTCTCGTGGTAGGGATGGAACTGAGGGTCGTTCTGGTCGAGCGATGCCACACCCCACGGATATACGAGCCTTCGCCATGCATCGCGTGTCTCTTTCATAACGACTGCCGTGTCTGCCACCATGTCGAGGGCATAGAGCATATTAGGGCGGCACTGGCGGTCGGGGGTTCCGTCAGCATTGAGATGATCGTAGACCAGTGTGTCGGCCGTGTTGACAAACTTACGGTTGAACGTTGCGAAGAGTGAATCGGCGGCCAGGCTCCAACGGCGGGCATCATCGTCATGTCCCATAATGCGGGCCATCTCTGCACCGCTGCGCAACTGCCCGTACCACAACGCCTGAATGTCAACAGCACGGTTGCCACGTGGCGAACAGGAATACTTTCCCTGTCGTTTGGCATCCATCCATGTGTCGGCATCGGCATGGACGAGGAAGCCGTCGGCATCGGTTCCACGCTCAATCACACTGTTGATACTCAGCTCAACAGCCGGATAAATTGAAGCAAGATATGTCGTGTCGCCGGTATATTGCATATATTCGTAAACATCCGTCACAAAACGCGGTGTACCGTCGGCAGTATTGTAGATTATGCTTTCGAGGTTGGCACGGTTGGGAATGCGACCGAGAGTTTCCGATTCGGGATTTCCGTCCTGAAACTTGGCAAAATCACTGAATATGCTTCGCGCCGTTTCCCACTGTCCGGTGCAGAAAATAGCCCCCGGCATTGATATGAACATGTCGCGTCCCCAATACTCATTGAACCATGGCAAGCCGGCATATATACCGTTGCCTTGCTGGCAGGTGACCAGTTCGTCGGTGGTGAGGACAATCCAGGACATTGCTCTGTCGAGCGTGTCGTTGTCCGAAGACAGGGGGTTGGACTTCTCCACCAAAGCGTTCATACGGTCGATGCGTTCACGGAGCATTTTCTCGTAATCGCGACGGAAGAGAGCGGCAACCTGCGCGGCACTCCCATCTTCCGTATATGAAATGATGAAGCCGCCGGCATCGGCAGGAGCTATCAGCCGTGTGCCGTTCCATCGACAGGGTACATCTTTGAACGGCTGCAGGGTGATGACACCTCCGGCTGATTCTTTGGGCTCGAATTCAACCCCTGCGGCGCCCTGTTTGCCGGCCGAAATAAGCCTCGGTGACAGCTCTATCCACACTGAATCGCCCTTTATGTCCGAAAGTTCAACATAGAGCACCTCCACTCGGTCAAACATATAGAAATTCTCGTGTGCCTTCTCATATACACGGTTAATTTTATAGGGATAGACCGTTACTTCTGCCTCGCGTCTTGACAGCGTGTCGCCGTCAACGCCGACAGTATAATCGCTAAGCATGCGTCGTTTAGCTATATTCCAGCCCGAATGCCAGTCGTTCCAGTTGTCAGTGTGCGTCATGCCATACCAGAACGAGGACTTTTTGTCCGTAAAAGAATATTCGCGCTGGCTGTCGGCTGGCACCACTATGCCCAAGTCTTCAACATCCAGCCGGCTCAGGGTTCCCTCTTGCCCGGGCAGCAGTGACTGACCCGAACAAGCCCCCAAAAGAGCCGCGCATCCCGCAACTGCAATTAATTGTCCAAATCTCATAAAAAATAACTCGCCTCCATTGACTCGATGGAGAGATTTATTAATAATGCAAAAACGTGAGCCAACTATGCCACGTCTTGACTTGAAGGTCGTAAGAAACCATTTGCACCGATGTAACAATAGTAGCCCAAGCTATAAGCGTGAGAACCACTATGCTATCTTTGTGCGATTTGAAAATTTCCCACGTTTTCAAGTTCAAGATAAGCATAACGTTTCTTATTATTTCAAAATGTCGCGGAGAGAGTTGCCTCAATCCAAACACAAAGGTAATGAGAATCTCGTAAAAGTCTCTCGCTGACAGGTAAAAATCAGCGTTTCAAGGCTCAATCGGAATCGGTCTTGCCTTTTCTCTTTTCAATGCGGAAGTTTACCCTATGCTTGTACTTGTCTATTATTCAGTCGTTATCGGTGATACTATATTTGAACCACCCAAAATTATATCCAAATTCCATACAACCAAGGATATTTCAATTTGTTTTAATTTACGCTTCTTATAGTGCAATACTCTAATTATCAATAGATCTAAAACTAAATTTTGGCTGTATTTCGGATATGCAGAGTAATGTTGTTTCTTGTAGTCTGGAACAACTCTGTCATCTGCGCCTGTGTCAGCCACACAGTCTCATTCTCCACTCTGACATCTAATGACTGAGTAGAATCAGGCTGATAGAGAATTATTTCATTTTCTCTATCAGCCTGCAAGTGCTATTGTTTTTATCTATTTCTTTCATTGAGGTTGCAACTCTGATTGCAAAGCTACGAAATTATATCTGTAAATCAGAAACTTAATAAAGAAACTGTGCAAGATACACGTAGTCCTCGTTTTTAATTTACATGCTCCGACAGAGGACGCTGATTCAGCTCCAGCCCCAGAGAACTATACGCGTGTAAAATTTGCAGAAAGTCAGAATTACAAAGAGAAAAGCGCCGGAGATTGTTTCACTCTCTCCGGCGCTTTGCAACTCATAATTCCCTAAGAATCATCAGCAATCAGCCGATGTAGGTGCGGAGAGCGGCAACATAGGCGGCAAAGGCACGGCGCCCGAGGTCGGTCACACGGCACACTGTGCGCGGCTTCTTTCCGACAAAGCCCTTTTCCACAGAGATATAACCGGCCGCTGTCAGCTTGTCGAGCTGCACACTGAGGTTTCCGGCCGTCGATTCCGTTTTTTCGCGGAGGTAGACAAAATCCGCCTCCTCAACGTTCATCAGAATCGACATTACGGCCAGTCGTAACTGCGAGTGTAGTAACGGATCAAGTTCTTTCATCGGCCTGCAGCATTAAATTTCTTCCGGATAATAAAGGCGGGGACAATGAACATCAGCAGAAAACAGAGAATATAGAGCGGAATCACCCACACCATGAGCAACGGGATGTTACAAAGCGAGAGAACCACCACTACGAATCCTGCCAGTATTGAGAACAATCCACCGAAGACATATGAACTCTCCTTTAGCACAATGCCCTGCATAGCCGCCCCGAAACCTACTACAATGAATGCAAAATAGAACATGGCAAGCCATGCCTGTGGATGTCCGGCAATATTGAATGCCAGGCAAATGAGCGACAGGAGGATGGCCACCACACCTACAATGCGCCAAATGCCGTCGCTTATAACGTCAATGGCGGTTTTAAAGCCTTTCCCCACTCCTTCTTTTCGGGCCATCAGCAAGTTGGCAGGAAGTCCGATTACCGGAATAGCGAACCAGACCAGATTAATCAGCGGATTGTAATCTACCAGGCTAACGATTAGAACCGTAGCTGCCGTAGCAATAGTCAGTACAGCCCACAAGACCGATATACGGAGATCGGGCATGGACAGACGTTGTTTAGAGGCTTCAATCATGCGGGCGATCACTTCCATGCTCTCCTGCGGAGTCAGTGTTTTTTCTTCCATAATGTGCGTTTTTAGAAGTTAATAAACCGGTTTATGGCATAAACCATATTTTGAAAAAGAAAAGGAAACTATCGCGCGAGTTGGTTTCCTGATTTCTTCCGATGCAAATTTAAACAAGTTTATGTTATAAACCAAATTTAAACCTAAATAATTTTTTAACTCGCCATCCTGCGGCTACCCTCAAATTGAAGGAGGTGTATCAAAATTCTGATGCACCCCCACTTCAAATATTATTCACATGGGATTATCTCAGCTTTGAAAGAATGTCATTCGGATTTTGGTGCATCTGACTGAATGCTACAATCTTCTTACCAAGATCCTTGATTGAGCCGCCGATGAAGTATACGGTATCGTCGATTATCATGAATCGGTCATGCACGTTAGTGCAATGTCTTACATCTATACGGGGATACTGGGCGTTATGTCGGCGTAGGTCATTGTTTATTTGAGAATGACGTGGGTCGGTATAGATTGTCGCAGACACTCCCTCCCCACGTTTTGTCAGGACTTTCAGAATCCGGTCATCAACATAGTTGTCTATCAGCACGATTCTCCTTGTTGCCTTCCTGATTAAATCGGATATAAGCGAATATGCATCGAATATCTGCCCTTCAAAGAAAAATCCCTCAATCGGTTCGGAATCTTTATCATCAAGACGCGACAGTATCTCTTCAAATTTTTTGTCATGTTCCGACAGATGGCGATTGAGAAGTAAGTAATTATGCTCTATGGTTTCAATCCTCTTGAACATATGCGCATTATTCATCAGGAAACTGCGCATGGCAGTAAAAGCCCTCATAATGCGGATGTTTACCTCGATTGCTGTTTTGGATCGAAGCACACTACTTAGCATGGCAACCCCATTTTCAGTGAACGCATAAGGCAGATATTTAATATTCTTTCCTCGCTCCACGTTCAAGGTCACATTTTGTGATCTTGAACTTGACGTCGCAATTTGAAATATCAAGTTCTGCGATTCCTCTTTGCTAAGTTGGAACATGAAATCCTCAGGAAATCTTTCAATATTACGTTTCACTGCTTGGTTGAGAACACGAGTTTCCACACCATACAGGCGAGCCAAGTCGCTGTCCAGCATCACCTGTTGACCACGAATCACATAAATCAGATTTTCAATTGGCATCAGAGCCGCATTATCGCTATTGCCAATCGGCACTAATATATTTTTATCCTGGGATTCTTCCATGGAAATTGCATTTATCAGCGCAAAGCTACGAAATTTTATCTGTAAATCAGAAATTTAATTGGAAATCAACATCAAAGCGCCGGAGACTGAGAGACAATCTCCGGCGCTTATGCCTTTTTACATCACTTGCAATTCAGAAAGAATCAGCGGGTGGTTCGAAGGGTGATGGAGGCGGATTTAAGCGACGGGGACGTAGCGCGGAGAACAATTTTACCTGCACGCGGCGTGCTCTTAACGATGGCCATGGCGCGGCCTTTCCATGCATTGCGGTCGGTGCGGTGGTAGCCCTCGGTGTCCTTGATGTCGGCACTTCCTGTGGCTTCGATGGTGCCTGCTCCGCTCACGGTGAATGCAATGCGATCGGAGGCGTTGGGTACCACCCTCCCCTTGCTGTCTACAATCTCGGCGGTAACGTAAACCAGATCCTGATTGTCAGCCGCTATCACATTACGGTCGGCCCTCAGCCTTAGGGCTGCCGGCTTGCCTGCTGTCTCTATGGCGACGCGTTCCTTCTCTACACCTTCGCTGTCCACTCCGCAGGCCTGCAATGTGCCCGGCTGATAAGGCATCGTGAACACTGCCCGGAAGCCCTCGGCTCGGGTGGTGGGCATCTCCCCTACCATCTTGCCGTCGAGATAGAGGCGCACTTTGTCGTAGTGCGAAAGCACTTCAACCTCAATCGGCTTACCTTCGTGGCCGGGCCACGTCCATGATTCCCATGTGGGATACGTGCCCCATTGTGTCTCCTTTATTTTGCCATAATAACCGTCAGGCTCGCGCACGGCCATATAGAGCTTCACGCGGTCAGGATTATAGAGCATGTCGCGATAATACGACACAGGCTTGCGCTCGCCGATGAGGTCGATGTCGCCGCAGAACGCCGCATGCCACGGCCACTGGTCGCGATGGTAGTGCTCACCCTCGCTATCCCCTTCGTAATAGAACCGTCCGATGGCCGACTCCCCGAGATAATCGATGCCGGTCCAGACAAAATCACCTATAATATATGGGTTGTCGTTGACTTTCACCCAGTTGGCAAACACGTCGCGCGGATACGATTCGGTCTGCCACATCACGCGGTCGGGCACGCGCTGATGGTCCTCTTCCGATTTGTGAATCATATAATTGTAGCCCACTATATCGTGGACGGCTGCAAGCGGGTCGTAGATTTCCCAGTCGCTGTCCCACGACGCGAGTGCCGATGTCACGGGGCGTGTAGGGTCAAGTGTGCGGCAACGGTCGGCGAGTTTGCGTGCAGTTGTCACAACCTCCAGCTTTTTGCGCTCCATCACCTCGTTGCCGATGCTCCAGCACATTATCGAGGGATGATTGCGGTCGCGGAGCACCATGGCATCCACATCCTTGTCCCACCACTGGTCGAACAGCTCCGCATAGTCGTGCGGAGTCTTGCTGTCACGCCATCCGTCGAAAGCCTCGTCGATAACCAGCAGTCCCTGACGGTCGCATTCATCCAGAAACGCCTCCGACGGGATGTTGTGGCTGGTGCGCACGGCATTGAACCCCGCCTGCTTGAGCAGACGCACCTTGCGCGCTTCGGCGGCATCGTAGCTGCGCGCGCCGAGCAGTCCGTTGTCGTGATGCACGCAACTGCCTGTGAGCAGAAGCGGCTTTCCGTTCAGCAGGAAGCCATCCTCAGCCGAATATGCTATGGAGCGTACGCCGAAAGTCTGAGTGAATGTGTCAACCACCTTGTCCCCCTCCAGCATCTCCACCTGCATCTCATAGAGAGCCGGCGCGTCGGGCGACCATAGGGCAAGACGCTTGGGAGGGAACCGCAGCTGTGCGGCAGCCTCCGAACCGGCCGGAACAGCCACGGTTGCCGAGACCGCATCAACCTTACGCCCTTCGCCATCAAGAATTGTGGCCTTTACCGTAATATCTACGGCACGCGGCGAGCGGTTCTCGACCGCCAGCTCAAGATTCACCGCCGATGCGTCCTCACTCACCTGCGGAGTGGTGACAAACACACTCTCAGGCCTTACGGCCACATCACCGGTGTTCAGAAGCCACACATGGCGGTAGATGCCCGAACCGGAATACCATCGCGAATTTTTCTGCGCCGAATTGTCCACATCCACCGTTATCTCATTCTCCCCGGCATGGAGATATGGCGTTATATCATAGGTGGCAGGCGAATATCCGTAAGGCCGTTTTCCGACTACGTGGCCATTCACCGCAACCTCGGCGTTCATATAGGCGCCATCAAGGCGGATGGCGGTGTGCCGCCCGTCGAGCGCCCCGGCAGGCACGTCTATGACCTTGCTGTAGACACCGCGGCCTGCAGTGAGATAGCCCCCGTCGTTACCGGGACTGGCCGAGGCGTCGAAATCATTGAGCATGCTCCAGTCGTGAGGCAGGTCAACATCGGTCCAGCCGGATTCAAGTTTTTCGCCGCGGTCATTGACCGTGAGGCGGAACTGCCAGTCATCGTCAATCAGCTGCTTGCGGCATTCGGGATTGAGCGCTGTTGATGCCGAAAGCATGAATGCCGGCAGGAAAAACGCGGAAAGGCAGGTGGTGAGAACTTTTTTCATCGGTATTCAGGGAGGTGATTATATGAATATGCCAGGAGGTGATTATAGGGCTTTGAGCAACATTACTTTGTCGGCGTCACCGGTTTGATTGTGCCGTCGGGATTGAACTCCATACGGTCCACGCACACCTCGCGGTGAATGCCGGGCTCCTTGTCAAGGTGATTCTCATTGATGCGGTGATACACAATGCGCCATTCGTCGGTGCCGGGCAGGTTTATCACTGAATTATGGGCCGGCCCGTATATTTTCCTGTCGGGATCCTGAATCAGCACCGTGCACGGATTGGCCACTGTGATATGACCAAGCGGCGAATCGGACGTGCCGTAGGCCACATGATAGTTGGGCGAACCGGTATCATCCACCGACCACATGAAATAATACACTCCGTTGCGGAAAAACACGTATGGCGCCTCACGATAGGCATAATCCTGCAGTGTGCCACCCTTGGGCGTCATCACTGTCACGGTTTCGGGCTTGACGGACAGCAGATCGTCGGCAAGCTCGGCACCTGCCATGTATCCGTTGCCCCAGTAAAGATAATATTTGCCGGACACAGGGTCCTGAAACACATCAACATCAATCTGCTGGCCTCCGCCTGTAGGTGAGTCGGTCACAATGGGGTGGCCCAGATCGGTGAACGGCCCGGCGGGATTGTCGGCCACAGCCACACCGATGGCCTTGCGGTCGGCCTCGGGCCAATGTCCGCTGTAGTAGAAATAATATTTATAACCATCACCTTCGCGGCGTTCGATTATGGCCGGAGCCCACGCGTTGCCGGTGGCCCAGGGCACCTGCTCGCTCTTGAGGTCAAGCATAATTCCCTCGTCAGTCCATGTCTCCAGATCGGACGACGAGAACACCGTGAAATAATAGCCGCCCCAGCCGGGAGTGCCATCGGTGGTGGAATATATATAATATTTGCCCGTTTTGTTGGAATACATAATTTCGGGATCGGCATGAAAGCCGGGAAGCGCAGGGTTGGCAGCCTCAGCAACGCAAACTGCCGACGACGCCAGCATCAGCGAAAGCAATGTCGATTTAAGGTTCATGGATAAATTCTTGTTTATAATTAAATGAAGATAGGCGTGGCTGAACCGGAAATCACGGAATCCGCAACACCTTCACTCGGTTTGCACTGACACAAATTTACGAATTTTTGGACCAATCCGAAATATCGGTGCATGGAAATCAACAGGCGCACGCTCTGTGCATCCGTGTGCAGTAGGGTCGCGACTGCAAACGGAATATAGTGGGTGAGCGTCTGATGCATGATGCATGATGCACGATGCGGTGTGGTGCAATGATGGTGGGAGTAATGGTGGTAGGGGCGCAATAAATTGCGCCCGCATAATGATGGGGGCGCTATATATAGCGCCCGTACAATGAATCAGATGCAGCGGACGTTCGGCCTGACTCTGATTTTGTTCTTTTTCATTGACAGTCAGCAGATAATACGAAAAAAATCGGTTGTGACGCATAGGGCGTCGCAACCGATTGAATCAAGTAATAATTAATATCGAATCGAGCAATAATTATCTCCGGAATTGTGGGTTATTTCACGGCCATCTTCATTACGTTTTTGCCCTGGCGGACAATGTAGATGCCGGCAGAGAGATGGTCGACGGTCGTCGCAACTTTCACGCCCTGGAGATTGTACACCTCAACCGGAGCGGTGAAGTCAATCTCTTTCGGGTCATTGTTGTCAAAGATTGTGTCAACTCCACTCTGGTTGTTGTTTACCGTAACTTCAGCAACAGGACCGTCGGAATAGAGCGACTCGGCGATAATCCGGCATGAATTGGCGGAAGAGTCGTCACCCTCGGCCATGGCCATGATTTCGCTCAGGTCGGCGTGGAGTGTCACAAGTCCGTTGGCATCGACGGTGGCGATGTCGGGATTTGTGGAACGCCAGAAAATCTGCGGCAGAGTAACGCCTTCGGGATAAAGCCGGGCGGTGAGCTGGAAGGTGTCGCCCGGTTTGCCGGTGAGGGTCTTGTCACCCTCAACCTTGAGGTCGGTGGGCTCGATCAGTACATGACCCTCGAACTGGAACCAGCAGAAATCCGAATTATAATATGCCTTCACGGCATCCTCACCCTGCACGTACAGGTTGCCGGTGTAGTTGCTGAAAGTGTTGTCGGGAGCGGTGGGCGGTGTCTGCGCCGTGATGCTGACGGTCTGTGCCGGGCAGAGGTCGTAGGCCTTCTCTCCGATGGTCGTAACGTTATGGCCCATGATGATTGAGGTCAGATTGTTGCTGCCGGCGAAAGCCGATGCGCCGATAGTTTCAACCGATGGTGGGATGATAACCTCGGTAATAGCCGAACAGCCGCTGAAAGCCTCGTCGCCGATAGTTGTCAGGCTGTTGCCGAGAGTCAAGCTCGCGAGTTTGGAAGCCTCCTTGAACTTGGCAGCCGGTATTTCCGTCACTGAATTTCCTATTGTAAGGCTCTCCAGATTATTGAAACCCAGATTCAGGCTTTCCAGCGGACGGTCGCATGAGAGACTTCGGGTAGAGATGGTAGAGAATCCGTTAACACCATCGAAGACTATAGGCTTAGGACCGTAAGCGAATGTCAGGTTCTTGATAGATATGTCGGCAAAAGCAGTTTTGTCGATGTAGGTGACATTCCCCGGAATTTCTAAAGTTGTGCAGCTGCCACAGTTAAAGAATGCGCACACGCCAATGCTTTGCAATGCTTCGTTGAATTTGACAGATTTTAATGCTCTATTCCAATAGAACGCATAGTCTTTGATTGCATCTACGGATTCGGGAATGACCAGATTTTCAATCATTTCGCCATTCAAGTAAAGACGTTTGGAATAAGTCGCAGGATTAGAATATGCGTTCCCGAAATCGATGTTACACCATGCACATAGGTCTGAAATGTGCACATTCTTGCACTTGAAATCTTTGAAAGCGTCGATTCCAATCGATTGCAATGTGGAAGGGACGTTGAGGACTTCTGTGGTTCCCGAAGAATTAAAAGCCTTTTCACCAATCGATTTCAACCCTTCATTTAGAGTAACTGTTTTTAATTCCCATGCGTCGGAGAAAGCATAATCGCCGATGGTCTCTACGCTGCCGGGGATTTCTATGTTGGTAAGAGATCTGCAATATTCGAATGCATGGTTGCCGATAGTCTGTACTTTGCCGGGAATTACGATGCCAGTAAGAGAACTGCATTTGGCAAATGCATGGTTGCCGATAGCCTCGACCGTCTCAGGAATTGTCAGCTCAGATATGGTGGTCTGGGCAAAAGCGTAGTCACCTATGATGTGGGAAGCATTGCGACTGTTGAAAGTGACTGTAGCGAGATTTGAACATCCCTTGAAGGCATTGCAGCCTATGCCGTCAACATAATAGCGGACATTGGTGCCGTTGTCAGAGACAGTGAAACGCTCAGGAATTGTGACTTCGGTCAATGACGAATAATCGCCGGGAATCACTACTGCCAAGTTTTTATCTTCCTTCGTCTTGCCGGGGATGAGCATATATTTCAAATTGCCCGTCTCGTATGTTTGACCTGAAGTCTCAGAATCGCCGATTCGAAAATCTTTGAAAAGAGTCCAGTTGGTGGCAAGATAATCAGTAGCACCCTCTACGGGCACTGATAAAGCAGCAGTATCATACAGGCCATCAAATGAATTGTCGTCCATTACCGGCGGATTTATAGGCGTGGCTTTAACCGAGGTCAGTCCGGTGCAGTACTCGAAAGCATGCTCACCGATTTTGGTGACGGATTTGGGGATGACATATTCACCTTCGAGGGAAAGAGGCGCAAAGTAGATGGCTTTCTTCTCCGGCCCGAAAACAAAGCCGTCTTCGATTATAGCGCCTTCGCGTGGATATTCAATCTCAATTCTTGCGGATGAGAGCCGGGATAATCCGGAAGGATAGGCTAATTTTTTCAGGCCCGAGCAGCTTAAGAAAGGATAGCTGCCGATTACGATGACGGACTCGGGGATGATTACCGATGTCAGGCTGTTGCATTCGTAGAAAGCATTCTCGCCGATTTCGGTGACGGAGTTGGGGATAATCACCGAGGTCAGGCCGATGCAGTATTCGAAGGCATTTTTGCCGATTTCGGTGACAGATCCGGGGATGACATATTCGCCTTCTAAAGAAAAAGGCGCAAAATATATGGCTTTCTTCTCAGGTCCGAAAACAAACCCATCTTCGATTATCGCTCCTTCCCTTGGATATTGGATAGAACCAGCTTTGTAGAACGGTTTGTCTAATCCGGAAGGATAGGCTATTTTTTTCAGGCCGGAGCACTCGGCGAAAGCCTTGTCGCCGATTGTAGTAACGGACGGGGGGATGATATAGTCGCCTTCAAGGGAAAGAGGTGCAAAGTAGATGGCAGTCTTCTCAGGCCCGTAGACGAAACCATCCTCTATTATTGAGCCTTCTCTCGGATATTCAATGGCAATTCCATCGCCGAACGGATTGGATAATCCGGAAGGATATGCCGATTTTTTCAGACCGGTGCAGAAGTTGAAAGCATCCCCGTCAATCCTGGTGACAGAATTGGGGATGAGCACCGAGGTCAGGCCACGGCAATCGTGAAAAGCCATGTTACCGATTGTGGTGACGGAGTTGCCAATGGTTACCGATGTCAGGCCTGTACAGGTGTGGAAAGCAGAGCTGTCGATTATGGTGACGGATTCTGGGATGATTACTGATGACAGGCTGCCGCAGTAGCCGAAAGCCATGTCGCCGATTTTGGTGACCGAATTGCCTATGGCTACCGACCTCAGGTTGGTACAGGAGGTGAAAGCATAACCCTCGATTTCGGTGACGGCATCAGGGATGGTCACCGAGGTCAGACCGGTGCAATGGCGGAAAGAGCCGTATCCGATTGTGGTGACGGAGTTGCCAATGGTTACCGATGTCAGGCCGGTGCATTCGGAGAAAGCGAAGGCGCCGATTGAGGTAACTGCCTCGGGAAGGGTCAACGATCTCAGGTCTTCACAGCCGTAGAAAGCCTTGTCGCAGATTTTGGTGACGGAGTTGCCCAAGAACATCGAGGTCAAGTGACAGCCTTCGAAAGATCTGCTGCCGATTGTGGTTACGGACTCGGGGATGGTCAATGATGTCAGGGGGTTGTGGTAAAAAGAGCCGAATCCGATTTCGGTTACGGTATATTCCACACCTCCATTTTTTGCAACAGAGGGGATAATCAACTCTCCGGTTATGTAATTACCCCCTTCTACGTAACGGCCGTTGGGGCCTTCTGTCCCTGACTTCGTCATACAGGTTTTAGCAGACTCGCTGATAACGGTGTACAGCAACTTCTGCCCTTCGTATGTGTACTCGAAGTCGCGGGCAATGCCGGGTAGTGACACGAGCACTCCCAACATGAAAAGTAACAAATTTTTCATTGCATTTGATTGTGTTAATTGATTGTTTGTCAGTTGTGTTTTTTCGTTACAGAGGCATGTGGTTTTTTTATAATAGCTGCACAACAGGCCATGCCGATAGTTGCTACCACCGGCCCACTTATGGATATACGAAAGTTTAATTAAATGAAAAAAGCGTGAGAGCCGTACCTGATGCTCGTCCCGCCTACTGAGGCTCTGGCATGTGCCCATCCAAGTGGAACGAGCAACGCGGAGCCTCACGCCGTATGATACATATGCAACATGGCATATGCTCGCGCATACACCCGTGCCGATGATTATCATACCCGAAAGGCGCCTATCGTTGCCGTGTCCCTGACTTGGATTTGAAACTGCCAGATTTCAGTAGGCCAAGAACAAGCGCGATAAACGCTTTTTATTATGTCAATGCACCCCGCCGCTTCGCCCATATCGGACTCCGCAGCGATATGCCATCGCAAAGTTATAAAAAAGTTTTTTCGAGCTGTAATTTTTAACCCTAAAATTTCACCCCTGCATCACCATTGGATAACAGACGTTCCATCAATTTGTAGGGTCGCGACCTGTCGCGACTGCAACCCCTGGTAACGCGTTCACTCACCTGCCACATCACGCCTGCAGTCGCGACAGGTCGCGACCCTACAAGCACCCGGATGCACAGACCGTGCGCCCGTTGAATTTCATTGCCGATATTTTGGTTTGTGCTTTTGTATCCAGTCTTTTTCCGTTTCATATCGCGGAGATTTACGAATTTTGTCCCATTATTTCCCTCTCTCACCCCTTTATCGGATAAAAAAAGCGCTAACTTTGCAATACCATGAATAATAAGACCATCACATTTCTTGCCGCAGCCATTCTGAGTGCGGCATCCGCATCGGCCGCTCCCGACACCGCCAAAGAGGCGGCAAAGGTGCGCGGCATCATAACCAAAGTAAACAACCACTGGCAACAGACCAATGCCCCGGAGACGCGCTCATTCTGGGACAACGCCGCCTATCACACCGGCAACATGGAGGCATACTTCCTCACCGGCAACGAGGAGTGGAAAAACTACTCGGAGCGGTGGGCCGAGCACAACGGATGGATGGGGGCCAAAGGCACCGACCGCTCGCGCTGGAAATACGATTACGGCGAGACGGACGACCATGTGCTGTTCGGCGACTGGCAGATATGTTTCCAGACATATGCCGACCTCTACCGGATTCTCCCCGACGACCGCCGCATACGCCGTGCGCGCGAGGTGATGGAATATGAGATGTCGACCCCGCGTAACGACTACTGGTGGTGGGCCGACGGGCTTTACATGGTGATGCCCGTGATGACCAAGATGCACCGCATCACCGGCAACAAAAAATACCTCGACAAGCTTTACGAATACGTTCTGGTGAGCGACAGCATAATGTACGACCCGGACGAAGCGCTTTACTACCGCGACGCCAAATATGTGTATCCCGCCCACAAAAACGCCAACGGGAAGAAGGATTTCTGGGCGCGCGGCGACGGATGGGTGCTTGCCGGACTGGCAAAAGTGCTCAAGGACGTGCCGGCCGACTGGGAACACCGCCCGTTCTTCACCGACAAATATGTGCGCATGGCCGATGCTGTGGTGAAGCTGCAGCAACCCGGCGGCTACTGGTCGCGCTCCATGATGGACGAGGCGCACGCTCCCGGCCCCGAGACCAGCGGCACGGCATTCTTCACCTATGGGCTGCTGTGGGGCATCAACAACGGCTATCTGAACGATGCCAGATATCTTGATGCAGCTAAGAAAGGATGGAAATACCTCTCGGAAAAGGCCTTGCAGCCCGACGGCTCGGTGGGCTACGTGCAGCCCATCGGCGAGAAAGCCATACCGGGACAGGTGGTGGATGTGCGTTCCACCTCGAATTTCGGCACCGGGGCATTCCTGCTTGCCGCCTGCGAGTATGTACGCTATCTTGAAAGGCTCCATAACGCCGACCGCGACTACTGGACCTCGCTTGCCTACAACATGGCAGCCCCCGTGCTCAGCAACATGGCCGAGGGCACACTGCAGAAAAACATGCTCGTGGAAGTAAGCCCCAACTGGGACGGCCGCGACATTAAGGTGACATACATGGAGGCTTTCGGGCGCCTTATGGCCGGCATTGCCCCCTGGCTATCTCTGCCTGACGACGACACCCCCGAATCCGCCCGGCGCAAGCAACTGCGCCAGTGGGCGCTGGCAAGCTACCGCAACGCCGTCGACCCCGACAGTCCTGACTGTCTGCTGTGGAGCGGACAGGGGCAGGCTCTGGTGGATGCCGCCTATGTGGCCGAATCGTTCCTGCGCGCCTACGACACACTCTGGGCTCCGCTCGACGACATCACAAAACAGCGGTACATCGACGCCTTCAAAGGGCTGCGCAAAGTCGACCCGCCCTATACCAACTGGCTGCTCTTCTCCTCCACCATCGAGAGCTTCCTGGCAAAGGCCGGAGCCGATTGCGATGAATACCGCGTGAACTCGGCCATAAGGAAAGTGGAGGAATGGTACACCGGCGACGGATGGTATGCCGATGGCCCGGGGTTCGCGTTCGACTATTACAGCAGCTATGTGTTCCACCCCATGTATCTGGAGACACTGCAGGCCATGATCGACTCGGGCCGCTACACGCGCATCCATTATAAAAAACATTACGACCGTGCGCTGAAACGCACGCAAAAATTCAGCATCGTGCTCGAGCGGCTCATTTCGCCCGAAGGCACCTTCCCCGTGTTCGGGCGCTCCATCCCCTACCGCATGGCCACCATGCAGCCGCTGGCGCTGATGGCATGGTATGGCAAACTGCCCGTCGGGCTAACCGACGGCCAGGTGCGCGCCGCCCTTACGGCCGTGATGCACCGCATGTTCGACGACAAGGAGAATTTCAATGAAAAGGGATTTCTCACCATCGGTTTCACCGGACGGCAGCCGAATGTGGCCGACTGGTACACCAACAACGGCTCGCTCTACATGACCTCGCTTGCGTTCCTTCCGCTCGGACTGCCCCCCACGCACCCCTTCTGGAGCGACGCACCCCTTGCATGGACCTCACAGAAAGCCTGGGGCTCGCAACCGTTCCCCAAGGACCACCAGTGGAAAGATGAAATACGCACCCACGACCTTTTCTGATTCCCCACATGAAAAAATCCTGCATCGTACTTCTGGCCATGCTGCCCGCATATGCCGCAGCCTTTGCCGGAAACACTCCGGCCGCCACTGAAAGCCGTCTTGTTCCGGTGGCTCCGGCCTACAGCGCCACATCGGTGAATACGGCTGTGTTCAGGGCCAACTCGGTCACCACACACGGCAACACCCAGTACACCTGCTTCTACGACCCCGACGGCTATGTGACCATAGGGCGCCGCAACCTTGACTCGGACAAATGGGACGTGCGGCGCACCCAGTACAAGGGGAATGTGGCCGACGCACACAATGTGATTTCCATGGCAGTGGACGGCGACGGCTACCTGCATCTGTCGTTCGACCATCACGGCCATCCGTTAAAGTATTGCCGGAGCGTGGCACCCGACTCACTCGCGTTCGGGCCGCTGGAACCGATGACCGGCAACGGCGAGGAGGATGTGACCTACCCGGAATTTCACTCCCTCCCGTCGGGCGACCTGCTGTTTGTCTACCGCTCCGGAGCATCCGGGCGCGGCAATATGGTGATGAACCGCTACGACCTGTCGGCACGCCGCTGGCACAGAATCCACGATGTACTGATTGACGGCGAGGGGGAGCGCAACGCCTACTGGCAGCTATGCACCGACAGCGCGGGCGGCATCCATCTTTCGTGGGTGTGGAGGGAGACATGGCTCGTGGAGACCAACCACGACCTCTGCTACGCCTACTCACCCGACGGTGGTCAATCATGGCAGCGCAGCGACGGCACACCCTACGCCCTGCCCATCACCATGGCCACGGCCGAAGTGGCCATGCCGATTCCGCAGAACTCCGAACTTATCAACCAGACATCTATGACCGCCGACAGCAGCGGCCATCCGCTCATTGCCACATACTGGCGCGAGGCTAACGATTCCATCCCCCACTATCGCCTTGTAAGTCACGACGGCACGGGATGGAGAACGGAGCGCGTGGTTGAGCGGCACACACCCTTTTCCCTTTCTGGCGGCGGCACAAAGATGATTCCGATTGCACGCCCGCGCGTGGTGAGCGACGGCCATGAGCTGTACTACATTTTCCGCGACGCCGAACGTGGCAGCAGGGTATCGGTGGCCACACGCAGGGAGGGGGAAGAACAATGGCACATAACCGACCTTACCGATTTCAGCGTAGACGCCTGGGAGCCGACACTCGACAACGAGCTTTGGCGCAACCGCGGGCAGCTGCACATCTACGTGCAGAATGCATCGCAAGGCGACGGCGAGACCCTCACTACCGCCCTTCCCCAACCCGTATATATCCTCGAAGTGAAGCGCTGAAAAAGCGCCCCGCCGAGTTACAGGTGCAGCATCAACGTGTAGGGTCGCGACCTGTCGCGACTGCAACAATGCGTAACGCACCTGAACATCAGGCATTCACCAGCCACATCACGCCTGCAGTCGCGACAGGTCGCGACCCTACAACCAACGGGCACCCGGATGCACAGACCGGGTGCCCGTTGGTTTTCATTACCGATATTCAAGGCTATGTTTGTTCAGGATATTTTGGTTAAATCTTGTTAATTTTGGGATTTTGTTGCATTTTCCGTTTTGGCCGATTTAACAGAAATTTATATACCCATTAATTCATTGTCAACTAAACGAAAGCGCTCTTTAAATTGGAAAGGGCGCTCTCTTTTTTCGCGAAAATTTAACATAATTACCCCCCCCCTTAAAATTTGTTAACATTTAGCCGATTTTGCTGCCTAAATAATTTAAGATAAATTCGCGCCCAACAAGTGAACATCACACAAACACCGATCCCTGCCGCAGGATAAAAACACAGTGTCCGCCCCGTTGATTTCGGCTTCCGGACAAATTCAAATGCGGCGATCCGGCATCGCTCTTACGCAAGTAAGGCTCTTGACGAACCCCGGGTCTGTTTTGTAGAGATTTATAGCGATTATTTAACTTACATACATTCGACGGCCACACTGAACCATGCAGACGGCCGTGACTTGATTTAACGACATGAAACGCATTCTTGCACTTCTGATGCTTGTCATCGAAGGGTTTGGCTTTATGCTGCATTCCCAGCCCGTGGCCGTTAAGACCAACGCACTGGGATGGGCCACCACAACTATCAATGCCGGTGTGGAAATGGCGGTGAGCCACCGCCAGACTATCCAGGTGTTCGGTGCCCTCAACCCGTGGACATTCTCAGGCGAACGCCGCGCCCGCTTCTGGGCGGCACAGCCTGAATGGCGCTACTGGCTGTGTGAGCGCTTCAACGGACACTTCTTCGGCATCCACGCTCTGGGCGGAGAATACAACGTGAAAAACATCGACGTGCCGTTCGGCATTCTGCCCGAGACGGAACACGGCCGCCACTACGAAGGATGGTATGTCGGCGGCGGCATAACCTACGGCTATCAGTGGATGCTTTCTAAGCACTGGAACATCGAGGCATCGATCGGCGTGGGATACATCTACTCGCCCTATAAGCTCTACGGGCGTTGCGACCGCTGCCTCGACCGCGACCACCGCAATTACGTCGGCCCTACAAAAGCCGCTCTGAGCATCCTCTACATCTTCTGACCCCATCCATCAAGCAACACTCATGAAACGCAACATAGCAATGGCAGCTCTTGTGAGCTGCGTGGCAACTTTTGCACACACCGGAACCATGAACAATGCCGACGCCGTCCGCGCCCTACGCATCGACACCGGCAAGGTGGGCGACCGCATGCACCTGCAGATGGTGCTCGACTTCGATTCGCTCAACATCGAGTCGAACCGCCGCATCATCTTCACTCCCCTGCTCATCGGCGAGAACCCGACAGATACAGTGACATTCAGCGAAGTGATGGTGAACGGACGCCGCCAGCATATCTCCTACGAGCGCACACCCGAAGGATTCACCGGCACGGAGCTGCGGCGCGTGAACGGCACCGAACAGCGGCTGAGCTACAGTGATTCGGCACCCTACGAGGAATGGATGCAGTATGCCACGCTCTATCTGGTCAACGACCTCTGCGGATGCGGCAATGTGCTCGACCGCGGGCGCCGCGAACTTGCCGTGATCGACCACCGCCCTGCGCCCGAACCGGTGTTCCAGCCTCTCACATGCTTTGTCACCCCGGCTGTGGAGGCCGTGAAGATGCGCAGCGAACGCGGAAGCGCATTCATCGACTTTGTGGTGAACCGCACCGAGATACGCCCCGACTACCGCAACAACACCTCCGAACTGCAGAAAATCACCTCGACCATCGACCTTGTGAAAAATGACCCCAACGTGTCGATTACAACGATAAAAATCCACGGATATGCTTCGCCCGAAGGCACATACGCCAACAACCGCCGGCTGGCCGAAGGGCGTGCGGCATCGCTTGCCGATTATGTAAACCGCCTTTACAGCTTCCCGGCCGGAACCATGCAGGTGGAATCAACCCCCGAGGACTGGGAAGGACTGCGTCGCTATGTGGCCGACTCGCTACACCTTGACAACACGGAGGAGATTCTCGCCATCATTGACGACACCACTCTTGCGCCCGATGCCCGCGAGTGGCGCATGAAATCGCGCTATCCGCAACAGTACAGGATGCTGCTGGCCGAGGTTTATCCCGCACTGCGGCATTCCGACTACGAGGTGGTCTATGTGGTACGCCCGTTCAATCTTGAGGAGGCCAGAAGGGTACTGAAAGAGAACCCGCGCCTGCTCAGCCTGCACGAGATGTTTATGGTGGCACAGAGCTACGAACCGGGCAGCCCCGACTATAACGAGGTGTTCGAGGTGGCCGTGCGCCTCTTCCCCTCCGACCCCGTGGCCAACCTCAACGCCGCCATCACGGCCTTCAACCGCCACGACATCCCCGCCGCCGAGCGCTATCTGGCCAAAGCCGGCAACCAGCCGCAGGCCGATGAAGTGCGCCGTGCCATCGAGGCATCCAAAACCGATGCTGAATAAGGCTCTTACAGAGATTATATACAATTTACTTCATATTCATCTTTAACTTTATTTTTATGAATCTTAAATCCATCTTTTCAGTTGTCGCACTGTCGGCTCTGATGGTCGGCTGCTCCTCGGACGATCTGACCAACGAACCGGGCGCAGTTGAAACTCCCGCATCGGGCGAAACCATGACCGGTTACCTCAATGTCAACATCAACCTCCCGACCGTAAGCGCCACCGGCGCCCGCGCACTTGATCAGTCGAACGACCAGTTTGATGACGGTGAACCTTCGGAATATGCCGTGAACTGTGCACACCTCGTTGTGTTCGACACTGACAATGAAGCTACAGCAAAAGTTGTGGGCGTATTCTCGTTCACCGACCTGAAACCGTGGAACACCGATGCATCCACAACCGACAATATCACAAGCTCCGCTGAATCTGTTATCAAGGTTCAGGTGACTAAAAGCGACAATAATTTGGGTGCTCTCGTCGTGCTTAACGACCCTGCAGCAGAAACTCATTTCAGAAATAAAACATTCCAGTCGCTGTTTGAGGATGGTCCAATAGTAGACCTGACTGCCATGCAGAATGCAAAAGGTTTTGTCATGACCAACGCTCCGCTTTACGAAAACAATACCGCAAAGACTCTGGTGTCAGTTCTTCCAAGCTCTATCTGCAACTCTCCTCAGGAAGCGCAACAGTCGCCGGCCATAGACGTTTTTGTTGAGCGCGGCGTGGCGAAAGTCAACGTTACAACCAGCGCAACGCTCAAGAACGAAATTGAAATCAACAATACAACCTACAAAGCCGAAGTTCTGGCTTGGGGACTTGATATCACCAACCAAAAATCCTATCTCGTGCGCAACGTCTCGGATTTTGACACATGGAAGGCATACGCCAAAGGTGCTCGCTTCTACAGCAATGACTCCAAACGTATCTACTGGGCCATCGACCCGAACTATACCAACGGTTCGGGAGAAGATGCTTATATCGCAGACAACTTCAACAAAATTTCAGAAAACGATGTGACCAATGCAGCCGATGTCACTGCGCCTGTCTACATTCTTGAAAACACATTTGATGTAGCCAACCAGATGCGCACACGTTCCACACGAGCCATTATCAAGGCCACATTCGCGCCCAAAGGCCAGGATCCTAAAACTTTCTACACAATCGGTTCTGCCAATACTATTTATACCAAGGACCTGATGCAGACCTTTATCAAAGGTCAGGCCGTAAACCTCCTTACAGAAAAAAACGACGCATCCAAATACACATTCGCCACTAATACATCCGTATCCAACACCGCTGGTGCACATACTATTGGAGCACAGGACATTCTGTATGATGGTGCCGTTTTATCATCTGATGAGGTTAAAAAACTCAACGATGCCATAGGTACAATCAACACATACAAGGATGGCATCTGCTACTATGTGGCCCGCATCCAGCACTTCGGTGAAAAATACACAAAATGGAATCCCGGAGATCCCACTTATGGTCAGGACAAGGACGCGACTGCAGCCGCCAACAATTATCTCGGCCGCTACGGAGCTGTCCGCAACAACTGGTATGAGCTTCAGATTTCCGATATCAAGAATCTCGGCAACCCGACAATTCCCGAAGCACCTGATACCCCCGATGACGAGGATTACTATTACATCTCGTTCAAGGTAAACATCCACTCGTGGGCTAAGCGCGTGCAGAACGTGATTCTCTAAAAACGTGAAAATCTAAGAAAAGGGATTATATCATAACATAACATCAACGACGGGGCGCCCGCACAGGGCTATGCCTACCGGACGCCCCGTTCTTTAACTAAAGGACCAAGAATCCAGAATCAACCAATCAGCAATGACAGCCAAACTATCCATACTTTCGGGGTTGCTCTGCCTGGCGGCGGCCGGACTGAGCGGATGCTCCCTGATGCACGACGATCTTGAACCCTGCCCGTCGGGGGTTGACCTGAAGTTCGTCTACGACTACAACATTCAGCGTGCCGATATGTTTCCCGACCATGTGGGCAGTGTGACTGTCTATGTGTTCGACCAGAACGGCCGCTACATCACCCAGCAGGAGGATTTCAACACCGCCGCCGAACGCCCCCTGGCATCACACGACTACCGGATGCACCTCGACCTGGCACCCGGCACCTACCAGTTCATCGCACTGGCACACCAGAAGAGTGTGGACGAATGCCTCGCCTCGAAAGGAGCGAAGTACCGCCGCACCGACATGATCCCCTCTCAGCACTCCCTCTCCGACCTCAAAGTAACTCTCGACCGCATAAACGCCGAGGTGCGCAATGAAGGCGTTCACCTCGACACCCTGTGGCACGGAATGAGTGCCACGCCGCTTGTGGTGCGCGACATGGAGGCGGCACAGCAGACCATCAGCCTCATGCGCAACACCAAGAACCTCACCGTGAGCCTGCACGAACTCGACGACCGCGCAGGCATCATCCCATCCGACTACGAAATAAAAATCACCTCGGCCAACGGCGTCATGAATCACGACAATTCGCCCGCTGCCGACGAGACCCTGACATATACCCCCTACGCCGTGTGGACAACCGAGTTCCCCTCGCCCGAAGAGCAGGAAGCCAACAATCTGCCCGTGCAGGAACGCACGGCCCACGCTGCGCTGAGTTTCAACCGCATCATGCACCGGAGCGCACGCGGCGGGGATGGCTCCGATGCCCTGCTCACCATCTACAACAAACGCTCGCAGAAAACGGTGGCAACCATCGACCTGGCCGACTGTCTGGCGCAGGGACGGGGCGCCTTCGAGTATCTGCACTACTCGCCGCAGGAATTTCTCGACCGCGAGTACGATTACAAACTCGACTTTTTCCTGAAAGGCGACTCGTGGGAATACATTGACCTTTCAATCTCCATCCTCTCCTGGAGCAAACGCATTCAGCGCGTCTCGTTCGAATAATCTCAAGCCGCGCCCACTGAAATCAAATAACGCCGAAAGCCGCGCATCATCATCACCTACCAATCACCATGATTTCAATGATTCGACGATTTGGAATGTCAGCAGCACTGGCCATCATGACCGGATGGCTGCTCACAGCCTGCTCCGACAGCTACGTCGACTCGCTGCCTGCCCCCCAGCCCGGCACAATAACAATCTGTCTGGGTGCTCCGGCGCAGGGAAGCCGTGCCGATGCCGCCGACTCGCCCGACGACCTTTCGCCTGCCACAGCCGACGAACGCACCATAACAGACCTGCGCTATTTCGCATTCCCCTCCAATCCTGATGCACCCGGAGCCGTGACACTGAAAGGGACGCTCCTGCCCCCCTCGGCCGATGAGATGGCCAACGAACGATACAAGGAATATGTGGTGCGCGATGTGGAGCCCGGTTCCTACCGTGTGTATGTGGTGGCCAATATGCCGCAATGTGCCACAGTGGGCAGCGAGGAGGAACTGAAAGCGTTGCGCCCCACCTACTCCCCCACCGAACTGCCCCGGCCGGGACGTCTCCCCATGATCTACGAGCCTGTGGCCGAAACCGTGGTGGACCCCGGCGGCACGGTGGTTACGGCCAACCTGCAGTTCACCTGCGTGAAAGTGCGCTACAACCTGATTTTCGACAAAGAGAACAATCAGCACACACAAGATGCCTTCGGCAACTGCGGACTGATAATCAAGGCCGTGAACGGCCAGAAGCTTTCAGAGGAAACCCCATTGGTGCTCGGTGCGCCAATGAGCGGCATTACAAGCACCGACAACACATTCAACGCGCCGCTCACGCCGGGGCGTTACTTCGCCTCGTGGACCCGCAACGACAATGCCGGCGGCGACGAGGATGTGATAGCCGACACCGAGGGCGTGCCAGCCACCTATGCATCGAAATGGGTGTACCAGGGCACACTCTATCTGCCCGAACGCTACACCGGCAACGATGAGGGACAGAGCGAACTGACCATTGAGGCCGTGGTGGTGAGCGGCACACACAGCCCGAAGGCCGACGGCACCGTCGACCTGAGCAGCATCCCTACCGGCCCGGTGAACACCTACACCATCCCACTGGGACACGCCAACGGACAGGACCAGCCGCGCCAGTTTCCGCGCGGCACATATTATGAGATCATCGGCCAGATTGAGACCACGGAGTTCACCGAACTGCAGGCCGACGTGAAAGTGAGCGACTGGGTGCCTGTGCCTATGGCACACACCGGCCACACCACACTGACCGTTGACAAAACCGTGGCCAAAGTGACCTCCATTGAAACAGACTCGATACACTACACCTCGAATGCACCTGAGGTGATAATGGGTTGCGACGAGACCATCGACGGGCAGCCCATAATAGTGCAGTACGAACAGGACACACGCCGCCGCGTAATCAAATTCCGTATCAATCCTGCCATACCAATAGGGAAATTCGTGGAAGGCTCGGAATTTCCGCCCACAGGACGCACCAAAATCTGGATTCAGGCCAACCATGTGCGCAAATATCTGGATGTCACCTACAATGTGGAGCCGCTCTTCGAGGTGGAACCGGAGGAAGTGACCATCAGCTGGCTTTCGACGAGTGACAATGACCCGACCTATACCAAGACATTCCGCTTCCAGACCAATCTGGGCGGCATTCAAGGGGTCGACTTCCCCGTGGTTCTGACCAAAGGTTCGGCTAAAATCAAACTGGAATGCGCCGATCCGGCAGCGGCAGTGGGAACATTCACGGCCACGGCGCTGTGTAATCCCGGCACAACCACCACATTCAACGTAACCCTTTCGCCACGTGACGGCAGCCATCCCGAACTTACCAAGACGGTGACCATACACGTGAAACCTCCGGTGGGCGATTACCGCATCTATTTCCGCGCCATCAATGACAACCAGGGCGGAAACGACTGGAAAGACGCTGAATTCAACGTGGTTGCAACCGAAGGTGGCGCAAACAACTGGCAAGACGGTTGGAATGGTGCCCACAAATTATACTGCTACACCCAGATGGGCGAGACTGACAAAGGCAACATCCCCGAATATTATGTGTGGGTATTTACCGATTATTCCATCTATATCAATAACAAGAAGGAGAGATGGCCGGGTGATGATATGCAACCCGATAATACCAATACCGGATGGTACTACCTGAACATGGCTCACGACAAAAAAGCCACGAACGAGCAGGACAAATCAACAAAAACCATCCGTCCGGGAGAAACCCTGATGATATTCAACTCAGGAGCAAATGGTCAACACCGCCACCGCTGCTCGCACCACCTTGACCCGGGCATTCAGTTATTCGACTATGAGGACCGCGAGGGCTGGGTGCTTTATGACCCGCTATGTGCGCCATATTATCGTGTGTACGATGAGCGTCCGGAGATTGTCAACGCCACCTACGACGTCTATACCCAGAAAATGCTGAAGAAATGGGAGATAAGATATGGCGTATATGACTACAACAGTAATACAGAGGTTACGACCCCCTACAGCATCTACTGCGATAAACTCAACTATACAGTTGAGACGATCGAGGGCGTGACAATGTACCACTATCCGTCGGTATTCAAAGCTCCTGCCGGTGATCTGGCTAAAAGCTTCGTTTATTATTTTCAGGACGGCACATCCACAACCATTTTCGGCGGCGACAATTATGCCATCTCCGATGATACAGCCCGAGGCTACTGCTACTGGATAGACAACAAATGGACTTGGAGCCGCAAGCCCATGCATGTGGAACAACCAGCCATGCGCCGAGTCTACCTCTATAACGCCAACCCTTATTTGTCTAATCCGAGACTATATTATTGGAATGAAGGTGACACACCTGTTGCCTGGCCAGGTATAGCAATGCAACAATACAACGGCTCATCAACTTGGTATTGTGTCGATATACCTTTGAAATATATGAATTTCATATTATGTGACGGCGAGACTAAATTAACCGGAGACTGCACATTCAATAACTCAGATCCAACGATAACCATTACATCTAAAGGTCAAATAATCGATGACCGGCCATAAGCGGCAGGATACGCCGTAACCAGTTTCAGCATGGATAAATTCAGAACGATGAAACCAAGCATAATCAACATATTGCTCTGCTGCATGCTCCTTGCAGGATGCAGCGACGACACATCACAATGGCTTGAGCCGGAGCTGCGCGATGCCGACAGCGTGAAACTGACGCTGCGGTTGCCGGGCTTCAAAACCGGTTCACGCGCAGCCACCGTTGACGACTGCGCCATAAACACACTGGCGGTGGTTTTTATTGACAATAAAGGCAACTACCTGTCGGAAGCAACAGTAGACCAATCGCAGATCACGGGCAGCGGCGCCACCTATGAGGTGACTCTGCCTATCGCCTCCGATGCGGCATCGGTGCAGCTTGTGGCAAACTACGGAGCGGCGCTCAATGCCGACGCCACCACCGTCGGGATGACCGGTGACCCTGACAGCCGCGCCGACATAGTATTTTTCGGTTCGGCCACACTTGCCGAACTGCAGACCGACAACCCTTCGGTGACGCTTACACGCTCGGTGGCACGCACCGAACTGACATCTAATGCTCCTGGGTTCACCGTTAAGCAGGTGAAATTCTACGGCACACCCTCAAGCGGACTGGTTGGCTCGGCCGACCTGACCGCCCCTGCCCTACCGGCAGGCATCTCCTATTCCGCCGACGGCGTGAAGATGGCAGCCGACGGCACCCCCCACTACCACTACGAAGCTGCCGCCGGCAAATGTTTCCTCATTATTAAAGGCACATACCAAGGCACAGAAGGATGGTACAAGGTTGGATATGTCCCCTCGGACTCCGACGGCGAGGCCGCCGGAGATGAGATTGCCCTGCTGCGCAACCATCGCTATATCTTCACCATTACGGACGTGAACAACTGCGGCTGGTCCACGGAGGAGGAAGCCGTGGCTTCTCGCCCCGACAACCGCCTCACCACCGAGCTGCACGACGATAACGCTACAATCTACAACATCATAGCGTGCCGCGACTATCTGCTCGGCGTAAGCCCCGATGTAAAGGTGGCCTGCGACGGACGCTCCACCGAAGTGAAACTCGTGACCTCCTACACCCCAGCCAAGGAGGGCGACCCGCAGTACACCGTCAGCATCCCCGCCGAAGCCAACGACTGGCTCACCGGATACACGCAGACGGCCTCGACCTCCGTGGAGGAGAGCGCCACACAGAGCCCGTGCACCGAATACACCCTCACGTTCGACCTGACGGCCAACGACCGCTCGGAGAACCCGCGCAAAGCGGTGGTGACCATCCGTTCGGGCGACCTCATGCGCACGGTGCGCATCACCCAGGAGGGCACCGACTTCAAGCGCGACGCCACGCGCCGCGTGATGATCCACAATCTTGAATATCACGGCGAGAGCTACGACTATTTCAACTTCGTGGACAACGAGCTGCAGGGCGCCACGGAAGAGGATATGCGCGTGGCCCGCAATAACGGCCTGCATTTCCGGGTGTACAACAACAAATACCACTACACCATCCCATTCAAAGAGGGCGATGAAGGCGAAGTGCTCAGCGGCAGCGACAAAATCAGTCTCACCCATGTAGGCTCGAACTGGGAGGTGCACTGCACAGACACGAGGAACTACGTCATGTGGGACGCCCAGATCCGCATCACCAACCGCGGCGCGGCCCGCAACGACGTGGTGACGGTGACCTACGACGTGTTCCACCGCGGACTGTTCCACCGTCTCACCGGCGCCTACCAGATTCCTGGTCCCGACGAGAGCGCCGAGCGCACGGGATGGTTCTACTATGAGCAGGTACTTGTAAACGTTAACGGTCAGGACTATTACGTGCTCGACCGCGACATGGCAGCCACCGGCAACCGTTTCTACTCGCCCGACGGCTTGCAGTCGCGCGGCAACATCGGCTCGCGCGGCGGATACTTCAAGATAGCCGAACGCAAATCGGACACCCACCTCATAGAAGCCCTTCCCCCCGAAGGATACATCGTGCCGGAGGCCTATCACCTGCAGCAGCTCGGCATCAAACCGAGCGGCGATGCCGAAGGCACCGTTGCCCTCACCGTGACCGAAGGAAGCCTGACGGAACTCTATTTCCCCATGTCGGGCTACATGGAGGGGAGCATCCACAAGGACGAAAGCCACACCTGCCTGTGGTCGCGCACCGCGCTGAGCGGCAACCAGGGCTTCGCCGAGGACAGCCCCGAGTACGGCTACTGGTTCATGTATCTCGACGTCTACGGCTCCGCCGTGAACCTCGGCAACATGCGACTGGCCACCCGCAGCAGCGTCAACACCGACGGCATCGGCGCCTACAAGGCCATGCCCGTGCGCTGCCTCCAGGGCCCCGAGCCACCGGTGGGCTGGAACATCCCCTCCCCCGCCGACGGCCGCCGCCGCATCATCATCAAGACCTCTGGCGCCGCATCCATATATATGGGTTGGGACAGCGTTAAATATCCCTGCACCGGAGGCTGGAAGAAGATATATAACTGCGGCGAGCACAACTTCTACTACGACATTCCCGACGATGCCACAAGAATCGTAGGCGATGCAGGCAATAGCGGCAACAACGGCTACCAGTTCGACATCACCATCACCCCCGGAACCACAACCCTCACCTACACCGTCGCCCCCTGAGGCGATGCACGATGCAGGATGCACGATGCAGGATTCACGATGCAGGATGCATGATTCACAATGCATGATGCAGGATTTTACATTCAATACCCGATAAAAACACCACGGCCGCGCCATCCGGATGGATGCTGCGGCCATGGTTGTTTCAATAGAGATTAGCGCGGAGACGTAATGCGGTCCGCTCCCGGAGGTTACTCCGTTTTGAAGGTTATATCGTCGGTGCGGGGATGCACGAACTCAAATTCGAGAGTACGCGCCAGTCCTTCGTCAAGTGTGTACGGTGCCTTGAAGCCGCTGGAATGCGCTTTAGTGGCATCGAATTCGGTGGTGGCACAGAATTTTTTCACACGCACCGAGCTGATGGCCAATTTCTTGCCAGTGATTTTTGCCAGCAGGTCGAAGCAATAGCCTCCGGCCATGCCCATCCAGTAGGGGAAATGTGTGGCGGGGATATGCTTGCCAAGCACTTTACTTACGTGAGCCACAAGCTGGTTCATGTTGTTGTCGGGCTTGTCGATGTAGTTGAACACATTGTAGCCTTCGGTCACATTGTCAATCATAAACTTGACGAAAGCCACGATGTTGCCCACGTATGCCATTGACTTGCGGTTCTCGCCTTTCCCCACCATCAGGAATTTTCCGGACGAAATCTGGCGCAACAGATTGTAGACGTTTCCGCGGTTGCGTTCGCCGAAAATCACTGTGGGACGGATGATGTCGATGTTCCAGTCGGGGTGGCTCTCATACCACCGCTGCAGCACCTCCTCGGCCTGCCATTTCGATTTGCCGTAGTGGTTGAACGGATCGGCCGGGTGGGTCTCGTCGGGATTGTGTTTGTTCAGACCATAGACGGCCACCGACGAGAAGAAAACGATGCGGCGGCATCCGTTCTTTTCCATGGCGCGGAGTGTCACCTCCATGCCGCCCACGTTGGTGTCGTAGTAGAGCGACACGGGCGACACATCGTCGCGGTGCTGTGCCGCCAGAAGCACCACAACGTCGGCACCGGCCAGTTCACGGTCCATCTGCTGCTGCTCACGCACATCGCCGATTACGGTGACGTCATTGAAGAAATGGCTCGGCAACAGGTCGATGTTCTTGCAGTCATACTTCTGCGGCTCCTCCCCCAGAAGGCCCAGAAGCCTTGTGCCAACGAATCCGCTGGCACCTATCATTGCTATCTTCATAACACTTAATTTTCTGTCTGTTAGATTGTGTGTATTTATTTCAGGTATTTGGCAATGCCCAATACCGTGTAGGTCATCATATAATAGCATGCCGGCAGAAAGGCTATGCGCTGATGATTGCGAATCACATTCCAGTATCCCTTGAACATGTCCAGCTTATTTGACGAACGAGATGCGGGAGCTTCACGATAAAGAGCCGTAACTTCACACATATTCAGTGCTGCATAGCCCTTTTTCAGAATATCAAGCCAGAAGCAGAAGTCCTCTTGAGGAATCTGTTTAAACCGTGTGTCACCCACTGCATCCCGTCGAATCATTGAAGTTAGGCACGGAATGGAGTTTGATTTCAGAATACTGCCATAGGTTGTCAAATCACGCGTGCGCACAATCCGCTCCTTTCTATTCCCCAGCCAATCCATCTTCTCATAATACGAATACGACAACGGGCAATTTCTGGCAGTCATAAAGGCCACCTGCTTTTCAAGCTTTTCAGGCAACCACACGTCATCGGCATCAAGAAATGCGATGAACCTTCCACACGCATTGTCAATCCCGATATTGCGCGGTAAAGCCGGAGAACCTGACGGGGCGGCGGTCCTGAGATATCTGATCCTCGCATCCCTCTCGCAATATCGCTTTATTATTTCCGCCGATTCGTCTGTTGAGCAATCATCAATCACCAACAGTTCCCAATTCCGATAGCTCTGTGCTTGGATTGAGTTGATTGTCTCACTTATATAAGCGGAACAGTTATAGCTCGGGGTTATTATCGAAACCAAATCTTGCGACATATCCTTTAGTATTTTATCAAGCCGCAAGACCCCATTCGTAAACCCCTAAATATAAACTACTTAACTGGGGGGGGGGTAATTCTATTCATATAGTCGCGTTTTTGTTTGAATTTCTTGTATAAATAATAGGGCAAGAAGTAGCCGCCGAGTATCGCAGCCGACAGTAGCTTATTATAACCACATATTTGATGGTAAACATTGAAGTTATATTTCAGCATCTCAATTTTGTTAGATGAGATTGATCCTGAACGGATTCGATACAATGCCAACGGTTCTTGAAGTCCATGTGCTTTGCCGATTTTACTTATAATATCAATCCACAGGCACCAATCTTGTCGTTTGCGGATGGAGGGCATATAATGTTTGCCTATTTTATGGGAATCGTACATTGCTGTTAGGCAACCTATGCCGTTGTCCCTGATGATTTTGGCTTTTGTGAGGCACGGCAGACACTTGACAAATCCGTTTAAGTTGCCGTATTCGTCGCTGGTCATGTAAGAAGTGTAGGTGAGTCCGAAGCCGCCCTTGGTCATGAAGTCGAGCTGCTTTTCGAGTTTGTCGGAATACCAACGGTCATCGGCGTCGCAGAATGCGATGAAGCGGCCCCGAGCCTCGCTGATGGAGTTGTTGCGCGCCACTCCGGCGCCTGAATTCACCTTCAGGGTGAGAAGCCTGATGCGGGGGTCGGCAGCGGCATATCTGTTGATTATCTCGCGCGTGTTATCGGTAGAGCAGTCATCGGTTATCAGCAACTCCCAGTCCCGATAAGTCTGAGCCTGAATGGATTCAATGGTTTCGGCAATAGTGGCCTCAGCATTATAACATGGAGTTATAACACTGACTACAGGATTATTCATAAGGTATGTAGTTTTTGCCTATTGAACAAGGCATTATAATTATTTCCGCCTATTAATAAGCGATATCAACACATTGGTATATTCCATCAATGGGCAATGTGTTGTTATTCATAGCATCCACCCAAAAGACACGTAGTTTCTGATTTCTTAAAAAACTATAATGGCAATTCTTCTATAATTTTTTCAAATGGTTTATTATATATCATTGACGCCATCTTCGGAAAGCCACTATCATACATCGGGCCGACAATTACCGAATAAATTTTATTCGCATTCGCTATCATAAACAAGTCTGTAAAAGATTTCAAATGAAGCTCAAGCGAAGGATCCGAGGTATAAGCCATATGAGCAACTTTGCCAGGAATAACATATATCTTATCCAATGTTGAAACTTGTTCTAAAAACGTCTGACTGTCAGAAGTCACTAATATCTTCTTATCTGAATTTGCTATTCTGGACTTTACAACGTCAAGACATCGTGCAAGTAAGCTCTCGCGTTTTGGTTTATCCAAAACCTGATAATCACCCTCATCAAAATCCCCCAATAACTTTTGAAATCGGAAGGTCATACTTGAATATTCCCCATTAATTTTATCTTGATGGCTCTTAATTGTAGATTTTAATATTTCGGATGGAACAAACAGCTCATTAAATAACAGCGAAAACTGTTCTTTGGGGAATATTTTCAGATTAGAATAAACATGTAGCTGTCCATTGCAAGAGGTATCAATTATATGCCTTAAGCATTTATAACGTTTTTCTGTCTTTGGGGGAGATATAGCACGTATAAAAATAGGCCTACTTGAATTATCGAATTTTATATCCTCCCTCTCTATTTTCCAATCGACTTTCGACGGCAATAAAAACTTCGTCAAATCAAACGGCTTATCATGATATATTTTAAAGTCCCTGCCGCATAACTTACACACATAATACGTTGAAATAATTCCGAAAATTCTATCGGTGAGTCCTCCCGGATTCACAAAATCATTGATAACTGAAATAACTAAATTCCCCTCGTTGACAAATGGATTTCCATACGATGAATAATGTTTGTTCTTGATATTTCGTTGTTCTATAATCTCATACATTCTGATCATCGGCTCTGGAAACCGCATCAATATATTTCTTAACCTGGTATATATTTTCTTTTCAAAACTTCCCATAACGGTTATTTCTATAATCCGAAAATCCTTTCACCACCGATTTGAGTTTCAGCGTTTTTTGTTTTTCAAAAAGTATTAATCTGATTAAGGATTTTAATATCTTAAAATATGGGTGTCCAAATTCAGGGAATCTATTGCCATATTTTTGAGATAAGTACAGAACATTTCTCGTTATGTAATATCGTCTTTTATGATTATGATGAGTAATGAACCCAATGTGCTTCCCAAATAACTTTATTTCAGTCGCATTCCCGATATTGTGAGTAAGCACAACCTCGGGTATACGGATTATTTTAAAACCATTATCTATCAATTTCAACCCAAAATCCGTGTCTACCATATCTATAAACAGCTTTTCTTCAAACCCCTTGACGGTTTGAAAAGCCTTCAAATTGACTAAACTGCCGGATGTCATATAATCTGTCACCTCTCCTGCAACTGTTCCTGATATTATGGAAGCATCAGGACACAAACGGAATGCGGGAACTAAAGCTCCAATATGCTTATTGTCGCCAACCTGCAGATTCCGTATATAAATTGATATTATGTCATCTGGAACAAAAGAATCTTGATCCAATGATAGCACCCAATTAAAATGCGATTTCAATGCGGCCGTATAGCCTATATTAAGTGCATTTGCAATTCCGGTATTCCCACCACAACTCAATACAGTACAATTATCATTGCCCAATTCAAATAACTCTTCTGGTGTTACCTCTGAATTGTCAACTATATAAATATGGTCAACTTGTGGGGCTACCAACGACATGCTTTGTCGTAAAAAATCAATCTCAGGCGCGTATGTCACATAAACTGCTGCGATGCTCATTTCTCATAATTGTTTTATTCCCCAAAAGCAATGCCCAGATTAAAAAAGTGCCTGATATAAATGGATTAATATAGTACGATTCAACATAGCCCACTACAAACGCAACCCCTATGACACATAAATATTTCAATGCGTAAATCCGGCGAGTCATTATTATATAAAACCGGAACAGTAAGTAGCATAAAATTACGATACCTCCATACGTCACCAACAGCATATACACGTTATCTATAATGGCATCTTCCGGTGGTTCTAATCCTGTAATAAGATTTAAGGGTGTAAATTCATCCAACATAAGCATAATATAATGAATTCTACCTGACGTGACATCATTCATATCAGCAAGATCATTTGCCTGTAATATAAACCAAACACTGAACGGAATAAATGCAATTAATGTCACGATTACCGCCTTCGATGTTATTATGCGTTTAACTATCCCTTTGGGACAAATCAATGCTAAATCAATCAAGCCAGTTGCAACCAGTAAAGATCGGGACTGAGTAATTAATGTTGCCAGACCAATACAAATTGACAACATGAAGACGGCATATTTATGTGTGTCCACATATAACATGTAAATAGTCAGCAAATAATAGCTCAAAAAAATAGATAACGTATTGGGATTTCCGAAACCATAATCATGAGCAAATCCACTACCTTTCGGAACCACTTTATCTGTCACAATTCCTACTACATTCAGGGCAACCATTATTATGAAGAATATCGTTTGGCTCATTAAATTTGCTTTTAGCACCGTTTTAAAATCGATGTTATACAACGCCAGACTTCCAACAATATAGAATATCATGTTAGATGCTCCATAAGGATTGATTGGCAAAAGCAAAACATAGAAACAAAGCAACCAAACGAAGCATTTAGGTATCTTCCGATAGTCAATCAACAACAACGGAAGTAATATAATCATAGCGATGCCAGGCAATGTGTTCCCGCTCGTTATTTTGAGAATAAACGTAAGATTGATGCAAAGGAAATAGGTATATACTAATATTTTCTTTGACATTTCAATTTCAGATTAAACTCTGAATTTTATAACTTTGGCCGGTACGCCACCAATAATCGCATTCTCAGGAAAAATGCCTGATACCACAGCACCAGCTGCCACAATGCAGCCATTTCCGATTTTTGTACCATCTAAAATCGTAGCTTTAGCTCCAATCCAGCAATCATTCCCGATAGTTATGCCACCCTTGTAAAAAACACCCTGCTCACGTATAGGTCTTGTGGTATCAGAATAGCAATGGTTTTCTGAATGAATCGATACATAATTACCGATCAGCACATCATTTCCAATTTTTACCCCACCTGCACATCCGAAGAAACCGTGTGTTCCTAATGACGTATTATTACCGATTGTAAGACCTTTCCCCAATTTAAATATTGAAGGCGACACACATATTGTGGTACATCGACCGACTATAACATTTTGTCCGAAATCAATCCCATTTTCTCCAATGGCACTTATATAACAATCGGGGCCAATGTTCAATTTATGTCCTATTTTACAATATTGTATACCTTTAATCGTCGAAGATGGGGATAATTCCACGCCAGAAAAAGAACGGCAACGAATAGCCCCCCAAAACAATCGTATTATACGGAGCGATACATATTGCAAAACAATCATAATTGGCAATCCACTTTTCAACAGATGGACAAAATGACTTTTTAAAGCTGAATACTCCACCATATTACATGAACCTTATCACATTTGCCAATGCATTCTTCGACATCTCTGCATACCTTTGCCGGTTCTCAAGAATGCCACTGATATGCGTCGCAACGTTTTCCACATCGGTTACATCAGTAAGGATTCCGTCCACTTTGTCGTGTATAATCTCCAGTGGACCTCCTGCTTTTGGTGCAATAACAGGAATGCCAAACGCCATCGCCTCTATTATTGTCAATCCAAACGTTTCAACACAAAAAAATGGATTGCTTAAATTCACAACCAAATCGGTATCAAAATAGAAATCAGATAAATTCTTTTGAGAAGGATAAACAACTAAATTTTCAGGTAAATTCAGCCCAATATATTGATCTATTGAAGATTTATCCGCACTGACTACCATTATAAAACGGTATTGTGACAATCTTTTTGCCAATTCTATGAATGTAAATATACCTTTAAATCGTGAAAGGGAAGTCACCATCATAATTGTATTCAACGGTCTTTCTTCAACAGGACGTACACGCACATTATTTATAAAATCAGATGGTAATCTGTTGTAGCATACAACTTCTTGACAATCATCTCTTCTGACATAACAATTTCTGGTATATTCCGACACGTATATTCGTTTTGCAGAGGTTTTATTAAATACCATTTCAGCTACACGGACAAATAACATATGCCATTTAATAAATATTTTTTCGTGGATATGATATATAATCGGTTTGCTACACAATTTGGCAGCCAATACACCGCCAAAAGGAAGAATTGTATTTATATAAACCTTGTCGACCCCTCTTACATACCGTAATGCCGTAAAAAAGAAAATCAGATTATAAACAAAATCCGACAATAAATTCAATAATTTCAATGGTTTAAATCGGCCTTTATATAATGGATGCGGTACATTGATAATTTTTAGGCCAGGAATATCAGAAAGCAAGCCGCACTTATTCTTTGTTGTGATTACCTTTAAGTCGGTAGATTCACTATCCGATTTTATTATACCCGCCAAAACTCGCGTGCTTCCAGTATAGTCATTATTTGGATGGCAATATAATGTTGTCATTTTTTAACCTCTCAATGCACCTTTTTTAATAATCCGGATATCCTACGAAGTAATCTGTGAGGAATATATTTTGCGATCACTGTAATGCCGGGAGTATTTAATATTTTAATTGTGGATTTCCCGACAGGTTTAGACGGTGTGTTAAACAGTTGTTTTACATTAAGAATATCTTTTTGAATCGCTTGTGTCAAGCCGTCTGTCTTTACTCGTTGATAAAACTGGTTTCCGAAAAATGGATGAATGGCTTCCGCTTCAGGTGAATAATTAAAAAAATGAAGAATTTTTGCTGATGCAAGATACTTGACAGATTCTACAATCTGAGTATTATATACACCGCTTATTTCTTGTACTCGTTTTTGTTCCTGTAAAGTAATGGGATAAAGAGACACCTGATCAAAGCGCCCATGAGGCTTAGTTGAAACCGACTGCCATAATTTATTCCATGTAGAAAAAAATTCTTTGGATTGCCATGAGCCATCAGACAATATGACGCCACTATTATAGTAAGTAGACATATCGTCTGCACAAACGCCAAACAACCGTTTGGTTCTATCACGAATAATTTGTTTCATCGGATGGTCTGCCAAAGTCTCATAATGACAATCGGCAACCATTCCAATGGTACATTCCACTTCATCTAAATCGCCCAAACTTCCGCAAATTACGGTATCTGAATCTACAAATAAAAATCTTCCTTCGATATATTTAGGTAAACCCGTTTTCAACAATCTTGATTTTTCAAAATTGGAATATTTCTTTGCAAAACTTACAACAATAATTTCATCAAATAAATCAGCTATTTTTACTGACTTGTATTCTTTTATATAATCGTTAGTCTCTGTATCAACTATTAGTATAATTTCTGCAGTCGGATTAAAATAACGAACTGACCAAGCAGATACACAAGCCTGTTCCAGGTATATACATTTATTATTACTTACTGCAACATATACTATTTTCGTTTTCATACAACTCTAAATTGAATATTTGCGATAACAAAACATAATAACCCTTGCAATCATGACTTGCTGAATCGAAGGGATATTTGCTTAGCCATTCGATTGAAGATCCGCTTAACTATTACTAATGGATAATATTGATGAAGCAGATGTGCCATAATTATTGTAGATAAACCTACTATGGTCGTTTTGAAAAGGAGGGAGAGAATGTCGGAGTGGATGGTTATGTGTGAGAATATCAACCACGACAATATGGCTACAATCAGGGTATTCACGGTCTGGGGAAGGTATGATAGAAAGTAGCGGCGTAATGAGGCACGGAAGGTGATGCGGTTCATCACGATGTAGCAAGCTATGAAGTTGATAAGCAGGGAGATGTCCCACGCCCAGGCCATGCTTTCTATGGTGCGGAACAAGAGGGCTGCGATGAAGAAGGCACTCACGGTGGTTACTGTGGATTGGAGTCCGCAGAAAAACATGTGTTTTGTCTTTCCAGCAGCCTGATATATTGCGCCTGATGTGGAAAGGATAATCTGGAGCGGAAGTGACAGTGCAAGAATGCTGAACACGGGCACGGCAGGTGCCCAGTTCGGACCGAAGATTATCCTGATAATCTCACCGGAGGTAAAGAACAGCAGTATGCCGAGGGGAAAGCTGATATAGGAGAGCAATGTGACCAGTTTGAGATTCTTCCTTGCAAGTTCTGCCTTATCGTCCTGCAACGACGAAAGTATGGGATGAAGCACCGGACCGATAACAAACGTGATATAGCTTAACGGCAACTGCATCAACCGATAGGATTTGTCGTAATATCCCAACTCTGACATTGAGAAATATTTGCCGACAATGAGTTTGTCAAGATTCCGGGAAAAATAGTTGACAAACGAAAACATGAATTGATAAGCCGAAAATCCCCATACTTTTCGGAGCGGAGAAAAGTCAATGGCCAAAGACAGCGACAACGGGTAGTTCACATAGTTCACGATGAACACCCCGACAGATGTCACAATGGGAGTAACAATCAGTGCGTATATGCCCCATCCATGCAGTGCGCCCCACACAGCCACGCATCCGCAAAGCAACTGAAACGACAATGTGCGCAACGCAACCGTCCGGAACCGTTTCGCTTTAAGCATCAACCCGTTCGGCACTACGTTCAGCGAATTGAACAACAGGCAGATGCAAAGCAGCCGAACCACCGGGACAAGGGTCATATCGTCGTAAAAACGCGCCACGACCGGGGCGCACAGGAACAATGCCACACCAAGAACGATTCCTATACCGCCACCTATCATGAAGAGCGAACTAAGATCGCGCCGGGTGAGGTCCTTAAACTGAATGACCGCCGGACCGATACCAAATTCGGTGAAAATGTCAAGAAACGCCATTATCACGGTGGCCACGGCCATGGTGCCGAACGCAGCCGGCGACACGTTGCGCGCCAGCACTGCCGTTATGGCCAGGGAAATGAATATTCCCGAGTATCTTGCCACGGCAATCCAGAACACCCCTTTAGCTATTTCCTGCTTTATTGTAGGCATTGCATGATTAAGTCAGATTATGATGAAACACCCATGAACAGTCGTCTGGAAACCTGGGTGCTTTTAAGCAAATAATAAGCTGCTATCGATATACTTAATCCACAGACAAACGAAAGTAAATGATTGCCTTCGGGGTACATTCTGAAAATCAGATATTCCTTAACAGGCATATGGACAAACATGATTATCATACTTGCCTCACCCAAGAATGCAAAAAATCGCGCCACCATCCCGATTCGCGACAATACAATGGCGATACATGCCACGCATGCTGAAGCTGTAACTGAAGACAATACCGAAATCACCGGGATACCCGGGTTATTATATTTCATGTCGACCATCAGCTCATGGCGCATGAAATAGACAATTATAAGAATAACAATTGCGAGAACGAAACATAACCGCAATTTATTTTCCACCTTTAAAGCAATCAAGTCTGCATTGCGCCGGATGATATTGCCTATCATAATATAAGATGTGGCTAACGGTACCATATGAGCATTAAGAGGAAGTGGAATCGGAAGCATTGTCACCATATAGCTTATACCGATAAAGACCGGAAGCAACCACATCCCCCATTTCAGTGATATTATGAGATTGAATAAATTGGTCGACATCCACAATACTGAAACAAACCAAAATACCGCATATGGACCTTTAAGGTATGCGCCACCATATAATGCATAGATTATCAAATACTTACCCCCCCCCCATCAGATTTCCGCGCAATGCCAAGGAGGCCAACTGAGGCAACGAGATTACAATAATGAATACAATATATGGTACAACAAGCCGAGCAACAGAACGGCGAAAATAAATAGGTGCAGGTTTAGGTGAAAACAGGAAACCGGAAAGCAGAAAAAACAACGGCATATGGAAAGCCTGAACAAAACTGTTGTCCGTGCAATTATGCCCATAAACGACCAAAATAATCGCAATTCCTTTCAGAACATCGATCCAAAGTTCGTGCGACTTTCCGGAATCGCTCTGTCGTCTTAATGGCTGCATATCACCTGATAAAATCGTAGATGCCGTAACGGGAGAATACGGCCTGAATCTGCTCATCGTTCTTTCCGAATCGGCCAGTATTAATGCGGCACAGCCCCATGTCCTGCACCTCATAGTTGCTGACGTAATCCTCACCTTTGGGCGAGCGGGTCTCAACTTTCATTATAGGTGTACCGTTAAGCTTGGCCATGGCTGTGAACCATACATCGTCGGCTGTCGGGCAAATGGACAGGAACACATCTTCGTTCAGCACTTCTTTCCCCAACGAGAGAGGAGGATACAACACGCCGCCTACTCCCGTAAGGAAATGACGCTTAACGGTTGATGCAGTGGTCCAATCCCATTGGCTGTAGGGTAAAAGTTCGCCTTTCCCGTCAAATGTCATTGAATGAACCCTACATGCTTGGATTGCCGAGGTGTCGGTACGATGCGCCGTTATCAACCGTTCGATAATGTCAAAATCATATACCATGTCGTCATCTACGGTAATCACTGCTGCCTCAGGAAACATCTTCAATGCAGGAATCAGCTTTGTATAGGATCTGATGTCGGGCGTGGCGAGTACCTCAAGACCACGATTCATCTGTTTTTGCAGAGCCACAGGCAGGTTATCAACCATGCTGTGCGGGTCGAGCCACAGCACAATCCTGTTTGGGGGACAGGTCTGCTGCATTAATGATTCAATCGTGTAACAGACATCGTAAAGCCTGCGGCCATAGGTGGTAAGAGACACCACAATTTCCGTATCGCAATATTTTTCGGATGACACGCCGACCGAACCAGACGACAGGATGGACTGCTCCAGCTGCATGCGTCGCATGAAAAATTTCATGTCGCTTACTTCCCGGTATGTTGCACCTACCTGATAATATCGCTCCAACAACGATTTAACTGTCTTTTTAAGCCCGGGCATACTCTTCAAAATCAGTATGCCGCACAGGCATGATTACATACTCGTATATCTCTAATTCACAGACATTTACCCCCCCCCGATTAAGATTCAGTTTCATTATGATTTTTGACAAAGTTTCAGTTGAATTGGACGAAAGAACTTCCTCTCTCAATATTTCGGAATTCCTGACAAACTGCGAATAGTCTGACATGAAATCTTCAAAAGCACTCATCAATGCGTTTTCAAATTTGGACTGATGCTCAGAATCGTTGTTATAATCATATCCGTATACCTTGTCGCGATTCGAAAGCTCGAGTATCGTTCCGATATTAGGAATGACAACGTTAAGCCCCTTGCTCAGAGCGAACATAGCCGCACCAGAATTGAGGCTCGATTTCAAATCGTACGGTAATGCCAACACGGATGCCTCGTCCATAAGCTTATTAATTTCCTCATCGGTCAGCCGACGCAAAATTAAATGCACATTATTAAGTCCGGAGGCCGCCTTTTTCAAAGAATCAGCATAATTCAAGTCTAATGCAGCTCCCGCAATCACAAAATTAATCTCTGGGTGACTGGCCGCCACCGACAGAAGCATTTCGATATTTTTATAGGGACGCAGCAACCCGAAAAACAGAACGGTAAAACCTTCTGGATTATCCTGATACTTTTTCGTGGGACATAAATATGTGGGATGAGGTATTTTTATAATTTTCCCACTAAACTTTTTACCGCCTATTTCTTTGATTACATCTCTTGTCAAATCGCTAAGAATGACAATGTTGTCAACAAGAGAAAATACACACTTATAAAAAAGCCTGTTAAGTGCGGAATACTGCGTTTCATGCGGTTGCCGGTTATGCACTGTGTAAATTATCTTCGTTCCACAACATTTGAAAACCATCAATTTCAACCACCGGCGTACCGCATGATACAAATAGTAAGCCCTGTTCCGTCCGGAAAAATTCTCATACCAATTCAGCCATACCACATCCACCTTGATGAAATCTTTGAACCTTCCTGGCATATCCACTATCTCAATTTCCGGATATGCCAAGACTATGGCATCGCGCATCCTTGAAAGATAATTATTAGGATCGCTGAAATCTAACGGGTAGAATGCCAGTCGTAATTGTGTCATTATTTCTTCAAAGCTTATGTAGGTCAGTCGCGGGCGAAGAGGTCGCGGGTGTAGACGCGGGAGGCGACGTCGGCGAGGTCGGGGGAGGTGCGGTTGGCCAGGATGGCGCGGCTCAGGCGCTTGAACTCGGCCAGGTCGTTGACCACTCGGGAGCCGAAGAAGGTGGAGCCGTCGGGAAGGGTGGGCTCGTAGATGATTACGGTGGCGCCCTTGGCCTTGATGCGCTTCATCACGCCCTGAATGGACGACTGGCGGAAGTTGTCGGAGTTCGACTTCATGGTGAGACGGTAGACGCCCACGGTGCATTCCTGCTCGGGGGCGGTGCCGAAGGCGCTGCGTGTGGTGTAGTCGTACCAGCCGGCCATGCGCAGCACGCGGTCGGCGATGAAGTCCTTGCGGGTGCGGTTGCTCTCGACGATGGCCGACATCATGTTCTGGGGCACGTCGGCATAGTTGGCCAGCAGCTGCTTGGTGTCCTTGGGGAGGCAGTAGCCGCCGTAGCCGAAGGAGGGGTTGTTGTAGTGAGTACCGATGCGCGGGTCGAGCCCGATCCCCTCGATGATGGCGCGGGAGTCGAGGCCCTTGACCTCGGCGTAGGTATCGAGCTCGTTGAAGTAGCTCACGCGCAGGGCCAGGTAGGTGTTGGCGAAAAGCTTCACGGCCTCGGCCTCCTTCATGCCCATGAACAGCGTGGGGATGTCCTCCTTCTCGGCCCCCTGCTGCAGCAGGGCGGCGAAGGTGCGGGCGGCCTCGGTGAGGGCCGGGATGTCGGCGATGGCACGGATGGCGCGGTTCTCCTCCTCGAAACGCGGGTCGGCGATGAGCTTGGGCGAGCCGACGATGATGCGCGAGGGGTAGAGATTGTCGTACAGAGCCTTGCTCTCGCGCAGGAAC